>ERZ773145.666-NODE-666-length-33382-cov-5.904672_pt1 | contig 33382 bp, 33 predicted proteins | sample MGYA00580848_ERZ773145 | MGnify/ENA primary metagenome ERZ773145 (study PRJEB29015, sample SAMEA2737858) | human gut metagenome | biome: human gut; feature: human-associated habitat; material: faeces | place: China | collected 2012 ... | reverse complement strand
TTTAATAACAAAATATAACAGTTATTAAATCTCTTAAAACAGGTGAAATCTCAATCGGAATTTGAAGAGGTAGTTAAGATGAAAGACGGAAAACACCCAAACCCCAATACAATCCATCCAATTGCAGGGTATGATAAAGAAATATATGTGAAGCCGACGATTACAAATCCGAATATTATTGTCGGGGACTTTACTTATATTGCCGATTCGGATTTTGAAAGTCATGTTTCACACTTATACGAGTGGAATGATGACAAACTCATCATCGGAAAGTCCTGTCAAATCGCCGCCGGAGTTGAGTTTGTGATGAACGGTGCAAACCATCAGATGAACGCCGTCTCTACATTCCCGTTCTATACCTTGGAGGGATGGGAAATGTCGCCGCCTGCAAAGACGGATCTGCCATTAAAAGGAGATACCGTTATCGAAAATGATGTTTGGATCGGGCAAAATTCGGTAATCCTTCCTGGCGTTCACATTGGAGATGGTGCAATCGTTGGTGCAAACAGCGTTGTGGGAAGTGATGTTCCACCATATACGAAGGTTGTTGGGAATCCTGCAAGAGCAATTCAAAAACGCTTTGACGATGAACTGATTGAATTGCTGCTGAGATTCAAGTGGTGGGATAGGAGCATTGACGAAATCAACCGGCTGATTCCAATCTTGACTTGCAGTGATTTGGATAAAGTGAAAGCTGAAATCAAAAAGCAATTAGGCTGACAAATTCTAGTTTGCAATACCTAAATCCTAGGAAAGGAGACCTGCCGATGTGCGCACAAAAGCTATCGTTCGATTATGCACACACCTTGCACACTGTGCGTATCGTTCATAATGCACATAGTGTTCATGAAACAAGTTTTTCAAACGCAGATAATGATAAGTATCTAAATAGAATCGAAGGTAAATTTGGTAAAAATCTTGTTTATGCTATATCAGGATCAGACGGCAGTCCTGATGATAACGCAGAAGTGAAGCAAACTTGTATAAAAACGCTGAGTATTCCTATGAGTGAAAGTGATAGAGTAGTATGAGTGGGCTCTTATACTAATGAAGCAAAGAATCTTGCCTGGATTAAGAATTTTAAAGATGCACTTGAAAAATGTGCATACAGAGAAACGCAGCAGTTTCAAAGAAATAGTGAATATCTGTATAAAGAGGTATTGAGTATCAAAGAGAATGGCAGGAGACATTTGCAACCTTTTGCTTGATAATAGTCAAGCCAAAGTCAACTATACACTTCAAAGTACAAGTCTTAAAAAAGTATTAGGAGCAGTAGTTGAATTAGGTACATACTATTACAGTTTAGCTTCGTATAACGAAATTGCTGAAAGTATTTTAAGACGAGTACATCAAAACGAAATAAAAAATTCTATGATTATGTAGTTGACACATACACACAGGAAATTCGTAAGATACTGGGCGAAAAAAATCAGACAGAAGTATATCCTGTAGATGATCATATCTTTCTCGTTGCATAATTCTTGTTCGAATAAAATGTGTCAAGTGATATTGACAAAACCAATAACAAAAAATCGATTGACAACTAATTATAAAAATTGTATAATCAGTGTATAAGCTGTTAGGAGGGGTGAAGAAATGAAGATAAATAACATTGGATATAATCATACCCATGATGCCGATCTTGTGATACAGCGTCCAACCGGCTCTGGCGATCATCTTCTTTTGCTGCTAAAAACTCCTGCTGTTTTTACTTTTGGTGAAAAAGATGTTTTTACAGAACCGGATTCATTTATTCTCTTTAAGCAGGTGACACCCCAGATCTACCGTGCTCATGGCCGACATTTTCTAATGATCGGTTCCATTTCAGCATTTCAGATGATGAAACATGCTTTTTAAAGCTCTTGATATACCATTTGATAAAGTGATGAAAATAGGTGACTTGAATGGTCTTTCACTTATAATAAAAAATATGAGTTACGAGAATTATTCATCAAATCTATATAAAACAGATTCGGTGGAATTATATATGAAACTGTTTTTTTTGAAACTTAGCGAAAAGATCCATGCTGCAGGAAAAGAGAAATCTGACACATATTACGATAAGCTGTTTATCCTACGTTCAAAGATCTACAATAAGCCTTATCAAGATTGGAATGTGGAGGGGCTTGCACATCAGCTCGCCATGAGCAAATCATATTTTCAGCATTTATACAAGAGCATTTTTGGCGTAAGCGTTATGAACGATGTTATAAACAGCCGCATAGAACATTCAAAATATCTGCTGTCCACAACGGATATGCCAATTTCTCAGATAGCCGAAATGTGCGGATATAAGTGTGAATCGCATTTTATGCGACAGTTTAAAGCTCGTATAGAGATGACGTCGACAGAGTACAGACACAGTGTTTCTGGCGGGTAGGGCATGATGTTATAATAACATTACGTTTTTTATATGAATATTAAAATTTTGATATAATTTTCGACCGTATTGTGCTAAAATATAGCTGAAAACGAAAACAAGAATCAGAAAGGACGGTAAAAAATATGAGAAAATTTAATGGTTATATGCACGGCATTGATATCGGAGGATGGCTGTCGCAATGCGATTACAGCAAGGAGCATCTTGATAATTTTATCACGGAAGAGGACATCAAGCGTATAAAGGGCTGGGGCTGCGACCACGTTAGAGTGCCTGTGGATTATAATATCTTTCAGGACGAAAACGGCTTTATAGAGAGCGGCTTTGAGTATGTTCAGAAGTGTATCGATTGGTGCGGAAATAACGGTATCAATATGATACTTGACCTGCATAAGACAATGGGCTTTTTCTTTGATAAGGCTCAGGCTGAAAGCGGATTCTTTGATAACGCTGAACTTCAACAAAAATTCTATGACCTTTGGGAGGAGTTTGCAAAGCGTTTCAGCAAATATTCTGACAGGGTCTCTTTTGAACTTCTCAATGAGGTAACTGACCCTAAATTCAGCAAAAAGTGGAATGCTATCGCTGAAAATGCTATAAAGCTTATTAGAAAATACAGCTCTGATATAAATATCATTGTCGGCAGCTATTGGAACAACTCTATCGATTCAATGAAAGATCTTGATGAGCCGTATGACGAGCATATAGTTTATACTTTCCATTGTTATGACCCATTTCTTTTTACTCATCAGGCTGCCTATTGGGTAGATGAGATGCCTGAAGATTTCAGGATAGATTATCCGGGCAGCGTCCCAAAATACAGAAGTGAGATAAAGCGTCTTGGTCTTGAATATATGCAGACATACGAGGAAGTAAAGACAGAAAAATTTACGCCTGATTATTTTATGAGCAGATTTGCTGAGGCTGTAAGGGTCGCTGAGGAAAGAAATGTTCCTATGTATTGCGGCGAGTACGGCGTTATAAACCTTGCGTCTGCTGAAAATACGCTTAACTGGTATAAGGATATAAGCAGCGCCTTCGAGAAATGTTCTATTGGCAGAGCAGCTTGGTCATACAAGGGTGTTGACTACGGCTTTGTTGACGGACATCTTGACAGCGTTCTCGATGAACTGGTAAAGTATCTTTGATAGATAATTTCTTCATATAACTCCATTTTTGGACAAGCTCGGTCACGTTAGCCGAGCTTGTTTTTTGTGCTAAGTTTCATAAATTGATATTTGCTCATAAAATTCTATTTACGATAATTATTTGATATAAATAATTGAATATTGATATAATAGTTTTACAACAAAGTGTATAATATAAACCTAATCATTCATAGTCACTTTCTTATAATAACTTCCGAATAAACAGACATGCTTGAATATCAAGTAGGTCTGTTTTCATATTTTTATACTATTTCATAAATTCGATATTAAACACTTTTATGATATTTATGTTACAAATTTGATATAAATAAAACGTTTACACGGTTATAATGTATACAGAAACAACAAAATAAATTGCTTTAAGCAAAAATTTTTATTGAAAAAATCGGAGGAAAAAGTTATGAATTTTAAGAAGTTAGCAGCAGGTCTTTCAGCAGCAGTTCTCGCAGCAACAATGATGTCAGTATCTGTTTCGGCAGCAAAGCTTGGCGACGTTGTTCACCCGTCAGAGGAGGACACAAAAATGAATGACTCATATTATTCTATCGGAGCAATGGGTTTCTATATGGGTCAGGATTGGAACTGGAATCAGGGTGATTGGGTAGGCATCGATGATACTGGCAAGATAGCTGTTGAATATAAGATAAGTGCAGTTATCGTCGACAAGTCAATGTCAGGCAAGGGAAATCTCGGAGATATGGGCGTTATGGTAGCTAATCTGCCTGAGGGTATATATCCTTTGGATGTTAAGATATCTGATGCAAAGTTCGTTGCCGAGGACGGCACAACAACAGTTTTTGACTCTCTCAATTCTATTACTTCAATGGACGAGGACTCAGAGGGCGGAATAAGAATACATATCAGACCGACCGATGAGGTCGATGAGGAAACAGGCGAGGTAACAAAGAAAGCTTGTCCTGAGGTCGCAGGCTGGGAGAAGGAAGGCGCTTTCAACGGCGGCACACTTTCAATGACGCTTGATTTCGGTGTTGCAGCTGCCGATGACGGAGAGTCAAAAACAGATACTTCAAAGGCAGAATCAAATTCTGATACTTCAAGCTCAAAGACAGATACATCAAAGATAGATGCTTCTTCATCTAAGGCGGATACAAGTAAGGCTACTGTTACAGCGGCTGCATCTTCAAAATCTTCTGATGATACGTCTGAGGCGGCAGAAACAGGTGCAGCTGTTGGCGGAACACTTGCTGTTATCGCTCTTGCAGGTACAGCGGTGATCGTTACCAAGAGAAGAAAGTAATATTCGGAGGTATGGCTATGAATAATTCAAAAAGAGTTTTAACATTTGCTCTTGCAGTTTGCTCGCTTTCAGCATTTGCATCTTGCGGAAGTTCAAGTGATTCTTCAAGCAAGGTCGTTGACAAAAAGCTCAAGGAAGATCAGCAGCAGATAGTTCAAAGACTTTCTGACGATATGACAGATGTAAGAGATCTAAAAAGCAACGAAATAAAATGGTTCTCACATTGGGATATCAACCCTACTGAGGCGGAGGACAAAGAGATAGGTGCTGACCTTGCTTTGTTCAAGACAAAGTATAATGGTAAGATAAACTGGGTGCAGACCACTTGGGACACTAAGTTTGACGATCTTGCGGCACTTGTAATGTCAAATGATTCACCTGATTTCATTGGTGCTGATGATATGGACGTTTTCCCTAAGGGCGCTATAAAATCGATGATAGAACCTATCGATGATTATATCGATCTTTCAAAGCCTCTTTGGACGGATATAAAGGGTGCGACAGATAAGTTTATGCTTGGTGACAAGCACTATGTGAGCGTTATCAGAACTGACCCAGCATACGTTTTTGTATATAACAAGCGGACTATGGAAGATAACGCTTATGACGATCCTGCTGAGCTTTTTAAAGAGGGTAAGTGGAACTGGAATACTTTCACAGAAATGTGCCTTGATTTTACCGATTCTGAGAACGATAAATATGCACTTGACGGCTGGTATTATGAAAAGGCATTGCAACAGTCTTCCGGTGTGCCGCTCATCGGTATCACAGACGGAAAGCTTGTAAATAATATTTCCGACCCAATGATAGCGAAGGCTCAGAATATGATGTATGAACTGCAAAAGAACAATGTTGTTTATCCAAAGCACGAGAATAACTGGAAACTCAGAGGCGACGCTGAGGGCAGCGGAATGGCAACAGGTCTGACGCTTTTCTATCCTATCGGACTTTGGGCACTTGAGAATGCTCCGTCAACAACTGTGAACTACGGCGATGTATCAAAAGGAGAGGTAATGTTCGTTCCTGTTCCTTGTTCAGCTGATAGCGATAAACAGTATATCCCTTCAAGAGTACACGGCTTTAGCATTGTAAGAAACGCTAAAAACCCGGAGGGCGTGGCGGCTTTCCTTGAATGCTGCCGTTATGCAGAACTAGATGAGGCCGCACATCAGATAACCCTTGATCAGTACAAGGACGATTACGGCTGGACTGATGAAATGCTGGAAATGAGAGAAACTATCTATGAACTGTCTGCACAGAATCCTGTATTTGACTTTGAACAGGGCGTATCTGCCGATCTTAACTCTATCTGTGATACTGCAATAAGAGGAACAATGAATCCGCAGGAGTCAAAGAGCTGGTCACAGGTCGTTCAGGAAAATGAAAAGGCTATCGATTATATTATCGGCGAGGTTATGACTTCAATGAATGAGGCTAAGTGATCTCATTTTATCAAAAAGCTTTTAACGGAAATTTGGGCGGCAATGTGATTTGCCGCCCAAATTTCTATAAAAATGTGTATTGGCTTTACTTATATTCATTAATGTAGTATAATATAATCAAGAGGTGGTGAGAGCTATGGAGATAAACAGGGAATTGTCTATGCGGCAGTTTATGCAAAAGGAAAATGACTATCATCATTCATCATATGAAACTGAACTGGAATTTTATTCTGCTGTGCGGGCAGGCGACCTTGAAACGGTCAAACGGCTGTATACGCCGCTGGATACAAACGAAAAGGGCAGGCTCAGCAAAGACGGTCTTAGGAATGTCAAGTATCATCTTGTCATAACCATAGCAATGCTGTGCAGATTTTGCATCGAGGGTGGACTTGACCCGGAAACTGCATATACCATAAGCGATATATACATCAATAAATGTGATGAGTGCCGCAATGAAGAAAGCGTTATGGCTGTGCACAAGGAAGTCATCGTTTATTATACCAAGCAAATGAAAAAGGCTGTGTCACAGAATGTTTATTCAAAGCATATCCTTATGTGCTTTGACTGCATTTTCGATAATATTTACAAGGGCGTGACTGTGAATCAGATAGCAGATGAACTGAACATAACGCCGCAGTATCTTTCAAAGCTTTTCAGAGAGGAAGTTGGCGTAAAGATATCTGATTTTATTATGTCCAAAAGAATACAGGCGGCTGAAAATATGCTGAGATATTCTGAATATAGTCCGCTTGATATAGCCAACTATCTTGCTTTCAGCTCTCACAGCCATTTTATTGCCTGCTTTAAGAAACAAACGGGACTTACGCCGAAACAGTATAGAGATCAGTTTTTCCGTGCAAACTGGAACAAGCATAGCACAAGCAAATCGAAAATATAAGTTGATATTAATATTCTGATATTTGCATTACTTTTCTGATATAAATATCACATCTGTTGATTTATAATACTTATAGAAGATAAAATCCTGATGTTTATTCGGAGGTAATAAAAATGAAAAAAGTTTTGGCTATGTCACTTATTACAATGATAGTTATGTCTATGGGCAGCTGCGGTGTTTCATCTGACAGCAGTTCTTCGCAAGATGTCAGCAGCAATGCGGAAACGGAAAGCAATTCTCCATACACGGTTGAGGCAGATTTCGGCAAGGGTGCGTCAAGCGATTTTTCCATTTCAGCAGGCTGGTCAAATGGTGCTCCATTCAACTGTTCGTGGAGCGAGGATAACGTAACTTTCAATGATGGAAAAATGCAGCTTATCATTGACGGTATGGGCGATTCAGAGGTGTACAGAGGCGGCGAGTATCGTTCAAAGGAAAACTATGGCTATGGACTTTATGAGGTATCGATGAAAGCCATAAAGAATGACGGCGTTGTATCATCATTCTTTACATACACAGGTCCGTCGGAAGATAATCCTTGGGACGAAATTGATGTTGAAGTCCTTGGCAAGGACACGACAAAGGTGCAGTTCAATTACTACACAAATGGCGTTGGCGGTCACGAATATATGTATGATCTTGGTTTTGACGCCTCTGAGGATTTTCACACTTACGCATTTGAATGGAAAGAGGACGGCATAACTTGGTATGTTGACGGAAAAGAGGCATACAAGGCTACTGAAAATTTGCCCGTTACGCCCGGAAAAATAATGATGAATGCGTGGAACGGCATTGGCGTTGACAGCTGGCTGAAAGCCTTTGACGGCACAGTTCCGCTTACAGCAGAATATGAGTGGGCAAGATTTACGGCAGCGGAGTAAAACGAAACGCATATTACGCTTACTTTTGTCTTGATTTTTTTGCATAATGGTATTAATAATACTGCCCCCATTCGCTAGGTCAAAAATTCTAGCGAATGGGGGCGGTTTATTTTACACAACATTTTTATTTTTTTTCGCTGCCGCAAGGGCAGGGGTCATTTCTGCCGATTTTTTTCTGAGTGGTATTCTTAACCTCGATTTGAGCAAGCTGACGGAGCATTTCCGTTGTAACAGTAGCATCGTATATTGAACATCTTGAGGACGCATTTTGTTTCCGGAAAGCAAGCGATATGACGTTATGATCCTGTATAATAAAACTTGACACCCTAACCTCAAAGAAGTAAAATAAAAAAAAATGGATGTAAAGAAATGTCAGGAAATAAACAATATGAAAATTAGTACAAGGTGCAGGCGGTAAAGCTTGCAAAAAAGATAGGTGCGGTAAATGCAGCAAATGAACTTCAAATTCCTGTAAATACGCTGTACGGCTGGATCAGAAAAGCAAGGATAGGAAGCCTTGATATCGGCTGCGGAGAACGCAGCCCGGAAGAATCCCTGAATATCGCCGAAGAAAACCAGCAGCTGAGGAAGCGGATCAAAGCATTGGAAAAGGAAAACAAGCGCCTAATCGAAATGAATGATTTTCTGGAGGATGCAGCAGCTTTTTTCGCTGCCGGCCGTCAGAAGTCCGGAAAGAGCAGCGATTGAAATATATTGCATATCGAACCAATGACGGCAAAAACGCCGGAAAAATCCGTTTTTACTGCAGCACGCTGGAGGTCAGCAGGCAGGCATTTTACGATTATCTTGAGCGTAAGGGCAAACCATGGAAGTATCAGCCGCTTGCTGACGCCATGTTGAAAATTCATGATGAGGACGAAGAAAATGCGGATTACGGCAGAGTACGTATGTATCAGGCACTCAAGTACAGAAAAGAAGTCGGCAAGCTTAATGGGATCAATATCCCGTGCGAAGCAACCGTTCGCAGCGTGATGGAGCAGATAAACCTGATTCATAAACCCAAACGAAAGCCCAACGGAATCACCAAAGCCGACCGGGAAGCACGCAAATCTGATGATCTTCTGAAACGTGATTTCACAGCAGATGCACCTTTGAAAAAATGTGTTACAGACATTACTGAAATCAAGGCAAAAGACGGAAATGCGGGCTTGCAGTATCCGGAGATTCGCGGAGCGATCATACATTCCGACCGCGGCAGCCAGTACACAAGCTCTGCTTATCGGGCAGTTATCAAAAAATACGGCATTGCGCAGAGCATGAACAGTGCCGGAGGAAGATGCCACGATAATGCGAGATGCGAAAGCATATGGGCAAGAATGAAGGAGGAGTTGTTTTATAACCGAGGCAGAAAAACCGAAAATTATACGACCGAAGCGTTAAAAACGATGGTCTGGCGATATTTCATGAGCTACTGGAGCAACCGCAGGATCTGCTCAGCGATCGGCGGGCTTCCTCCCGCTGTAAAACGGCATAGGTACTATTCGGCTATGACTATCGCTGCTTAACTTCAAAATCCTTGCGGTCAATGTGTCAAGTTTTATTGACAAGATCAGTCGGCTTCAAGGACGGTGCAACTATGATGTAGGAGATTCAGACTCATATAATCACAGCATAAGGAAAAGGGCAATGTCCTCCGTGAGTGGAAGGCATTGCCTTTTTTTCTTTAGAAAAAATCAGTTCAATTGTTTTTGCAGCCATTGAAGGCGATACAGATCATCAAATAAAGTGTCTGCTTTGTACTGCTCCCTAAAACTATAATTTCATCATACGATACCCAATACCGATATGTGTTTGTATCAGCGCCTGACTGCTGTCACTCAGCTTTTTTCGCAGGGTAGCCATAAATACACGCAGGGAGGCTTCGCTGTTATCCGCAGGAGTTCCCCATACACTTTGGATAATGTACTTATGCGTCAGCACCTTGCCGACATTCTTGGCAAGCAGGCAAAGCAGCTTGTATTCTATCGGTGTCAGGTGAAGTTCTTCGTCATCAAGGTGAACACAGCCCGAAGCATAGTCTATCCGTAATCTGCCATTGACAAACTCCGTGACCGAGATGTTTTCGGACTTCATAAGCCGCCTTTGTATCACCCTGAGCCTTGCGAGAAGTTCATCAACAGAGAAAGGCTTTGTCAGGTAATCATCTGCACCTTTGTCAAGGGCTGTTATCTTGTCCCTGTCCTCGCTCCTTGCACTGACTATGATGATAGGAACATCGCTCCAAGTGCGTATATGCTCTATCACCTCAACGCCGTCAATATCAGGCAGTCCAAGGTCAAGTATGATAATATCAGGCTTATGCGATGCGCTGAGCATGATCGCTTCATTGCCCCTGACAGCAGTAATAAAGCGATAGTCGTTCATTTTAAGAGTAGTTGTAATAAGATTTCTGATAGGCTTGTCGTCCTCCACCACCAGAACTAGATATTCATTCATTCAAATCGACCTCTCCTATTGGCAGAGTAAAGCTGACAACTGTTCCGTTTGGTATGTTGTCGCTGACAGATATAGTACCGCCGTGTGAAGTAATAATTGACCTGCACAGTGCAAGCCCCAGCCCCAGACTTCTTCTGCTGTCTGAGGAACGGCTGCCGCCCGTATAGAACATATCAAATACCTTTTCTTTTTCTTCATCGGAGATACCAGTGCCGTGATCGGACACGGATATCACAGCATACGCATTTTCTCGGCGCACACTGACGGTAACATCAGAATCCTCATCACTGTACTTGACAGCATTATCCATAAGATTGACTATGACCTGTACGATAAGGTTCGCATCTGCCATAACGGGGATTATCTCGTCATACATATCAACGATGATATTTCGCTTTGGGTGAGTGCGTTTGGTGTGTCTGACAGCCTCCTGAACAATGTCATCAAGTATCTCTACCGAGATATTGAGCTGCATTCTGCCGTCCTCAATTCGTGTAGCGTATAAAAGATTTTCCACCATTTCGATAAGCCACATTGATTCGGAATAAATATCCGTGTATATCTGCTGACGTGCTGATTCATCAAGCGTATCGCCGCCGGAAATGAGCGTACTGGCATTGCCTGATATGGAGGTCAGCGGTGTTCTGAGATCATGGGATATGGAACGGAGCATATCAGCTCTAAGCTGTTCATTCTGCGCCAGAAGTGCCGCCTCCTCCTTTTCACGGGCATTCTGCTCGGCGATCAGGATATTGCGTTTCAGCTTATTGGCAAGCGTTCCTGCAATGAACGCTGTAATAAACATCATCACAAATGTGACAGGATAGCCTGCATCGTGAGCTGAAAGAGAAAACTCAGGATATGTGAAGAAGCAGTTGAAAAGCATTACTCCTACTAATGATGATATCAGGCAGAAATACATCTTTGATGTAAAAATGGATATCACAAGCACAGCAATAATATACAGCATGATAATGTCCGCATCGGCAAGTTGAAAGGCTTTGAATGCGTATCCGGCAAGTGTTGCGGCTGTCAGCACCACAAGACATATAGCGGAGTCTTTGAACACAGAAAATGCTTTAGAGCTTTTTATAGAATTAACAGTCATAAGAATCACCCTTGTTATTATAACATATCACTTCTGTGTTCGTCAACATCATCTTCTGACAGGTTGTGTCCACGGCTGCTCTTTTATATCTCCTCGATGAATTCATCTCCTAAATTCTGAAACATTTCTGGATATCCCGAACCTCACCTATGACAAATGCGATGTCATCAGTTTCAATTACAGTGTCCGGTGCAGGGATAAATACCTCTTCTCCGCGTTTGATCGTCAGAATATTGATCTTGAATTTCTTTCGTATATCGATCTGTGAAAGCGACTTTCCGAACCAATCCTTCGGTACTTTCAGTTCGTAGATCGAGTAATTGTTATCCAGATGAATAAAGTCGAGTATGCTGTCTGATGCATATTTTGTAGCGATGCGAAGTGCCATCTGCATCTCAGGATAGACAACCTCATCGGCTCCATTTTTAAGCAGGAATTTCATTTGTACATCATTTGTCGCACGGGATATGACTTTCTTTGCCCCCAGCTCCTTGAGCAAAGACGTTGTTTCCAGAGAGGACTGAAACAGGCTGCCGAGGGCAACGATACAAACATCATAGTTTCCTACACCAAGCGAACGGAGAAATTCCTCATTGGTGCTGTCACCGATCCTTGCGTTGGTCACATAGGGCAGGATATCGTTGATACGCTCATCATTTTTATCTACTGCCATGACCTCACACCGAAGCTCCTTCATGTGTCTGGCAATATGACTGCCGAATTGACCTACTCCGATAATTAAAATTGTTTTAATATATAAGACTCCTTATCCTACGGATATTTTTTCAAGCGGTAAGCGTGAATTCTTACTGTCCGTCGACGGCAGAGCTGCATAAATGAGTGTCAGTCCGCCGACTCTCCCAAAAAACATAAGTATCATCAGTATCACACGAGATACAGCAGACAGACCGCTTGTAATGCCGAGTGACAGCCCTACAGTACCGATAGCTGAGCTTGTTTCAAACAGACAGGTCAGCAGCGGCAGATTTTCCACTCTGCTGATAATGATACCGCTTGTAAAGAACAATACAAGATACATAAACAAAACAGCGCCTGCACTGCGGACAGCTTCGTCTGATATTCTTCTTTTGAAGCACTGCACATCATTTCTGCGGCTTAACACTGTGATCGCAGAAAAGAACAGAACAGCAAAAGTCGTTGTTTTCATACCGCCTGCGGTGGAACCGGGAGAACCGCCTATAAGCATAAGAATGATCATAATGGCTGTACCTGATTCATCCATAGCAGCGAGATCAGTTGTGTTAAAGCCTGCGGTTCGTGTTGTGACAGACTGAAACAGTGAATGGATCGTCCGGTCATGGATAGCCTCACGGTTATATTCATAAAAAAAGAAATACAGCGCAGGCAGAACGATCAAGACAGCAGATGTCATCAGTACGACCTTGCTTTGCAGAGAGAAGCGCCTGATCCTGTACTTGTGTGTTCCGATATCGCCCCAGACGAGAAAGCCGATGCCTCCCGTAATAATTAGCAGTATAATGACGATATTGAGATAGATGTTGCTGTGGTAAAAGGTCAGCGATGAGAACGGTTCTTTTATGCCGAACAGATCAAAGCCTGCATTGCAAAAAGCCGATATGCTGTGAAACAAGGAATACCACAGTCCCTTAGCGATACCAAGATCATTGCAGAAAACGGGTGCAAGCAAAGCCGCACCGATCATCTCTATGATAAGTGATGTTTTAAGGATAAAGCCTGTCAGCTTTACAATACCGCCTACCTGCGGTGCGGAGATAGATTCCTGCATCGTACTGCGCTGCCACAGACCGATTTTCCGCCCTGATGCTCTAATGATCGCAAGCCCGACGGTGATAACGCCCATACCTCCGATCTGTATTAGCATCAGAATGACCGCCTGCCCGAACAGAGACCAGTATGTAGCAGTATCCTTTACAACAAGCCCAGTCACACAGGTAGCTGAAACGGCTGTGAACATTGCATCAGGGAATGAAGTCACACACCGCTGCCTTGATGAGATCGGCAGCATCAGAAACAGCGTGCCTACCAGAATTAGGCAAAAGAAACTGATAATGATGACCTGAAATGAAGTCATATGAGTTTTGTTTTTTACTCTATTTTTATGTAACATCGTACACCTCTCGTTCAAATGATAGCTTTATTATATCACATGAGTGGTTAAGGTGCTGTTAAGATTACGGTTACGGTGTTAAGATTTCGTTAAGGCACAATATTGATGTGTGCTACTTGCCCGTAGTCTATTGGCACAACCATAATCCGTTCCGTACAAGCCCATTCTCCGCATAAAGTCACGCCCTGTGATACTTTTGGACTTCCATTCCCCATAGAGCTGACCGAACCTTGTCCAGTCGATCTCAATGGGTTTCCGTCCCGTGTACTTGCCCTGCGCCTTAGCGATCTCGATGCCCTCACGCTGACGTTGTTTGAGCTGCTCTCTTTCAAGCTAAGAGAGTGCAGCAAACACGGTCAACCTGATAGTCTCCCATGATCTCCTGCTGTCTCGCTGTCTCCTGATGCTCCGTGGAAACACGGATATAACCTATTCTACTCATAAAATCTTCCTCTCTTTATTCAAGCTGACTTTTCTTTCTCTTGGCAGCCTGTTCGTTCTGCATATATCGGGCAAGCGTCCTCTGACTGTCACGCTTCTGTTGTGCCAACCTTGAAAGCCTGTCCGCTTCTTTCTTTACCTAAGCTCTCCGAAATTTCTTTCAGCGTGGACTTCGCCTTACCGCCCAAAAACAGCATCGTATCACAGTTGCCTTCGATCGTGTCTGCATAAAGCTAAAAAGCTTGACAGCAAGGGCGAAACGATCGAAAACAGCAGTGCGAGCAACTACACTGTTTACACAAATGCTAAGGTATTCCAATTGAATAATTGACCGCCGAAGTTTTGCATTTATAAAAATCGACTCTCTCGTCTATTTAGGCGGGATGGCCTTTATATGCCCGTTTTAGATGCGGATACTTCACCTATCTGAAATATTAACAAAATCTCAAAAAAATATAAACAGATCATTCCTTATATAGTTGTATTATTAAACTATATAGACAACATGACCGTGCGCCACGCTGTCGGAAATAATGGAGGAGAAGAATATGACTTACAACGAATTTTTACCAAGCTACTCTATCGGCGACGACTGTTACAAAGAGATACCATATGTTACCCGACGTTATGGAAAAAAGGCAGTCGTTATCGGCGGAAAGACCGCTATGGAAAAGGCTAAGCCCGAACTGCTTGCGGCGCTGAAAGGCTCTGATATCGAGCTTGCCGATTTTATCTGGTACGGCGGAGACTCGAATTATGAGAACATTGAAATGCTCAAGGCTATGCCGGAAGTGCAGAACGCGGATATGGTTTTCGGTGTTGGCGGCGGACGTGCACTCGATACTGTAAAGACCCTCTGCGACCGCATCGACAAGCCGTTTTTCACTTTCCCGACACTTGCTTCAAACTGCGCTTCATGCACAGCTATCTCGGTAATTTACAATGCCGACGGAACTTTTAAAGAATATGCCTACCTAAAAGCACCCGCTCTGCACACTTTTATTAACACAAAGATAATCGCAGAATCGCCCGAAAAGCTTTTCTGGGCAGGTATCGGCGACGCTCTCAGCAAGGAATATGAAGTTGTTTTCGCCTGCCGTGAAAAGGATATGATACACACTCCGCTGTTGGGCAGGGTGCTTGCTGCTGCTTGCACAGAGCCGCTTATCTCTTACGGAAAGAAAGCGCTGGAGGATTGCAGTAACAACATCTCCTCAAAAGACATCGAGCAGGTGGCGCTTGATATAATCATTACAGCGGGACTTGTTTCAAACTTTACAGTTCATCAGAACAACCCCGACCCGAAGGACGATTACTATTACAATTCGTCGCTTGCACACTGCGTATATTACGGTGCGTCGCTTTTCCCGAAGTGCGAGCATAATCATCTCCACGGCGAGATAGTTTCATTCGGCGTGCTTTGCTTGCTGACCTATGATGGACAGCTTGAAGAGCGCAAGCGCATATTTGAATTTAATCACAGCATTGGTCTGCCATGCACTTTGGGCGAGATAGACCTTGCAGAAGAGGACGTTGCGGCTATCGCACACAAGGCGGCAAGCGTAGTAGAGTGGACTTATGTTCCGGGCGAACCGACTGAGGAGAAGTTTGTAAAGGCGATACTTGATACCGATAAGGCAGGAAGAGAATTTCTTGCAAAGGCGTGATACTGACGGAACAGTTAGCGTATAATTAAAACAAGCTGACAGAGCCTAACGGCTTTATCATAAAATTTTTGAATAGGAGAGTGCTTTTTGAACAAGTACAATACACCGGAGATTGCAGCGTAAACGGGAGGTTTACGGCAGTCTTTCAAACCTCCCGCTGAGAAGCAGTTGAGTTTAACAACATTTGGGAGGTATAACAATGAATAAAAATATCGTGATACGTTTAGAGAAAAAGGAAGAACGCCGCGAGGTAGAGAACCTTGTCAGAGAAAGCTTTTGGAACGTCTACCGCCCGGGCTGTCTGGAGCATTTTGTGCTTCATGAGCTGAGGAACGACGCGGATTTTGTGCCGCAGCTTGATCTTGTAATGCTGCTTGACGGCAGGATAATAGGGCAGAATGTGTTCGTGCGTGCGGCGATAAAGTCGGACAGCGGAGAAGACCTGCCGATAATGACAATGGGGCCTATCTGCATAGCGCCCGAGTTCAAGCGGCAGGGCTACGGAAAGATACTGCTCGACTATTCCCTCGAAAGGGCGAAAGAAATGGGCTGCGGAGCGGTGTGCTTTGAGGGCAGCATCGGCTTTTACGGCAAGAGCGGCTTCACATATGCAAGCGAATTCGGCATAAGATACCACGGCTTGCCCGAGGGTGCGGATCAGTCGTTTTTCCTCTGCAAAGAGCTTGCCGCAGGCTATCTTGACGGCGTGACGGGCGAATACTCAACGCCCGCAGGCTATTTTGTTGACGAGGCGGCGGCTGAGGAGTTTGACAAGCGGTTTCCGCCGAAAGAGAAGCTAAAGCTCGATGGGCAGATATTCTGATATTCTGATATTCTGATATTCTGATATTCTGATATTCTGAACTAAAACGATAAAATGACAAAGGCTCTCTGCCAAATGCGGTGGAGAGCTTTTTTGCTGTGCGATCGACATTTCAGCGCGAGCGTGATCTCTTTGATCTGTTTGATCTGTTCAAGGCGGGGTGACTGTTCGGCTGTTTTTTATTGACAGAAAGGCGCGAAATGTGTTATAATTATGACAGAGAAAATGTCCGCGGAGGGATAAATGTGCTGAATTACCGAAAAATAGAGCCTGCCGACAACAAGGCGCTTGCAGAGCTTATACGCACTAATTTGGAGTACTACCATCTTGACATTGCGGGCACGGTGTATTTTGACCCAGAGCTTGACCACATGAGCGGATTTTACAATGCCGACCCGCAGAAGCGCGTGTATTTCACGGCGCTGGACGAAGCGGGACACGTGATCGGCGGAGCGGGCGTTGCGGAGTTTAGCGGCATAGCGGACTGTGCGGAGCTGCAAAAGCTGTATCTGAGCAGCACGGTTCGCGGCAGGGGTTACGGCAGAGAGCTGCTGCGGCTGGCGGAGAGTTGGGCGCGGTCGGCGGGGTACAAAAACCTGTATCTGGAAACGCACACAAATTTGGCGGTGGCGATAAAGCTGTACGAGCGGGAGGGCTTTCGGCAGATAGAGAAGCCGACGTCGGCAGTACACGGCGGGATGGACAGGTTTTATTTGAAGGGGCTTTAAGCTGAAACGATTGCCTATTATAAAAGGTATACTGGAAAATCGGCAGACGCAAGATGTAACGAACTCATCGGCAAATCATGAAGAAAACGTCAGAAGTGTTTAAAACAGCGCACGTGTGGGGTTTTCGCGGGTGTAAAATCTATAAAATATAAAGTCGAAAAGCGTGCAGTTTAGTCAAAATTCATGAATTCCAAAAAATTGATTACTTTATCGCATTAAAGCCGTTGACAGATTGACGTTAAAATGGTATAATGGTTAATGAAATATTTTTGAATTATTTGTGAGTATTAGGTTGATAAATGGTGAGAATTGTTGAAATGCGGGAGGAAAAGTGGATAGAGACATGGTATAAGTTTTGCTGCTGAATAAAATGGTTTGGCAGCTTTTTTTTGTAAATCTAATTTAATGATAATTGTATGAGATTACGAAAAAGGTTTGTAAAATCTCGGTACGGGTACAGAACGTGTTGAATTGTTGCTATGTGCATGGCTGATAAAAATGATAACCACTGCTGTATGAGCAATATGATAAATACACTGTTTGATATAGATTGATCGGCTCGATATGAGCTTTACATATAAGTAAGAGAAAGAGGAAAAGGTGCGATAAATGGAGTATAAGAGAAGGGTTGATAAAAATCTCATCCCAATTTGCAATATTATGGGCGTTAATATTGCGGCGATCAATATGGAGTGGTTGGTAGACTATCTCGAAAAAAATATCTCTGAAATAAAAGGAGACTACATATGTGTCTCAAATGTACATACAACCGTAACCAGCTATGAAGATGCAGCTTACTGTGCTATTCAAAATGGCGGGTTAATGGCAATTCCAGATGGCGGTCCTCTTTCTACTGTTGGTCAGAAACGCGGTCATAAGAATATGGAGCGCACAACAGGCCCGAGTTTAATGGGAGAGATTTTTAAGATCTCTGCAAAGAAAGGGTATCGCCATTATTTTTATGGCAGCAAAGAAGAAACGCTGGAGTTGCTGTATCAAAAACTTACGAACAATTATCCGGGAATTCAAATTGCTGGAATGTACAGCCCACCGTTTAGACCTATGACAGAAGAGGAAGATAAAGCAATCATAGAGAGAATAAATGAAACCAAGCCAGACTTTGTATGGGTCGGACTAGGAGCACCCAAACAGGAAAAGTGGATGGCAGCACATCAGGGAAAAATTGATGGACTGATGCTTGGTGTTGGAGCCGGATTTGACTATTATGCAGAGAATATCAAGCGCGCTCCGTCGTGGATGCAGAAACACAATCTGGAGTGGGTATATCGTTTAGTGCAAGATCCCAAGAGATTGTTTAAGAGATATTGGAGCACTAACACGAAGTTTATTTGGAATGCAATGATTAGAAGGAAATAAGTATGGAAAAGAGATTAACCAGTGTTGGAATCATTACAATGCATAAATCTGATAACTATGGTGCAGTCTTACAATCTTATGCGTTAGTAAAAGCAATTGAAAAAGTTGGAGCAAAGGCGGAAATTATAAATTATATTCCTGAGCGATTTAAAACATCTGTACAGTTTTTTTATGTTCATCCGCGTAGATATAATAGTACTTTGAAAAAATATATTATTATGGCGGCATCACTTCCTGTTAGAGCCTTGATTTATTATAGATATAACACATTTTTGAAAGAATATCTGCCAGTTAGTAAGAATGTTTATTATTCAGAAGAAGACTTAGAAACAAAGATTCCTAAATATGATGTGTATATGTCAGGAAGCGATCAGGTGTGGAATCCAGAATTTGAAGGTCGCATTGATTCAGCATTTTTTTTGAAGTTCGCACCAGATACAGCGCGAAAGGTTGCGTATGCATCAAGCTTTGGAAAGGGTAGTTTATCAGATATAGAGGCAGCAGAGGTAAAAAGGCTACTTAGTCGATATGATTATATATCAGTGAGAGAGAAGTCTGGAAAAGAAATTGTTACAAATTTAGGGCTTGATGCTGAGTATTTACTCGATCCTACTTTTTTACTCGACGGAAATGAGTGGAGAACTTTTTTTAATAAACGTTTGGTTAAAGAGGAGTATGTGTTGGTATATCAGCTTAATCCAAATCCTAAATTGCTGGAAATTGCAAATCGAATAGCTAAAGAACATAACCTTAAAGTAGTGAAATTTAGCCGTGATGTTGTGAAAAAAGCAGGTGTAGATATTAATATGGCATTCCAGCGTCCAGAGTATTTTGTTTCAATGATTGCAAATGCGGATTATATTGTTACAGATTCTTTCCACGGAACAGCATTTTCTATTAACCTACACAAAAAATTTACGGTTGTAATGCCACCAAAATATTCAGATAGATTAAATAGTATCTTGACAAAGCTAGAATTGGAAAGTCGCCTTGCAGATGAAATGTATGATATAGAGCCAGACTATACCGCAGTCGAGCAGATACTTAAGGCTGAAAGAAAGAAATCTATCATGTTTTTAGAAAAATGTATAAGTGGGGATAAGGAATGAAGGGATATTTGTTTTGCAACACTCCAGAGATTATAAAAGAATCTTCTTCTGGTGGAGCTTTTTCAGCTATTGTTACTACGGTATCACAGAAAGAAAATCAAGATGTGATTGTATATGGCGCCGCATTTGATGAACATTTAAATTTAGTTCATCAAAGATATGAGGCTAAAGAGGACTATAGTTCTTTACGAGGATCAAAATATGTATTTAGTGAATATAACAAGTCGTTAATGCAAGTTAAAGAAGACTTAATAGAGGGTGCATATGTAATATTTACGGGAACTCCGTGTCAAGTGTATGCATTAAAGTCGTTTTTAGACAGAGAGAATCTTAATACAAACAATCTATTAACAATTGATTTGATTTGTCATGGATCACCAGAGAAAAGTTTGTGGCAGCAGTATAAAGAATGGTTAGAAAAACGACATGAAAAAAAAATCAAAAGTTTTTCATTTAGATATAAGGGTATGCGTTGGCACGGATATTCGCTAATGGCTGAATTTGAAGATGGAGAAAGAATAGTTAACTCGCACGATTTACAGGTCTATATGGATTTATACTTTACCCATCAAATAATGAGACGAAGCTGCTATCAATGTAAATTTTCATCAACAGATAGACCTGGAGATATTACGCTAGGTGATTTTTGGGGTGTAGAAGACATTTTTTCGGGAATTATTACTCAAAAACAAAAAGAAGCTGGTGTAAGTTTAATTACAGTAAACTCTGATAAGGGAAAGGGCATCATTGAATTGTTAACAAATATGTCTGTTGAGTTCAATTGGATTCTTCATAAATGTATTGATGATTCTTTTATTAAGTATCAAACAGGTCTAAATTCTCCAACTGTAAAGCCGGACGATAATGAGGCTTTTAGAGAATATATGAGTAAATACGGATTTGATGCAACTCTTAGTAAGTATGCTGGTTTTAATTTAAAAGGTCGCATTAGATATTATATTAAGTATTTAGCAAACTATATTGGCTTAATTAAGTAAAAGAAAAGATATTAGAACGGAGAGAGTGCTTTGAATATACTGATTGTACACAACTATTATCAAGTTCCAGGAGGAGAAGATACAGTTGTAAATAATGAAAAGCATCTTCTAGAAGCGAATGGGCATAACGTAGTACTATATACAAGAAACAATTCGGAAATAAAGAATATTTCAAAGTTAAAGAAAATACTATTGCCTTTTTCTGCGTTTTTTTCTATGCGAACATATTTTGAGGTTCGTCAGATAATCAAAGAAAAAAATATAGATGTTATTCATGTGCATAATACATTAACTCTTGTTAGTCCGTCAGTATATTATTCTGCACTTTCGTGCAAGGTTCCTGTTGTGCAAACAATACATAATTTTAGACTTATGTGTCCGGGGGCAACTTTATATCGAAATGGACATATATGTGAAGATTGCGTAAAAAAAAATATATTTTGTTCAATTCAACACGGATGTTATAGAAATAGTAGAGCTCAAACGTTGTTTTGTGCAGTAAATACAATTGTTCATAGGATGACGAGGATATATGGAAAATTAAACTATATATGTCTTACAGAGTTTAATAAAAATAAGCTGTTAGAAATAAATCAAATTAAACCAGAAAAGGTATTTGTTAAACCTAATTTCGTTTTGAATTTAGATGTTCCATTATGCGATAGGAAAAGGGAAAACCAAATTGTATTCGTGGGACGGTTAGATAAATTAAAAGGAATAGATTTCCTAATGGAAGCCTGGTTGGAATTTGAAAGAAGATATGGTGATAGTATTCCTGAGTTACACATATACGGATCCGGTCCCATGCAAGAATGGTGCTCAAAATTTATTGCAGAGCATGATTGCACTAAGATTGTGATGAAAGGTTTTGTAGCTAATACAGAAGTTAGAAAAGTTATTGCCAAATCAAAAGCTCTAGTTTTACCAACCCAGTGGTATGAAGGTTTTCCCATGACAATAGTTGAGGCATATAGTGTAGGTACGCCTGTAGTTGGTACAGCGATAGGTAATGTGGGAAGTCTAATTGAAAACGGTGTGACTGGATATACATTTATATTGAATGATGTTGAGTCATTGATTAAGAGTATTCTTAAAATAGATTCAATTGATAATCTTGAAGTAAAAAATATGTTTGAGAGAATGTATTCTCAGAACATAAATTATCAAAGACTTATAGAAATTTATTCAAAAGTAGTGGGAAGGAATATATGATGGATTATTCTTCGTATGAGAAACCAGAGGAATACTGGGAAAAAAAGTCTAAGAAGACAAAATTGGTCTTAATAGCGCAGGTGTTATTGGGAATACCTAAGAGTATCCTATTTAATTTGCATTATTTTGGCTTTGAAGGTATAAAACTACCGGTTTTAGTTAGTTCTAAAACAAAAATGAGAAAAATGAAGGGTTCTATTTTAATAAATGCTCCTTATAAAACAGGAATGATAAAATTAGGGTTTCAAGCACCAGAAATGTATGACAACTCTAAATTGTCGTTTATTTGGATTAACGATGGATTGGTTGAATTTGAAAATACAGCGAGCATTAGAAATGGATCGGTAATAAGAAATTATGGACATCTAATTATGGGTAATAAATTTCATATTTCTGCACCATCTAGGATAATTTGTTATAAGCATATACGATTTGGTAGTAATGTATTGATTGGATGGGACTGTGAATTCGCAGATGGAGATGCACATAAAATTTACGATAGTACTGATTTCGATAAGACGGAAAGAAAGAATGTAAATAAATCTATTATTATTGGCGATAGAGTTTGGTTTTCAGCACATGTAAAGACACTTAAAGGCGTTATAGTGGGAAATGATACTGTTATAGCGGAAGGTACTGTGTTATCAAAATCATTTAAGGAAAATAATATTGTTGTTGGTGGAAATCCTCCTAAAATATTGAAGAAAGATATTGTATGGGAAATCTAAGTAAAAAGGGGATTGTTATGATAAAAGTTGTATATGTTGTGCCAATTATTGCTCCATACGCAATTCCTAGATATCAGGAATTAGCAAAAAATAAAGATATTGAAGTGCATGTAATTGCAGAAAGAGATACCAATGCGGAAAGAGCCGGCTGGCACTTTCAAAAGATAGAAGGTGTAAAAACTTATCTTCTTCAAGGAAAAATTACAAAAAGTTTTGAAATAAAAAATAGAAAAGATGGCTATAAGATGCAAAAATCTAGAGTTTTTTCTACCGAATTGAGAAAGAAGATTAAGGAAATTGAACCTAATGTTGTATTAGCATGTAATTCTACTCAGCTTATGCTGCTTCTTGGACAGAAAAGAACATACAAATTGGGTGTCGTCGTAGAAGATACCTTAAGAGCTGCTGAAGGTCGATCAATTGTTGATGCTTTTGTTAAGAAAATGATGCTAAAGACAGCAGATTTTTACTTGCCGTTTAGTGATGATGCAGTTGCTTTCTTAGAAGCAAATGGCATAAAGGGTCCTTTTATTAGAAGTACTTGGAGTATGGATGTGGATTTCTTTAGAGATTTGTCACAAGTAGAGATTGAGAAGAAGAAGATTGAGTATGGCATGATAAAAAAATGTAATTATGTTTTGGTGGCTGGCTTAATTCCAAGAAAAGGAATATTGCAGTTTCTGGAAGCATGGAAGGAAATGAAAATAGAATTTCAACGCGATTCGGATTTATTTATTCTCGGAGACGGTATTCTAAAAAATGATATTTATAGATATACTATTGAGAATGGGTTAAAGAATGTGAAATTAGTTGGAAATAAGTCATACGAAGAGGTATCACATTATTTGCAGTGTGGTGATGTTTTTGTTCTTCCTACTTTAGAGGATTTGTGTAGCTTATCAGTATTAGAAGCTATGGCGGCAAAGAAACCTGTATTAACGACGGTTTATAACGGAGCACGACAATTTGTAAAAGAAAGTAGAAATGGCTATATATTTGACACATTAAACAAACCGGAAGTAATTAAAGTTTTGGAAACAATGTATCAAACAGATTTAGAATCAATGTCCACAGCATCTGAAGAAATAGTTCAAAACTATTCAACTAAAAAAGTTATGGAAAATTTGGCTCAGGAATTGTTAAAACTGTGTTCTGCTGAGCAGTGAGTGTTAAGGAGTGGTCAATGAAAAAATTATATATCGCTGATATAAAAAGCGCAAATAGTAAAGGAAAAACCGAGGGTCATTATTTTTCTGTTGCAGAAAATTATGCCAATATTTTTAAGGAATATGCAGATGTGTTTGTTGCTGGTGGACCCGTTTATAAAGATAGATTTGCCAATTATTATGCACTTCCGTACGATTCCATTTCTTCTAAAGGAAAATATCGAAACAAAATAGCTACATTTATTAATGCTTGTTTTGTTTTGAAAAAAATAAAAAATAGTGTCATCGTATTTCAGTGTAGTGCAGTCAGCACTGTTTGTTTGGCATTAGCTTTAATTAAACCTAAAAGTGATGTTTATCTGATTCAATATGATACATATATGCTTGCATCCAGAGTGAAAAAACTTATTTTCAATTTAGCAAGGAAAAGAATTAAAGGTATTATTTGCCCTGGAAACGAAATTGGTGAAGCTTTACAAGTTAGTCGATGTGTAGTGCCAGATTACATTTATTGTGAAAATAATAAATGCAGTGAACAGTTTAAAAAAAAGTATGACTTTGGTGTGTTTGGTATTCTTGCATATGGTAAAGGTATATATGAAGCAGCAGAAGCATTAGCTAAGACCAATTTTCAGGTTAAAATAGCGGGGAAGGTTGCAAATTTACCAGAAGATCAAGAGATGATTGTAAAGTTAAAAAGATTATGTGCGGAACACAATAATATTGATTTAGAAATTGGTTATTTGTCGGATAAAGCATATGATACCTATATTAGAGAAACGAAATTTATAGTTTTGAATTATTCTGATTCATATGCTCTTAGAAGTAGCGGTGTGATTTTAGATGCCATATATAGAAAAACTCCGGTGATTGTAAGGAAGAGAAAATATGCGGAGTTTGTGAAAACTCATAATATTGGGTTTGTTTATGATGATATTAGTGACTTTGATTTTGCTGCTAGTTTAGAAAAAAATCAATATCAAATATTTATTGATAATATTGATAAGTATTTACAAGAGCAAGAAATGCATAGAAAGAGACTTGTGAATTTTATACTTAGTACTGAATTAGAGGAGTAAGCTATGAAAATATTATGGTTAGGAGGAATTGTTCTTCCTAGAATTGCAAAAAAGGAAGGCCTTCCACTTAATAATATGAATGGTTGGCTGATAAAAACATCTGAAAATATGCCAAAGGAAACGTTTTTGGTGTATGTGTTTGATTCTGATCGAGAAATTAAGGGAAGTACTGAATTCTATAATTACTATGGTATTATGTGTGATAAGACATCGGTGGAGCGATTTGGCGATAGTTATATAATACCGGCAATGGAAATATTAAAAAAAGAGAATCCTGATATTGTGCATATTTGGGGAACAGAAGGTTCGCATAGTCTGGCAATGGTTGAAGCATGTGAAAGAGCGGGTATTATTGACAGAGTTGTAATCTCTATTCAAGGTTTAGTGTCTGAATATTATTATCATTATACAGCATATTTACCACATGAAATTGTCACACGATACACATTAAGAGATTTATTCAAAGGCAATATTCAAAAAGGAAAAGATGTATTTTATAAGCGAGGAGTTCTTGAAAAAGAGGCGATTCGACGTGTAAAACATGTTATAGGAAGAACCGACTGGGATAGGGGATGTGCATGGGACATTAATCCTAATGTGACATATCATTTTAATAATGAGACACTGAGAGATGAATTCTATGAGGGAGAATGGAACTATTCTGATTGCGAAAAACATTCTATTTTTTGCGGTCAAGGACATTATCCTATTAAAGGTATTCATTTAGTAATTGAAGCCCTCAATCGAATCGTAAAAGACTACCCGGATGCGCACTTATATATTGGTGGAAAGGATTATTTGAGTTTGCCTTTTTATAAACAGAGCAGCTATGGAAAATATTTAGTATCCCTGATTAAACAATACGGTTTGGAGAAAAATGTTAGTTTTACTGGCTTTTTAAATGCAGAGCAAATGAAAAACAGATATTTGAAAAGCAATGTTTTTGTTTCTGCATCTTCTATAGAAAACTCGCCAAATTCTTTGGGAGAAGCGATGCTTCTAGGGGTTCCATGTATATCATCTCAGGTTGGCGGTGTTCATAATATGATGACTCATGCGATTGAAGGTTATACATATCCAGCTGATGAGATATATATGTTAGCATATTATGTGAATTGCATTTTTTCAGATAGTGAAAAAGCAATCCAAATGGCACAGAGGGCAAGAGAGCATGCAAAAATCACACATCGTCCAGAAACGAATATGAAACAGTTGCTAAAAATTTATCAGGAAATGGTTGGAAAGGAATAATCTAATTGTGTTTAAGATAAATAAAAATCACTTCCTTGAGTATTGGGGGATTTTATGGTTTATTTTGTTTTCTGGGTCTTTATATTTTCAAGTTTTGAGAATACGACCGACAATGCTCATAATAGGATTCACAATAGTTTTGATGGCTGTTTGCGGATGGAAGATAACAAAAGTTAATGGCAAGCTTTTGTTGATTTACATCATAATAATGATGATAAATACAGCATTTACATTTATGAATGGGTTTGATTTAAATGACTTTATTCTTGTAATACTAAGAATGCTTTTTTGTATAATTATTCAAAGTAATTTGAGTGAGAAAAGGTTTCAAAAAATTTTTGTTGATATAATGTATTTTGAAGCTGTATTAAGTTTGGTTTGTTTTTTATATGCTGATATCCTTGCAATAGGATCACTGCCAATGCAGCATTTCACACAAGGAACTGTTAATGGCTACTATCTCACGCCATATTATACAATTGGATGGAAAAACATCCCTATATTTCATCGTAATGCGGGGTGGTTCTTGGAGCCAGGTGCCCATCAAATCTTCCTCAATTTTGCATTGTTGTTTTTACTTGCAAATGAATCAGAACTAGGTTTTTCAAAAAGACAGTATAGGTCAAGGGTTGTAGTAGTGCTTATAACAGTGCTGACTACTCTATCTACAACAGGATATATGTGTTTGTTTGTTATTATGATGGCAGTTATGTTTATGAAGGCTAATAACAACAATAATTCAGAAAAGCAATTAATAAGAAATCTCCGTTATATAGCTGTTGTTGGATTACTTGTGTTAGTCGCCGTAGAAAGTACAACTCATGTTATAGAATATAAATTTGATGGAATATACACGGGTCACTCGTCAGCAGCAACTCGATATAATGACACATTGGTGGGATATATGATCGCTTTTAGAGAACCTTTTATGGGGCATGGTTTATTCAATACGACAATGGTTGAAACTCTTAAGTCATTTGGTGTTGTTAATATTTCAAACGGTTTAGCCAGTTTTTTGATTGATGCTGGTTTACTTTTGGGTGTGGGATATTTAAGTTTGATTTACCGTGGAATGAAAAACAGCTTTAGAAATGCAGGAACAATGTTTTATTTGCTAGCATTTGTGTTCTTTTTGTTATGCGTTAATTCAGAAGGTGGGGCATTGGGAGTTTTGTTATATTTGATATATATGTTTAATTGGCAACAAGAAGAAAAACAGGACGAGCTAAATAAAAAGGCTGATTCACCAACATGAGGATCATTTATAAAGTTGTAAAGTAGAGTGTAACTTATTAACTGTTCAACAAAATTAGGAAAATTAAGGCTTTTAGCTGGACATGCATGAAAAAGAATGGAGAGATTTGATAGAAATGATTAAGAGCCTTGTTTTTATTACAGCTTTAACAGTAATTATATCTTTCTCGTTAACCCATAAAAATGGAGATGGGGGGGGTAGACAGGGAAAATAATATATTTCTAAAAGGTTTATGTGCTATATTAATAATGTTACATCACGCTGTTTCAATATTTGGCACTACATACTTATGGTTTTTTAAGTTTACGGGGTATATTACAACTGCGATTTTCTTTGGCCTGTCAGGATATGGATTAACTGTGCAATTGCAACAAGACAAGTATAGAGATATTAGATTGTTTCAAAAAAAACGTTTAAAAACAATACTGATTCCATTTACTCTTGCTTGTGTGATTTATTTATTTGTTTATAAATCACTTGGAATTGATATTGATTTTAAATCTTGGTTGGTTCTAGGTCAGCCAATACATCAAAATTTTTGGTATATTATAACACTTCTTTATTTGTATGAGGTTTTTGCAATAGTATATTTAAAATATAAGAAGAGAAATAGTGGGATTATTTGGATCGGAATTGGTTTAATTCTTTATATCGTGCTTATCCTTTTAGCAGGGTATGGATCACATTGGTATAATTCTGCTTTTGCTTTTATCGTAGGAATATTTTTGGGGCTACACCAGAATATTAAGGTGAAAGTATGGCATATATTGAGTACGCTAGTCGCTTTTGGAACTAGCTTCCTTTTAAAAATTATAGGTGATTATATAGGATATCAAATAATATCGGTCGTGTTTGCCTGTATTAGTTCAGTTTGCTTTTTTTCTTTTATATATTTGCTTTTTTCAAAGCTTCAATGTAGAAAAAATAAACTATCTAGAATATGTTTATTTATGGGGAAAATATCTTATGAATTATATTTATATCATGGCATTGTTTTCTTATGCGTACAAAAAAATATTGATTTGATAAATAATGATTACAAGACAGCAATTGCATTTGGTGTTACGCTATTGATTGCTAGTGTAATCAACCAAATTGACTTGTTTTTATTAGGCAGAAAGGCGTAATTTGGAAAATTATGATTGGCAAACAGTTCCGGTAAGTATAAAACGGAAGGGAGTCAGGTATGATTCCTGAAAGATACGAAAAGACATCCGGCAAGGAGCCGACTATGAAGGTCTGACCGCACAAACGTGTAAAGGAAAGCGGATCATAACGAAATGACTGGTTGAGAGAGGCAGAGTAAGTGTCTGCGGGAAACCGCACCTTGCAGAATCATAAGGTCAGTAAGAATCAAACGATAAACAAGAGCTGTAGCTTGCGGTAGTTTATTCCATAGGGGATGACCCTGTTAGAAAGCTTGGCAGGTACTCGGTGTATGAACAGGTAGGACGAAGGAAGTTAGGACATCATTAGATATGGAAGATTCACCCTCATAGCAAACAGAGGATTATAGCCTTAAAAAGTCCTTTCATCAGGACGCTTTAGAAACTATCCCGTTTTTATGACTGTTCAGTACAGGATACGATGGCTGTCGTACACCTTTAGTTTTGTTTTGAAAGGTGATATTTAAGGGGAAAGCTGAATAATCAATACTTTATTGCCGTTATAGGAAGGGAGTATACTTATGAGTAAATTATATTCAATAAGAAAAAAAATAGGGTCAAATCCAATTGTCGAAGCAACAATTAAAAAAATATATATGATGGTAAAGGAAAAACGGTTAAGAAAAAGTGCCATATTAGAAATTGAAAAGGCGATGCTTAAGGTGAATGAAACAGATAAAGTTCTTTTTTATCTTGATGTACCAATTCATCCTAACATGGGAGATCTTGCTCAATATTGTTGTATAAAAAATTGGCTGGCTGAAAATTATTCGGAATATAATTTAATTGAAGTGTCAGCTGAGACTATTACATATGCGGAAGATGAATTTGTGTCTTTTATAAAAGCACATGATGACAAAGAAAATATAATTTTCTTTCAAAGTGGATATTGCACACAGGACTTAGGTGGATCACATGACTATATTCATAAATTGATTGTAAAAAGTGTGCATAATGTACCAATAGTGATGTTGCCTCAAACAATCATGTATAAAAATAAAAATAGAGAAACACAGGCTAAAAAAGTGTATGCGCAAAATAGTCATGTGATGTTAATGTGCCGTGACAAAGTATCATATCAGATGGCTCAAAGTATTTTTTCAAAAAATAGATTAGAATTATATCCAGATATTGTTACATCACTTGTTGGAACAATGGAAGTTGCACCAAAAGAAAATCGAAAAGGGATACTTATTTGTTGTCGCGATGACTCGGAGCGATTCTATAGCGGTGGTGAAATTGAGCGTCTGAAAAAAGAGTTAGAAAAGATTGATGAGGTAGAGATATCTGATACAACGGTTCAAGATGATTTTAAGAATCTAAAAGCAAATATTAATGGACATGTTGAAACAATGATAAAAGATTTTGGCAAATACAGGGTTGTCGTGACAGATCGATACCATGGAACGATTTTTTCATTGATTGCAGGAACACCGGTCATTGTCATTAAATCAAATGATCATAAGGTGGTAACTGGTGTTGACTGGTTTAAAGGAATATATGATAGCAATGTATGTTATATTTCTGATATAAATAGAGTCGCTCCTACGGTACGAAGCATTTATGATAAATTTGATTATCATGAATTAAAGCCATATTTTAAAGAAGAATATTATTCAAAGCTGAAAAATGTGATAGAACAATGGAGAAGAGTATGAAAATATGTGACGAATTATCGTGTACGGGTTGCCTGGTTTGTGCTGATACTTGTAAAATGCAGGCAATCTCAGTAAAGAAGAATAGACAGGGATTTAGTTATCCGGTCATTAACGATGCTGTGTGTGTGCGCTGTGGAAAATGCGTATCTGTTTGTCCGGTTAATATTCAGAAAAAAAATAAGGCCGCTACAACGCCTTTTGCGTGCTGGGATAAAGATAATGAAGAAAGAAAATCAGCAACGTCTGGTGGCTTTTTTACATGTTTGGCTAAAAAATTTGTGGAAGACGGTGGAGTAGCATATGGAGCTGCTTATGATAGTAGTTTGAAGGTGGTACATAAAAGAATTACGTCGTTGAATGAAGTTGCTCAAATGCGTGGTTCAAAGTATGTACAAAGTGATACATCTCAGATTTATAAAAAGGTCAAGGCAGATTTAAGTATAGGACAGAAAGTGCTATTTTCGGGAACTCCATGCCAAGTAGCGGCATTGAAAAACTATTTAGGAAAAGATTATGAGAACCTTCTCCTTGTAGATATTATGTGTCACGGAGTACCATCACCGCTAATTTATGATGACTATCGGAGGTGGCTTGAGAATAAACAAAAAAGTAAAATTAGAAAGCTGGATTTTCGTTATAAAAAGCCTGGATGGACTGTGTTTTCAATGAAGGCGGATTTTGAAAATGGAAAGTCATATGTCTCATCTAAATATGAAGATCCTTATCACTGTTTTTTCTCGTTGGGGGGGGAGATCTGACGTTAAGGCAATCCTGCTTTAAGTGTCACTTCACCTCCCCGGAGCGAGTGGGAGATATTACGCTGGCTGATTTTTGGCAGTATAGGGCTAAAACTTATTCAAGTAGAGGATCAGAGAAGGGTGTTAGTCTTGTTTTGATTAATACTGAACTTGGAAAAAGATACTTTGAAAGTGTTGGAAATAAGATCAAAAAGGAAGAGCATACTTGGGAAGAAGCATATATATCGAATCTTCAGTTTACAAAACCGAATACTATTCCAACCGATTATAAAAACTTTTGGAACACATATTATGATGGTGGCTTTTCAAAAGTATTAGAAAAGTATTGGAAGCCAGATAAAAAAGGAAAATACAAGACGCTTTTAATTGTTTGGAAAAGAGCGCACGAATATCTATTTCCAAGCAAAAAATAATTTGTGGAGATAAGTACTTATGCGTATAGAGAGAACTAAAAATGCAACGAGAAATATAGTTGTAGGTATGATACTGAAAATTTATCAGCTTCTTGTTCCGTTTGTCATTAGAACAGTAATGATTCATATGTTGGGAATGGAGTATTTAGGGCTTAATAGCTTATTTACCTCAATTCTACAAGTTTTGAATTTGGCTGAATTGGGCGTAGGGTCAGCTATGGTCTTTAGTATGTATAAACCTATCGCAGAGGATGATAGCGCAACAATTAATGATTTAATGAGACTTTATCAGTTTTATTATCGAATTATTGGAATAATTATTCTTACTGTTGGAATTATCATTACTCCATTTATACCTAAATTAATCAAAAGCGATATACCATCAGGGCTGAATATATATATATTGTATTATTTGAATTTGGTGGCAACAGTTATATCTTATTGGCTTTTTGCCTATAAAAATTGCTTGCTAACAGCACATCAGAGAAGTGATGTGATTAGTAAAGTTACTATTATTACTAATACAGTAATGTATGTTAGTCAAATTATAGCACTGCTTTTGTTTAAGAGCTATTATATCTATCTAATAATAGCTCTTTTAGGCCAGATATTGCTTAATATTGGTACAGCAATAACAGCTGATAGGATGTTTCCAGAATATCGACCATCTAAAATTTTTAATAAAAAATTGTCGAAAGATATTAACCAAAGAATAAAGGACTTATTTACATCAAAGATTGGAGAAATTATTGTTAACTCGGCAGATAGTATTGTGATTTCTGCTTTTTTGGGACTAACAATTTTAGCATCTTATAATAGTTATTTTTATATTCTCTCGGCTATATTGGGTTTTGTTCTGCTCTTTTTACAAGCGTGTACTGCAGGAATTGGAAATAGTCTAATTGTGGAAACACTAGAAAAGAACTACAATGACTTAAAAGAATTGACATTAATAGTGACGTGGATTACTGGATTTTGTTCCTGCTGTCTTATGTGTATTTATCAGCCGTTTATGAAGATATGGATTGGCGAAGAGAATATTTTTCCTATTAGCTGCGTAGTTTGTTTTGTTATATATTTCTTTTTCAGATGTGTTAATCAGCTGTTTATCGTATATAAAGATGCAGCAGGTATGTGGCATGAAGACCGATTTAGACCGCTAGCAACAGCATTAACAAATTTAATTTTAAATCTTATTTTGGTTCAAATTATTGGAATTTATGGTGTACTGCTTTCAACAGTAATCAGTACACTTGTTGTAGGAATGCCTTGGCTTTTAAATAATATATTTACTGTTATATTTCATGTAAAAATGGGTGAATTTTTACGCAATTTTGTTTTTTATATAGGAGTAACATGTATAAATGTATTACTAACGTATATGGCTTGTGAAGCTATACCTGTGGGCGGTATTATGTGTATAGTTGTTAGGTTAATACTTTGTTGCATTATTCCAAATGCTTTTTACTTATTAGCATATCGACAAAAAAAAGAATTTAAACAGGCTGTAATGTTGATGGATAAAATTCTTGGAAGTAAAGTACACTTTTTACACAAAATATTAATAAAATTGTTATGAAGTCACTGCAGGCCAGACTGACACCGTTAAGTGAAAGTACATAAAGTAGATGGCTAAGATACCGGGCAATGCCATTTAGCTAGATGTTCGAGAAACCCTGATACCGTGTGCCAGACCCCTAGGACTAAAATGTAAACGCAAAACGAACAAAATGCGACTAAAAAGTCAAATGTTGTCGAATTAGCGTCTGTATTAGGCAAAATTAAGCCGTGTGAAGTCCCCGCCCAACAACCCACCACCCTACCCAGCCAACTCCAAATAGAGTAAACTA
>ERZ773145.658-NODE-658-length-33636-cov-9.003633_pt1 | contig 33636 bp, 26 predicted proteins | sample MGYA00580848_ERZ773145 | MGnify/ENA primary metagenome ERZ773145 (study PRJEB29015, sample SAMEA2737858) | human gut metagenome | biome: human gut; feature: human-associated habitat; material: faeces | place: China | collected 2012 ... | reverse complement strand
TTCTGGCATCGATGATGTATGTGCAGCACCGATTTTCACTTATATTATGTCGTCAATTCGCCAACCGAATGTTTGCTAAACAACAATTTTCTTTTTCTTCCTGATAATCACTATTCCTGCCAAAACAATGATAATGGCAGCAGCACCAATGACATAATATATTTTCACATCTGTCTTTTTATGTATAACTGCAAAATCTGCCTGATAAGGTATCTCTGCTGTTATATAGCTTCCATTTTTATTGGTACCTGCTTTTACCCACGCATTGTTATCTTTGTCCCTATACCACACCTCGTTACTTCCTGAAGTATCTGTTATATAGAAATGACCTATAACTGTATTTACCGCTTTGTTATGTGAGCCCTGTAGCTGCCATGAATAAGCATACTCTACATTTCCATGTAACCCGCTGATATCACATTGTCCCATAACCATCTCATCATCACCATAGAATCTGCCTTCCACAAGGAACAACGATTTATTATTACTGCTCTTTATATTTCCAGCTATACTTTCTACCCAATAATGATATTCAACCTCTATCACTTTGTTATGTGTTATTGGTGTCTGTATAGCATCCGATGGCCACTGTGCATAACAGCCATCCTTTGCCGGAATGTAAGGAAAATCTTTCTCTCTAAGACTTGAATTATATGGTATTTTTTTACTTCCAAGTACTTTAGAGTCTGCTTTAAATGTAATAACTACCTGATTAAAACCTTCTGGAATAGCTTCTAATGACATAATATACTCATATGTTACCTGTTCTGCTTTCCCCCTATAGCTTATATTATCTATTCCACCATATTTATCATTGACAAACAGGTTATCCGCTAATTCTCCACCCGGATTATTAATTCCAAGAACGCTTCCCTTTGCTTCACCATCGCAGGTTATATCCGGTATAGTAATACAATTCTTAACTGTATATCCAAGTCCGCTTATGCCTCCAGCATAATTAGCAGCTTCAACATTACACAGACTATAACTATCTGATATGCTGCTTTCACTCTTTCCTGCGATACCTCCTGCATAATCGCCGGTTTCTGACTTTACATCCCCATAACCCTCGCATCCATACACGAGGCCAAGCTCCTGAAGTCCCGTTATACCACCAGCACAATTTTTCTTAACGGTTATATCAGCATAATTAATGCAATTCATAACAACAACATTTACAGTTGTGCGAAGTTTTACATTCGTTGCAGAACTAAGATCAAGGTCATACTCTGGATTCACGTCATATTCTATATTCATAGTTCCCGCAACTCCACCAGCATTTATATCGCCGTTAATATCACCACGATTAACACATTCGAATACTACACCATTAGCTGACTTGGCATTATCTGCTGCTGATATATCTTCTATATGGTCTTCTTTATCTATCAAAGTATTAATAGTATTACTTGTGATATCTCCTATGCTATTTATCTGAGCAGATATTCCATCAATACTGTCCGCTATTATATTCATCTGATTCTGTATGGAGTCAGCTATTCCATTAATATCTGACTGTGCATCTTCTTTGCTAAGCTGATCTGATACTTTTTTTATAAAATCCTCTATACTGTCTGTAGTATCTGTCATGGAATTTACAAGATTAGTCATATTAGCTCTTATTATTTTCCATTGTTCATTAATATCATCTTTCTGCTTATCTGACAGGATTATATCATCACCCTGGATTTCTGATATTTTATCCAACGCAGCATTGATATTATCAATATACTTATCTGCATCCGGACTACTCTTTTCAATAGTATCCGATACCTCTTTTATAGATTCTGCAAAAATCTCTGAATTCTCTTTATATTTCTCAGTAAGACTTTCTACATATCCAGCTACCTCAGCAGATGTATCTCCTATCGATGATGACAAACCACTCATAATATTACCAATAGAATCAACTGATTCACTAAGCTGGTTTACACGGTCATTTAGATACTCCGATTCAATATAGGGCTGGGCTTGTCCAACAATTCCGCCTACATCTTTTCTTCCATATACACTTCCCTCATTAATACAATTATATACCTTACCTTTCTGATTTCCCACTATGCCACCGGCATTGTAACCCGTATGGCTATATCCCACTGCACCATAATTAGTACTATCTGATATTACTCCGGTAGAATAACCAGCTATTCCTCCCATGTCATTACGATCCACAACATGCTGTGTAATATTAAGAGTTCCTACATCTACGCCACCTATGTCAAAGGAAGAATTAAGCTCATTGGTATTAACCTTACTTCTGGATATACATCCACTTATTATTCCCTGATTATTTCCTGCTATTCCTCCTGTCTGATTAGTCGCACTAATATCAGCATCACTATTACAGTTAATCAGCCTGGCTCCAGCTTTATTGACACCTGCTATTCCTCCGGCTGCTGTTCCACCACTCAGCTTACCAACATATGCACAGTTACTTATCGTTCCATAATTGACACCTGCTATTCCTCCTATATTCTTCTGTGAACCGCTAGCTGTTATTGTTCCTGACACGCTAAGATTATACACATATGCATCTTCACCTAAATATCTGAAGAAACCATAATCAGAGCCTATATATTCCTTATTCAGGTTTCTTATAGTATGATTTCCACCATCAAAGATTCCATTAAAATATGCCATTCCTTCAAATCCATCTTTTGTAATACTTATATCTGATGTAAGCTTAACCTTCCTGCCAAAACTATAACTATCATTTCTGCAGCTATTAGCAAAGCTTATTAATTCGTCTTCATTAGATATTTCTATTATATCTGTGTCTGCAGCCTCAGCCGTAAAACGCTGTGACATAAAGCCTCCTATTGTGCTTATGACAAGCAGCAGCGCAAGGATTAGGGATATTATTTTAGCTTTACATTTTCTGTTATACATTACTGCTCATCTCCTTTATCAATATTATCTGCCCCATCCTTGCACAAATGTTCATTATCATCACCTATAACTTCACCTGCTGCTTTGATGTCTTCTATCTGTCCCTGTCTTCCTGGCAGTACGGAATCCACTAAAACATTCATATGACCATCAAATACTCCTTGAATATCAGCATCTATCTCTCCCTGTACATACCCCTTAACATGTCCTGATACTTTAACCTTTCCAGCAATTTCCCTTGATGGTCTTGAAATATTCATCGCAAGTGCTGTCTTTTCTATTATTATATCTCCCATAAGAAGAATCTGTGGCAATACAAATAATACCAGAATAATAGATATCAGAGTTCCCCTTCCTAAAGCAACACCTATTGATGCAACTGTTGCATCTGATGCTATCTCTCCTATAAGAAAGCCTGCGCAGGTAAGAATAGAACCTGATGTAAATATTGTAGGAAATGACTGGTTAAGTGTCTCTATCATTGCCTCTTTTAGCTCATACTCTTTCTTTAACTGCAGATATCTGTTAGATATAACTATCGCATAATCAATAGTTGCACCCATCTGAATAGCTGAAACAATTAAATACGCAATAAAGAATACTGTCTGTCCGGTCAATGACGGTACTGCAAAGTTAACCCATATACTTCCCTGTATAGTAAGTACAAGCAATACTGGAAGTCCTGCTGACTGGAATGTAAAGAACAGTATTATCATAACAAAAAGTGCTGTCAGAACACTTATTACTATATTATCCGAAGCAAATGATGATTCAAGGTCGTGATTACTTGTTGAATTACCTACAAGTACTACATCATCCTCATAATATTTTGCTGCAATCTGCCTTATTTCTTCAAGTGCTGCATATGTTTCATCCCCCTCAACAGGCAGATCTATGTTAAGTACAAAACGTGAATAATCTGTTCCCTGTAACTGTAGCTGTGCATCGTGGAGTGTATCATATAATGTACTAAGCTTATCATCCAGAGAACTGTCAAGTGTCACATACCCCTGCTGATACTGGTCATACAGAAACAAAAACATATCTATAATTGGCACATCATATTCATCTATTCCTGTAAATACCGGTCCGTATTGCTTCTGATTATACGCATATGCCATATATAATACATCTACAACCTCAGTATCTATGTCTGTAAGCTCTGCAAACTGGCGCGGACTAAGCTTATCCGTAAGTACATAATCATCATTGATTGACACATTAGAAAGTCCAAGAACCGAAGTAACATAATCAAGCTTTTCTATCTGCTGTAACACCGCTTTTTCTGAATCATAGTTTCCCTTAGGAACCATAACGACAAGCTGGTTACTTGCACCAAATGTATCCTCTATACGCTCCTCTGCTATCTTTGATTCGCTCTTTTTAGCACTTACTATTGAACTTGTGTCATATATATACTGACAACGATTTGATAATATTGCTGCAATTATAAGAATTATTACAAATAGTGGCGGTATTATATATTTTGTTTTATTAGCAAATTTACCAACAATAGTTATCCTTGGTACATAACACTTATGATGTGTCTTATCTATTCCCTTAGCAAATATAAGAAGTACTCCAGGCATTAAGAAGAATACTGAAATAAGACTTAATATAATTGCCTTAACAAGAATAATACCCATATCATAGCCTAGTCTGAACTGCATAAACATCATCGCAACCATACCTGATATAGTTGTAAGTGATGACGAGCTTATCTCAGGTATCGCTTTGGATAGTGCTACCTTTACTGCCTCTTCTGCATCAAGTGTTTCGTGCTCCTCCATGAATCTGTCACACAGAATAATTGCATAATCAATAGCTAAGGCAAGCTGCAACACAACTGCTATTGAATTCGTTATAGACGATATTGTACCAAACCAGTAGTTGGTTCCCATATTAAGAATAGCTGCAACTCCAAATGTTATGAGAAGTACAGGTATCTGAAGGTATGCCTTTGTCGAAAGCATAAGCACCACTACTATAATAATGACAGCGAGCACTAATATTATGTTCATATCCTTTGCCAATGCTTCAGAACTGCTCTCCTCTGCCCCAACCTCAGTTGAAACATATGTATCATACTCTGACAACAAGTTCTTTATACCTTGCAGAGCCTGTTTACTAATTTCATCATCCTCTGTCCCATCGAAGGTAATACTAAACATTGCATCAGTCCCTTTATAGTGGTCTTTGGAATCATCGAAGCTGACTTCCTTTACCCCATTAACCTGCTCTATGTCTTCTACAAGCGAAGCAGCTTCCTGATAAGTCACATTAGTAAGCATAACCTTGGCACTACCATATGTCGTAAACTGCTCATCCATAATTGATAATCCCTGTCTGGTCTCACTATCTGCCGGCAGATAAGATGTTATATCCTGATTTACCTGAACCTTATTTATACATAAAACACTATAAATAATAGCCAGAACAAAGAGTATTTCTATTGCCTTGCGTTTGTTAACTATAAACGTCGCAACAGTCAGCCAGAAATTCCCCTTTTTCTTTTCTTCTTTCTCTTTCATGCTAATCCTCATTTCTGTGCAGGTCTTTATGCACATATATTGTTTATCGACATTATGTTGATTATTTCTGTTAAATCATTATAATTATAGTAACCGATTTGCTCAATAAACATTTTTCATCAAAATGTCTATTAATAGACATTTTGTTTAATAATGTTTATTAATTAAGAAATATTTAATATACTTATAAAGGAATAACTATTATGATTAATAATAATAAAAAGGATCGTCGTATAGAAAAAACTGAGTATGTTCTTGTTAACAGCCTTGCTTCACTTATGCATTCAAAGAATATAAAAGATATTTCAGTCAAAGAGCTATGCGAATATGCTAATGTTAACAGAGGCACCTTCTATCTGCATTACAACGATATTTATGATATGCTTGACACTATCGAAAATACATTGATAATCCATCTGGAAAACATTTTTCTTAAATATGATAATATCAATGCCGAAAACTTCCCATATCCGGTTTTTCATGATATATTCCGGCTGATTGACAGCAGCTCTGACCTTATCCTTGCACTAATCGGACCGAATGGTGATATATCATTTATTATGAAGATACGTGAACTATTTCATCATAAATGTATTGAAAACTGGTTATCTTCACATACTCCGAAACTTATTGCAAACTATGATTATTTCAGTAATTTTCTAGTATACGGCTGTGTAGGACTTATTGAAAACTGGATTGTAACTGGCAAAAAAGAAACTCCTGAGGAGATATCTGCTCTGGTCACAAAGCTTGTCTCAACAGGAGTCACTTCACTTTTATAGTATTCATCAGCTGATTGCCATACAATCATTATTGTGGATAATTAAGTCTCTCAGGAACCGGATTATCAAGCACCTCTTCCTTGAACTTCTTCATATATAACTTGGCAAGTGTAAGGTTATTATCAAGATAGTTACCACAATCTCTTGGTGAATAACCTGGAATCTCGCCTTCATAAGAAAGTACATATTCTGCACCTTCTCTAAGCACCTCAAGTATATCCTCTGACTTAAGGTCACCTGCAAATATCACATAAAACCCTGTACGGCATCCCATAGGTCCAAAATATATAGTTTTATCTGCCCATTCTTTATTATTTCTTAAAAATGTAGCCATAAGGTGTTCTATTGAATGTATGCCTGCTGTATCCATAGGTGCCTCTACATTCGGTCTTGTAAATCTTAAATCAAACGTTGTAAGCACAACATCTCCCTGATAATCTTTTCTTGATACATATACACCTGCTAAAAGATCGAGATGATTAACTGTAAAACTTGCTATTTTATTCATAATTGTTTTAATACTTCCTTTCCATATATAATCATTAAACAATGCAGCTATCCAAAATATAAAAATATATTTTATTTATCAGCTTCCTATTATTTTATTAAGCGAAATATTTATTCCTTTATATACACCATTCTTCTGTTTTCGCTTGTCACTCTTATAACAAGACATTTTATTCCCATTATAAATTTTGTCAATGTAGAATAGCCATATTCTCTTACCTTAAAATCCGGATAGTTGATGTGTATCTTCTGTCCAAGTGCTCCAAGCTCAACTCCGTTATCACTTGACTTAACATAATTAACAGCATATTCTGTAACCTTTTCCTTCATATTCTTATCTTCTTTAAGCCGTACAAGAACTGTGTTGTTAAACTTCTTAAGCTCAAGGCTGTTCATCTCTTCAAGAAATGTAGACAATGAACTGTAACCGTAGTTTCTCACATCAAAATCAGAATATTTCTTCTGAAGTCTGCTTCCTATCTCTCCAAGCCCGGTCTGCTTACCCTTATTATCATTTTCCTGAATTATCTCTATAATAGCATTTTCTATCTTTGACTGCTTTATAATATTATTACTTGCTTTTTTCTTAACATGCTTACTATCCGGCTCATCTTCATGTGCCTGTTCTCTTAAAAGTTCAAGATCTGTAAACACTGAACATGCTGCCCTGAACGAACGTGGTGTTTTATTCTCTCCCATACCTATAACATCCATTCCTGATTCTCTAAGGCGGCTTGCAAGTCTTGTAAAATCACCATCCGAAGAAACTATACAAAAACCATCTACATTATTCGTATAAAGAATATCCATGGCATCTATTATAAGTGTAGAATCTGTTGCATTTTTTCCAACTGTATTGCGGAACTGCTGGATAGGTGTTATGGAATTCTCCATCAGTTCCTTCTTCCATTTGTTAGCCTGCGTACTTGTCCAGTCTCCATATATTCTCTTATATGTTATAACGCCATATTTAGTCATCTCATCCAATATATCTGATATATACTTTGACGAAATATTATCTGAATCTATAAGCACTGCGTATCTTTTATCATCCAATTATTTTCACCTCTTTCTTCTTTTTTCTCTTTTCCCTTTTTTATTTTTTGAATAAATCAGACATTACGTTTACATCTGATGTCTTACAACTTTATATTCATCATTGCTCTGGTAGTACGGACATTCTCTGTATTCCGATGTTAACAATCTGGCATAGTCATCCTCATCCATATCTACATCGCATACATATTCTTCCATTTCTTCATCATATACCATATTATTACAATAATCACAGTTATAACGTGCTACTGCCATATTTATCTTCCTCTCCTGTCATTGTATTTAACAGCTTATTTTAATTTATTCTATTCATCAGCTGCGGCATGCTTATTATTCTCATAAGTATCCAGAAAGCTGTGTTTTTCTCCGTGCTGCTTATATGCAATAACGGTATCCAGATTAACATTTTCAACACTTCTGAATATATTTTTCTCTATATATGGACTTACCTTCGTTAAATCCCTGATAAGCTGCTTTATCTCAGCCCTCTTAGAGCCCTTTCCAGTTCCCCCGCATGAGGCACAGCCTTCTGTAAAACGGCATGCACATTGTATAAACTGAAGCTTATTATAGTCCTTCCAGTGAATAATATCTGCCTCCCTTATAAGATACATAGGTCTTATAAGCTCCATTCCTTCAAAGTTCGTGCTATGAAGCTTTGGCATCATAGTCTGTATCTGTGCTCCATATAACATCCCCATAAGAATAGTTTCTATAACATCATCATAATGATGCCCAAGTGCTATTTTATTGCATCCAAGCTCTTTTGCTTTGCTGTAAAGATATCCTCTACGCATTCTTGCACATAAATAACATGGAGATTCAGTTATATCAACTACCGTATCAAATATCTCTGTTTTAAACACTGTTACAGGTATGTCTAAAAGCTTTGCATTGTTTAGTATGACATTATAATTAAGTTCATTATAACCTGGATTCATAACAAGAAAAACAAGGTCAAAGTTATTCTTTCCATGTCTTTTAAGTTCCTGAAAGAGCTTCGCCATAAGCATAGAATCCTTACCACCTGATATACAGACTGCTATCTTATCTCCATCCTGTATAAGATCATATTCGTTAAGTGCCTGTGTGAACTTTCTCCATATAGGCTTCCTGAACTTCTTTACTATGCTTCTTTCTATCTCTTTAACACGCTCTTTTGCTTCATTGTTGTTTTCATTCTCATCCTCTTTTATATATTCTGTGAACTTCCACTTAAGATATGCCACAAATCCACCATCTATGCTGTATGCCTCATACCCCATCTGTTCAAGTGTATCTTCAAGTTCTTCACTTTTCTGTCCTGAATAACATAACAGATATATAGGAACTTTCTTTGAGTATGTGTTAAGAAACTTCTCTCTTCCACTTATATTATCCATCTTGAGGTCATTCATCATATCTTCCCAGAAATACTGGACAGCTGAATCCATAGTTTCCTTATCATATTCTTCTTTATCTCTTATATCAATAATAACTTTATCTCTTTTATCATCATAAAGCTGTTGTACTGTTCTCATTGTAGTTTATAGTCCCCATTTCTTATAGTACATCGTTATTTTGCGTTTTATATCATATTAACATATTTCTTGCACCGATTCTATATTTTTAGTGTTATTGCACCTATATTATTACACCTGCATTACATCTGTTTCATACATTTATAATGTTTCAAATGCATCACAAAATATAAAAAGCCTCTGGTCAGACCTTGACATAATCCAGATCTGACCAGAGGGCAGCTTTACCTTTACCTGATAAATTCATAAAATTAATTATAAACAGGTCTTTTCTACCTGCTTATTTTACAATATACTTCTAACAGCACATCCCATCTGCTTTACCTTGTCCTTCTGCTCCTTACTGAAGTCCACCCATATGCGCTGCATGGCATAATATCTTCTGTCATACATATTAAGATACATGGAAGGCCTGCAGTTATATAAGTTATACATGCGGACAAGTGCCTCAGCATCTGGATATTCCTGCTCCTTTTCATATTTACGATATTTTTTTCTTGGCAAACAAAGTTTTTCGGACATAGTATCCTGCGAATAATGCAAAACTGTTCTTACATATTCCAGCATTGAAAATCCATCCCACTGCTTTAACATATAATCAAGCAGCACATCATCATCGGTTACATTTTTTCCTCTTAATATATCATTATTACGGTAATGCATTATACTTTCAGCAATAATTTTCATAGCAAAAGGCTTACTGCTATCATCATATTCATTCATAATAATATCAAGATCTTCCGTATGCACATCATTCTTACTTCCACACACCAGCTCATCTATGTCTGCACCCAGCTCCTGCAATGCTTTTATATTTTTAAAAGATATAATAATATGCCCATTTTCACGCTTTGAATAATCATCCTGGGATATACCAAGCCTCTTCCCCATTTCAGTCTGATTAAAGCCGAGCTTTTTTCTATAATTTTTCATTCTTTCACATAAATCTTCATAATGCATGCTGTCCATTTACTTTATCCTCATAGTAAATTACAGTCCACATAACTGCAGACTTTAATTCCATTTTTTTCCAACATTTCTTATGAAGATTTTATTATATTACCAAATGTCCCAAATAGGTCAATAATTGCATAACTCTATCTGTTTTTAACTTTTTTTATTATTGATATCAGCTATTCTCTCTAATTCTCTAATTTTCTAATTTGATATAAATTTAACTAGAAAATTTGACGATATAATTATATAATAAAAAAGAGCTTAATTTATTTTATCTACTGATATATTTTGATGATATTATGAGCGCAGGTATTCTAATGCCTGCATCATATTATTTTACAATAAATAATACAACTGGAGGTGTTGTTTTATGAAAATACAAGATTTTTGTGATATGAATAAGTTCGAACAGATTATGTCTAACTGGGCTAAAAGTACAGGACTCGCTACAGTAGCTGTCGGATCCGATGGTAAATATATAAGCGACTGCTATAACTTCACTGAGTTCTGTATAGACCTGACGAGAGGTTGTCCAGAAGGCAAAAAGCGATGTGAAAAGTGTGACCGTGAAGGACATGGTGTATATCCTTGCCATGCCGGACTTGTTGATTTTGGTATTCCTATAACACTGGATGATGGTACAGTACTTGGAAGCATAATAGGCGGCCAGGTTCTCCCTGAACATCCTGATGAAAATAAGTTCCGTGCTACTGCAAGAGAGCTTGGAATTGATGAAGATAAATATATAGCTGCACTCCAAAAGGTTAATGTAAAGACGAGTGAAGAAATCCACGCATCTGCTGACCTTCTTGGTGATGTTATCAATATGTTTGTGCGTGCAAGCTATACTTCATACCAGAATTCACATATTCTTTCTGAATTAAAGACCGGCATAAGCAATGCTGCCGAACAGCTGCAGACTGCCAATGATAAAGTAAAACAGATTGATGGTTTTAGTAAGCGTCAGAATATACTCGCTCTTAACGCATCTATTGAAGCTGCAAGAGCTGGCGATACCGGAAGAGGTTTCGCTGTTGTTGCTGTTGAAGTCCAGAAGCTTGCAAAAGGTATGGGCGAGGCAAGCGATGATATCAAAAAAGCTATTAACGAAGTCACACAGACTATTACCTCTCTGGATAAAGAATAAAAAATATAGTGATGTCAACGTAAGTTGACATCACTATATTTTTTATCTGTCAGTACTCTCAACTTCACCTGTGAATCCTGCCTGTTCTATCATCTTAATTGTATCATCTATTCCTTGTCCACCTGCTGTAAGGTATCCTGATGCGAATATTGAATCAACCACCTTAAACAATGTCGGTTCTATACCCTTAAAGTATACCTCTCTTCCTGCTGCACATCTTATATCTGACTTAGGTACCATAAGTCTTGCAAGACATAGAACTTTCAGACAGTACTCCTGAGTAAGTCCTGATATATCCCTGTCTGCAAGTCTTGTTCCCTTTATAGGGAGAAGAAAATTAATAGGAACTGATTCTGGATTGATTTCTCTGATATCCATAAGCATGTCCACAACATCACTCTTACTTTCACCCATGCCTATTATTCCACCACAACACATTTCAAAGCCAATATTTTTTAACATATGTATGTTTTTAATCCTTTGATCATATGTATGTGTTGTACATATATTAGGATAAAATGAACGGCTGCTGTTAAGATTGTGGTTAATTCTGTTAAGTCCGGCTTCTTTAAGCATCCTTGCCTGTTTTTCTGTAAGAAAACCTATAGAACAACATATCTGGGTATCATTCTTCTTCATTTTACGGATTCTTTGTGCAAGATCTTCTATTTCAGCATCTGTAAAGCTTATTCCACTTAGTCCTATGCAATGTCTTGCAAGATGTTTTTCATCTACTAGATCATTATCACCATAAAGCTTCTCATCTGATACTCTTCTATACTTTTCTATATCCGCATGTGATTCACATGACTGCGCACAATAGGCACAATTCTGTGAACAATTGCCACTTCTTACATTGGTTAAAAGCTGTATGCTTACTTTCTTTCCTTTGTACTTTAACCTCAATCCATATGCCGTGCTTATAAGCTTATCAAGCTTATCATCCGGCAGATTAAGTATATCAAGAGCCTCTTCCTTCGTTAATATATGCTCTTCGTTCCAATTATCCAACATTTGTTCAATAGCTGTTTCTGACATAATACATATACTCTCCCTTGTTGTCATAAAATACGCTTATATCAAGCGCTTATATGCTAATAAGTATAAAAGTATGAAAGCTTATTGTCAACTGCTTGGTATTGTAAGTTGACATTTTACACTGTAATCTGATACGAATATGACATCTTTGGTTCTTTCTTCTTAGCTGAAAGATATGTAATAATGTCCTTTCTTGTTATAATACCTATGAATATGCCTCTGTCATCTGTAACTGGAACAAAGTTCTGGTTGGTAATTTTCTCGAAAAGTTCCTCCATAGATGTGTCTACTTTAACACTAGGATAATTTCTTCTGAAATACAACTCATCGACCTTCTTTTTCTCAAGTTCCTTTACATCTATACTCAATCCATTATTCTGGTTAATCCTGCATATATGCCATAAAAAATCGCCTTCTGTTATAGTTCCTACATAACGTTCTTCCTCATCAAGCACAGGTATCGCTGAATAACCATAATAATTCATCTTCTGCAGTCCCTGCCTCAATGTATCATTATTATATATATATGCTACCTTACACTTAGGTTGTAAAAAAAATGAAATGTTCATATTCATCCTCCACTTAACTCTTTTTCCAATACTGCAACGTGCAAACAATTATATGTATATTTTCTAACACATTTTAGTGTAAACATTGTATCATGTTAACAAGAATATTCATATGCTATATGTGCACATTTCATATATTTTTAATTATTATTTATATCAGTCTCTTCAATCTGCAGTTTTCAATTCCTTCATCCCAGAAATGCGCATATGTTTTATTTCGTATCTGACATATAATACTTGAATTCATCGCACCATGTCCAACTATAAGTATATCTCTTCCTTTAGCAAGCTCCGGCCGAATCACTTCGTCTAGAAACTGTCCTGTTCTTTCAAATAACTCATCAAGACTTTCAGCTCCCTTATCTGCTATATATCTGTCTGGATTTCTAAATAACACATTTACATTACAATCTGGAATATTGAAACTATTCTGTACTCCCTCATATTCACCAAACCCCATTTCCATAAGTCTGTCATCTATGACAACAGGAACCTTCGTTTTTCTGCCAGAGAGTACTATCCTGGCTGTCTGTTCTGCTCTTTTAAGTGGTGAGCAATAGCATATATCCAAATGTATATCTCTATATTCTTCTGCTGCTTTTTTTGCCATAGCTATTCCATTTTCATTAAGTGGTATATCTATTCTTCCCTGCAGCTTATGCTGTTCATTCCAGTCTGTTTTCCCATGTCTCATTATATATAACATTCTGTTTATTCCTTTTCTTACTTTCATTATTTATTTCTATTGTGTTGTCAGCTGTCTGTATGCCCATTTAAAATCGTCTTTTCCTGCACCCTGTAACAGACAAAGCTTCAACAAAATCTAAAATCTAAAATCTAAAGCTTATTATAACACAAAATAAATAATAAAACAGAATTCTAAGATAACTAACAAAACATCCGGACAGGTCCTATCAAGCGACCTGTCCGGATGTCTGTTTTATATAATATTAGGAAAAAAGTCTTGTTATTTATACTAAATCAATCCCATAAGCTTTGGTACTCCAAGTGACAGCGCTGGAATAAATGTAATAAGCATAAGTAATATAATTAAACCAATAAAATAAGGTATAAGCTTAGGTGTTACTTTCTCGATTGATACATTTTCTATACCGCAGCCTACGAATAATACAGAACCAACAGGTGGTGTAATATTACCAAGACACATATTGAATATAAGCATTACACCAAACTGGATATCTGTCATTCCAAAGCTCTGTGCGATAGGAAGGAAGATAGGTGTAAATATAAGTATAGCTGGTGTAATATCCATAAACATACCAACAACCAGAAGTATAATATTCATTAATAAGAATATTACAACCTTATTAGTTGAAATGCTTAATAATCCGTTACTTATGGCTGCTGGTATTCCAGAATAAGCCATAACAAATGACATCGCTGATGATGCTGATATAAGGAAAAGAATTACTCCTGACACCTTAGCTGATTTCTTAAGTATCTCTACAAATGTCTTAAAATTCATGCTCTTGTATATGATAGAAAGTATGAGGCAATACAGAACTGCAATACCAGCACCTTCTGTTGCTGTAAATATACCTGATACAATACCACCAATAACAATTATTATAAGAAGTAATGATGGGATAGCATCAACAAATATCTTTAAAATACCTACTGACTTATCTCTTCCAACAGCCTTTATGCCTAACTTCTTTGCACCAATGAAGGCGACTATCATACATACAACACCCATCAATATTCCAGGTACATAGCCTGCCATAAACAATGTCGATATAGATACACCACCTGCAACTGTTGAATATACAATGAATGCCGATGTAGGTGGAATAAGAAGTCCTGTTGGTGCTGAAGCTATGTTAGCTGCTGCCGCATAAGCAGGATCATACTTCTGCTCTTTTTCAATAGGACTCATACATCCTCCTATTGCAGAAGCTGCTGCTACTGATGAACCAGATAATGCACCAAAGAGCATATTTGCAAGAATATTAGCCTGTGCAAGGTTTCCTGGAATCTTTCCTACGAATATCTGTGCAAAGTTAATAAGTCTCTTGGCTATACCACCATTATTCATAATATTACCTGCAAGGATGAATAATGGAACTGCTAAAAGCGAAAAGCTTTCAACACCCGAATTCATTTTCTGCATGGTTATGAATGTTATCTGATCCCATGACAGCGTTGACATGGCAGTTACAATTGACGAAGCAATAATACTTACTGAAATAGGAACACCTAAAAACAGAAGTACACCGAATACAACAAATAATATTACTGTAGTTACTGCAATACTCATATTTACCTCCTATTCTACCTTAACACCGGTTAAGTCTTCATATATATTAATAATCTGTGCAACTACTATAAAGATACCTGAAACAGGGGATACCGCATATACAAGTGTTCTTGGAATACCAAGAAGTGCTGAATACTCTGCCCTTGCTGACATTGCCAGCTTAAATCCACCAATTACAAACACGAACACTGCAAGTAAAAGAATAAGTACATCTATAACCAGTAATAATATTTTTCGTTTATTACCTGTGAGCTTATCTTTAATAATAGTGAGTGACATATGGTCTCTTGTAAAGAAAGCATATGCAGCACCTATAAAGGCTGTCCACATAAGTGAGTATTTAACAAGTTCTTCTGTAAATGCTGCTGGTTTGCCAAGCACATATCTTGTAAACACCTGCCATAATACTAACGAAGTCATAAACACAAGCAGAACAACACTCGCTGCTGATAATATCTTATTCATAACATTTTTAACTTTAACAAGTATATTAATCATAGTTACTCTCCTTTCCTTATCTCATCTATTCTGTCAAGTAAAGCTGCAACACCTGTATACTTATTTCTATACTCGGTAACAAGACCTGCTGTTGCATTTCTGAATGCTTCCTTATCTACATCATAAATAAATTCAACACCCATATCCTTTGCCTGTGCTACTGCCTCATCTATTGCCTTATCCCACATAACCTTATGAGACTGTGTAGCATCCTTTGCACACTGCAGTATAATCTTCTGATCATCCGGATCTATATTATTCCATACCTTTGAGCTCATAACCATAACATCAGGTATCATGGCATGCTCATCAACCGAATACACCTTACATATCTCACCATGCTTACCTGTTGTAAGCGCTGTTTCATTGTTCTCTGTTCCATCTATAATACCTGTTGAAAGGGATGTATATATGTCACCATAGGACATTGCTACCGGTGTTCCACCAAGTGCTGTAAGCATATCCGTCTGTGACTTCATATCCTGGACACGTATCTTTATTCCTTTAAGATCCTCTGGCTTACGTATAGGCTTATCTTTTGTGTAGAATGAACGGGAGCCTGATGTAAAGTATGTTAAGGTTACGAATCCATCATCTTCTGATGACAGGAAGAAATCCTGCATTTTATCAGAATCCATTATTTTATAAAACTCATCAATATTACTAAATATATAAGGAAGGCCAAATGTATTATAAGCATCATTATATGTTGCAAGACCTGGTGCTGATACTTTTGTCATAGCAATAACACCTGCCTGAAGCTGCTCAAGATTCTCTGTCTCTGAACCAAGCTGTCCATTAGGGAATATCTTGATTATTATTCTTCCGTTAGTCTTCTGCTTAACCTCTTCTGCGAACTGCAGCATAGCTATATGTACTGTATGGCTTTCTGACAAACCATGTGCCAGCGTTAATACCATAGGATTTTCTGCGGTAGCTTCCTTACTGTTTGATGCGCTATTTGTTCCACAGCCTGTCAGCCCAAATGAACATATAAGTGTAACTGTAAGCAAAACAGCAATATATTTTTTCATTTTTTTCAACATATTATACCTCATTTCTGTGCACTCATTTTTTATATGTCAGCTCCAGGTCATGTGCACAATAACCTGAAGCTGTGCATTGCACTATCTCTCCTGTTTCGTAACAGCCTGCTTTTGCCTGATGCTATTACATTCCAATCATATCAAAGACTTCAAATGATATAAGCACCTGATGGTTTTTCTTTGGATTAGGATACTTTACCTGTACTGATTTCTTAGTCTGGCTGTAATACCATCCAATATCACTCTCCTCATATTTTCTTCTATGAAGGAAATGTGGCACTTCCTTTCCATCAAGCTGTACATAGAATGGTGCTTTCTCCCTATGTATCACATCAAGTTCCATTGTTTCTGCTGTGTTCTCATAACTGCCTTCATATTCAAAATCGATATATGTCTTTGCACCAGCTTTAACACTAATATCAGTTTTTAAGTAGCTGCCATTCTTATAATCATTAGTTTTTCCATCATCATCATATATAGTAAATGAAGAATCTATATCAGGTGCCATTATTATATGAAGTGAATCAACCTTATCATTCATAAGATTGTTAAGCTCATTACCAGCCATCGGAATAATAGCTCCACTCTTTATAAACATTGGAATTGAACTTATATCCACAGGTACTTTTATAGTCTGGCCGCCTTCATATTCGTTTCTGGTATAATAATCATAAAAACGTATATTTTTATCTCCTGTATCAGGTAAATATACCTCTCTTATCTCTGCACCCTTTTCTACAACATTTGCTACAAGTAATGAATCGCCCCACATAAAATCCACGCCTTCATTATATGTATTACTATCGTTCTGGAATACCATAAACATTGGCTGCATAATAGGAAGCCCTGTCTTATGTGCTCTGTATTCAAGCGAATAAAGATAAGGAGACATAGAATATCTGAGTTTAATTGCAGTTCTAATATAATCCTTCATGCCACTATACATCCATGGCTCCGTAACTGTATTATCAGTATTTACTGAATGTATTGAAAATCTTGGCATGAACACACCATTCTGCACCCATCTTACAAAAAGCTCAGGCTCTGGTGACTCTCCATAGAATCCACCTACATCACAGCCGTGATTTGCAACGCCAGAAAGTCCCATGCCAAGTATAGTTGCTATGTTATACTTTAATGCATCCCAGCATGTAAGATTATCGCCTGCCCACACCTGTGCATATCTTTGTATACCTGCGTGTCCCGAACGGCATACTGAAAATGGTCTTATATTCTCATTATATTCCGTTACTGCCTCATTAGAGAGCTGGCACATGATATTACTCATTACCGGCTTTAGCTCACCAATAGTACTTCCTTTACCTTCAAAATACACTCTTGCATCCTTATCAACCATAGAATCATATTCACAGTTATCATTCCATACTGATTCACAGCCATACTTTATAAGTCCCTCTTTCAGGTATTCTTTCCAGTATTCTCTTGTCTGCTCTTTGGTGAAATCTACAAATATTCCAGTTCCACCCCACCATGTACCTTTACCGGGTTCATCCTTTATGCTGTCATATACAAACATATCCTTTTTCCTCATATCCTCCAGATACGGATGAACCAGGAGCATTCCAGGTTTGACATTAGGTGAAACAACTATGCCCTTTTCCTTCATTTTTGCAAACCATTCTTCTGGATTCTTGAATCTTTTATAATTCCAGGTAAAGCTGCATCTTTTAATTCCCTGCTCTGTCTCTACTGCACAATATCCTGATGAAAGCTGGAAGCCGTCTACAGGAATTCCTTCTTCTCTGGTAGTATCTATAAATTCAAGTATCGCATCATCACAATCCTTAGGAAGCTCTGGATAATACATTGAAGAACCAAGATATCCAAGTGCTGCCTTTGGAAGAAGTATTGACTTGCCTGTAAGATCTGTATATCTGCTTATTACTTCTCCTATTGAAGGTCCTGCTATAAGAAAGAGATCTATATCTCCGGCATCTGATCTGAAGCTTGAGTAACGATGCCAGTAATTTCTCTTTTCACGTCCCATATTAAAGTCACATTCTGCTGTTGTATGATAGAAATATCCAACTGCTTTATGGGTTGAGCCTGAAAGCTTTATATAAAATGGGATATGCTTATACAACGAATCTGTTTCCTTAGGATTGTAGCCCATTGCATCACCAGGAGCCATATTCATATACTTTTCAGCCTTATTAATATCTCCCCCTTTCTCGCCAAAGCCATAAAAGTAATCATCTGACTCTATCTGGCTTGTATGTATCCGCCTTTTATTTGAATCCTCTCTATATGCAAGATCTGTAATATCTGCATGTAATAATGTTCCATCTTTATCATATACACATATACGGAATGGATTCTTTTCAATTTCTATACGAAGCTTACTTCCGCAAATAACTGCCTTGTCAGCTCCATCCACAAGCTCTGAGTATGCCACTTCAACTCTTTTTCTATAGCCCTTTAAAAACTCATCTGTTCTTGAGTCCCATGCTGTCATAGCAAGACTATATGAAGCTTCATCCCAGTCTCCATCAAAGCCGGCTCTTATTCTGATTATTTCATCTGTGAGAAACCATATTCTTATTTCTACTGAATCTGTAATAACCCAATAATAGTTAGTGTTATAGGTTACATTTCCTGCCTTATAACATATTCTCATATTATTTTTTATCTCCTTTCAGTAATCTGATAATCTCTTGTTTATGTTTTGTTTATAATTAATTTATACAACTATTCAATAATTAAAACTATACAGATATTGACAGGATAAATTGGTTTTTTTACATTTCTTGCACTTTGAAGTTTTTAGTTGTATACTACTTATAATATATTAAATATAACTATACAGTTGTGAAATATATAAATATTGCTTTATATAAACAATTATTACACGGTTAATATATCTGGGAATATGTTAAGAGCAGCTTTAGAACAGCTCTTAATAAGCATAGAATTGGAGAAGAGTATTATGATAGATGTAGCACAGAACCTTATGTCACTTGGTGAATCCATAGCTGCAGCACATACGGCCAGCGTCAACGATAATATGATACGTTCGCACTATCACGATTATTATGAATTGTATTTTTTAGATAATGGTGAAAGATATCACTATATAGACGATAAATTGTATAAAACCGAGGCTGGTGATTGTATTATATTCCCACCTCAGACTATGCATCGTTCCTACAGTGAACAAGGATGCACATTTTCAAGGATTGTACTTTATTTCAGACCGGACATAATTTCATCAGATGCCCTGAGGCAGAAGCTTGCAGACTCATACTGTGTATACAAGTCTGATACGGAATCATTAAAAATGTTAAGAAGGCTTATGTACTATTTTCTTGAAGCCCAGAACTCAGCCTCAGCATACAAGCAGGAACAGATGGAAGCACTTGTGAATCTTATAATTATTACAGTTCTTGGAATGAAAGAGAGCACCATTGGTATTGAAAGACATAACAGAACAACGCATATTATTAACTATATCAACAACAACTATGAACACGACATATCACTTGATGTTCTTGCAGATATGTTTCATATAAGTACTTACTATCTTTGTCGTGAATTTAAGAAAAATACTAACCGTACTGTTGTTGACTATATAAAACACACGCGCATAATGAACGCAAAACGTTTATTCAAGGAAACTGATAAGAATGTCACCGAGGTTGCAACACTGACCGGATTTTCCAACCTCACACACTTCAACCGCGTTTTTAAAGAAATAGCCGGAGTAAATCCTTCACAGTACAAGAAGTTACATACAAAGAATTAATTACTCCTGATTAAAAAGCCTGTCATATGACTGTTCGAAATCATCTAGTAATTTATTTATTTTTTCCCGGTCATATAAACCTTGTACCTTCCAAAACATAAGTATGCTGTTGAATTCCTCTTCCCTTTTATCTATAAATCCAATACACAAATGTCCATTATACATTGCACTATCCGTTTCCTGGCAGGCAAAGCAGCCGGCATCTTCATTCAGTCTTGAACAATCTCCACAGGTAAGCTCCTTTTTTTCAGGAATATAATGGCAGCTATCTTCAACATTTACAACAAACCATTCGCCTTGCGGATATGAACATATTGCAGTTCCTGTTTCCTCTGTATTGGATACATTAGTTTTATATTTACAATTATTGCACTTCAATTCATCCACCCTTTGCTTCCTCCTCGTAAATAAATATTCCATCAAAAATCCTGTAAATCATTATAACACAAAATTTTTGTCTTATACAAAAAGCTGGAACTCAGATTCTATAAATGAACCAGAATTCCAGCAATTTATTATTTTACTCCATTTTAAATTTTATCTGTAAACTTATTTTTCTTACCAAATACTATTACTCCTGCTCCTCCTATTACAAACATAAGAAGCCATGCTAATGTACGTTTGTCATCTCCCGTACCAGGAGTCTGTTCTTTTACTGCTTCTGCCTTAGCTTCTTTATCCGTATCGGTCGCAGGTGTTATATCGGCTGGTGATGTTGTATCAGCCGGTGGTGTTATATCTTCCGGTGGTGTTACATCTGCCGGTGGTGTTGTATCTTTAAGCTTTGCAATAACAGTCTGTGATTTTTCAATTTCAACAAGCCCATCCTGCCTGATGTAATATCTGTCACAAGTATTACAATACCAGTATTCAATATTTCCTTCATCTGTCATAGTAGCTTTCTTTGCCGCTACTAAATGCAAGTCTTCATGTATACTCATATTGTAAGTGCCATATTCTTCACCACATATTGTACACAACGCTTTTTTCACACAGGTTGCATTTCCTCCTGTATGTCCACACTGATAATTACAAACTTTGCACACACCATTTTCCCAATCATGTGCTTCACTTACTGATACTTCCTTATCGCAGCAGTCATATTTTTTCTGATGTGTTTCTGCTGTCTGTTCCCACACTACCTTGCCGCTGTGATTTGCCAGATTTTTTTCTGTATATTCCTTGCCGCAGTTTTCGCAGACAGCCCCCTTTGTACAGTTTGCTTCTCCTCCGCTGTGCACGCATACATAACCACATACTTCACAAGTACCGTCTTTCCAATTATGATTTCCTTTTTCTACCGTTACTTTGCCACAGCAATCATATTTCTTTTCATGCTCTGTCGCTGTCTGTGTCCATTCTTCTGTTCCAGTATGATTATCTGCATTTATTTCTCCATACTCAATATGGCAAATATCACAAACTGCCTTCTGCGTACAGGTTGCATTTCCACCTGTATGGATGCAGTCATATCCACAGACACTACAATGACCGTCTTCCCAATTATGGGCTTCTACATTAGTACTATAGGCACCGCAGCAGTCATATTTTTTCTGATGTGTTTCTGCTGTCTGTTCCCATACTTCATTGCCGTTATGATTTGCAGGGTTTACTGTGCCGTATTCTGCATTACATTCTGTGCAGACGGCTTTCTTTTTACATGTTGCCTCTCCTCCCGCACAGTTTGCTGTTTCTACTTTTGTACATCCTGCAGTTATACATTTGCGGGTATGCGTACCATTACCATTTGACTTCCACTCATCATATATATGTTCTGCCTCTGCTGCTGTAACAACCTCACCACATTCACATATTACAGGCGTTGTACAATCGCCATCATCTGTACCGCTATGTTTTGTTTTTGTTGTTGTTACCGTACAGCCGTCATTCTCGCACACCTTCCAATGACTAGTATCGTCTTTTGTCCAGGTGGCACTAAACCTATGGCTTGTCTGTGCCGGAAATGTTTGCTGGCAGACAGAGCAGGTCGATTCCTTTGTGCAGTCGCTGTTATTTATTGTGTGGTCTGCATTTACTGTAATAGACAGATAAATGCTATATCCTTCACTATCTGTCAATGCTATTGTCTGTGTGCCATCTGCCGCAGACACAGTATAAGCACCATCCGCATCAGGTGTAAGTATTTTATTTCCTGCCATTACCTGTGTATAATCAGAAGAATTTACTTTAAACTTTGCGTTCTTACAGTACACTCCATTATTTTTAATTCCGTATACTACTGTATCTGGATCTATCGCTTCATAATAATATGTAACTGTCTGTGTATCTGATGTATACACACCCCTTTTATTGCCTGTTTGACTTAAAAAAGCATATCCTGATGGAATCTTAATATTATCAGGCACCGCATAATTCGTTCCAGGTGTACCCTGAAGTGTAATCGATTCACGTAATTTCTGCCCACTATCTTTTATCACATAATTAACAATTACTTTTCCTTTGTCTGAGGTTACAGCCACAGCCTCAAAGCTTTCCCTGTCTACAAGAAGCATTGTAGTATACGCAGGAACATTTACAACTGAGCCAGACACTTCACCAAGCGATGTAACTCCTGCACTTTCGCCGTTAGCAATAACAACCCAGTCTGTGGCAGCTCTTGTCTGAACCGGAATTGTGATTTCTTTTGCCACATCTGAATCATTATTTAATACTGCCATAGTGTCCCATTCATCAGCTTTGGTGCCTGTAAGCACATAAGCTTCCGAATCTGTTATTTCCTGACTATCCGCAAGCGATGAAAATGCTTTTCGTATCTGCATAAGTCCTCTGTAATATGAGACTACATCTGCGTAATCTGCCGAATCCTTCCATTCAAGGCAACTGCTGCCTGTTTCTTTAACGCTGTTACACATTTCCTCTCCGCCATCCATAAACAATGTTCCCGGTGTGGCATATTTCATTGCTGCTTTCTGCTTATAGATTTTTACGGCTTTTTCATTTCTATCGCCATAAGTACCACCTGTTGTACCAATAATTTCATCATAAACTGAAGTCTTATTCTGCCTTTCTTCTTTGGTATAATTATCTCCCCAGATAACCAGATTGGTATCTTCCTCTGCCAATGATTGCTTTATATCATCCAGCCATTTATTTACTTGAGATGTACCTCTGTATTTCATATTTACACAGTCAATCAAATCCAGCGAAAATCCATCCACATGATATTCCTCTGCCCAGTATTTCATGGAATTAACCATATAAATACGGTACATCTTGCGCTCTGTGGCAAACTCATTGTCATATCCTGTATTTGTTGTATATCTGCCTCCGGAATTATTTATTCTGTAAAAAAAGCCCGGAACTGACTTTTCAAGAGAATTTTCCTCTGAAGCATGCGTATAAGGCATCTCCATCACAACAGAAAATCCTGCACTATGGAGTGCCTGAATCATCTCTTTACATTCTTTTATTACAGTCTTGCAGTCCGACGGATTGGAAGCATAACTTGTCTCAGGTGCATTATAATTTAAAATCTCATATTCACTGTCAGCCTCATAATCCGCAAACGGTGCAAGCTGTACTGTCGTAACACCGAGCTCCTTCAAATAATCGATACCTGATACAAGCTCTCCCGCACTATTTACTTTTGCACCCTTTTGCGTAAATGCACTATACTTTCCACCAGCCGTCATACCCGATTCAGCATCTGATGAAAAATCCTTGACACTTATCCTGTAAACAGTATTGGCTTTTGTTGAATCAACATATACGTGCCTGTCGTTATCCCAACCTTCAGGTGATATTGTAGAAGTGTCTGTAATATATGAATACTTTCCATCTTCACTGACAGCAACCGAATATGGATCCTGAATATTATATGTTTGTGTTTGATCGCTGTCCTTATGATAAGCATCTGTCGTGGTTATCGTATAATCATAATAATAGTCACCCCAATTACCAACAAGCGTTATAGTCCATATACCATTCCATTCTTTACTGCTAGACACCTTCTCTAATGTATAAGATCCTATCTTACAGGCATTACTAGCATTACCCGCACCTGCTTCATAAATATTAACTTTTACACCTGTTGCCGCAGGGGCCCATATATTAAATTCTGTTGCATCCTTTGTATATGTCACTCCAAGCTGACTACCCTTACGCGTATCCCCCCATTTATCAACATATGTTCCATCATAGGCATATTCATCATCAATATTTGCTGCCGCCTGACTATATGAGCTCTCAGCAATCGTGGGTATCATTTTGCTGTTATCTGCTGAAAAACCAGTCACAGCACTGCTTGAAAATACCATTCCGATAGACAATACTACCGCAGCAAGCTTTTTTAAGTTTGAATACCTCATAAACTCTTCCTCCTTTTATCGCACTTCTTGTATTTTTGACAACATTTTTACAATATTTTTAACATTATAAAACACTATAATAATTGATTCGTAAAACGATTCGTAAAACTATTATAAAAATACGTTGTATCTTACTTACATCATATTATACAATAAAAGGCATTTAAAAAAATGCCATCTGCGTGAAATGACATTTTTTCGACACGAACGATATAGAATTCTCCCTTTATAAAAATTATCAAACAAAAGAAGACGTTCTGCGTCAGTAGGCAGAACGTCTTAATAACGAACTTAATGATATCCGAAGAAATGATGATCCTTCCTTATCGGTTCTTTATGGTATATGACATAAAACGCAATCACACAGATAAAAACTGATAACAACGAACCGGCTGCTGTTGCAAGTCCCATCGGAAACAATGTTGTCTTAAATAGCCTTGATGTCAGATAAACTCCCGGAATACGAACCAGTACAATTGCCAGAATGTTATGTAAGAATGACAATCCAGATTTTCCACAAGCACAGAAATAACCGCTGAAGCTAAAATGAATACCTGCAAAAATGCAGTCAAAAATATAGCCTCGCAAATACTGACTGCCAAGCCTTATCACATCTGCTCCAGCTGATGTATTTCCATCGGTAAATAAAGCGACTATCAATCCGGCGGTAAATTGAATTGTAATAGTTGCCAATATTCCGAATCCAACTGCAATCAACACAGCATACCGCAGTGTTGCAATTGCTCTTTCTGGTTTATTTGCTCCGATATTCTGTGCCCCAAGAGCTGAAACAGTTGATAACATAGAAGACGGAACCAGAAACAGAAAGCTTATAATTTTCTCTACAATGCCGACGGCCGCTGCATCGTTTAATCCTCTCTGGTTTGCAATAATCGTTATCACAATAAAAGCAACCTGAATCAGGCCATCCTGCACAGCAATTGGAATACCGATATATAATATTTTCCCCATTACCTCACTATAAGGTTTGAAATCTTTCTTACTTAGCACAACACTTTTTCTTTTTATAATAACAATCACTGATACAAGCACACTGATAGCCTGTGAAATAGTCGTTCCAAGTGCAGCACCCGCAGGACCAAGTTTAAGTGCTCCCATAAAAAGATAATCCAATACAATATTTGCAATACATGCCACGGCTATAAAATACATCGGACTTTTACTGTCTCCCATACCTCTGATAATGGCGCTGATGATGTTATACGCCGTGATAAATGGAATACCAATAAAACAGATTGTCAGATATGTGACCGTACCATTTACAGCCTCCGCAGGGGTAGACATTACTGATACAATGTGGTGTACCAGCATAAGCAACAATGCCATTCCATAAAGTGTCTGCAAAAAATAGGAAAGCAGATATGGAAAGGAAAACAAAATTACATTTTTGAATACACTTCCAGTTGTAAGATTTTTTTCCACAGCATTTTCCTCTTTCTTATCTGATATGAGCATATCATAAACTCTATATCGGTTGTAGAGTCAATAAACATTTGCAAATTTTATAATTTAATTCTGTATGCAAAGTAGATTGCGATAGCTGTACGCATTATTTCCACCACAATGCTGATGGTATCCCAACAATATTTTCCAAAGACTTACTGCTGTTAATGTTGAAACAATATGAACTGTTTCTGGATTAGTTCCAGTACACATGCAAAAATTACAAAGAATTCCTACTAATATTACCAATACTGATATAACTGCAATAATACTGGAAATAAAATCTCTGATACCATCTCCAGTCACACTAAAATGAAGAGACTATGTTGCTGATTTTCTGTATTTTTCTAGCATTACCTATTGTCCTCCTGTTTTTACAGATATATCACATCATATAATTATCACTTCTGGTTATTTACTGCATTCCATAATTATCTTCTCACACCTGGCATATCCAAGCTGTGAACTGTTTAGGCACAACGTATAATTACTGGCTTTCCCCCATTTCTGCTCCGTGTAAAAGTTATAATTTGTCATACGTCTTTTATCTGTGTCTGCCATCATTTTGACAGCTTCCTTCTCTTCAACATTATATAAGCCCATGATGCGCTGTGTTTTTTCCGGCATATCCCCATGTCTGTATATAGACGGGATTTTGGGGATCATCCTCAATCTTTTCTCTAATATTTCTAATATGGCTCATAACAATGTTGTAATCACCGACATAGGGTTCTTTCCACACAATGTCATATATCTGTTCCTTACTAAATACTCTGCCTGGATTTCTTGCTAATAAATACAGAATTTGAAATTCTACACATGTAGCCTTAACTTCTTTATTTCCTCGATATATCATTCGTTTTGAAACATCTATTTCCATTCCTTCAAAAACTAATTTTGTGCAAAAATTCTCTTTTAACATCTGCGTTTTATTTTCAAAACCATCCAAAACTGACATAACTGCATTTAATAGTTCATACTCATTTTCCTCAAGGGAAAGTAATAATAATTTAGCTATAATCTTCACTCCTTAGTTTGTTATTCATAAACTTCCGCCTAAAACATTATTCGTCGGAGCAATTACAAGTAATTTAATGTCCTGAATCGGTATATCCAAGCATATCTATATATTCTTCTAAGCAAATTCCTTGAGAATATATTTTCGATGCAGCTTCTTTCCCGACATATCTGTAATGCCAAGGTTCATTTATAACACCTGTTATATCTGTCTTATTTGAGGGATAACGCTTTATAAACCCATATGTATGAGCATTTTCCGCAAGCCAATTATAAACATCATCACTTGAACTTTTTGTAGTATCTGCATTTATATCGACTGCAATGCCAAGCTGATGTTCACTTGTTCCGGGAATCGCCACCCATTGCTCTGCAAGTTTTTTTGCTTCTGACTTTGATTTCCCCTCATTTTCATATGCTTCTATTTTTTCGTCCATTAGTTGTTGCTGTTCTTCCTGTGTCCTATATCCCTCTCTGACAAATAAACTATACCCTTGTGCTCTTGCGTCATCGAACATTTCCTGCAACTCTGGGTAAATTCTGGAATCAACCTTTTTACCGTTTGATAATTCTGTAAGCTGTACTTTATAATCAGCAGGAATATAATTATCACGATTTACAAGAATCAGATTCCAGCCATTATCTTCACTGGCTATATGATGTATCGTGTTGCTATGAAAGGGTACAGTAAAAGATGAATGAGGAATCTTTCCCGCCACCACACATAATATTGCTATAAATAACAGGATAAACAGTCTTTTTTCTTTGGATTTTCTTCGTTTGGCAGCTCGTTTCACTTATTTTATCTCCACCTTTTGGTATACCCTGTACAGTATAGGTTGAAAAATCAAGCATATCACCGCATATACAGGAACAATAACGGTTGCTATTGTAGTTACTTTACTTCCCAATGTTATAAGTCCAGCTTCTTTGATATCTAAATAAATTTCTAATAACTGGTCTGGGAAGAACGAGCATAATCCAGGCAATGTAATAATTTTACTTAAAAATGGAAACGCACATAACACAATGAATGGTACAATAACCGCAGTTGGAGTAGAGTGTGTGAGTGTTGATACAATCATTGCAAGTGTAGCGGCAAATACAGTTCCTATATATCCACCCAAAACAATAAAAAGGTATGCCTGTAAAAAAGTAATATTATAAACACTTCTCCATAAATCTAACTGGATTGGGCAGTTTGCACCTCCTGCACCTAATACAAAAAGTACAATAAACGTATATAGAAATACAAACATCAGATAAAATCCCGTAGTAATACAAAAACCTGCTCCTACCTTTGCGGAAATCCCCCTGCTTCTTCCAAATCGTGCAGAGAAAAAAATGGAATCTGCTTTTGACTGAAATTCATCCGAAAATATCCCGGATACCAGAAAACCGATTACTAAAGCCAGCATCAGAATAAATGTTGATATATTTTGCAGTAATGCAGCCCAACCGTCCATATATTCATAGTAAAAAGGTGTTTTCAGTTCTTCATATTTCTGGATCATAAAATCTTTTTCTACCTGCGTAAATGTTTCTTTTCCAGAATCAAGCCATTCTTTTAAAGTAGAAATCCTTCTTTCATAGATTGTTCCAACTTCATCATCCGAAACATGATCCGCAGCATAATAATTATAATCTCTGTAGTCGCTGAATGCATAAATAATGACATCCATAATGCCCGCTATGCCCTGCTTTTTCGCATATGCCTTATTTTGTTCCGTAATATCGTCCGACAATGCCTCTTTCGAACTGTTAATTGTCCTGTTTTCTTCAAGAGCCTTACTTAAAGTATCTTCCGTCAGGTAACCTTTCCATTCATTTTTCGCTTCTCTTAAATCTCTTGCAGCCGAAATTCCAACGGAATGATTTCCTTTTTCATCAACATATTCCACCCTGTTAATCGTTAAAACACTGGTTATCACAAGTATTACAAATAATACAATAACAGCCATTCTATTTTTTGATTTAGAAAATACTTTTTTTATTTCATAACGCAGCATTTTCATCACCTGCTTTCTCTCCAAAATAATATAAAAATACATCTTCCAATGACGCTTCTACACGCATTGCATTCTCAACCGGTTTTTCGTGAGAAATGATTCGCAGCATAACCTGATTCGTTTCTGATTTCATATTAGAAATTTTATATTTTTCCATAAAATTCGGAACCATATTTTTAGGTACAAGACATTCCCATACTGTCTCCGACATAGAATTTATCAATTCGTCAATGCTTCCTTTGTGCAGAATTTTTCCGTCTTTCATCAACCAAATTTCATTTGCAATATACTCGATGTCTGAAACGATATGTGTAGATAATAACACCAGTCTGTCTTCTGAAAGTTCACTGATCAAATTGCGAAATCTGATTCTTTCATTTGGATCAAGTCCTGCTGTTGGTTCATCAAGTATTAAAATCTTAGGATTATTCAACATAGCCTGTGCAATTCCGGCTCTACGCTTCATACCTCCGGATAATTTTTTCATTTTTTTATGAGCTGCTTTTGAAAGACCAACCTTAGCGATCAATTCTTTCACTCGCTTTTTTGCAACAATAGGACGTATTCCTTTTAGTGCTGCAATATAAAGTAAATAATCCTCTACCGTAAATTCAGGATAAAAGCCAAAATCCTGTGGTAAATACCCCAATAACTTGCGATATTCACTGTCCATACTGAAAATATCTTTTCCATTACAGCATATCGTTCCGCTTGTTGGCTTTAAAAGGGTACACAACATTCTCATTAAAGTTGTTTTTCCTGCTCCATTTACACCTAAAAGACCATATACACCATTCGTCATAGTGAGATTTATATGATTAACTGCTGTAAAATCTCCAAACTCTTTCGTTAAACCATCAAGTTCTAATTTCATAAAATGACACCTCCAAATATTGATTACAATTCTTTAAAATACGGTATATAGCAAAACCAAGAAAAATCATTGCTAAACCAAACAGCATTAACCATATAGGAACTGTAACCATAACATATATGTTTTCATTTAAAACAATGAAAAGCCATAATGCACTCCATATAACACACAGAACAATCGCAACCGTTTCACTAAAAGAGCGCTTGCTGCACAAAATTCCGAAACAGATACAGGCAGTTACGCAAAGCGGAAAAAGAAATTGAACAACTAATTCTGATAATTCATAATGCAGACCTGCTGACGCGGCTCCTAAAAACAAAGTGATGAAAAAAATATCTGTAACACCAAATAACAGCATACGTGCTGCATATACTTGTTTTAGTGAATAATAAGAGACTGCTTCTATCTCCATACATTCGCATGACCTGTTTTTCCACAGTTCCGGAATAATAAGGATTACAAATAGTGCCGCAACTACGCCCATACTTCTTTTTATATACATTTCATCATGGATAGAATTCAAAGCAATCCATAATGCCACTAAAATTATAAATTGAAGAACCCACCATCTTTTTTGTATGACACGAAGCTGTATCCACAAAAAATCATGATAAGAAAGCATTCGTTCCTGTTCTGCCATAAAAAAAGCATTTTTTGATTTACAGATTGTTTCCTGTATTTTTTCTTCGCTTGCTTCAATCTTTTCTTTCTGATTCATGTAATTCCTCCTTTCCGAGAAGTTCTTTCAACTGTTTCCTTGCTTTTTGCAAACGATACTTTACCAGTGGAAGCCCGATTTGCAATTTACCCGAAATTTCTGTCAGTTTTAGCTCTTGAAAATAATAAAGCGTAAGCACTTCTCTTGATTCGTCTGGAAGTTGTCCTAAAACCTGTTCTATCAAAACTCTATTCAAAATCTGTTCCGTTTGATTTTCTTCTGCCTGATTTCCTTCCAGAGACTCATTTTCTTCCAATAGTATTTCTTTTGTTTTTTTCAAATAATCTTTGCAAAGATTACCTGCTATCGTATATAAGTAATTCAATGTTTTTCCTTTATAATGATAGTCGTGCAATCTTGTAAAAAAACGTATAAATGTTTCCTGCGTTAAATCTTCCGCATATATTTTATCGAAACAATGATGATGACAGTAGCTTAAAATTTCTTGATAATACTTGTGGACAAATAAATCAAAAGCATTATCATCACCTTGCTTCATTTTCCTGATTAGTAGAAAATCATTATACACAAAATCCCCCTTTCTAATTTTTAGAAGTTCAAAATATTTATCACATTCTATAATGTATAACGATTGAGAACCATAAAAAGATAGTCAAAACCAAGTTTTTTATTTTCGAATTATGTGAACAATCTCAAACATATTTCATTATTATAACTATCTGAGCCAATAGCCTCAACTATAATAGCAAGCACTGCCTGTGTCATGACACATGCGAAATCCCCCACACTTTCCTATCGCCTATGTAGTTGAATTTCCATAGGGAAGTATCCCTAACCCTCTCTTGATTTTTCTTCGGTTCTTCGGTCTTCCATCGAAATACATTGACCTTTCCTGCCGTTTTTGCTACAATTTGCTATGGGTAATTACACCCAAAATTGAATAAAACATGAAACAGACTGTTGTAAAAACCGAACACTTTACAACAATTTTTTTGGAACCATTTATCTGATGACCGCCAATCTTTCACAAGCCAAAACACATTTTAATTTGTTCTTATCTAATATGCCAGACAACGCATATGTATTATGGAATTTCGGGCATTAAAAAAGCTGGCATTTACCCCAGCTTTCTTTTATTTGATATATTCAAATGATAAACATTTATTTTGCCTTCATTACTTACATCTCTTTTTCCATTCCGGCTATTTTCTTCTTCATATCTATATTTTCTTTCCACATTGCTTTTTTACGCTTAGCTTCCCTTTTTACATCAGTTACTTGTGGCACTTTTGCTTTGCTTTCTGCACTTGTTATGTCTAATTCCGACATATCCAATCTTACCTTAATTTCGGCATCTGGAGCCTTTTGGGACAATAAAACGCACGTCTCATCTGTACTTTCGTTGTCCCATTCCACCCCCCAATACATTTCTGCCATTCATATATATAGGAAATTTAAACCGGAGACCTTTTAATATTCTGCCGTCCTTTTGCTCTTCCTCATAGATAAATACATCAGACAGGAAGCTCTTAAAAAATGTCTTCTTTTCCAGATCTGTAAATTTATCATCCAGCTTATCAAAGAATAAAAGGAACTGGTAAACATTATCTTCTGCGATTTTGTCCTGCCTGATATTATATAGTCTTGTTTCGACTTCTTCCATGGCATTCTCAATATCAGTGATTTCATCATATAGCTTGTCCAAACGTTCCTGTATGTCATTATATTTTTTGTCATAATTCTTATCGGATACAGATAAATGATCCATCTGGTCAGCAAGCCTGTTTTTTGCCCCGGTTGTCTGGCTCAGTCTATCTTTTAATCCATCATATTCCCGATCAAGCTCCGAAGTATCAATGCTGCCTCCTATCTGCTTACGGATTTCCTTCTCAAACTTTGGGTTCTTTACAAATTTTCGGATAATTTCCTCAACTGCCGCATTGATTCTGTCCTCATTCCACTGTCTTTTATAAGTACAGCGGTGTCCGTCCACAAGCTTCCTGTGTTTGCATGCATAATAGAAATAATCCTTGTAATATCCTCCGTCCGGATGCTTCTTGCGGCTTACATTGCCATACATACCGCTTCCACAGACAGGACATTTTATAATTCCGGATAAAATATGCTCATGTAGAGGGCTGTGCGTTTTTACCTGTAAAACACCTGTCTCCTGACGCTTTCTGTGTGCCTGATTCCACATTTCTTCTGATATGATTGCCTCATGGATTCTATCATTTAACAAGTAATCCTTTTGTTTTACGATATGATATTCATTTCTTGTACCCGGAATCTTCTCATTTTTTCTTCTGCCAAATGCAAGCTTGCCACAATATATCGGATTGTCCAGCACACCCTTGACGAATGATGTAGAGAAACCTTCGATTGTGTTATTCTGGCGAAGCTTTTTCTTATAACCACTGTTATTTAAAAATGCAGCTATCGCAGCCATTCCCATCGTTGTATTGACGAATTTATCATATATAATACGGATAATCTCTGCTTCATTTTCTGCAATGATAAACTCACCATTTATCAGCTGATAGCCATATGGAGCAAAGCCTCCATTCCATCTGCCTTCTCTTGCTTTCTGTCGGCGACCTTCCATTGTCTGGACAATGATATTCTCACACTCTATCTCTGCTACCGCAGATAACACAGATATCATCAGCTTTCCGGCATCCTTG
>ERZ773145.653-NODE-653-length-33758-cov-7.452690_pt1 | contig 33758 bp, 20 predicted proteins | sample MGYA00580848_ERZ773145 | MGnify/ENA primary metagenome ERZ773145 (study PRJEB29015, sample SAMEA2737858) | human gut metagenome | biome: human gut; feature: human-associated habitat; material: faeces | place: China | collected 2012 ... | reverse complement strand
GCGCCTACGATGGCGCCGCCGCGCCCGTCCACCAGACCGCCCAGCAGCACGCCCAGCATGGTGCCCGTGCCCACGTTGCCCAGCGTACGTCCGGCGCTCACCCGGCTGCCGTCGCTGGTGGCCCAGACATCGCGGATCTCCACCAGGATCACCAGGTCGGCTTCCTTGACGTCCGAGGCCGGGGTCAGGCCGCGTTCGCTCTGCAGATAGGCCGTGAGCATGGAGTGCAGGTCTTCCGTCATGCTCTTGCCGTTCTCGATCTTGACGAAGACCCTGTCGCCCCGTTCCAGGGTGACGGCAGGCAGGGGCGCGCCGGGTTCCGGCGCCGGGCGGGCATCGTGCGAGGCACAGGCCCCCAGGGCCAGGGACAGAAGCAGGAGGAACAACAGGCTCAGGATGCGGTGCGGATGCATGACGGCTCCTTGAGGGGGAAAATGATCCCGGTCATTTATATGTTGTATCCCAGGCCGGTAGGCCTGTCCAGACGGCGGAAAGGGCGCGCCGGGAGCCCCTGTGGCGGCGACGCGGGCTTGACGTGGCTGCATTTTGCCGTATCCTCCGCGCACACGGCAGGCCTGAGGGCCCTTGCCGCGGACCTGGCGGGCCCGGCTTTTTTCCTGCTTCTTTTTCCTTCCGGGCAGCCTCAAGGCAGCATGAACGGTCCACGGGACCGTCTTTTTTCATTCACCTCCTGCCACTGCCGTCCGGCAGTGGGATGGACAAGGGACATCATGGGCAAGCAGCTGATCATCGTGGAATCGCCGGCCAAGGTGAAGACCATCAAGAAATTTCTGGGACCGCAGTACATGGTGCAGGCCAGCGTGGGCCATGTGCGCGACCTGCCGTCCAGCAGTCTGGGCGTGGACGAAGCCAACGATTTTGCCCCCCAGTACGAGATCATCGACAATAAGAAGAACGTGGTCAGCGAGCTGCGCAGCGCCGCAGCCAAGGCCGACACCGTCTATCTGGCCCCCGACCCGGACCGCGAAGGGGAGGCCATCGCCTGGCATGTGGCGGAGCTGATCCGCGACAAGGCCAAGGACATCAAACGCATCCAGTTCAACGAGATCACCGCCCGCGCCGTCAAGGAGGCCCTGGCCCATCCGCGCGAGCTCAACCAGCACCTTTTCGATGCCCAGCAGGCCCGGCGCGTGCTGGACCGCCTGGTGGGCTACAAGATCTCGCCCCTGCTCTGGAAAACCATCAAGCGCGGCATCTCCGCCGGGCGCGTGCAGTCCGTGGCCCTGCGCCTCATCGTGGAGCGCGAGGCCGAGCGCGCCGCCTTCAAGCCGGAAGAATACTGGCTGTTCAAGGCCCTGCTGGGCGCCGGGGTGCCGCCCTCCGTGCGTGCGGAACTGGCGCGCATCGGCGGCAAGAAGGCCGTGATCCGCAATGCCGAGGAGGCCAACGCCCTGGAGGCCGAGCTCAAGGGCCAGCCCTTCGTGGTGGAGAGCGTGGAACAGAAGGAGCGCGAGCGCGCGCCGCAACCGCCCTTCATCACCTCCACCCTGCAGCAGGCCGCAAACCAGCGCCTTTCCTACACGGCCAAGCGCACCATGAACATCGCCCAGCGCCTCTACGAAGGCGTGGAGATGGAAGACGGCAGCATCACGGCCCTCATCACCTACATGCGTACCGACTCCACCCGTATCGCCGACGAGGCCCGGCAGGCGGCGCATGACTTCATCCAGCGTGAGTTCGGCAACGATTACCTGCCGGCCAAGAAGCGCGTCTACAAGACCAAGAGCGGCGCGCAGGACGCCCACGAAGCCATCCGGCCCGTGGATGTGAACATCACGCCCGAGATGGTCAAGGCGGCCCTGCCCCCGGACCAGTACAACCTGTACCGCCTGATCTGGTCGCGCTTCGTGGCCTCGCAGATGGCCGGGGCCCGCTTCCACGACACCACGGTGACCGTGGCCTGCGGCCGTACCCAGTGGAAGGCCAAGGGCGAGCGCCTGCTTTTTCCCGGCTTTTTGGCCGTGCTGCCCCGCGGCAAGGACGAAGGCGATGCCGAGCTGCCGCCTCTGGAGGCCGGCCAGACCCTGAAGCTGGAGAAGCTGGACAAGGAACAGAAGTTCACCCAGCCCCCGGCCCGCTACAGCGAAGCCAGCCTGGTGCGCGAACTGGAAGAGCAGGGCATCGGCCGCCCCTCCACCTACGCCAGCATCATCTCCACCCTGCAGGACCGCGAATACGTGAGCCTGCAGGACCGCCACTTCATCCCCACCGATCTGGGGCGCGTGGTCTGTGAGCAGCTGGTGCAGCACTTCCCGCATCTCATGGACGTGGGCTTCACGGCCGAGATGGAGAGCCTGCTGGACAAGGTGGCCGACGGCGACCAGCAGTGGGTGGACCTGATGCATGCCTTTGCCGCGGATTTCAACCCCACGCTGGCGGCTGCCGCCAAGAACATGCAGAGCGTCAAGGGCGGCCTGCCCACCGATCTGGCCTGCCCCGACTGCGGCAAGCCCCTGATGATCAAGTTCGGCAAGGCCGGGCCCTTCCTGGCCTGCAGCGGCTATCCCGACTGCCGTTTCACCAGCAATTTCCAGCGCACCGAGGACGGCCGTCTGGAGATCGTGGCCCCGCAGAAGCCCGAACTGGAAAAGGTGGGCGAGTGCCCGCGCTGCGGCAAGGATCTGGTCATCAAGCACGCCCGTACGGGCAGCCGTTTCATCGCCTGCACGGGCTACCCGGACTGCAACTATACCGCGCCCATGGCCACGGGCGTCATGTGCCCGCGCTGCGGCGAAGGCCGCATGGTGGAAAAGAGCACCAAGCGCGGCAAGCTTTTCTATTCCTGCGACCGCTACCCGCAATGTGATTTCGCCCTGTGGGACAAGCCCGTGCCCGGACCCTGCCCGCGCTGTAATTCCCCCTATCTGGTGGAGAAGCGCGGCCGCGACGGCAGCGTCAAGATCATGTGCCCCACCAAGGGCTGCGGCTATGTGAAAGGAGGCGACGATGGACAGGATGCCTAAAGCGCCGGCCTCGCCGGTGCTGGTGAGCGCCCCGGTGGATGGCCTGGGCGTACCGCTGAACCTGGAGGCCCGTGCGGCCCGGCTGCTGGACGAAGGGCAGGCCGTGGTCCTGCTGACCGTGGTGGAGCGCGAAGGCTCGGCCCCGCGTGCCGCCGGTACCCGTGCCCTGCTGACCGTTGCCGGTCTGGAAGGCACCGTGGGCGGCGGTCTGCTGGAAGCCCGTGCCGTGGAGGCGGCCAATGTCTGCCTGAAGGAAGGACGCTCCGCCCGCGTGCGCTGCGACCTCACCGGTCTTGGCCCCGACAGCGACATGATCTGCGGTGGCAGCATGGATCTGCTCTGTGAATATCTGACGCCTGCGCAGGCGCCCCTGTTCCGTGCGGCGGACGCGGCCCTGAAAGCCGGGCTGACCGGCATCTGGCTGCTGGACGTGAGCCGGGCCGACGCGCCCGTGCGCGACCTGTATCTGGATGCCCTGCCCGAAGGCCAGCCCCTGGTGGCGGGCCTGCACGAGGGCGCGGAAGCCGTGCGTCCCCTGCTGGCCGGGCGTAAGGGCCGTCCCGGCTTGGTGCGGGAAGGCCTGGTGGAACGTTATGTGGAGGCCCTGGACGCGCCGCCGGTGCTGCTGCTCTGCGGCGGCGGCCATGTGTCGCTGGAGACGGCCCGTCTGGCCCATGCCGCCGGTTTCGTGGTGGACGTGGTGGACGACCGCGCGGAGTTCGCCGATCCCCGGCGTTTCCCCATGGCCCGGCGCTGCCTGACCCTGCCTGCCTTCGAGGATCTGGCGGCCCGCTGCGGCATCGGCCGGCACCATTATGTGGCCATCATGACCCGCGGCCACAGCTTCGACCGTGAGGTCCTGGCCCAGGCCCTGAAAACGGACGCCTTCTATATTGGTATGATCGGCAGCAGCAGCAAAAAAGCCTCGGTCTACAAGGCGCTGCGTGCGCAGGGCGTCAGCGATGCGGCCCTGGACAAGGTCTGCTGCCCCATCGGTCTGGGCATCGGCGCGGACACGCCGCAGCAGATCGCCGTCTCCGTGGTGGCCGAGCTCATGGCCGCCAGGGCAGGGACGCTGGGCGCTCTTCGGGCGGCCCGCTGAGGCCAGAAAAGCCCCTAAAAAGTGGCGTAAAAAAATAGTCAATTATTCCAATTGGTTACAAGAAAAAAGTACGGTTCGCTAACCCATTGGAATAAAAGGATTTTTCTTTATTGAACTTTAAGAGCAAGATAAGCCTGCATTTCTTGACGCATTTTGCAAAAAATGTTTAGCAGGGGATTCAAAGCCCGCTCGCTTTGCGGGCGGGCTTTCCACGTATCGGCAGTTCGCTGCTGTCCCAGGAGTAAGATATCATGACCGGAAAACAGACCATTCTGGCAACGCTGCTGTTGCTTCTCTGTTTCAGCCTTGCGGCATGCAAGGATGAAGGTGCTCAAAAAGGTCAGATGCCCGCCCCGCCGGTGGGCGTCTTCCAAGTGGAAGCCAAGGACGTGCCCTGGCCTTCCGAATTCCAGGCCCAGGCCTCCGGCTCCCGGTCCGTCGAAGTGCGTGCCCGTGTGCAGGGCATCATCGAGAAGCGTCTGTACCGTGAAGGCGAGTTCGTCAAGGCCGGTCAGCTCATGTTCCAGATCGAGCGCGACCAGTACGAGGCCGCCGTCCAGCAGGCCGAGGCCCAGTACGACAGCGCCAAGCGCGAGTGGAACCGCGTGCGCCCCCTGTTCGCCAAGAACGCCGTCTCCCAGAAGGATCGCGACAACGCCAAGGCCGCCTATGACAACGCCAAGGCCGCTCTGCGTGCCGCCAAGATCAATCTGGACTACTGCCAGGTGGTGGCCCCCGTGTCCGGTTACAGCTCCAAGGAAAGCTTCACGCCCGGCAACCTGGTCAGCAACAACTCCCTGCTGACCTACGTGGACCAGACCGATCCCATGTACATCGATTTCTCCATCGCCGCGCCGCAGCACATGCGCCGTCAGCAGCTGGCCGCCGAAGGCCGTCTGCGCTTCCCCGAAGGCAACATCTACAAGGCCCGTCTGCGTCTGCTGGACGGCAGCATGTACCAGGGCGAAGGCCAGGTGGACTTCATCGACAGCCGCGTGCAGCCCGAGACCGGCGTGGTGCAGGCCCGTGCCTCCTTCGCCAACAGCGACGGCCGGATCATGCCCGGCCAGTATGTGCGCATCTTCATGGACGGCGACGTGCTGGTCAACGCCGTGCTCATCCCCCAGAAGGCCGTGCTCATCACCCAGAAGGGTTCCTTCGTCATGACCCTGGACAAGGACAACGTGGTCGGCACCCGGAAGGTGGAGGTCAGCGAGACCATCGGCGACATGTACCTTGTGGACTCCGGCCTCAAGGGCGGGGAACGCATCATCTGTGAAGGCATGGTCAAGGCCCGCCCCGGCGCCAAGGTCAGCGTCATGGGTGACGGACAGGCCCGGAAGGGACAGGCCGCCCAGAAGAGCGATCAGAAGTAGGTGACGGTCCATGGCAGCTTCGGCAAAACCAAATATCTTTTTGCGCAGACCGATCCTTTCGTCGGTCATCTCCATCGTGATCACGCTGGTGGGCGCGCTGGCCATGAAGGCCCTGCCCATCGCACAGTATCCTGAACTGGTGCCGCCCACGGTCAACGTGTCGGTCTTCTATCCCGGCGCCTCGGCCGAGACCATCGCCGGTACCGTGCTGGCCCCCCTGGAAGTGAACATCAACGGCGTGGAAAACATGCTTTACATGACGTCCACGGCCTCCTCGGGTTCCGGTTCGGGTTCCATCAACGTCTATTTCAGTCTGGGCACCGACCCGGACATGGCCCTGGTCAACGTCAACAACAAGGTCAACCTGGCCCAGACCACCCTGCCCGAGACCGTGCGCCTGCAGGGCGTGCAGGTGACCAAGCGTTCACCGGCCATGCTGCAGGTCATCGCCCTGTACTCGCCAGACGGGCGCTATGACGCCGTGTACCTGCACAATTACATGCAGATGAACGTGGCCGACGAACTCAAGCGTGTGCCCGGCGTGGGCGACGTGACCGTGTTCGGCTACATGGACTACGCCATGCGCATCTGGCTCGTCCCGGACAAGCTGGCCAAGTACGGCGTCACCGTGAGCGAGATCGCCGCGGCCATCCAGGAGCAGAACTCGCAGTTCTCGCCCGGCCGTCTGGGCGACGCGCCCATGCCCGATACCGCCCAGCTTTCCTGGCAGATCGATACCAAGGGGCGTCTGGCCACGCCGCAGGAGTTCGGCGAGATCATCATCCGCACCGGTGAGGACAGCGCCATGCTGCGCCTCAAGGACGTGGCCCGCATCGAGATGGGCGGCAAGGACTACAGCGTCAGCAGCGAATACAACGGCATGGTGGCCCGTGCCATGGGTATCTACCTGCTGCCCGGCGCCAACGCCATCGCCACCGGCGAGGCCGTCACCGCCCGCATGCAGGAGCTGGCCAAGAACTTCCCCGAGGGCATCGACTACAAGATCATCGTGGACACCAACGACTTCGTTATGGAGTCCATCAACGAAGTGGTGCACACCCTGGTGGAAGCCATGATCCTGGTGTTCCTGGTGGTGTTCATCTTCCTGCAGAACTGGCGCGCCACCCTCATCCCCTGCATCGCCGTGCCCGTGTCCATCATCGGTACCTTCGCGGGCATGTTCGCCCTGGGCTACACCATCAATACCCTGACCCTGTTCGGTATGGTGCTGGCCATCGGTATCGTGGTGGACGACGCCATCGTGGTGCTGGAGAACGTGGAACGCATCATGAGCACCGAGCACCTGCCGCCCAAGGAAGCCACGGCCAAGGCCATGAGCGAAGTGACGGCCCCCGTTATCGCCATCGTGCTGGTGCTCTGCGCCGTGTTCATCCCCGTGTCCTTCATGGGCGGCCTGGCGGGCCAGATGTACAAGCAGTTCGCCATCACCATCTCGGTGTCCGTGGTGCTTTCGGGTATCGTGGCCCTGACGCTGACCCCGGCCCTGTGCTCCCTGCTGCTCAAGCCGCATGCGCATGACCATCAGCCGGCCAAGCCCTTCGTCGTCTTCAACTACTTCTTCGGCAAGACCACGCACCGCTATGTGCGTACGGTGCGTTTCATCAAGGACCACGGCCTGATCTCCATGGCCCTCTTCGGCTGCATGATCGTCAGCCTGGTCTTCCTGTTCCGGGTGGTCCCCGGCGGCCTGGTGCCCAACGAAGACCAGGGCTACATCCTGGGCATGACCATCCTGGACGACGGTGCCGTGCAGAACCGCACCCGTGACGTGACCCGCGTGGTCATGGACGTGCTGCGCAAGAACCCGGCCGTGGACACGGTCATGACCCTGAACGGCCTGGACATCACCTCCATGTCGTCCAAGAGCAACTACGGTACCTTCTTTGCCGTGCTCAAGCCCTGGAGCGAACGTACCACGCCGGAGAGCAGCGCCTCGGCCATCAGTACCAAGGTGCTGGGCGTGACCATGATGCAGCCCGAAGCCGTGACCATCGGCTTCACGCCGCCGCCCATCAGCGGCATGTCCACCACGGGCGGTTTTGAAGGCTTCATCCAGATGCGCGGCGCCGGCACCAGCCAGGATCTGGAAGCCACGGCCAATGCCTTCGTGGCGGAAGCCACGTCCCGTGACGAGAACGGCCAGCCCAAGTATCCGGCCATCGGTACCCTGCGCAGCCTGTTCTCCACCGGTGCCCCGCAGCTCTACGCCAACCTGGACCGTGAGCGCTGCAAGGACATGGGCATCAGCATCAGCGATGTCTTCACGGCCATGAACGCCACCTTCGGTGCGCTCTACGTCAACGACTTCAACTACCTGGGCCGTACCTTCCAGGTGCGCATGCAGGCCGAGGCCGATTACCGCTTGCTGCCCGAGTCCCTGCACGACATCTTCGTGCGGACCAACAAGGGCGGCATGGTGCCCCTGGATGCCATCATGACCCTGGAACGCCGCACGGCGCCCCAGACCATGGAACGTTACAACGTGTTCCCCGCCGCCCACCTCATGGGCGAACCGGCCCCCGGCTATTCTTCCGGTCAGGCCCTGGAAGCCATGGAAAAGGTGGCGGAAAAGATGCTGTCCAGCGATTACGGCCTGGGCTGGGTCGGTTCGGCCCTGCAGGAAAAGCTGGCCAGCGCCGACACCACCGTCATCTTCGTGCTGGCGCTCGTCATGGTCTTCCTGATCCTGGCCGCCCAGTACGAAAGCTGGTCGCTGCCGCTGGCCGTGCTCACGGCCGTGCCCTTCGGCGTGTTCGGCGCCCTGGTGGCCACCTGGCTGCGCGACCTGTCCAATGACGTGTACTTCCAGGTGGCTCTGGTCACCCTGGTGGGCCTGGCCGCCAAAAACGCCATCCTGATCGTGGAATTCGCCGTCGAGGCCTGGCGCGGCGGGCGCAGTCTGGACGTGGCCGCCATGCATGCGGCGCGCCTGCGCTTCCGTCCCATCGTCATGACCTCGCTGGCCTTCATCCTGGGCTGCGTGCCGCTGGCCATCAGCTCCGGCGCCGGTGCCAACAGCCGTCACGCCATCGGCACCGCCGTGGTGGGCGGCATGCTGGCCGCAACCTGCATCGCCACGCTCTTCGTTCCCTACTTCTTCCGCACCATCATGCGGATCTCCCTGAAGCTGCAGGGCAAGAAGGACCCCAACGAAGGCAAGAAAAGCTTCGATGAGGAGGAGGATATATGACCCCCCTGCTGAAAGCGGGCCTGACGCTGGTGCTCTGCCTGGCCGTCACGGGCTGCTCCCTGGCTCCCGACTATAAGCGTCCCGAGCAGGACATCCCCAAGGAGTGGCGTTCCGTGGATCTGGGACCTAGTCCGCTGAACACCGACTGGTGGACCCGCTTCAATGATCCCGTGCTCAATGCCCTGGTGGAAGAAGCCCTGAAGAACAACCAGGATCTGGCGGAAAGCCTGGCCAAGATCGATTCCGCCGCGGCCAAGCTGGGCGTGGGCACCAGCCAGCTCGCCCCCTCGGTGAGCGGCGCCGGTGCGGCCACCTCGCAGAGCAACTCCACCAAGATCGCCAACTACAACAGCATCGCGGACCGTTCCTACGTGAACTACCAGGGCCAGCTCTCGGCCAGCTGGGAACTGGACTTCTGGGGCAAGTACCGCAACAACTACACCATGCTGTCGGACGTGCTGCTGAACACCGTGGTCAGCCACGAGGCCCTGCGCCTTTCGGTGGCCAGCCAGACGGCCCAGAGCTACTTTGCCCTGCTGGCCCTGGACATGCAGCTGGCCACGGCCAAGCGTACCCTGCGTACGCGTGAGGATGCGTTCGGCATCTATACCAGCCGCTACCGTCAGGGCGACATCACGGAGCTGGACTGGCAGCGTGCCCGCGCCGAAGTGGAAACGGCCCGTGCCCAGGTGCACAGCTCCACGGTGGCCGTGGACAGCGCCGAAGCCAGCCTGGCCGTGCTGCTGGGCCGCTCGCCCCGTGACATCATGAGCGCCGTCATGCCGCGCGGCGGTGACATCAGCAAGCTGCCGGCCCCGCCCGTGCTGCCTGCCGGCCTGCCGTCCGAGCTGCTGGAGCGCCGTCCCGACGTGCGCGCTGCCGAGTACATGATCATGGCCTACAACGCCAATATCGGCGTGGCCCGTGCCGAGTTCTTCCCGTCCATTTCCCTGACGGGCATGCTGGGCACCCTCAGCGCCAGCGTGGTGAACCTGTTCAGCGGTCCTGCGGGCGCCTGGAGCTACGGCGTGACCGGCTCCATGCCGCTGCTGGACTTCGGCCGCACCTGGTATAACGTCAAGGACGCCGAGGCCCAGAAGGAAGCGGCCATCGCCGTGTACCGCAAGACGGTGCAGAACGCCTTCAAGGACGTGCGCACCTCCCTGACCTCCCAGCGCGAGGCCGACGCCATCGTGGCGGCCAGCCAGGCCCAGGTGGACAGCCTGCGCCGCGCCGCGGAGATCGCCCGCCTGCAGTACGACAACGGTTACACCGATTACCTGACCGTGCTGGATGCCGAACGCCAGCTGTTCAGCGCCGAGCTGAGCCTGGCCAACGCCCTGCGTGACCGCCTCAATGCCGTGGTCAGCGTGTGCATGGCCCTGGGTGGCGGCTGGCAGGATCCCAACGTCAAGCCTTCCTTCCCGGTGGCTGACGCGGAAGAGCTGGTCAAGGCCCATGACGCTGCCGGCCAGAAGGCCTCCCAGCCTGCGGCCGCTCCTGCGAAGGCACAGCCTGCCGCCAAGCAGTAGGCACGATCCCACCCCTGAAAAGACACAGGAAGGACGCTTTTGGGCGTCCTTCCTTTTTTTGTGTCCCATGTATGCAGGCCATCCCCAAAAAGGCCGAGAGGCCGCATTACGGAGCAGCATGCGGGCACAGAGGATGTCCTGCGACGGGGATGTCTTTACAATCCGGCGGGATGACGGCTATCCTGCGGCCATGCTGCATAGAGTACATTTGTTTTTGGCTGGTCTGGCCCTGTCTGCCCTGACGGTCTCCCTTGCTCCCCTGCCGGTGTTGGCGGTGGAGAAGGGCAAGGCGGTGCAGGCCCCGGCGGGCAAGGCCGCTGCGGGCAACAGCAAGGGCGGGCAGGCTTGGAGTTTCGGCACCTCCCGCGACAGGAACAATGCCCTGTGGCATGACGGTGTGGAGACGGACTCCCTGCGCAAGCGGGCCCTGGGCCGGGACAGGGGCAATTCCTCCAGCATCGAACATGCTCTGCGCGAGGCCGACCGCCAGGCCAAGGCCGAGTCCCGCAAAGCCAAGGAGGCGGAACGGGAGGCGGAGGAAAAAAGCCGTCTCGGCATGAACATCCGGCGCGATGACTCCGTCTGGCGTGCCGAGCTGCCGTCGAGCGAGGCCCGCCCTGACGAGCTGCGGCCTCTGGAGCGGCGGCATGTGGTCCGGGCCTATGCCGACTTCATGGACAGCGATGATGCCTCGCTGACCATCGGTCCGGAGCTGATGCTCAAGGACGAGCACAACGAATGGGGCAAGAAGTCCCGGCCCGAGGAGAACGATCCTTCCGTGGGGCTCGGTATGCAGTTCAGTCTTGATTTTTGATGCCGTCCGGGCGGGATGTCCCGCTGCCGGCACGCCTGTGTCCGGGCAGGGTGCGCGGGTGCGGAGGGGACGTTTTCGGTCGGATGCGGCACGTGCTGCAAAAGAAAAGGGGGGACAGCCTGACAGGCTGTCCCCCCTTTGGTGTCCGATGCCCGGGGTGTGGTCCGGGCGCTGTCTCCGTCTGCCCCCTGATGAAGAAGCGAGGGAGGCAGGAAGGCAGACGGACTACCGGGCGGAGGTTTCCGGCTCGTGCGGCAATTCTTCCTTGCCCTGGAGACGGGTGATCCAGATGGTGCTCAGGCTGCTGATGACCGCCGCGACCAGCAGGTAGGCGCAAAGGTACCAGGGCTGGCCGTCATTGCTGCTGACCAGCATGGTGGCGATCATGGGGGTCAGGCCCGAAGCGAAGATCCCGGAGAACTGGTAGATGAAGGATACGGCGGAGTAACGCACCGTGGGTTCGAAGCTGCCCGAGAACAGGCTGGACATGGTGGCGTACGCCGCGCCGTAGATGATGCCGAAGGGCAGGGCGATGGCCAGGAAGACCAGCGGCACGTTATGGCTGAAGTTGTGCAGCACCCAGAAGGTGGGGTAGGCCGTGATGCCCAGCAGGATGGCGGCGATGCCGAAGATGCGGGCACGGCCCCAGCTGTCGGCACGCATGCCCCAGAAGGGGATGGCCACGGCCATGACCGCGGCGGCGCCCACGATGACGAACAGGCTCACGGTCTTGTCCAGGCCGCAGGAGTTGGTCAGATAGGTCAGGGAGAACACGCCGAACACGTTGAAGGCGATGCCTTCCACGAAGCGGGCGCCCACGCAGGCCGTCAGGGTGCGGGGATAGTGCTTGAAGGCGGCCAGGATGGGGTACTTGACCTGTTCGGTCTTCTTCTTGGCGGAGGAGAAGTCCTGGGTCTCCTGCACGGAGATACGGATGTAGGCACCCACGCCCACCAGGATGGCGCTGAGGATGAAGGCCACACGCCAGCCCCAGGCCAGGAAGGCTTCGTCGCTGAGGAAGAAGGACAGCAGACCGATGACGCCGGAGGCCAGCATCAGGCCGAGGGCCAGGCCCACCTGGGGCAGGCTGCCGTAGAAGGCGCGCTTGTGAGGCGGCGCGGATTCGAAGGCCATGAGCACGGCGCCGCCCCATTCGCCACCGATGCCGATGCCCTGGGCCAGGCGGCAGAGGACCAGCAGGATGGGGGCCCAGATGCCGATGCTGTCGTAGCTGGGGATGAGACCGATGCCCACCGTGGCCACGCCCATGATCTCCAGCGTCAGGACCAGCATCTTCTTGCGGCCTAGTTTGTCGCCGAAATGGCCGAAAATGATTCCGCCGAAAGGACGGGCCACGAAGCCCACGGCAAAGGTAGCGAAGGCAAGGATGGTGCCCACCGTGGGGTCGGCAGCGGGAAAATAAATTTTATTGAAGACGAGGCCGGCCACGACACCGTACAGGAAAAAGTCATACCATTCGATGACCGCGCCGATGAGGGAGGAGATGACCACGCGGCGCAGGTTCTGCTGGCAGTGTCCGTTGTTGGGAGTATCGCTCATTCTCGTTGCTCCTTGGGTGCGGCTAGGCCAGTTTCAGGACCTTGCGGGCGTTTTCGTACATGATCTTGTTGCGCACTTCGTCGGTGAAGGGGAAGGCGGCATAGGCGTCCAGAGCGTCACGCAGCTCGATGAAGGGGTGGGCGCTGGCAAAGAGCACCTTGTCGCTGATGGTGGTGCACATGGCCTTCACATAGGTCTCGACCTGGGGAGAGCGCTCGTACTCGGAGATGTCCATGTAGACATTGGCGTTGCGCTGGCAGGTGTAGATGGCCGCATCCACGAAGGGGTAGCCGCCGTGGCTCATGATCAGGGTCAGCTCGGGGAAGTCACGGGCGACCTTGTCCACGTCGCGGGGATCGGCGTATTCCAGGATGGCGCCGGGCACGCACGGCGGAGGAGCCATGGTGATGAAGACGGGCACATCCAGTTCGCAGCACTTGGTGTACAGGGGGTAGAAGCGGGCGTCGCTGGCGGGCATGTGGGCCAGATAGGGGTCGATGGCGATGCCCTTCATGCCGTATTCCTTGACGACCTTCTCGATCTCGCGCACGGCGGCCATCTTCTTGTGGGGGTCGATGCCCCAGAGGCCCACGAACTTGTTGGGATAGGCACGGCAGAATTCGAGCACGCTGTTGTTGTTGGCCGGGAAGCCGTAGGTGGTCTCGGCGTCACGGCCGGTGATCACGCCCAGTTCCACGCCCATGGCGTCAAGGTCGGCCACGATCTCGTCCAGGGGCTGGGGCTTGCGCTGGTCGAAGCCGATGACTTCACAGGCAGCCTTGAACATGGTGCTGTTCTTGATGCCGTTGATGATCTCCGGCGTGTTGGGCCGGAATCGAAAGTCGACAACTTTCATGGGTGAACTCCTTGGTTGTTGGCTGGGGCCTGCGGCAGGAGGCTACCTCAGGCAGTATATCTCACAGGTAACGTTATATCTAAACGAGCAAAATTTTTTTTTCAACAAGCGCCAGTCATTTTAGGGGTTTATGGAGATATTATGATAACTGTTATTACATTTTTGGTGCAAAAATGCATCATTTTGGGCGGGGGGAAATTCGGGAAGAATTTTTTTTTGATCTATCTGACAGCCAAGCCTTCACAGCCAGAATGCCGCATTTGATGCTGCTTTCAGCGTCATGAAAATGATGCATTTTGGCATCATCGTCCTCTGGAGAGGCTGTGAAAAAAATTTTTAGACGCAAAATTGCATCATTTTGATATATTTGCTGGGGGGCTAAAAAAAATATATTAAAAAATCAATATGTTACCAAAATGGCACAGGCATTGCTATTTATTTCGCAAGCGATTCGTCGCGAAATATGTCAAACACCCTTTCAAGAGGAGAACAGATATGTCTCAGACCGTTTGCGAATGCAGATCCCCCCAGGAACAGCGCCTGCTCGATAAGATCGAAGGCAAGGTCGACCGTTTCCGCGCCACCCACGAGCGCGTGTTCCGCATGCTGGAACGCTTCGACGGCATGAAGCCCCGCATCGACATCGAACGCGCCCTGTACTTCACCCAGTCCATGCAGGAAACCGAAGGCCAGCCCCTGGTGCTGCGCTGGGCCAAGGCTCTGATGCACATCGCCCAGAACATCACCGTGTACGTGCAGGACGACCAGCTGCTGCTGGGCCGCGCCGGCTGCGACGGCCGTTACGGCATCCTGTACCCCGAACTGGACGGCGACTTCCTGGACATGGCCGTGAAAGACCTGCCCACCCGCGCCACCTCTCCTGCCACCATCACCGCTGAAGACGCCAAGCGCGTGATCGAAGAGATCGCTCCTTACTGGAAGGGCAAGACCTACCACGAAGCTCTGGCCGCCGCTCTGCCTCCGGAAATCCACAAGCTGACCTACGACGATCCCAAGGGCCTGATCTCCCGCTTTATCGTCAACGAAACCTCTTCTTTCCGTTCCTCCATCCAGTGGGTGCATGACTACGGCAAGATCCTGAAGCGCGGCTTCAACGACATCAAGCGCGAAGCCCAGGAAAAGCTGGCCGCCCTCGATCCCGCCAGCGCCAAGGACATGTGCGAAAAGAAGCCCTTCCTGGATGCCGTCGTGATCGTGTGTGACGCCATCGTGCTGTGGGCCAAGCGTCACGCTGACGAAGCCCGCAAGGTGGCCGAAAAGACCGACGATCCCGTCCGCAAGGCCGAACTGCTGCGCATGGCCGCCAACGCCGAACGCGTGCCCGGCGAACCCGCCCGCGACTTCTGGGAAGCCTGCCAGAGCCAGTGGTTCGTGCAGATGTTCTCCCGTATCGAACAGAAGACCGGTACCACCATCTCCAACGGTCGTATGGACCAGTACCTGTACCCCTACTACCAGCAGGACATCGAAAACGGCAGCCTGGACAACAAGAAGGCCATCGAACTGCTGGAATGCATGTGGGTGGGCATGGCCGAATTCATCGACATGTACATCTCTCCCTGCGGCGGCGCCTTCAACGAAGGTTACGCTCACTGGGAAGCCGTGACCGTGGGTGGCCAGACCCCCGACGGCCGCGACGCCACCAACGAACTGACCCACCTGATCCTGAAGTCCAAGCGCGAATTCCCGCTGCACTACCCCGACCTGGCCGCCCGTATCCACAGCCGCTCGCCTGAAAGCTACCTGTGGGACGTGGCCGAGACCATCAAGGACGGCTCCGGCTTCCCCAAACTGATCAACGACGAAGAAGTCGTGCCCCTGTACGTGGCCAAGGGTGCCACCTTCGAAGAAGCCCTGGACTACGCCGTGTCCGGCTGCACCGAAGCCCGTATGCCCAACCGCGACACCTTCACCTCCGGCGGTGCCTACATCAACTTCGCCGCTGCTGTGGAAATGGTGCTGCGTAACGGCCGCATGAAGAAGTACGGCGACATCGTGCTGGGCGAAGAAACCGGCGATCCCCGCAACTTCAAGACCTGGGACGAATTCTGGAACGCCTATGTGAAGCAGCACATGCTGTTCCTGCGTACCGCCTTCACCCAGCAGTACATCGTCAACAACCTGCGTGCCCAGCACTTCGCCCAGCCCATGGGCTCCGCCATGCACGACCTGTGCATGAAGCACTGCATCGACCTGCACCAGACCCACATCCCCGAAGGCGTCGACTTCGGTTACTTCGAATACATGGGCCTGGGCACCGTGGTGGACTCCCTGTCCGCCATCAAGAAGCTGGTGTTTGAAGACAAGAAGCTGACCATGGACGAAGTCATCAAGGCCATCGACGCCAACTTCGAAGGCTACGAAGACGTGAAGGCCCTGCTGAAGTCCGCTCCTTGCTACGGCAACAACGATCCCTACGCCGACAGCATCGGTCACGAGATCGACCGCCTGTCCGTGGAATTCGCTGCCAAGTACAGCCAGAAGGACCTGGGCATGTTCTACAACGTGCGCTACGTGCCCTTCACCTCTCACGTGCCCTTCGGTAAGGTGGTGTCCGCTACCCCCAACGGCCGCGTGGACTGGTTCCCGCTGTCTGACGGTTCCTCCGCTTCCCACGGCGCCGACGTCAACGGTCCTACCGCCGTCCTGCTGTCCAACTACAACACCAAGAACATGGGCATGCGCGACCGCTTCGCCCGCATGCTGAACATCAAGTTCACGCCCAAGTGCGTGGAAGGCGAACAGGGCACCGAAAAGCTCGTGTCCTTCATCCGCACCTTCTGCGACCTGAAGCTGTGGCACGTGCAGTTCAACGTGGTGAACAAGAGTACCCTGCTGGCCGCCCAGAAGGATCCCCAGAAGTACCGCAACCTGATCGTGCGTATCGCCGGTTACAGCGCCTACTTCGTGGACCTGTCCCCCGACCTGCAGAACGACCTCATCGCCCGTACCGAACACGACACCATCTAGTTCCGGTTACCAACGGCGGCGGCCTCGTGCCGCCGCCGGCCTGCACCGCCTCCGGCTGCCCCGCGGGGAGGCCGGAGGCCTTGGCGTTTTTCAGCTCTCCCTTCGTCAACCTTCAACATCTCCGGCGGTGACCCCGTGATCGAAAACAACAACGCGCGCGGCCTCGTTTTCAATATCCAGAAATATTCCGTGCATGATGGTCCCGGCATCCGTACCATCGTCTTCACCAAGGGCTGCGGTCTGCGCTGCCGCTGGTGCAGCAACCCGGAATCCCAGCACAGGGAACCGGAGCTGGCCTACAACCAGGGCCGCTGCCTGGGGACGGACAAGTGCACCCGCTGCTTCAAGGCCTGTTCCAACGGCGCCCTGTCCCGTCGCGAGGACGGTTTCGTGGCCATCGACCGCAGCAAATGCGTAGGCTGCAAGGACATGCCCTGTGCCGAAGCCTGTCCGGCCCAGGGGATCATCGTCTACGGCAAGCCCTACACCGTGGCCGAGGCCCTCAAGGTTGCGCAGGAAGATGCCATGTTTTATGCTCGCTCCGGTGGCGGCATGACCATCTCCGGCGGCGAGCCCCTGTTGCAGAGCGAATTTGCCCTCAACCTGCTGCGCCTGGCCCGTGAGCGCCGTGTGAAGACCTGCATCGAGACCTGTGGTCTCGTCCCCACCGATGTGGTGCGTGAGGCGGCCCAGTACCTCAACTATGTGCTGTTCGACATCAAGCACATGGATCCCGAAGTGCACAAAAAGCACACCGGCATGCCCAACGACCTCATCCTGAAGAATTTCCAGACCCTGGTGACGGAGTTCCCGGACCTGCCCATCACGGCCCGTACGCCCGTCATTCCCGGGTTCAACGATCATGGCCCGGACATCAAGGCCATCTGCGACTTCCTCAAGCCTTTCGAGCAGGTGAAGTACGAGATGCTGCCCTATCACCGTCTGGGCACGCAGAAGTACACCTTCCTGGACCGTGTGCCCCCCATGGGCGACGTGACGCTGGACGACAAAAAGTTTGCCGCCCTGCAGAAGATCGCCGTCGCCACGCTGGGGGACCGCGTCGTCATCCCCCGTTAGGCCGGGCTTTCGTGCAACCGTAAAGGGTCCGTCTTTCGGGGACGGGCCCTTTTTTTGCCTCCTCTGCCTTCTCAAGGAGCGGATATGGTCAACTGGCACAAATTCTTCACTTCCATCCTCGATACCATTTCCGACGGTGTTTTCATTTCCGACGCCATGGGCACCACCCTGTATGTGAACCAGATGTATGCCGATCTGGTGGGGGTGCCTGCCCGGGACCTGCGGGGCAAGAACGTGCGCGACCTGGTCAGCGAAGGCTTTTTCGACCTGGCCCTGAACCCCGAAGTGGTGCGCACGGGCAAGCCCGCCACCTATATGCAGAAGCTCAAGGACGGCAAGAACGTGGTCATCTCCGGGTCGCCCGTTTTTGACGACAAGGGGCGCGTCTGTCTGGTGGTCACCTTCGTGCGCGACGAGACCCGCCTGGCCGAGCTCAACGAGCAGACCGGCGAGCAGCGCAAGCTCATCAAGGAGATCAACGACAAGCTGGCCTTCGTGGCCCAATCCCAGGGGCGCGACCTGGAACCGGTCTTCTCCAGCAGAGCCATGCAGTCGGTGGCCATGGAGCTCAAGCGCTACGCCAGCACGGACGCCACCGTGCTCATCATGGGCGAGACCGGCGTGGGCAAGGACGTGTTCGCCCGCCTGACCCACCGCTGGAGCCGCCGCAAGGACAAGATCCTGCTCAAGGTGGACTGCGGCGGCATCTCCGAGACCCTGACGGAATCGGAAATCTTCGGTTATGTGCCCGGTGCCTTCACCGGTGCGTCCAGCAAGGGCAAGCCCGGCTATTTCGAGATCGCCGACGGCAGCACCATCTTCCTCGATGAAGTGGGCGAGCTGCCCCTTTCCATGCAGACGCGTCTGTTGCGCGTGCTGCAGGACAACGAGATCGTGCGCGTGGGCAGCTCCCAGCCCCGCAAGGTGGATGTGCGCATCATCGCCGCCACCAACCGCAACCTTGAGGAATGCGTGGAGGCGGGCACCTTCCGCCGTGACCTGTTCTACCGTCTCAACGTGGGCACGGTACGCATCCCGCCCCTGCGCGAGCGGCCCGAGGACGTGCGCGTGCTGGCGGAGCTCTTTCTGCGCCAGTACACCACCAAATACCGCAAGAAGCTGGCCTTCATGGACATCACGCTGGACATGCTGGCCCAGTACCGCTGGCCGGGCAACGTGCGCGAATTGCAGAACCTGGTCCACAGCCTGGTCATCACCCGCCAGGGGCCCCGCATCTCGCCCCGCGACCTGCCGTCCAGCATCAGCGGCCTGCACGACGAGAGCGGCGGCCATCTGGATGCCGTGCTCATGCAGGCCCGGCCCCTGCGCGAGATCATCGCCGACATGGAGCGGGACTTTTTGCGCCGGGCCATCGAGGTGCACGGTTCCGTCCGCCGGGTCTCGGAGCTGTTCCAGGTCAACCGCAGCACCATCTTCCGCAAGCTGCAGGGCAGCAAGGGACACGACAAGGACGAGGATGCCGGTTCGGCTTCCTGATGCCGTCTTCCTCCCGGCTTGATCGTTCGCATGACGCAAAAAAGGCGCTTCCCCTCGGGGAAGCGCCTTTTTCGTCGGTATCGCGGAAAGCCCGGCTAGGCCTGGGCAGCGTCCTTTTGCTTGTTGCGCCGGCGCAGCACCAGCATGGTCACCACCATGAAGACCAGGCCGGAAGCGAAGCCGGGCAGCAGGCTGCCGTGCATGAGGCCGGAGACCATGTAGCCCACCGCGCTGCTGGCCGCCACCACACAGGCATAGAGCATTTGTGTGGAGACGTGTTCCAGATGGGCGCAACCGGCGCCGGCACTGGACAGGATGGTGGTGTCGGAGATGGGCGAGCAGTGGTCGCCGAAGACGCTGCCGGCCAGGGTGGCGGACAGGCAGATCAGCACCAGGTTGGGATCCACGGCCTGGGCGACGGGCACCACGATGGGGATCAGGATGCCGAAGGTGCCCCAGGCGGTACCGGTGGAGAAGCTCAGGAAGCCGGCCACCACGAAGATGATGGCGGGCAGCAGGCCGCCGGAGATGCCGCCGTCGGCCACCATGGTCTTGACGAAGAGCGGGGTCTGCAGCAGGTCACGGCACACGCCACTGATGGCCCAGGCCAGCACCAGGATGGTGTTGGCGGGCATCATGGCCTTCATGCCTTCACCGGCGCAGTCCATGAAGGATTTGAGGCTCATGAGGCCGCGCGGCACGAACATGAAGAAGGCCACGGTCAGCGCGCCGAAGGAGGCCCAGACCAGGGCCTTGGAGGCGCTGCAGTTGCCGAAGGCCGCCGCCAGGGTGTGGTAGGCGGGATCGCTGCCCCAGTAGCCGCCGCTGTAGAGCAGGGCCACCACGGCGAAGAAGATCAGGCTGCCGATGGGCACGAGCATGTCCATCAGGTGGCCCTTGGCGCTGGCGCCCATCTCGGCCTGTTCGGCGTCCACGTTGCCCAGTTCGCCCTGCTGGGCGCGCAGTTCGGCCTTGCGCATGGGGCCGAAGTCGAAGTTGCCCAGGCAGACCATGACCACCATGATGATGGAGAACAGGGCGTAGAAGTTGTAGGGGATGGTGGCCACGAAGGCGGCAAAGTCGCTTTCAAAGGCGCCGGTGGCTTTCAGGTTGCTGCCCACGGCGGCGGCCCAGCTGGAGATGGGCGCGATGATGCAGATGGGGGCGGCGGTGGCGTCGATGATGTAGGCCAGCTTGGCGCGGGAGATCTTGTAACGGTCCGTCACCGGGCGCATGACCGTGCCCACGGTGAGGCAGTTGAAATAGTCGTCGATGAAGATGAAGGCGCCCAGGCCGCCGGTGGAGAGCATGGCCACGCGTTTGCTCTTGATGCGCTTGGTGGCCCAGTTGCCGTAGGCACGGGTACCGCCGGCACGCGAGATGGTGAACACCAGCGCGCCCAGCAGGGTACAGAAGATGATGATGTTGAAATCGACCTTGTTCACCATGGTGGTGAAGGCGATCTCCACGGGCTTGATGATCAGGTCGCCCGTGCCCATGCCCAGGCAATAGATGACGGTGCCGCTGAGAATACCGAGGAAGAGGGAGGAAATGACTTCCTTGGTGATCAGGGCCAGGGTGATGGCGATGATGGGCGGCAGCAGAGAGAGCCAACCCGCGTCAAACGGATCCATGAACATGCTCCTGTCTTGAAGGTCTGGAAGGCGCAGCGCCGCATACGGCTTACCGGCATGCATCCCCCGCCGGCGCGTGATCTTCCCGGTCGCGCTGGACTGCGTTCGTGGAAGCATATCATGCGCGCTTTGGAGCGGCAATACAAAACGGCCGGAAAAAACGGAACGGATGGGCCTCAGGCCGGGCCGTCCCGGAGCCCGTCACGAAAAAACGCCTGAGGACTGTCCTCAGGCGTTTTTATCCGGCGTATCAAAAAAGATGCGGAAGGCGCGGGCTACAGGCTGATCTCGCCGTACTGGGCCTCGTACTGCTGGATGGCCTGCACCAGGGCGGCAGCCAGGCGCTTGGCGCTCTCAGGGCTCATGCCGATGGCCTGCTGGGGCCGGACGGCCAGCACCGGGCCCTGCTGGTCGTTTTCCTGACGGCTCACGCAGGCCGTGAGCAGGATCTCGCCACGGGCAAAGGTGGTCTGGAAGGCATTGGCATAGATGGTGCCCATACCGGGGGCGGGCAACATGGTCACGCGCAACTGCTGTTCGGTACGCTGTTCAGGGGCATGGCTGTTGGCGGGGGTCTTTTTCAGAGCGGGCATGGTCTCCTCCTATTTCTTGTTCGGGGTTTTGGCGGGCTTTTCCTTTGCCGCCGGAGCCGCCTCATCAGGGCCGTCGGCATGGGTCCGGATGCTGACCCGGGGCAGCTCGGCGAATTGGACGCTGCCCGCATCCATGCGGCTGATGATCTCGGCGGTGATGTCCATGGACGCGGGAGCGGAAAGGACATTCTGGCGGGCCATGACGGCCACGTCGCCCTTGTCGGCGCGCCAGGCTTCGATCTGGGCCAGCATGTGTTTGCTGACCACGTCGCGGGCGGCGGCCTGTTCCAGGGCCATCTGGCGCTGCAGCAGGGCCAGCCCCTGGCGCAGCTCCTGCTGGCGCTTTTCTTCAGGGCTTTTTTTCAGTTCTTCCTGATAGGCGGCCAGGCCGTTCCGCAGGATGGTCTGGACCTTGCCCAGATGCTCGTTGGCCTGCTGCGCGGCCTTGGACTGGCTGAGGACGCGTTCCACATCCACGCAGACCACGTCAGGGCCGGTGTCCAGGCAACCGGACAGGGGCAGGGTCAGCATGAGGGCAAGGCCGGACAAAAAACGGGAAAGATGGGGCATGGCTCTCTTCCTTGGAGTGTGTTTTTACCCACCTGAGTAATTCTTGTGCATTCCATGATATGGATCAGTTGTCGGTGGAAATGTTGGGGAAGCGAAGAGGAAGATCCGTTGCGGACCGGAAAACCAGCAGGGCCGGTCCCCCGGAAGGTGCGGAGACCGGCCCTGTTGAAGCGCGGCGGCCGTGACTCTCAACGGCCGCCGCGCAGGCTGGATGTTTAGAACTCGTAACGGAAGCTGCCGAACACACCGTGGCCGGTGGTATGCTGACCGGCCTGCAGGGTGTAGTTGACGCCGAAGCTCATGGTGTCGTTACCCATTTCCAGGCCGACGCCACCCTGCCAGGTGAGGTAGTCCATCATCTGGGTCTCCACTTCATAGCTACCGGGCAGGCCGGTGAAGGCCACGTCCTGCTTGGCCTTGATGTCGCCGGCGGCCGGGATCACGCTGAAGTCGATGCTGGGCTTGAAGGACCAGCCGCTGTCCAGGGTGAAGTCCTTGGTAAAGGTCACGCCCACGGGGAAGGTCCAGATGTCCTGATGGAAGCCGTCGCCTTCCAGCACGGTGCCGCCGTTGCTTTCCGCATCGAAGCCCCAGGTATTGAGGCTCATGTAGCGCACGCCGATATGCGGGATGACGTCCAGCACGCTGGTCTCAAGCTTGTATTCGGCACGCAGACCGGCGGAGATGGCACTGGCCTGCACGTCGGCTTCCAGATCGCCCATGCCCATGCGGCTGTCCATGTCCTGCTTGAGGTCGTTCCAGGTGCTGGTGTAGGACACGTCGGCCATGAGGCCGAAGTTCTCGTAGTTCCAGCCGGCGTAAGCGCCCAGGCCCCAGAAGCTCATGCGGTTTTCGGTGCTGTTGAGGTCGCCGCCGGAGGATTCGGCGTAACCGCCGCCGATGTTGAAGGTGATACCGGCGCGGATGGCGTTCTCGAAGGTGTAGTCGGCACCCAGGGAAACGCCGCCCAGATTGCCGTTGAAGCCATAGTCCATGCTGTCGGCATCCATGCCCCAGCCGTGCTGGCTCTGCCACAGGGGCGCGATCCAGAGGGCGAAGCCGGTGGTGTTGCGGTCCACGATCTTGCCGTCGGCGTCCATGGCCTGGGCGCCGTCAGCGGGATCGGCGAAGCCCAGACGGTTGACCACGGCATTGGTGCCCGCGTCGGAAGCCATCTTGGTCATCTGCGGCACAGCGCCGGCGAAGGCGATGCGGGCCGCGCTTTCGATGGTGGCCGCGGCGGCGTCCTTGTCGGCGCCGAGGAAGTGGTCGTTGGTGGCGCGGCTCAGGAAGCGCACGCCCATGTCGGTGGAATCGACGTTGTTGAGCTTGCCGTTGTACAGGTCATTGACCGCGTCAGCCATGCCGTCGCTCAGGTTGGGGAAGACGGTGTGGGCATCGTTGACCCCGACAGTGACCTTGCTGTCAGTGTCGTTGTAGCTGGCATCCAGCATGGCGGAGTCGGTGGTCACGTTGTCGGCGGCCCAGCCGGCAGTAGGCTTGGTGAAGTTTTCGTCGAACACCGTGAAGTTGCCGGCAATGGCGTTGTCCACATGCAGCTTGGAACTGGCATCCACCGAGGCGGTAAGATTGGGAGAAGCTTCCGCACCGGTGAAGACGGTCTTGCCGTTCATGGCCGTGCCATCCACCACCAGCAGGGAACCGCTGCCGAAGGCAACAGCATCTGCGCCGTCCGCAGTATCACCCACGGTCAGGCCGCCGCCGTCCACCAGCTTCAGTTCCTTGCCCGCGTAGTAGGCAGCACCCGTATGGCCGGTCTCGGCCACGGCCTGCTGCGCCTGGGCAAGGTCAGCACCGTAGGCCATAAGGCTCTGACCCGTCACGCTGACGGCCTTGTTGAGACCTTCGGTGGTGAAGTCATCAGAGGTGTAGAAGCCGCCCACCTGCACCAGGCTCGCGCCGGATGCCGTGAGGGCACCACCCAGAGCAACATTGTCCGCCACCAGGGTATCGTCCACAAGTTTGGTCTCGCCGCTGGTAACCAGATCGGTGGCAGCGATGGTCAGATCGCCGGTGGTGGAATTGATGGCACCCGTCTTCAGCGTGTCCGCCTGCAGGGTCAGGTCGTCGCCTTCCTTGCCGGTGTAGCCATTTTCCAGCGTCAGGGTCTGGCCGGCATCCACCATGCCCTGACCGGAAAGATTGCCATCAATGGTGATGTCGCCGCCGGCAGGCGTGTCACCCGTGGTGGCCACAGCCTGCAGCAGGCCGTTATCCAATGTGACGTCCTTAATTTCTGCATCACCCGCAGCCTTCACGGTACCGTTGGTGATGTTCATAGCGTCGAGGGTAGCAGGACTAGTAACAGCTTCTGTCGTGATGTTGCCCGTATTGAGCGTCGCGCCCTGCACATTGATGGTATTGGTCGATTCGTTAGCCCGAATATCACCGATTGTGAACTCGGCAGCCCCCGCCCCAATGACATTGAGGGTGGCGACGTTGTCTGTATCGGCATTCAGGACCACGTTACCCACCGTGCCCTTGTTGTTGGCATCCGCAAGGCCCAGGGTCACAACAGAGGTATCCTGAGAGCCAAGGGCACCACCCACACGAAGGTCAGCAACATTGCCATCCTTATCCATGACCAGAGCGCCGCCGTTCTGACTGCCGGCCAGACCCAACGTGCCCTTGGCATTCAGTTCCTTGCCCTCAGCCAGCTGCACAGCCTTGAAACCGCCGGAGATGCCTGCCGTGTTCTGGGTGCCGGACACCTGAACGGTCGCACCCTTCAGGCTGTTGGTGGTGATGCCGGCGACATTGTCATAGCTGACAGTGCCATCGGCATTGGGCGTTACCGCTTCACCAAGGTCAGCACCACCGAGGTCCAGCAGACCCTCTCCAGGAGGGATATCCGGGATGTTGGAGTTAAGGAGGTCCTGCAGAGAGGCAAGCTCCTTGTCGGTCAGCGTCTTGCCGTCCAGGCCATTGATTTTGAGGGTACCACCAGCCTTGACATGGGACGGGACCGTGTCAAGGTACGCGGTCTTCAGCTTGCCATTTTCATCAAGAACGATGTTCTTGCCCAGAGTAAGCGTACCGAGGTTTTCGACGTCGATATTTTGGTTCCCCTGATACGTGTTATCGATAATAAGCTTTTCGTTAACGGTGAGGCTGGCAGACGTCGACTTTCCCCCCACCTTGAGCGTCGCGCTTTGGACCTGCACGTCGTCAGCAACCACGTTACCGTGCGCGATAGTCACGTCGGCGTTAGTGCTCACATGGAATTGTTTAGCCGTGATAGTGCCCCCGCCCGTAATCGTAATCGAATTGCTGGAGCCCTCCGCGTCAGGGCGAGCACCGAAGAAGCCGGTTTTGGGGTCTTCCGGGGCGGTTCCCTGCTTCCCCGAAACCACGGCATCCATCCGCACGTTGGAGCCTTCAGCGACGTTGAGCGTGCCAAAGCCATAAGCGGCGTTGTTGAACTTGTCGTCGTAGTTGTTGAAGGTCAGGGTGCTGGTCTTATTGCCTTCGAAGTCACCATTGACCTTGGCCCCCGTACCGTCGAGGGTGATGATGGCGGTGGTTACGTCAGCCGTACCCTCATTGAGGGCATAACCGCCCGCGTAGACATTGCCATTGATGGTGCCGCCGGTGATGGTCAGGTTGGCGTTGGTCACTTCAGCCTTAGCACCGGTACCATCAGCCATGCCGCCGGCATAGACATCACCATTGATGGTACCACCCTTGATGGTGGTATTGGCGGTATCAACAGAAGCGGTAGCCGCCGAGCCATTTTGGCTGTAGGCCAGACCGCCGCCGATGACGGCCGCGGAAGGGGAGGTATTCCCGGCATCATTGCCCTTGTAGATGATGCCGTTGACCGTGGCGTTGCCGTCGATGGTCAGGCTGGCAGTGGTCACCTCGGCAGTGGCCGTAGCAGCGCTGCTCGTAGTACCCAGGTTTTCAGCCAGACCGCCGCCCACGACGCCCGCCAGGGTGCCGCCGGTGAGGTTGACAACGGAGTCCTCCACGTTGGCCGTAGCGGAACCGCTGGCTCCCTGGGCACGGGCAAAGCCGCCGCCCACCACGGCGCCACGCGTGATGTCACCACCGCTGATGTTCACCGCAGCGGTACCCATGACGGAGGATTCGGTCGTCGTAGCGTTGCTCATGGCCTTGCCACCACCCACAACATACTGCGCCCAGCCCTGCGGCACTTTGGCGCCAATGGTGCCGCCGCTGATGTTCACCGTCGTATTGGCAACCTCGGACGTGCCCGCGGTATTGCGCACATAGGAGCCGCCATAGATCTCGCCGGCTACCGTGCCGCCCTCCACACTCACCGTGGTGCTGGCAATGGAGTCGCCTTCTTCCCCGTCCTTTTCAAGGAGATTGCCGCCGATGAGGTCACCCGTAACCTCACCACCGGTCATGGTCAGCAGGGTACTTTCTTTCACCGTAGTGGTGCCGCCGTTGATGGCCAGACCACCGGCCACGACCTTGCCGTTGATGGTGCCATCAGCGATGGTCACGCTGGTGTTGCCTACCGTGGCCTTGGAACCTGCGTCATTGGCCAGGCCGCCGCCCACAACGGCAGCGGAAGATTTACCGGCTGCAACAGCTCCGTAGGCGATACCCTCGATGGTACCGCCATTGATGGCCACGGAAGAGGTGCCGTCCACGGTGGACTCGGCGGTAGCACTAGCATTGTAGTAGGTCTCAGCGATACCGCCGCCGACCACACCGGCCAGGGTGCCCTTGTCAACCTGCACACCGCTGTTGCCCGCGACCGTCGCGGTCGCCTTGCCGTCATTTTCGGCCTTGGCCATGCTGCCGCCCACCACGGCGCCGTCAACGATGTTCACATCACCGTCCACGAGGACGCTGCTGTTGCCTTTCACCAGCGTCGTTGCGACATCTGCAGGCTTGCTCGAACTGCTCCCGTAGGCCATGGACTTGTTGCCGCCGATGACATACTGGGCCTTGTTTTCGGTATCAAGAGAAAAGGTGCCGCTAGTGATGGTCACCGAAGAATTTTCCACACGGGCGCTGCCGTTACCGCGCACATAGTTGCCGCCGACGATCTCGCCCTTAGCGGTACCGCCGGCAACCATAACACCAGCATTGCCGGTGACGATGAGGTTGCTGTCGGGCTTTTCACCGGAAAGGGGAGCCGCGTCCTGTACCATGCCGCCGCCCACCAGGTCGTCATTGACCGTGCCGCCGCTCATGCTCAGAAGCGTGTCCCCATGGACGATGGCAGAATAGCCGCCATTGGCCACCACACTGCCGGCCACGACCTTGCCGTTGACTTGGGCATCACCGCTGATGCTCACGCGGCTGGTCACATCCTGGGCATCGGAGCCCAGCACGGTGCTCGTGTTGGCACCATAGGCCAGACCGCCGCCGATGACGGCGGCGCTGAGATTGATGCCGCCCTGCCCGTCGGTCAGGCTGCTTTCCGAAGGATTAAAGGTGCCGCCGGTGATGGTCACGGAAGTATTGCCGTTGTCGAAGACATTGGTGATGCCTGCGCCGCTGTAGTTGTGAGCCACGCTGCCGCCCACCACGGAGGCATGGAAGGTGCCGCCATTGACGGTGACGCTGGAGCCATCCGTGGTGGCTGTACCGTTCGCCCCAGTACCGGTCTTGATATAGTTGCCTCCCATGACCAGCTCGTAGGCATCGGTTTCGCCTGCAGTACCGAAGGTGCCGCCATTGATGGTCACGGCAGTGGTGCCGGTCTCGAGAGTAGCGCCGTCATTATTGGCAAGCTTGCTGCCGCCCACCACGAACTCGGCGGAAGTGGTTTTACCGCTGATAGTGGTGGTGATGGTGCCATGCGTAGCGTTTTTGTAGTCGGCATTCGTACCGCTTATATAGCTGCCACCAATGATCTCGCTGATGCTTCCGCCCTCGACGGTGAGGGTGATGTCGGTGGCAACGGGCGTATCGGCGGTGAGTTGATTATCTTTGTACAACCCGCCGCCCATGAGGTGATTGACCTCGTTGGTCTTGTCATAACTACCGCCAGCCCCCAGCGCCACGTCTTCCGCGGCCACAGCCACACCGGCGCCGCCCATGACCAGCATGCCGGCCACGGCCAGGCTGCCGAAAGTGTTCATCAGGTGGCACTTTTTGAGCACCGCCTTGTACCGGTTGATGAGGTTCCCGATGGCTCCCTTGGTAAGTTGCATAACAGCATCTCCCGAATTTGCGACGTCCGGCCAACAACGGGCGTCAGGTGTACAGGCAGGCTGTCAGGGCGCGAGACAAAGAACCGCTGCAAGTAATGATAATGAATACAGTACATTGCATGTGGACTGCCCATAACAGCATTGCGTTCGCAAATGTGGGCGGATATGATGCTCCTAATGATGATGGAGAATGGAACAAAATATCGCCCACACTCTTTTGTTAGGACAGAATTCAGGTAGAGTAAACAAAAAAATGTTCTTTAATATCTATTTTTTTGTTAACAGCTGATTTTCTATTCTTTTTGGGGTGGGTCAAGGATGAAAACATATGCAGAAACTTGGAGAACGCATCCGTCATGCACGGGGCAGAATGTCCCAGGAGGCTTTTGCCGGCCTGCTGGGCATCAGCAAGGGCGCTCTCGGCGGTTATGAACGTGGGGAAAATTGTCCCAATGCTGATGTTATCTTAACTATTTGTAATAAATGTAAAATCAATGTATCCTGGCTGATGTCTGGAGCCGGGGCCATGCATGCCCCGGACAACATTGATGAGGACGGCCAGCCGGAAAACAGACCTGCCCCCCTGGAAGACGGAAGCCAGACGGCTGGAGAATTGTCCTGCCAGATGGCGCCTGGCCAGGATTGCAAGGCAGAGAACAACGCCTTGCGGGCCCATTGCCGCTGGTTGCAGGAGCGCCTGGACCAGCTGGAAGCGGAGCGCCGGGATCTGAACAGGGAAAACAGGCTGTTATGGCAAAAAAATGCCGATCTTGGCGAACGGCTTGCCCGCCTGGAACAGTCACAGGAGATGGCCCGCGTGAACGCCCGTGCATCGGGAGAAGACACGACGGCAGCCCTGACTGTTTCCCGCCACGGCATGCGCTGCAACCGTCTGCAGGAAAGCTGCAAGACGGACAGGACCTAGGCAGAAGATCCTTCTGTCATGCGCCCGTTGCTGCAGGCATGCCCGCTTTCCTGCATGCCTGCTCACGGACAGGGCCTGCCCCATGCTCTTGACGGGACAGGCAGATATCGTACTCTGTCAGGGCTTAAACTGATTGCTTGAAATATGATAAGAAATATGTAAATATACTCTTTATGAGTAGATTATGCACAATAGGTGAAGCAGCGCGATTGCTTGGAGTATCCATTCCCACCCTTCGCAGATGGGAAGAGAGCGGAAAACTGGTTCCCGAGCGTACAGCCGGCAAACACCGTCGATATGACATCACAAAACTCAAGCCCGAGCTGGCGATCGCAGATACGACCCGTACGACCATTGCCTATGCCCGGGTCTCCAGTCATGACCAGCGGGAAGATCTTGAGCGGCAGAAGCAGGTGCTCGAACTCTACTGTGCACAACACGGCTGGAACTTTACGCTGCTTTCCGATCTCGGTTCAGGAATGAACTACCACAAAAAAGGATTGCGCCGTCTATTGGATGCCATCCTTTCCGGGGATGTCGGACGGCTGGTCATAACCCATAAAGACCGGCTGCTCAGATTCGGTGCTGAGCTCGTATTCGCCATCTGCGAAGCAAAAAATGTTGAAGTCGTCATCCTCAACCAGGGGGAGGAATGCTCTTTTGAAGAAGATCTTGCCAAAGACGTCCTGGAGATCATCACGGTCTTTTCCGCCCGGCTCTACGGCAGTCGATCCCATAAAAACAAAAAGCTTCTTGAAGACGTCAAAAAAGCAGTCGAGGATAATGCCCTGTGCTGATGGCCCACAAGATAGCCCTTGACCTCAACAATCATCAGCGGACGTACATGCTGCGTGCGACTGGTGTCGCACGGTTCGCGTATAACTGGGCTCTTGAACAATGGGGCATCCAGTACAGGGCATGGCGCGAAGACGACACGCTTCCAAAGCCTTCCCAGTTTTCCCTCCGCAAACAGCTGAACGAGATCAAAAAGGAAAGCTTCCCCTGGATGCTCGAGGTGACGAAGTGTGCCCCTCAACTGGCGATCATCCAGCTTGGAGAAGCCTTCAAGAACTTCTTCGCGCATCGTGCCGCCTATCCGAAATTCAGGAAGAAGGGCGTGCACGACAGGTTCAGCATCTCCAATGACCAGTTCGCCGTTCAGGGAAAACGCATACGGATCCCCAAGCTTGGATGGGTCAGGATGCGTGAGGCTTTGCGATTTTCAGGAAAGCTCGTATCGATCACTGTTTCCCGCATGGCCGACAGATGGTTCGTGAGCATCACGGTGGATACGGAAGACAGACGACAGCAGCACAACGAGAACCAAGAAGCTGTTGGTGTCGATCTTGGGGTATCCGCCCTTGCGACGCTCTCCACCGGGGAAGTGGTACAGGGGCCGAAAGCTTACAGCAAGCTTGTCAAAAGGCTCGTGCGACTCTCACGAAGTCTTTCGCGAAAAGCGCGTGGGTCGAACAATCGTGAAAAAGCACGACGGAAGCTCGCCAGGCTCCATGCCGGGATCGCCAATATCAGGCAGGAAGGACTGCACCAGCTTACGACATCGCTTGCCAGAAGGTTCTCCATCATAGGCATCGAGGATCTGAATGTACGCGGGATGCTGAGAAACAGACGTTTATCCAGATCCATAGCAGATGGCGCCTTTTATGAGTTCCGTCGGCAGCTGGAATATAAAAGCGGCATATATGGCGGGACAGTTGTTGTGGCCGACCGCTGGTTCGCCAGCAGCAAAACATGTTCCGACTGTGGTCACCGGCTGGAAGCCTTGCCTCTGTCCATGCGTCATTGGGTATGCCCCGAATGCGGGACATACCATGATCGTGACGTCAATGCTGCCATCAATTTAAGAAACAATGCCGTGAGTTCCACGGTGTAAGCCTGTGGAGAGGAAGGCTCTGGCTTTCTTTTCGGAGAAAGTGAAACCGGCCTCGATGAAGCAGGAAGTTAGCATTGAATCTATTTGTCTAGTTATGAATAGATTTAAGTAGGTATAACAGAACGGCAAGACCTGACATCTGGAGCGCGCATGAACAGCAGTTATCCTCTGGTATTTTCCGTCACCTCGGGCAAGGGGGGCGTGGGCAAGACCAATATCTCGGTCAATCTGGCCCTGACCCTGGCGGCGCGCGGCAAGCGCGTGCTGCTTCTGGACGCGGACCTGGGGCTGGCCAATGTGGACGTGCTGCTGGGCCTGCATCCCGAAAAGAACATCTTCCACCTGTTCCATGAGGGGGCGTCCCTGCGGGACATCCTGCTGCCCACGGAATACGGCTTCTCCATCCTGCCCGCCTCGTCGGGTGTCAGCGAGATGCTGGCGCTCAATCCGGGGCAGAAGCTGGAGCTGCTGGATGCCATGGACGAGCTGGAGGACGATCTGGATTTCCTCATCGTGGACACGGGCGCGGGCATCAACGACAGCGTGCTCTATTTCAATGTGGCGGCGCAGGAACGTCTCCTCGTCCTGACCCCGGAACCCACTTCCCTGACGGACGCCTATGCCCTGATCAAGGTGCTGAAGACGCAGCACGGCGTGGACCGCTTCCAGGTCTGCGTGAACATGGCGCAGGACATGAAGAGCGCCCGCGAGATGTTCGTGCGGCTCACGGACGTCTGCGACCACTTCCTGGGCGGGGTCTCTCTGGATCTGGCCGGTGTGCTGCCCCGCGACCCCGGCGTGCACGAGGCCGTGGTGCGCCAGCAGCCCTTCTGCCGCTGCCTGCCGGAAAGCCCGGTCTGCCGGGGGCTGGAAAAGATGGCGGACACCATCCTGCGCTGGGAGCCCGCTCCCAGTGCCGACGGCAACATCAAATTCTTCTGGAAAAAACTGCTCTACCGCTGAGACGTCCCTTGCGGGGACGGACGGCGGCCGGACGGAAGGCCATAAAAAAAACGGCGTCGAAAGACGCCGTTTTTTGTCGTGCATGGGTTGTCCCCGGGCTGTGGGGCAGGGGGCCGTCCTTACTTCACGGTCACCAGCTCGTAATCCACGTTGCCGATGCCGATCTTCTGGGCATGCTCGATCTGGCTGCGCCAGTTGGTCTTGGGATGGATGTCGGTGAAGTGGTCGTTGTGCTCGTGGGCGCACTGGCCCAGCACGCTGGTGCTGATGGCGGGCGCGGCGTTGACCGCGTCGATACAGGCGTGGTCCAGGGCCACGGGGTCGAAGCTGGCGAACATGCCGATGTCGGGCACCACGGCGGCGTCGTTCTCGGCGTGGCAGTCGCAGTAGGGCGAGACCTGGTTGACGATGCTCACATGGAAGTGCGGGCGGTTCTGGATGACGGCCTTGGTGTATTCGGCCATGCGCTCGTTGAGGATGGTGCTCTCGGCGTCGAAGGCGTTGCTGATGGCGTCGAAGTTGCACACGCCGATGCAGCGGCCGCAGCCGGCGCACAGGTCATGGTCGATGCGGGCCTTGTGGTCCTCGCCGATGCTGATGGCCGACTGGGCGCAGTAGTGCGTACAGGTCTTGCAGCCGCGGCACTTTTCGGCGTCGATGCTGGGCTTGCCGATGCTGTGCATGGCCATCTTGCCCGCACGGCTGCCGCAGCCCATGCCGATGTTCTTGATGGCGCCGCCGAAGCCGGTCAGCTCGTGGCCCTTGAAGTGGGTCAGGCTGATGAAGATGTCGGCGTCCATGATGGCGCGGCCGATGAAGGCGCTCTGGAAGTGGTCACAGCCTTCCAGGGGCACTTCCATCTCGTCGGTGCCCTTGAGGCCGTCGGCGATGATCATCTGGCAGCCGGTGCTCAGGGGCGAAAAGCCGTTTTCCTGCGCGGCGGCCAGGTGTTCCAGGGCGTGCTTGCGGCGGCCCACATACAGGGTGTTGCAGTCGGTCAGGAAGGGGCGCCCGCCCAGGGAGGTCACCTTGTCGGCCACCACCTTGGCAAAGTTGGGACGCAGGAAGGACAGGTTGCCCGGCTCACCGAAATGGATCTTGATGGCCACGAACTTGCTGTCCATGTCGATGCTGTCGATGCCGGCCTTTTCGATCAGTTTTTTCAGCTTGTCCAGCAGGCCGGTGCCCACGGGGCAGCGCATGTCGGTGAAATAGACTTTGGAAGCGCTCATTGTCGTCTGTTCTCCAGCGTAGAGGTGTTGAGCGCCGCCCCGGAGGACGGCGCGGACGTTCGGATGTTACAGGCCGTACTGGCGGCCCAGGGAAAAAGCCTTGCCCAGCGGCTCGCCCACGCGGCAGTACTGTTTCTGGCCGCCGTCGTAGAGCAGGGGATCGATGCGGTACATGTCGGGCTGGCCGCTTTCGTTGAGGCAGTCGCTCTCGATGCCCACGTTGAGGATGCGGCCCACGAACTGGGTATGGCTGCCCAGTTCCAGCGTGGCCTGCAGTTCGCATTCCAGCACCAGCGGGCACTCGTCCACATAGGGGGCATCCACCACCTTGCTGCGCACGGCGGTCAGGCCGGTGGCGGAGAATTTGTCCTCCTTGGCACCGGAGACCATGCCCGCAAAGTCCACCATGGCGGCCTGGGCCGCCGAGGGCACGCAGACCGTGAACGCCTTGCGCGCCACGATGGCCTTGTGCGTCCAGCGTTCGGGCCGCACGGAGACGGCGATGCAGGGCGGGTTGGAGCAGCAGATGCCGCCCCAGGCGGCGGTCATGATATTGGCTTTGCCTTCTTCATCATAGGCGGCCACCAGAAAGGCCGGCATGGGGTAGGCCAGGGTGACGGGACCAAGAGCTTTTTTCATGGTGTGACCTCCTTGTCATGCATGATGTGTTCCGCGCAACCGCTTGTGAAGGATGGCTGTATAGCATCGCCTGCGGCCTGTAGCAACATGTGGGGAGTAACATGTTTGCTGCAAAGGTGTCATTGTCTTTTCCTCTCGACATGCATCGCC
>ERZ773145.636-NODE-636-length-34288-cov-8.658517_pt1 | contig 34288 bp, 28 predicted proteins | sample MGYA00580848_ERZ773145 | MGnify/ENA primary metagenome ERZ773145 (study PRJEB29015, sample SAMEA2737858) | human gut metagenome | biome: human gut; feature: human-associated habitat; material: faeces | place: China | collected 2012 ... | reverse complement strand
ACAGCGTGAGAAATTCGCCCTTGTTCACATCCCATGTCGGCAGCGTGTCCATGAGAGCGATAAAGGCCACTTGCAGAAGGTCGCTTTCCTCGACACCTGCGCGACCTTCCATTGCCCGCGCCCACCTCAAGGACTGCTGCCACGCGAAGCGTTCAACCGCCGCCCAAAGTTTCAGAATGTCCGCCTTGCCCGCCTGTACCGCTGCTGCAATTTCGCTTGTTCGCTCACCTTTCGACTCTTGCATATCGTTACCTCCCATGATAAAATGAAATTGATAAGATAACATTCATCATGGGTGGTCTCCTGAGCTTTCAGGAGGCCGCTTTTTATAGCAGTAGTTCTCTTGCAATCTCCTTGCGGCGCTGGGCATTCTGGATGCGGCGGCTCTCACCGTCTATCAGCAGCGAGACAGGGCACATTTCCGCCACGCGGTCGAAAATGCGCTTGTACTGCATCGTCTCCGGCGCATCCATCTCCTGCGGCGTCAGGTTCGTAGTCACGATCGTTGGCAGATTCGAGCGGCGGCGCGCGTCGATGACTGCAAAAATCTGCTCCGCCGCGTACCCGGTATCACGCTCAACGCCGAGATCGTCAATGACGAGCAGTTTGTATGTACTCAGTCGGTCAAGCAAGCCCTGACGGTCTTTGCTGTTTTGCAGCAGATTCAAGAGGCGCGGAAAGCTTGTTACCGCCGTTGGTACGCGTTTTTTCAGCAGCTCATTTGCGATGCAGCAGGCGAAAAAGCTCTTGCCCGTGCCGACGGGACCGCGAAACAGGATGCCGATATTTTCCGTCGATACCTTCTCCCACTGATCGACATACTTTCTGCAAATCTTAGAGATTTTCGGATTTGCGCCGTCATCATCGGCAAGGGTGACTTTTCGATATGAGGGATCGACGATAGAATCCTCGATGCGGCGGCGCTCCATCATCGTTTCAAAGGCGGCAGTATCGTTCGCATCGTCCGCGCTGGCCTTTTCCGATTCCGTGCAGTCACAGGCGATCCCTACCAGCCTATCTCCCATATTGGGGAAGTGGATCTTTTTCTGCTTTGGCTTTCCGCACGCGCCACAGCAAAGAACGCCGTCCTTTATGTAGTCACCCGGCTTCTCAGCGGAATGCTCCAGCGATTTCTGAACAAGGTTATCAAGCATTGAAAAAGTCCTCCGTTCCGTAGTCCGCAGTGGTCTTCACCTTGCTGCGGCTGTCGTTGCGGTTCCACCGTTCCCACTTCTCCGCATTTCGGCAAGCCGCTTTCCAGTCTTTCATGGGGGTCTTGCCGACCAGCCAGCCTTTCGACTCGTAAAAGTCGATGAACCCCTGCGGGTCTACTGGCGACTGGCGTTCAAGCACATAGGCCTGAACCTCTGCTAACGTGGGCGGGGTGAAGCGCTTCGCGCGTGGCGGCGTAGCCGCCTTATTCTCCTCACCTGTACTAACCTTACCTAAACTATCCTTACCTAACCTATACTGGGTTGACCGTTGGTTGCCATCTGGTAAACCATCGGTTAACCGTTGGTTGCCGTCGCCCAATTTCACCAGCAAATTTTTGTAAATGCTCGGCTGGTATCGGTCCTTGCGGATCTGATTATTTGTGCTCCAATCCGTGATATAAGCGACCAACTCATCGTTCAGCAGTGACACGAATCCTTTGGAGACGAGCACCCGCAGATCATCATCCGCTGCGCCTGTCGTTCGCATCACTGTAAAGGCTTCCACAACTCCGTCATCGTCCGCAGCCATACCGAGATCATAGTAAAGTAAGCGCGACGACGGTGGCATCGTCAGGAAACGAGCCGAGTTTATGACCGACTTTGCGAACATTCTTCGTTCAGCCATTTTGCCACCCCCGCAAGGTCTCCTGTCCGGTCATCTTCAAGAGCGCATCTTCCGCCGCGTGTGAGATTGCCGCGATCTCCCTTGATCTTCTTGACATCGAGCTGATGAAGCGCTGAATGTCAAGCGTGCTTGTCGGCAGAAAATACCCATTTTTACAGTCGGCCAAAATCAGCTTTCCAGCCTTACGCTCTGCCTGGATGCGGCGGCGAATCGACCTCTCATCTTCACCCGTGAGCTGGACTAACTCGGCAAGCGTCGTGCCATTCTCTGCGCCCTCATGGAGCAGATCGGACACCAAATATTGTCTCACGCTTGCACCTCCTTAATCTGTCGGCTCTCAGCCTCGAGATATTCACGCAATGCCTCGACGTTCACGAGGAAACGATTGCCGGAATAGACGCCCGGACAAACGCCCCGCGCCACAAGGCGACGTACAAGGCTTTCGGAAATATCAAGATAGCGCGCGACTTGACGAATTGTTTTGAACACAACTTATCGCCTCCTTTCATCTAACATGGTAAGAGCTCACGGCATTATTGTGAATGGATTTGCCACATCAAATAAAAATATTTATTTATGTCATTTATTGTTGTGATTGGTAATCGTATGTGCTATAATGGCATCAAAATTTCGGAGGTGGTATTTTGAAAGAAGCAAAAGAGCAAGTCTGCAAACTTCGAAAACGAATGGATATGAATCAAGAGACATTTGCAGAGAAAATCGGAAGAAGCGTAGACACCATTCGCAAAATTGAGCAAGGAAGCATGAAGTTAAGCGCAGACGTAGCAATTGCTATCGCTGACGCATTCCACGTTTCTTTAGATTGGCTATATGGGCGTGCCGACGATACAAACGACGATGCAAGTACAATGCTCTTGTACTTAGATAAGCTGTTAGGCTTTTATGTAGATAAAAACTATGATTGCCCGTACTTCTTTTCGATGGCTCAGCCTTTTTTTGATTTCTTTGACGGGTATACGCAAGCAACAAATCTTTTTGAGAATGGAGATATTCCCGAAGCTGCCTATAATCCGTGGGTTGATAAACTCAAATATGACTTTAATGAAGCTATGAAATGTAATACAGAGAGGAAAGAATATGGGTTAGTTCCCAAAGGAGAACTGTTAGCTAAAGATGCTCCTCGTGTAAGAATTGACTGGGGTGCCCCTTTAGGTAATGGTTAACAAAAGGAGAGCTGACGATGGCTAATATTCAAGAACGCCGGGATAAGTCCGGCAAGCTGATCTCCTACTCTATCCGCGTTCACCGTGGCCGTGGTTCTGACGGAAAGCAGCTCAAGCCGTGGACGGCCACCTTTGAAGTCTCGCCCACATGGACGGAGAAAAGCGCAAGAAAAAAGGCCGAGGCTTTCGCCGCGACCTTTGAAAAGGAATGCCGGGAGGGTGTGACCTCCGACAGCCGTTTGAAGTTTGAGGAATACTGCAAATATGTGATTGATCTGAAAGAGCAGCGAGGAATAAAGCATTCAACCATCGTTCGTTATAAGGAGCTGGCAGTGCGCATCTATCCCGCAATCGGGCATATCAAGTTAAAAGACCTCCGTGCCGATCACCTGAACAGCTTTTACACCGATCTCGCCAAGCCCGGACAGAACAAACGCACCGGCGAAGGGTTATCGCCAAAAACCATATTAGAGCACCACCGTTTGATTTCGACTGTATTGGATCAAGCCGAAAAAGAGGGGCTTGTCCCATTCAACGTGGCAGCAAAAGCCACATTACCGAAGGTCAGCAAAAAAGAAGTCAACTACTTTCAGCCTGAACAAGTTGCAGCTATCCGTGATGCACTGGACGCAGAACCGCTAAAATGGAAAACGCTCACACATTTACTGCTCATCACAGGAGTGCGGCGCGGCGAGGTGCTGGGGCTGAAATGGAATGCTGTTGACTTTACAGGAAACCGCATTCATATCTGCAACAACATCCTTTACTCGCCGGATATAGGCGTATATGAGGATACGCCAAAAACCGCGACTTCGGATCGTTGGGTTTCTCTGCCAACGGAAACGATGCAGCTCCTTCGGCAATACCGGGCATGGCAGAACGCGGAGCGGCTGCGGCTGGGTGAATATTACCGAGAACAGGGCTTTTTGTTTGCTCAAGATGACGGAAAGCCAATGCACCCGGACAGCATAACAGACTGGTTGTCCAAGTTCAGCAGGCGGCACGATCTCCCGCATATCAATCCTCATGCTTTCCGGCACACAATGGCCTCTATGCTTTACTTTAGCGGCGTAGACAGCGTATCTATTTCCAAGCGGTTAGGCCATGCACAGGTCAGCACAACCGCAAATATCTACGCTCATGTAATGGAGGCTGCTGACCGGAAGAACGCTGATATTTTAGCTGATGTGTTTTTGAAAAAGGCTTGAATTTTCAAAGTGAGTTGAACTAAAGTTGAATTATTTCTTCTCGTCACAGATAGAATATCTTGTTAAAGTTGCAAAAACAGCCGTTTTCTTTACGAAAACGGCTGTTTTTCTGGTTGCGGAGGCAGGACTCGAACCTACGGCCTCCGGGTTATGAGCCCGACGAGCTACCAACTGCTCCACTCCGCGATATGAAATTAAGAGAATACTGGTGCCGGTGACCGGACTCGAACCGGTACAGTATCGCTACCGGGGGATTTTAAGTCCCCTGTGTCTACCAATTCCACCACACCGGCAGATATCGGCAACTGATAATATACCATACCTCCGCCGTGATGTCAACACCTGTTTGCAAAAAAGTTCTCCGTTCGCGTTTTGTTCCTTTGACTTGCCGGTCTTGCTATGCTATACTATGTTTGTATTGTTATCGAAAAGAGGCGGACTATGCAGATCGGAACGGTAAAAATTGAATCGAAGCTCGCGCTCGCGCCGATGGCGGGCGTAACGGATGCTGCATTCCGCCAGATCTGCTCCGAAAAAGGCGCGGGCTACACCGTCACGGAGCTTGTGAGCGCCAAGGCGCTGTGCTACCACGACACGAAGACCGCGCAGCTGCTTCGTCCGTTTCCGGGCGAAAAGCCGTTTGCCGCGCAGATCTTTGGCAGCGATGTGAACTGCATGGCCGAGGCTGCGCAGATGGCGATCGAAATTTCCGGCGCGGACATCCTGGATATCAACATGGGCTGCCCCGTGGGCAAGGTCGTCAAAAACGGCGACGGCAGCGCGCTGATGAAGGATCCCGAAAAGGCCGCGCGCATCGCCGAGGCGGTCGTGCGCGCCGTCAAGGTCCCCGTCACGGCGAAGATGCGCCGCGGCTGGGACAAGGGCAGCATCAACGCCGTCGAGCTCGCCAAAATGCTCGAGCAGGCCGGCGTCAGCGCCGTCGCGGTGCACGGGCGCACGCGCATGCAGATGTACGGCGGCGAGGCCGACTGGAATACGATCCGCGACGTCAAGCAGGCCGTCAGCATCCCCGTCATCGCCAACGGCGACGTTTTTTCGCCCGAGGCCGCGGTGCGCATCCTCAAATTTACTGGCGCGGATATGGCGATGATCGGCCGCGGGAGCTTCGGCAATCCGTGGCTTTTCGAGCAGTCCGCCGCCGCGCTCTCAGGGCGCGACATTCCGCCGCTGCCGCCGTTTGCCGAGCGGTGGGACACCGCTGTGCGTCAGGTGGAGCTCTCCGCACAGTATCAAAACGAGCGCGTCGCCATGCTGCAGGCGCGCCATCACCTGTGCTGGTACTTAAAGGGCATCAGCCACGCGAATTATTATAAGGAGAAGATCGTGCAGCTCTCAACGCTTTCTGAGCTGCACGCGCTCAGCGCGTCGATCAAGCGGGATCTGCGCTGAGGATCAATAAAATGCTATGGACGAACGGGAACTCATTGCGCGCCTTCAAAAGCGGGATGAAGCCGCCTTCGAAGAGCTGATCCGCCAATATGAGAAAAAAGTGTATACGCTGTGCTTCCGCATGTGTGGCAACAGTGAGGACGCCGAGGAGGCCGCGCAGGATGCCTTTCTTGCGCTCTGGCGCGGGATCGACCGCTTCCGACAGGAGTCATCGCTTTCGACGTGGATCTACCGTCTGGCGACGAACGCCTGCATCGACACGCTGCGGCGGCGAAAAAAGCAGAGCGGCAGCGTCTCGCTCGACGACGAGGAGCTGTTTGTCGACGCGGTCGACACCTCGCCCCAGCCGCAGGAGACGGTCGAGCACCGCGAGGCACAGAAATTATTGCAGGAGGGCCTCTCCGCCTTGCCGGAGGAGTACCGAAAGGTGCTCATCCTGCGCGAGATCGAAGGCCTGAGCTACACCGAGATCGCAGAAAGCGCGTCGATCGAGCTGGGCACGGTCAAATCGCGCATCAGCAGGGGGCGATCACTTTTGCGCAACTTTTTATCCGGAAACGGGAACTTTTTTGAAATTGCTTCGTCAAAAGTTACAGAATGTAATCGTGAGGAGATGAGCGCCAAATGAAATGTTGTGAACAGTACGCCGCCGCGCTCTCTGCCTTTGTGGACGGAGAATTGAGCGAAAACGAAAAGGAAGAGGTGCTCTCGCACGTAGAGCACTGCCAGAACTGCCGGGAGTATCTCTCGGAACTGATGATCGTGCACACGATGTTCGAGGAAATGCCCGAGCTCGACGCGCCGGAGGGCTTTTCCGAGCGCGTGCTCGAGCGGGTGCATGAGGAAAAGCGCGAGAGATCGCGCCACCGCCGTGCATGGCCGCGCATGCTGGCCGCGTGCTTTGCGCTGCTTGTCGTCACGGCCGCGGCGTGGAAGCTGGCGCCCGCGATGGTCAGCAGCAACGACAGCGCCGCGGACTGCACTACCAGCGTCAATGACACGGCGAGTGCGCCCGCTGCGTCCGGCGACACGGCGGAGGACTTTACCTACAGCTATTCCGCCGTGCAGAAGGAGGGCGTGCAGGCCGACGCCAGCCCGTTCGACACCTATGATACGGAAGACGGCGCAGACGACCGCTCCGCCGACGCAAGCGGCGGCTATGCCATCATCACGCTGGATGTGCCCGCGGCGGCGGAATTTCTGCACGAGCGCGGCATGGCCGTGTACGCGGAAAATGACGAGTACGTCAGCTACCTCGTCGTGGCCGAAGCGGCACATGACTTAGCAGACGCCATGGAGCTGCCTGAGGCTGAGCGCACCGCGCTCCGTCAGGCAGACGATATTCTGATCGTCGGGGTCGCCAAGACCGCACCGGCGGTCGAAGAGCCTGCGGAAAACACCCCCGCAGGAGAAGAGGAGAGCGAATGAACGATATCGGCGTGATCGGCGGCGCGGACGGCACGACACAGATCGTCGTCTCCGGCAGCATCGGAGGGCCGATCCTGTGGATCTTTTTCGGCGCGCTGGCGCTGATGGTGATTTTATACGCTGCATTTTACCGACGCGGCAAGGGCAAGGCGGTCTGCCTTGCCCTCGCGGCGGTTTTCTGCGTGGCGGCGGATCAGGCCGTCAAATTCCTCGTCGTGAACACAATGTCGCCCGGCGAATCGGAGCCGCTGCTGCCGCCGCTGTTACAGCTCACGCGCGTGCACAACTACGGCGCGGCGTGGTCGAGCTTTTCGGGCGCACGGTGGCTGCTCATCGCGCTGACGGCGGCGGGCATGTGCGCCATCGCATGGCTGCTCGTCAAGATTGTGCGCCATCCGCTGGGCCAGTGGTCGCTTGCGATCATCCTCGGCGGCGGCATCGGCAATCTCATTGACCGCGTGCGCCTCGGATACGTCGTTGACATGCTGGACACGATGTTCATGGACTTCCCCGTCTTCAACGTGGCGGATGTGTTCGTCGTGTGCGGCACGGTCTGCGCGCTGATTTACTACCTTGCCTTTTACAGCAAGAGCGACGAGAAAAACTGGGGGAACAAGGTCGATGGAACCGATCCTGCTGCAAACAAGTGAAGCCGATGCCGGTACGCGGCTCGACGCCTGCCTCGCCCGCGCAATTGAAGACCTGACCCGCTCCGCCGCGGCGAAAGCCGTCGAGGACGGGCGTGTCCTCGTGAACGGCAAAGCGCCGAACAAGAGCTACAAGCTCACGGGACACGAGCAGATCGAATTCACCCCCGAAGAGCCCGCGCCCATCGACGCCGTTCCGCAGGACATCCCTCTGGACGTTGTCTACGAGGACGACGACGTCATCGTCGTCAACAAGCCGAGCGGGCTCGTCGTCCATCCCGCGCCGGGCCATCCGGACGGGACGCTCGTGAACGCCCTTTTGTATCACTGCGGCGACAGTCTCTCCGGCGTCGGCGGCGCGCTGCGCCCCGGCATCGTACATCGCATCGACCGCGACACGAGCGGGCTCATCATCGCGGCAAAAAACGACTACGCGCACCAGTTCCTCTCCGCCCAGCTGGCCGACCACACGCTCGCGCGCACGTATGAGTGTATCGTGGTCGGCAACTTACGTGAGGACAGCGGCACGGTCGACGCGCCCATCGCGCGCGACAGCCGCGACCGCAAGCGCATGGCCGTCGTTCCGGGTGGACGCCGCGCGGTAACGCACTGGGAGGTCATCGCCCGTTATCCCGGCTACACGCATGTGCGGTGCAGGCTCGAAACGGGCCGCACGCATCAAATTCGCGTGCACATGGCCTACCTCGGCCACCCGATCCTGGGCGACACGGTCTACGGCGCAAAAAAGGCCGTTCCAGGCCTGACGGGTCAGTGCCTTCACGCGGTGGGGCTTCAGTTCATCCACCCGCGGACGAAGGAGCTCGTCTCGCTCACGTGCCCGCTGCCTGACGAATTCACCGCCATGCTGCGCAAGATCGACCGATAGATCAAATCCCGCAGGCGAGGGCCGACGCCTTCGCCTTATTCTACAGGAAATACAGGTGAACAATGTGAAAGACCTGCAAACCATTGAGGAGACCCTCAAATATCTGCAATTCGACAACTGGGAGCAGAGCGCGCCGGGCCTTGCGCGCTCGCGCGAGCTTCTGGGTCTGCTCGGCAATCCCGAGCAGAAGCTCAAATTCGTCCACATCGCGGGCACAAACGGCAAGGGCAGTACCGCCGCGATGCTCGCCTCCGTGCTCCAGCACGCGGGGTACCGCACGGGGCTCTATACCTCGCCGCACCTGCTGCGCTTCCACGAGCGCATGCGCGTGAACGGGGAAGAGATCGACGACAACTCCCTCATTTCGCTCACAAACACCGTGCGGAACGCAGCGGAGCGCATGAGCGAAATGCCCACGGGCTTTGAGATCATGACGGCCATCGCCTTTTTGTACTTCGTGCAGGAGCAGTGCGACATCGTCTCGCTCGAGGTCGGTCTCGGCGGGCGCATGGATTCGACGAATGTCATCCCCGCGCCGGAGGTCTGCGTCGTGGCGAACATCGGCTTGGAGCACACGGCCATTCTCGGCGACACGGTCGAGAAGATCGCCGCGGAGAAGTGCGGCATCATCAAGCATGGCTCGCACGCCGTGCTCTTCGGCCAGAGTGAGGGCGTGGAGAACGTCGCGCGCGAAAAGTGCGCGCAGGAGGACGTGGCTCTCACGATCACCGCGCAGGAAAAGCTTGAGCGCATTTCGTCCTCGCTCGACGGTCAAGCGTTCAAATACCGCGGCCGCGGGCCGTACCACCTGCGGCTTCTCGGCGAGTATCAGCTCTTGAACGCGCTGACGGTCATCGACGTGTGCAACGCGCTGCGCTCGCGCGGCTGGGACAAGCTCACGGACGAGGCCATTGACGAGGGGCTTTCCCACGCCCAGTGGCCCGGACGGCTCGAGCTCCTGCGCCGCGGGCCGGACTTCATCGTTGACGGCGCGCACAATCCCCAGTGCGTCGACGCGCTGATGGATTCGCTCGCCGCGCTCTACGGCGACAAAAAACTCATCTTCCTCACAGGGGTGCTTCGCGACAAGGACTGGCAGCAAATGCTGCGCCGCGCGCTCCCGCTCGCCAAGGCGTTCGTCGTCATCACGCCGCCTTCTGCCCGCGCACTCGATGAAAACGAGCTCGCCGCGTGGCTGAACGCACAGGGCGTGCAGGCCGTCCCCGCCAAGGACACCGACGACGGCGTCCGCCGCGCCCTGGAGCTGGCAGGCGAGGACGACGCCATCTGCTCCTGGGGCTCGCTCTACTTCACCGGCGAGGTCCGCCGCGTCCTGACGGAACAGTAAACACGATAAAAAAGGCCGCTGCGAAACGCCGCAGCGGTCTTTTCATGATCCCCATGCCGCATTTGCCGCGACCAGCGGCAAACAGGCCCCCGCACCCAAAATCGGCACAAAGAGGCATCTTGCCCGCCGCATTCGCTGCCTCCGGCAGCGAACAGGCCAGAAGCAACATCCTCCGTCCCCCACCCGCCGCATTTTCTGCCCCCACGGGCAGAAAACAGGCACCAGCGTCGCAGACTTTCGCGTCCGCAGACGCGAAATAATTTTAATCATAAATCGCCGCGACATGCGCGTGGCGATTTATTCTTCTCGCTTCGCGCGTGTCGCAGCCGCCAACGGCGGCAAGGCACGAAGCGAAGTGCGATCCCCTAAAATCAAAGGGATCCCATCCATCGGATGGGATCCCTTTGATTTTAACTTAGATAATTCAGCGGATTGACGTACGAACCGTTTCTCTGAATGCCGAAGTGGCAGTGGACACCGCTGGCGACGCCGCTGCGGCCCGCCTTGGCGATCTGCTGGCCCTTATAAACAGTCTGTCCCGCCGAGACGAGCAGCGAGCCGTTGTGCTCATAATAGGTCACATAGCCGTTGTTGTGGTCGATGATGACAACATAGCCCATCGCGCCCTTATAACCGGAGAAGATGACGCGTCCGCCGTCGGCAGCGTAGATCGGCGTGCCGCGCGCGCAGGCGATGTCGATGCCCTTGTGGTTTCTCGTCGCGCCGCGGATGCCGGTGTTGCGGTAACCAAAGCGCGAGGTGATGCGGCCCGAGCACGGCCAGCGGAAGCTGCCGGTAGGGTACCAGGTCGGGCGGACCTTCGTGCCGCGGGCGCGCGTCTCGGCCACAGGGTCGGAGAGCGTGACGGACGAGATGACCGTGCGCTCCTGCTCCTCGCCGTTGATGTAGGTAACGTCCGCGACGATGTCGGCCTTGCCGAACGAGCCCTTGGAGATCACGCGCTCGTCGCCCTGATACATGGACGAATCGCTCACGTAGTTCACGTCATAGTTGACGTCCTCGACATAGTTCTGCCGCTCGGTGACCTTGACGGTCAGATACGGCACGGCGTTCGAGAGCGTCAGCGCATCGCCGATGTGGATGCGGTTGATGTCGTAGCCGGGGTTCAGCGCTTCGAGCTCGGCGGCGGTCATGCCGTTGTTGTTGGCGATCTGGCCCCAGGTGTCGCCCTTGACGACGGTGTAGGTCACCTCGCCCGACTTCGTCGAATTCAGGATCTCGGCGATCTCGCCGAGGTTCATCACGCTGTCGGTCGGGACGTAGCCCTCCGCGATGCGGACATTTTCGACAAAGTCGACGCTCAGCGTATCCGCCGAGGCGTAGACCTGCTTGATCTGCTTGAGCAGCTCGTCCAGCGCGCCGGCGTACTGCGTCGAACCGATGAGCTCATCGTCGACATAGAGCGAGTAGCCGTAGGTCACCTGGCCGAGCTCGTCGGCGAGGTCCTGCTCGAAGGTCGTCGAATCCGTCACATCGCTGCGGCGGACGAAAGCCGTCGAATAATGGATGGCATCCTTTGCGATCTCGTAGGACTTGCCGAGCGTCTCGGTCGTGATGCTCTCGAGCTTGGAGGCCGCCTTGCGTGCCTGCGCGGCACTCGCGACGGTATCGACCACGCTGCCGTTATACTCTACGGTCGTTCCCAGCGTGTAGAACGAGAAAAACAGCGCGATCGCGGCCACGACCGCCGCGCCGCCGATAAAGTAGAACGGATTCACGCGCCGCGCCTGCCTGCGCCAGCGGTCCTCGTGCTCGCCGGCAGCGTGGCTGCGCTGGCGGCGGTGTGCCATCACCCTTTCATGCAGCAGCGAGCGCCACATCGGGAACATCCCGCCGATGACGAGAAAGACCTGCACCAAAAAGCGGTTGGATTCAGGAAAGTTGCGCGCCCTGCTCTCGCGCATGACCGTGCGGGCGCGTGGGCCGATGCGGCGGATGCGCGCACCGAGCGTGGAAAAAAACAGCGCCATGTGCTCGATCCAGCCGCTCAGCCATTGCGGCATGCCGCCGCGCCTGCTCGACCGTCTTCGCGGCGAGGCATTCGAACGGCGGCGCTGCGTGGGTGCATCGCTGCGCTGCGGGGTGGATCGTTTTTGCTCTGACATATCAAAACTCCTTAAAGGATGCAAGTAAAAATAAAAGTTACAATTTGTAACCGTTAACCAGTATACTTGGTTTTTAAGGCTCCGTCAAGCCTTTTGGGGAAATGATACTGCTAATATGTTGTAAGAGTTTGGAAAATTTGTAAACTTTTGCATGAATTTTGCGTTATTTTTCCTTGAGAGGGTGAAAAAGTGGGTGTATACTATATCTGTAAATCTGTGTCCGCTTGACCGGCACATCATATATCAGGAGGAATCAACATGTTTGCACAACTGATCAGCACGCTGAAAAAGAGCCCCAAGACGATCGTTTTCACCGAAGGTACCGACCCCCGCATTCTCGAAGCGAGCGCCCGTCTGCTGTCCGGTAATTTCTTAAAGCCCGTGCTCGTCGGCAACCCCGATGAGATTGCCGCCGCCGCTGAGGACATCGGCTTCAACATCCGCGGTGCCGAGATCATCGACCCCGAGAATTTCGACGGCATGGACGAGATGGTCGACGAGATGGTCGAGCTGCGCAAGGGCAAGATGACCGCCGACGAGTGCCGCGCCGCGCTCAAGAAGAGCAACTACTTCGGCACCATGCTCGTCAAGATGGGCAAGGCCGACTGCCTGCTCGGCGGCGCTACCTACTCCACGGCCGACACGGTCCGTCCCGCGCTGCAGCTCATCAAGACCAAGCCCGGCAACAAGATCGTCTCTTCCTGCTTCATCATGGTCCGTCCCGCCGCTTCCGGCGAGAACGAAGTGCTCGCCATGGCCGACTGCGCCATCAACATCAAGCCCAACGAGGACGAGCTCGTCGAGATCTGCAAGGAGACCGTTTCCTGCGCCAAGATCTTCGGCGTTGACCCGAAGGTCGCTTTCCTGAGCTACTCCACCCTCGGCTCCGGCAAGGGCGAGGACGTCGACAAGATGCGCAATGCCTGCGAGAAGGCCAAGGCCCTCATGCCCGACACCCCGATCGGCGGCGAGTTCCAGTTCGACGCGGCGGTCTCTCCGGCTGTCGCCAAGACCAAGCACATCACCGACGCGGTCGGCGGCCACGCCAATACCTTTATCTTCCCCGACATCAACGCCGGCAACATCGGCTACAAGATCGCCCAGCGCCTCGGCTCTTTTGATGCCTACGGCCCGATCCTGCTCGGCCTGAACGCGCCGATCAACGACCTCTCCCGCGGCTGCAACGCCCAGGAGGTCTACTCCATGGCAATTATCACCGCGGCGCTTGCCTAACGGCTTCAAAAAAAGAGGACGGCATTCGCCGTCCTCTTTTTTGAGGGGGATGCACTGCGCTGCAGCGCACGCGCCGCAGGCGCGCACGGAAATCGGCGAAGCGCCGCCGGTGGCGGATGAAGCGAACCGGTTTCGAGGAACTGGCACGATTGGCGCGCCCGAAAGGGCGCGGGAATCGTAATGCCACGACGGTGAACTGCGGCGCGAGAAGAATAAATCGCCGCGCGCATGTCGCGGCGATTTATGATTAAGATTATTTGCCGCCTGCGGGCGGCAAAGTCTGCGACGCCTTTTGGTGCGTGATAAGGGTCTCTGCTTCTATTTTTCATTTTTGGCGCAAAATGCGCGGCGGGGGTGCGTTAGCTGTTTCGTGCGGAGCACGAAATGCGCGTGGGGGACGTTGGCTGTTTCGAGCCGGAGGCTCGAAATGCGCCTCCACTGAATTTAGACTGAAGTAAAACGGCCCTCAAAGAGGGCCGTTTTCGTTTTGCAAGTTTGCTGTCATTTTAGTGCGATAAAGTGCAATTTTTTGCACGAACGGATGCTTCGAATGTTTCAAATGTATGGAATATTTGGAGAAGTTAGACAAATGTTTTTCACTGTTTTTGTCTGTTTTGCACACATTTGTACAACAAAGTTCAGCTACCTTTTTCCCGAAAAGGGGAAGACAAAAAAATACGCCATGATATAATGATTCTGCAATGACGGGGCGCGAGCTCCGAACAATACGATCACATTTTCTGTGGAGGATTATCATTATGGCTATCAAAGTGGGCATCAACGGCTTCGGCCGCATCGGCCGCGTCGTGCTGCGCATCATGATCGAGCATCCGGAGCAGTTCGACATCTGCGGTATCAACCTGCGCAAAGCGGATCTGGATTACATGGTCTATATGATCAAATACGATTCCGTGTTCCGTCAGTTCAACGGCACGGTGGAGCACAAGGACAAGAACCTGATCGTCAACGGTCACACCATTCAGGTCTTCAGCGAGTCCGACGCGGCGATGATCCCCTGGTCCAGCTGCGGCGCGGAGTACATCATCGAGTCCACCGGCGCCTACAACACCACCGAGAAGGCCTCCCGCCACTTCAAGGGCGGCGCGAAGAAGGTCATCCTGACCGCGCCCGGCAAGGATGAGGTCACCCCCACGTTCGTCATGGGCGTGAACCACATGCTGCTCCATTCTGACATGAAGGTCGTCTCCAACGCCTCGTGCACCACCAACTGCTTAGCGCCCCTTGCCAAGGTCGTCAACGACGAGTTCGGCATCGAGCAGGCGCTCATGTCCACCATCCACGCCGCCACCGCCAAGCAGAAGGCGGTCGACTCCCGCGGCGGCAGCGACTGGCGCACCGGCCGCTCCATTCTCAACAATATCATCCCCTCCTCCACGGGTGCCGCCAAGGCCGTCGGCCGCGTCATCCCCGAGCTCTACGGCAAGATGACCGGCATGAGCTTCCGCGTCCCCACGGCGGACGTCTCCGTCGTTGACCTGACCGCCCACCTCAAGGTCAAGACCACCTATGCCGATATCTGCTACGCCATCCGCCACGCCAGTGAGACCTATATGAAGGGCATCATCGGCTACACCGCGGACCAGGTCGTCTCCACGGACCTGATCGGCAATTCCTGCCCCTGCATCTTCGACGAGACCGCCGGCATCATGCTCGACAACGACTTTGTCAAGCTGATCGCGTGGTACGACAACGAATGGGGCTACTCCAACATGGTCGTCCGCCTGCTTGAGCACATGGTCGCGGTGGACGAGGGCCGTGTAATGCCTGAAAAGCGCGTCGTCCCCAAGGATAAGCCGAAGGAAGAGCCCGCCGCCAAGAAAGCGTAACAACGAAATAAAAAAGGAAGGACGCTGCGCGTCCTTCCTTTTTTATTCGTCTTTTTTTTCTGCTGCTTTTGCTTCGAGCTCGGCGACGGTCGTGTTGTCTTCCATGCCGCGGGCGTGGAGGACATCGTCGCGCGTGAGGGTCATCAAATCATCCTTTGTAAAACTCTTCATCTTCGCGAGGCGGTTGGCCTGCGCGGTCAAGATCTGCTCGAAGAGGTTGCGCACGCCGCGCGCGTTGCCGAACGTCACACCGTCGGCGTTCTCATCGTAGATGAAGTCCTTGACGTCCTGCTCGGCGTCGGGAGAGAGGGCGTACTGCGACTTGCGGCACTGCATTTTGAAAATCTCGAGCATCTCGTCGAGCGTGTAGTCGTCAAAGTGCAGGTAGCGGTTGAAGCGGGACTCAAGGCCGGGGTTCGATTGGATGAACTTTTCCATCAAGCCATCGTAGCCCGCGACGATCACGACGAGGTCGTCGCGGTGATCCTCCATCGCCTTGAGCAGCGTGTCGATGGCCTCCTGACCGAAGTCGTTGTCGCCCTTGCCGTTGAGTGCGTAGGCCTCGTCGATAAACAGCACGCCGCCGAGCGCCTTTTCGATGACCTTGCTCGTCTTGATGGCCGTCTGACCGACGTAGCCCGCGACGAGCCCGCTGCGGTCGACCTCGACAAGCTGACCCTTGGAAAGGATCCCGAGTGAGCGGTAGACGCGCGCCATCAAACGCGCGATCATCGTCTTACCTGTACCGGGGTTGCCGGTGAAGACCATGTGGAGCGAGAAGTCCGCGTTCGGAAGCCCCGTTTCCTCGCGCCGCTTGAAGACAGTCGCCATGTTGATGAGGTTATTCACCTCGCGCTTGACCTCGCCAAGGCCGATGTAGGTGTCGAGTTCTTTTTTAAGGTCCTCGATCTTCTCGGGCGGGGGAAGCGGCGCTTCCTCTTCCTTTTTCTCGTCCGCGCCGGTGGAGGCGGCGGGCTTGTTCGGCTTTGCGCCGTCCGCGCTCTTCGGCGCGTTTGCTTTGGGTGCAGCTTCCTTCGGGACGGCGGATTTCGGCGCGTCCGGCGTCAGCGGCGCGCCCCAGAAGTCGCTGCCCATGCGGTTTAAGTTGTTCTGCGTCATCGTGCGGATGACGTCGAGCTGCTGGAGAATGATCTCGTCCTTTTTATCCATGTTGATTCTCTCCCTTCGTTCCGTAGGGCGTGTGCACCATTGCGCGGAACAAGAATGCAGTGATCAGGCCGCTGAGCGCGCCCGTGAAGAGCGACACCAGCAGCAAAAACGGCAGATAGTAGAGCGGCGCGGTCGAGCCGAGCGTGATGAGCGCGGCGCAGACCTGCCCGCAGTTGTGCGCCGCCGCGCCCGCGATCGAGACGCCGAAAATGCTGAGCTTTTTCGCCCCGCTCAAAAGCGCCATCACCAAAAGCGCCGACAGCCCGCCGAGCAGCGAGAATAAAAGCGCCGAGGCATTCCCCGCAAACAGTGCGCCGAGCGTGCAGCGCACGAGCAGGATGGCGAGCGCGCTCGGAAATCCGATGGCATAGAGCGCGTAGAGCGTAACGATATTCGCAAGACCCAGCTTGACGCCCGGCAGCGGCACAATGAGCGCGAGCGGAAAAAACGATTCCATATAGGAAAGCGCCAGCGCCAGCGCGGACAGCACCGCGCAGAGCGTCAGCTCTCTTGTTTTGATCTTCATGCGCTCACCCCGCGATCAGATCGTAGTCGGACGCCGCGCCCTCGAGCGTGACGGCCACGCGGGCGGGCAGGCACACGATGCTCTGTCCCGCGCGCGAGATCGCGCCGGAGTGCACGCAGTCCTGATTCGGGCAGTCGCTTTCGCTCACGCGCACCGCACCGTTTTCCACAGCGACGGTGAGCGTGTAGCCGCGGCTCTCATACGTGCCGCCTTCATAATTGCTGAGTGCGCAGCGCTCGACGGTCTCGCCGTCGATGGCGATGCTGATCGTCAGCTCGCCCGCCGATTTCGCCGCGAAATACGGCCTTGCGGCGAGCCCGAGCGTGAGCAGCAGCACCGCGAGCACGACGAGCGCGTCCCACTTCGTCGGCTTCAGCTTAGGCGAGCGCTTCATACGTGTACCCGCTTTCGTCGTTCGGCGTGAAGGCGCCGGCAAGGCCGTCGGTGTAGAGCACGCGGCCATCGTCGGTGGCTAAAATGAGCTCAAAATCCGTCCCCTGGTCGGCAAGATCATCGCGCAGCGCAAGCGCGCCGTCGGGGCCAAGGACGAAGCACGCCGTCGAGAGCGCGTCCGCCCACGCGCCGTTCTCACACAGCACGGTCACGCTGACGAGCCCGCTTTCCGCGGGGCAGCCGGTCTTGGGGTCGAGGATATGGTGATAGCGCACGCCGTTTTCTTCAAAATAGCGCTCGTACACACCGGAGGTCACGATGAACTTATCCGCCGCCGATACGACGCCAAGGTAGCTCTCCGTGTCCGCAGGGTCCTTGACGGCGATGCGCCAATCGCTGCCGTCGGTCTTTCGCCCCATGACGAACACATCACCGCCGAGGTCGAGTGTCGCGGACGTGACGCCCTCCTTTTCAAGCTGCGCGCGCAGAAGATCCGCCGCGTAGCCCTTGGCGATGCCGCCGAGGTCGAGCTGCGCGCCGTCCAAAAGCGTGACCGTCCAGCCGTCCGCCGTTTTTTCGAGCGCGACCTTGCCGCAGCCCGTATGACTCAGCAATTCTTTGAGCTCGTCTGCGGACGGCACACGGCGCTCGTCCTTCGTAAATCCCCACGCGTCGAGCACAGGGGCGAGCGTCGGGTCGAATGCACCGTCCGTCGCGTCAGAGATCGTCAGCGCCGTTTCGATCAGCGCGGGTAAGATATCGTCCGCGCCGCATTCGACCGTCTCACCGTTCGATGCGTTGAGCGCATAGAGCTCGCTGCCCTCCGCCGTGCGCGAGAGGACGGCTTCGTCCAACGTGTGCAGTTCCTTTTCCGCGCTCTCCAGCGCGGCAGCGGCGTTCTCGCCGTAAACCGTCAGGTTCATCACCGTGTCCATCGCGTACACCGTGCGCGTCTCGCTCTCGGCAGCCGTTTCGCCGCAGGCAGTGAGGGACAGGGCAAAAATCGTCAGCAGCAGCGCTGCAAGTTGTCTTTTCATAGGTTCTCCTGCGAAAACAATTTATCAAGCGTAGCTTATCAAATGTATTTTACCCGCGTCTGTGCGGTCTGTCAAAAGAAAAAATTTGAACCGCCGTGCGGAACGTTTATAAAAGGGGAGAGCCTCTTCTATAATAAGAGGCTCTCCCCGATCTGCGTCTGCGCGCAGGCAAAATTATTTTCTCTCGAGCGAGACGCGGTACGTGAGCCGCAGGAACGTGGCGTTCAAAATGACGCTCACGACCTCCGCGATCGGGAAGGCGAGCCACACAAGCTCGAGCCGTCCCGTGAGCGAGAGCAGATACGCCGCCGGCAGCAGCACGACGATCTGGCGGCAGACGGAATTGATGAGCGCATAGATGGGCTTGCCGAGCGCCTGACACGCGCTGCCCGCGATGATGCTGAAGCCCGCGAGCGGGAAGTGCACGCCGATGATGCGCAGCGCAACACGTCCGATGGAGAGCATTTCGTCCGTCGGCGAGAACATCCCCAGCAGCGTTTCGGGGATGAGCTCGAAGAGCGCGCAGCCGACGCACATGATGCCGATGGCCGTGAAGACTGTCAGGCGGACGGTCTTGCGCACGCGGTCGAATTTCTGCGCGCCGTAGTTGTACGACACGATGGGCACCATCGCGTTGTTGAGGCCGAAGCACGGCATGAAGATGAAGCTCTGGAGCTTGAAGTAAGCACCGAACACCGCGGTCGCCGCCTCGGTGAACGAGATGAGAATTTTGTTCATGCCGAACATCATCACCGAGCCGATGGACTGCATGATGATCGACGGAATGCCGATGGCGTAGATGTCCGCCACCGTCGCGCGGTGGGGACGGATGTCCTTGAGGTGGATCTGCACCTCGGGATTTTTCTTGAGGTTCAGGAAAAGGCCGAGGCCCGCGCCGACGAACTGGCCGACGATCGTGGCGACCGCCGCGCCCGCGACCTCCATGCGGGGAAAGCCCAGAAGGCCGAAAATCAAAATCGGGTCGAGCACGATGTTGCACACCGCGCCCGCGATCTGCGAGATCATCGAAAGGTCCGTCCGCCCCGTGGACTGGAGCAGGCGCTCGCCGTAAATTTGCAGGAACAGTCCGAGCGAGCCGCCGATGCAGATCATCACATAGTCGCTGCCGTAGGCGATGATCTGCGCATTCTCCGTCTGAAAGCGGAAAAACGGCGTGGCGAGCGAAAAGCCGAGGACAGCAAAGACGGCGGCGGTGCAGAGCGTCAGGAAAAGTCCCGTGCCCGCGGCGCGGTCGACCGCCTGCATGTTCTTTTCACCCAGCGAACGCGCAAGCATCGCGTTCATACCGACGCCCGTGCCCACGGCGAACGCGATGCACAGCGTTTGCAGCGGAAAAGCGAGCGATACGGCGTTCATTGCGTCCTGACTGAGCCGCGCGACGAACACGCTGTCGACAATGTTGTAGAGCGCCTGAAAGAGCATCGATATCATCACGGGCCCCGCCATGTTGGCCAGCAGCTTGCCGATGGGCATCGTGCCCATCTTGTTTTCTCTGGTATTTTCTGCCATGTTTCCTCCCTGTTTACCTTTTTCGTTCCAACATATAAAATTCCGGCGCCGCAGCGCCGGAATCAAAATCAAATCATTTTTTCCAACGACATGTGCGTTGGAAAAAATACCCCTTAGAGCGCAAGCGTGCGAACGGAGTGAGTGCGACGCAGCGCTCGGCAAAACCCAAATCAAAAATGCACCGCAGTGCATTTTTGAATTACTTTTTCAGCTCCCCGTTCGCGGACTTCGTCAGATACGCGTTGATGAAGCCGTCGAGGTCGCCGTCCATGACGGACTGGATGTTGCCGGTCTCGTAGTCGGTGCGCGTGTCCTTGACAAGCTGGTAGGGCATGAAAACGTAGGAGCGGATCTGGCTGCCCCATTCGATCTTGAGCTGCACGCCCTTGATGTCGGAGATCTTCTCCGCGTGCTGCTGAATTTTGAGCTCCATGAGCTTGGATTTGAGCATCTGCATGGCGTAGTCGCGGTTCTGGAACTGCGAGCGCTGGGTCTGGCAGGCGGTGACGATGCCCGTGGGCTTGTGGATGAGTCGAACGGCAGAGCTCGTCTTGTTGACGTGCTGGCCGCCGGCGCCGGACGCGCGGTAGACCTGCATTTCAATATCCTCGGGACGAATTTCAACCTCAATGTCGTCGGGCAGCTCAGGCATAACCTCGAGGGCTGCAAAGCTCGTCTGGCGGCGGGCGTTCGCATCGAACGGGGAAACGCGCACTAAGCGGTGCACGCCGTTTTCGCCCTTCAGATAGCCGTAGGCGTTCTCACCCTTGACCATGACCGTCGCGCTCTTGAGACCGGCCTCGTCGCCGTCGAGATAGTCGAGCATCTCGAATTCAAAGCCGTGCTTGTTCGCCCACTGCATATACATGCGGTAGAGCATCTGCGCCCAGTCCTGCGCCTCGGTGCCGCCCGCGCCGGCGTGGAAGGTCAGAATCGCGTTGCAGTTGTCGTATTCGCCGGAAAGGAGCGTCGTGAGTCGCGCCTGCTCCACATCGGCTTCGAGCTTTTTGTAGCCCTCTTCGAGCTCTGGCAGCAGGCTTGCGTCGTCCATCTCCGTTCCCATGTCGATCAGCGCGAGCAGATCATCGCGCGTGGAAACGAGCTTTTCGTAGCGGTGAATTTTATTGTGCAGCTGCTTGGAGCGCATCTGGTTTTTCTGCGAGCGCTCCAGGTCGTTCCAGAAGCCGTCCTCGTGCGCCTCGAGCTCGAGGCGGTTCAGCTCCTGACGGGCCTGCTCGATCTCCAGCGCCTTGAAGAGGTTTTCAAATGTTTCGTCCATCGCAAGCAGCTTCTGCTTGTAGGAATCGTATTCGATCACAGCCATGGCGTTCTCTCTCCTTACTTTTATCCTTCATTAGCCGAAAAAGTATATCACACACACCGTGCAAAGGCAAGAAAAATCCGCCTCTCGGGACGAAAATTCCCGTGGAAGCGGCCCTTTTTCGCCTTTCCGGCGATAAAAACAAAAAAGCCACGCTTTCGCGTGGTCGATACAACGGATCTCAGCGCTCGCTGATGATCTGCTTGGTGCTGCCGAAGATCATGTCGTCAACATCCTGCTTGATGAAGTTCTCAAACATATTCGTTTTCACGCTCCTTTCTCTCATTTAGTTCAGTTTGTATTATAGACGCGGGAAACGCAAATTTCAATCGTCAGCTCTCATGGCTTTGCCCAAAAAATTAGCGGCTTTTTCATGCAAGTTGCTATATCTACACTTGCATTTCCGTTATTTTCCACTTATAATAAAATAGAAATGATGTTTGAAGCGGAGGAGTCGGACTATGGCGGCTTTCGTCACATTTGAGGATGTTTCCAAGGTCTACCACAGCGGAGAGATCGAAATTCGCGCGGTGGACCACATCAGCTTTACGATCGAAAAGGGTGAATTCTGCGTCATCGTCGGCCCCTCGGGCGCGGGAAAGACGACAGTTTTAAACATGCTCGGCGGCATGGACGCCTGCTCGGGCGGCACCATCACGGTCGACGGGACGCGCGTGAGCGGCTTCAACGCCCGCCAGCTCACGACCTATCGCCGCCACGACATCGGCTTTGTCTTCCAGTTCTATAACCTCGTCGGCAACCTGACGGCGCTTGAAAATGTCGAGCTCGCGGCGCAGATCTGTAAAGACCCGCTCGACGCAGCGACGGTCTTGAACGAGGTCGGCCTGTCCGCGCGCGCGAACAACTTCCCCGGTCAGCTCTCCGGCGGCGAGCAGCAGCGCGTCGCCATCGCCCGCGCGCTGGCGAAAAATCCGAAGCTCCTGCTCTGCGACGAGCCGACCGGCGCGCTCGACTATGTGACCGGCAAGCAGATCCTCAAGCTCTTGCAGGACACCTGCCGGCAAAAGGGTGTGACGGTCGTGGTCATCACGCACAACAGCGCCATCACGCCGATGGCCGACCGCGTCATCCACATCAAAAACGGCACAGTAGAGAGTATGCAGTGCAATGAGCATCCGACCAGCGTGGAACTGATCGAATGGTAACGAAGAAATCGGAACGAAAGGGGGCGGCGCGATGAAAAACGCCATGCAGAAGGACTTCTGGCGCGAGATCCAGCACACGCGCAGCCGCTTTTTCTCCATTATGATCCTGGTCGCGCTATCGGTCGCGTTTCTCTCCGGTCTCAAGGCGACCGCGCCGGACATGAAGAAGACCGGCGACGATTATCTCGATTCCCTGCACTTGGCGGACATTCAAGTGCTTTCGACGCTCGGCCTGACCGACGATGACATCACGGCCATTCGCGCGCAGGACAAGGTCGAGGACGCCGAGGGCGAGTACGTCATCGACGCGTTTGCCTCGTCCGATTCACTCGACGCGGTGGTCAAGGTCCTCTCCCTCACGGGCCGCGGCATCAACGAGGTGCTGCTGCGCGGCGGGCGCATGCCCGAGCGCGCGGACGAGTGCGTGGTGGAGGAAAACATGCTCTCGCTGATGAACATTGAAATTGGCGATCGCATCACTCTGACGCCGGGGGACGATCTCTCCGACGCGCTCGCGCAGGACACGTATACGGTCGTCGGCACGGTGCGCTCGCCCGTGTACCTTGCGGTGGAGCGCGGCACGTCGACACTCGGCAGCGGCACGGTCAAGGCGTATCTGTACCTGCCGCGCGAGGCGTTCACGCTCGACTACTACACGGCGGCCTATGTGCGCGTCTCCGGCGCGGCGGAGATGACCGCGTTTTACAGCGACTATGACGACTATATCGACGCCGTCATCGACGAGCTGGAGCCGTTCGGCGACGCACGCTCTCAGCTGCGGCACGACGATCTTGTCGACGAGGCGACGGAAAAGCTCGACGATGCGCAGCGTGAGCTCGATGACGCGAAGGCCGAGGCCGACGAAAAGCTCGGCGACGCGCAAAAAGAACTGAGCGACGCGCGCAAAAAGCTCGACGACGGCTGGAAGGATTACTACGACGGCCAGCAGGAGCTCAAGGACGCACGCGCGGAGCTGGACGACGCAAAAATCGAGCTCGACGACGGCGAGATGCAATACCTCAACGGCATGGAAGAGTACGAAGACGCGCTGGACGAGTACGAAAAGGGCAGGGCAGAGTATGAAGACGGCCTCGCCCAGTACGAGGACGGCGTCAAGGAGCTTGAGAGCGGCGAAAAAGAGCTTGCCGCAGGCAGGAGCAAACTGGAAAGCGGCCAGCAGCAGCTCAATTCGCTGGCCAAGACTGTGACGGACGCGCTCGCGGGCACAGGCTCTCCTTATGCGGGCGCGCCGGGGAAGCTGCTCGACGATCTCGGCCGCGGCGACAGCGCAGCCATCGCTGCGACGGACGCCGCGCTGGGCGGTATGCGCGCGCAGCTTGAAGGCGGCATCGCGCAGGCGCAGGAAAAGATCGACGAGATGCAGGCACAGCTCACTGAGGTCAACAAGAACCTTTCAGCGCTTGAGCAGACGCCCACTGAGGGAATGCCGGAAGAGCAGCTTGCGGCGTATCAGGCGCAGCTTGCGGAGCTGCAAGGCGCAAAGCAAAAGCTCGAGGCCGGCATTGCCGAGGCGCAGGCGAAAAAAGCGGAGCTTACCCAACAGCTTGCCCAGCTGCAAAGCGTCAGCGCGAGCAGCATCGCCGCAAACAAGCGGGAACTGGACAACGGCTGGAGCGAGTATTACAGCGGCGCGGCCGAACTCGACGCGGGCAGAAAAGAGCTGCTTGACGCCAAAAAGCAGCTAAACGACGCAAAAACGCAGCTCAACGACGCGCCCGCGCAGCTTGCGGACGCGAAAAAGGAGCTTTCTGACGCGCGCAAAAAGCTCGACGACGGCTGGAAGGACTACTACGACGGCGAAGAGCAGTACGCCGACGGCGTCAAGGAGCTCTCGGACGCCTACACTGAGCTGACGGACGGCGAGCGCGACTACCGCAAGGGCCTGCGCGAATACGCGGACGGCAAGGCGGAGGCGGATGAGAAGATCGCCGACGCGCAGGAGAAGATCACCGACGCGCGCCGCAAGGTCGCGGATATCGACAGCTGCGAATGGTACATCTTCAGCCGCAGCTACAACCCTGGCTACACGGGCTTCGGCCAGGACGCCGACCGCATGGCGAACCTCGCAAGCGTGCTGCCGATCATCTTTTTCCTCGTCGCGGCGCTCGTGTGCCTCACGACGATGACGCGCATGGTCGAAGAGCAGCGCGTGCAGATCGGCGCGCTCAAGGCGCTCGGTTACAGCCGCCTTTCGATCTCACGGAAGTACATCGGCTACGGGCTGCTGCCGAGCCTTGTCGGCGGCGTTCTGGGCCTTGTCATCGGCTATATCCTGTTCCCGAAGATGATCTTCACGGCCTATCAGATCATGTATCAGATGCCGGATATCGAGCTGCACGCCTACACGGATATTTCGCTCTTTTCCGTGCTCGCAGCGGTCGCCTGCACAACAGTCGCGACGCTCTGGGCCTGCCTTGCCACGCTGCGCGAAACGCCGGCGAGCCTGATGCGCCCCCGCACGCCGAAGGCGGGCAAGCGCGTGTTCCTTGAGTATATCAAGCCCCTGTGGAGACGTATGTCGTTCATCCACAAGGTCACGGCGCGCAACCTCTTCCGCTATCAGAAGCGCTTCTGGATGACGGTCATCGGCATCGGCGGCTGCACGGCGCTCATCATCGCGGGCTTTGGCATGAGGTCTTCCCTGCTCTTTACGATGTCGCGCCAGTATGACGAGCTGTTCCACTACTCGGCACAGGTGACGCTTGCCGACAACGCCCTGCCCGAGGAGCGCGCGGCGGTGGAGGACTTCCTTGCAGGCGACTCCCGCGTTGTGAACTACATTCCCTGTGCGGCCTCGTCCGCCACGGTGGTCACCCCCTCCTATTCAACCACCGCCTATGTCGAGGTGATGGCCTCCGACGAGATCGGCAAGGTCGTGGACCTTTTTGACTACAAGAGCGGAGATCCCATCGCAATGGGCGATGAGGGCGTATACATTGACCAGAAGCTCTCCGAGCTTTTGAAGGTCTCGGTGGGCGACACCTTCTTCCTCGACGGCGACGTGCGCGGCGATGTGACGGTCGCGGGCATCTACGAGCACTATACGGGCCACTTCATCTATATGACGCCCGGCTACTATGAAAATGCGCTCCACGCCGGGAGCGAGCCGAACGCCTACCTTCTGAACTTCACGAGCGACGATACCGACACCTGCAACGCCATTTTTGAAAAGCTGCTCGACATGAGCGGCGTGGCGACGACCTCGCGCATGCGCGACACGCAGGATACCTACATGCACAGCATGGAGCGCGTGGACTTCGTTGTGGTCATCATCATTCTGGCGGCGGCGGCGCTGGCGATGGTCGTGCTCTTCAACCTTTCGAACATCAACATCACTGAGCGCCAGCGCGAGCTCGCGACGATCAAGCTGCTGGGCTTTTACGACGGCGAGGTCTCGGCCTATGTGTATCGCGAGAACATCGTGCTCACGCTGTTCGGCATCCTGCTCGGCTGCTTTATGGGCCACTGGCTGCACATTTACCTTGTGCTCTCGACGGAAATTGACCTCATGATGTTCGGGCGGCAGACCGCGCCGTCGGCCTACGTGTACGCGGCGATCCTGACGGCGCTGTTCTCGCTGCTCGTCAACGTGCTCGCACACTTCAGGATGAAGAAGATCGACATGGTCGAGAGTCTCAAGAGCGCAGAATAAAATTTCTTGTTTCAAGGCAGGACAGTGTGCTACAATAAGGGGCGGCAAAAGCCGCCCCTTACTATTGTCGAAAAAGCGGCGCGCCGCTTTTTCGAGGAGAATTCGCTGCGCTTCGTGCCTTGCCACCCGCAGGGCGGCTGCGACATTGCACCGTCGCGGCATTACGATTCCCGCGCCCTTTCAGGCGCGCCAATCGTGCCGCTTCCTCGAAAACGGCTTGCTGTTTCCGTCACAGACGGCGCTTCACCGTTTTCCGCTCCGCGCAAAGTGTTTTCTGCCAGAAGGTGAATTGCCCCGCAGCGGGCAAGAGAAGCCCCTCTGGAGGGCGCACGTGTCGCGGCAGAAAACGGATTTGAATTGATTGCGTGCCGTGCGCGGCACGCAACTCTGCGAGGCTTTTTTGCTTATAGTCTCCTATTAGATTGGAGTTCCCATGGCGAGACAAAGAAAAAAACATCATTTCTGGCGCAACCTGCTCATTTTGATCGTGCTGTTCGGCATTTACCTCTACTGGGGCAACCGCAACATCGAGACCGACGAGGCGACATTCACCTCAGGCGCGCTGCCTGCGGGCTTTGACGGCTGCCGCATCGTGCAGCTCAGTGATCTGCATGGCAAATACTTCGGCAAGGGCAACGAGCGCCTGTACAGTGCGGTCAAGGCCGCGCATCCGGAGTATATCTTCGTGACGGGCGACTTAGTCGACCGCAAGACCGAGAACCCGACCATCTACGCCGGCGAGGTCGGCGCGGCGCTCTCGGCCATCGCACCGACGTATTACGTCACGGGCAACCACGAATGGGGTCACGGCACAAAGGTCGTGGAGGAGATCAAGCGCACGCTGCGGGAATCCGGCGTGACGGTGCTCTCGAACGAATTCGTACCGCTCACGCGAAACGGCGACAGTATCGTCCTCGCAGGCATCGACGATCCGAACGGCTACGCCGATCAGGAAACGCCGTACGAGCTTGCTCAGGAGGTCTACGCCGCCTGCGGCGACCCCTTCTGGATGCTGCTCGCGCACCGAAACGACCGCTTTGCGCGGGAATACAGTCTCCTCGGCGCAGACCTGACGCTCTCCGGTCACGGCCACGGCGGCATCTGGAGATTTCCGTTCGTGGGCGGGGTGTTCGGCACGCAGAGGAACCTCTTCCCCACGCACACGGCGGGCTTTTATTCAGACAACGGCGCGTCCGTCTTCGTCAACCGCGGGCTCGGAAACTCGCCGCGCGTCATCCCGCGCATTCTGAACAGACCGCAGGTGGCGGTCATCACACTGGAAAGGGGCTGAGGCTATGCGTGAATTTTCTGCCGGAAGCTACGATGTCGCCGTCATCGGCGCGGGACACGCGGGCATCGAGGCATCTCTTGCCTGTGCGCGCCTCGGCATGAAAACGGTGTGCTTTACCATCAACTTAGACGCGGTGGGCAACATGCCCTGCAACCCCGCCATTGGCGGCACGGGCAAGGGCCATCTCGTGCGCGAACTGGACGCCCTCGGCGGCGAGATGGCAAGGGCGGCTGACTTAGCCTGCATTCAATACCGCATGCTCAACCGGGGCAAGGGCCCCGCCGTCTGGTCGCTGCGCGCGCAGGCCGACCGGCGGCGCTACCAGAGCGTGATGAAGCACACGCTCGAAACGCAGGAAAATCTGCTGCTGCGGCAGGCGGAGATCGTCGACTTACGCGTCACCGACGGCCACGTGTCCGCCGTTGTGACCGAGACAGGCGGCGTTTACGCGGTCAGGGCTGTCATCCTCTGCTCGGGCACATTTTTGGATGGCCGCACCATCGTCGGCGAATGTGTGCGCGAGAGCGGCCCCGACGGGATGCACGCCTCGCTCACGCTGGCGGACGCGCTCAAAAAGCTCGGACTGCCGCTGCGCCGTTTCAAGACCGGCACGCCGCCGCGCGTGAACGCGCGCAGCGTCGATTTTTCTCAGATGGAGGTGCAGACGGGCGACAAAACGCCGCTGCCGTTCTCGTTTTCGACGGAACACCCGCCCGAAAATCAGGCGGTCTGCTACCTGACTTACACCACGGAGGAGACGCACCGCGTCATCCGCGAGAATCTGGATCGCAGTCCCATCTACTCCGGCGTCATCGAGGGCGTCGGCCCGCGCTACTGCCCGAGTATCGAGACAAAGATCGTCCGCTTTCCCGACAAGCCCCGCCATCAGCTCTTCATCGAGCCGATGGGCCTCGATACAGAAGAACTCTACATTCAGGGCTTTTCGTCGTCCATGCCCGAGGAGGTGCAGATTGAAATGCTGCACTCGGTCAAGGGATTGGAGCACGCGGAGATCATGCGCCCGGCCTACGCCATCGAATATGACTGCATCGACCCGACCGCGCTCTACCCGACGCTTGAATACAAGCACATTTCGGGCCTGTACGGCGCGGGACAGTTCAACGGCTCGTCGGGCTACGAGGAGGCGGCGGTGCAGGGCTTCGTCGCGGGCGTGAACGCCGCACGCAAATTAAAGGGCGAAACGCCGTTCATTCTGGGCCGCGAGCAGGCGTACATCGGTACACTCATCGACGACCTTGTGACCAAGGGAACGAACGAGCCCTATCGCATGATGACGAGCCGCAGCGAGTACCGCCTCATCCTGCGGCAGGACAACGCCGACGAGCGCCTTGCGCCCATCGGGCACGAGCTTGGCCTTGTCAGCGATGAAACGCTGCAAAAGGTCGTGGGCAAATACGACGCGGTGCGCCGCGAGATCAAGCGCCTCGAGCACACGGGCGTCCCCTCGTCCGACGCGCTCAACGCGCTGTTGACTTCGCGCGGCACAGCGGAGGTGCACGACGGCAGCTCGCTCATCGCGCTGCTGCGCCGCCCGCAGCTCACCTATGACGACCTGCGCGATTTTGATGCGGGCTGCCGCGCCTTCCCGCCCGCACTCGCCGAGAGCGTGGAGATCACCGTCAAATACGAGGGCTACATCCGCCGCCAGATGGCGGAGGTCGCGGAGTTTGCGCGCCTGGAGCACCGCGCCATTCCCGAGGATATCGATTACGCAAAGATCGACGGTCTCCGTCTGGAGGCGCGCGAAAAGCTCGCCGCCATTCGTCCGCAGAATCTGGGGCAGGCGGGGAGAATCTCGGGTGTCAGTCCGGCGGATGTTGCAGCTTTAATGCTCTATATTACTTCAAAAACGCGGGACTGAGTCCCGCGTTTTTGAGTATTTGAAAAGGCGGCTATGCCGCCTTTTCAAGAGGATTCGCTGCGCTTCGTGCCTTGCCGCCCGTGAGGCGGCTGCGACACGCGCTCCGCGCAGAGAGTAATTTGTCACGCGCATGTCGCGACAAATTACGATTAAAATTATTTGCACCGTGCGCGGTGCAAAATCTACGATGTTAAAACAGGCGGTCGCTGCGTTGGCAGCGGCCGCCTGTTTATGTCTGGGGTTTTACTTTTTACCGAATTTGGTGAAGAGTGTGACCAGTACGGTGATGAGTCCCATCACGGCGAAGATGCCGAGCATTCCCTGCCCCGTGATGAGCAGCGCGATCTCAAGATTTGTCATAGTGCGTTCCTCCTTACCCTAAAAGCTGCGGCACGAGATTGAGGATCATGCCGCCTGCGAGCACCGATGCGATCTGACCGGCGACGTTCGCGCCGACGGCGTGCATCAGCAGGTGATTGGTGCAGTCCGCCTCCTGCCCCATCTTCTGGATAACGCGCGCGGACATCGGGAAGGCCGAGATACCGGCCGCACCGACCATCGGATTCACCTTGTTCTTGCAGAAGAGGTTCAGAAGCTTTGCAAACATCACGCCCGCGATGGAGTCAAAGACGAAGGCGACAAGACCCAGCGCCATGATGATGAGCGTTTTGAGATTGACGAACTGGTCGGCCTGCATCGAAAACGAGATCGTGATGCCGAGAAGCAGCGTGATGAGGTTCGCCAAATCGTTCTGCGCCGTCTGGGAAAGACGCTCCAAGCAGCCGCACTCACGCAGCAGGTTGCCGAACATCAGAAAGCCCACAAGCGAGACCGACATCGGCGCGATGAAGCCCGCGATGATCGTGACCATGATGGGGAAGCAGATGCGCAGCGAACGGGAGACGTGCTTGGGGTTGTAGGGCATGTGCATCGCGCGCTCTTTTTTGGTGGTCACGAGCTTGATGGCAAACGGCTGGATGATCGGCACGAGCGCCATGTACGAGTACGCCGCGACAGCGATGGGGCCGATATAATTGGAGTGCAAGACCTGTGAAACAAGAATCGACGTCGGGCCGTCCGCCGCGCCGATGATGCCGATGGAGGCCGCGTCCTTCAAGTCAAAGCCCAGCAGCACCGCGGCGATCATCGCAAAGAAGATGCCGAACTGCGCCGCCGCGCCGAAGAGGAACATCTTCGGGTTTGAAAGCAGCGGGCCGAAGTCGATCATCGCACCGATGCCGATGAACAGCAGCAGCGGCAGCGCCTCGCTCGCTTCAATCGTCGTTTCAAAGAGCCACTGAATGATGCCCTGACTCTCGCCCACGCCCGCGACCATCTGGTTCAGAACGCCGGACATCGGCAGGTTCACGAGGATCGCGCCGAAGCCCATCGGCAGCAGAAGCGAGGGCTCATAGTCCTTTTTGATGGCGAGATAGATGAGCAGCGCGCCCACCACATACATCACGCACTGCTGCGGTGTGACCGCGCGGATGCCGTCAAGCAAAAACTCCATGCTGTAAACACTCCTTATACTCAGTCGGTTTTGGTAGCCGAACAAAAGAAAAAAGACCTTTACCGCGGGCGCCGCCCGGGGTAAAAGTCTTGCCATTTCGCAAGCAGACCGGGGAAACTTTCCCGCGATGACGATCTGCTCAACGCCCGTGGGCGCCGGCTACTCCCTTTTTTCCGTGCTGCAAAAGGTATCACATTTTTTTTGCGCTGTCAAGCGCTCACGGGCGTATTTTGCCGTGGTTTACAAGTTTTTACTCCAAATTTACATCTTTTTCTGCCCTGAGAGCGCCGCGGTGGGGTTGACAAAGCCCAAAAAAGCCGATATATTACTACTGCATTATGAAATATGCGTGGATGAGGACAAGTAAACCCCTCCCCCGCGGCAAAGAGAACCGCCGTTTTGGTGAAAGGCGGGACGCGGCAGGGCCGAATATCACCTCGGAGCAGCCGGACTGAACTTTAAGTAAGGCCGGACGGGTGCGACCGTTATATCGCAGCATTTGAGCGGCTGTGCAAGACACAGCAAGAAGAGTGGTACCGCAGAGGTCAGCGCCTTTGTCTCTTTATGGGGACAGGGCGCGTATTTTTTTAGTAAAGAGGGGATTTCATCCCCCCTTTAGAGTCCCCCGCACCAGTGACACAAGTCACTGGCGTCGCCGCCCAAGGCGGCTGGGTCAAGGAATTTTTGCCACGCACATGTCGCGGCAAAAATCAGATAAGTGATCTGAAAATTTATATAAACGAAGGAGACGCAACATGGATTACAAAAACACGCTGAATATGCCCAAGTCCGGCTTCCCGATGCGCGCGGGTCTTCCCAAGCGCGAGCCTGAGATGCTCAAGCACTGGGAGGAAATGGACCTCTACAACCTCATGCTCAAAAAGAACGAGGGCAAGCCCCGCTTCGCCCTGCACGATGGCCCTCCGTTCTCCAACGGCGGATTGCACATGGGTCACGCGCTCAACAAGTCCCTGAAGGACTTCATCACCCGTTCCTACGCGATGCGCGGCTACTACACGCCCTATATCCCCGGCTGGGACAACCACGGCATGCCCATCGAGAGCGCCATCATCAAGCAGAACAAGCTCAACCACAAGGCCATGCCCGTTTCCGAGTTCCGCTCCGCCTGCCACGAGTTCGCCCAGCACTATATCGACGTGCAGATGGAGGGCTTCAAGCGCATCGGTGTGCTCGGCGACTGGGAGCACCCCTACAAGACCATGGACCCCGGCTTCGAGGCTGAGGAGGTCAAGGTCTTCGGCGAGATGTACAAGAAGGGCTACATCTACAAGGGCTTAAAGCCCGTTTACTGGTGCTATCACGATGAGACCGCCCTGGCTGAGGCGGAGATCGAGTATCAGGACGATCCCTGCACGACCGTGTACGTCAAGTTCCCGATGAACGACGATCTCGGCAAGCTGAGCCATCTCGACAAGTCCAAGCTCAACTTCGTCATTTGGACGACCACGATCTGGACGCTGCCCGGTAACCTTGCCATCGCCCTGCACCCCGACGAGAGCTACGCCATCGTGAAGAACGAGGATAACGGCGAGATGTACATCGTCGCCGAGGCGCTCGTCGAAAAGGTCATGACCGTCGGCAACGTCGAGCACTACTCGATCCTTGAGACCCACCCCGGTAACTTCTATGAGAACATGCTCGCCCAGCATCCGTTCCTGCCCAAGACGAGCCGCCTGGTGCTGGCCGATTACGTCACGATGGATTCCGGTACCGGCTGCGTCCACACCGCGCCCGGCTTCGGCGCGGACGACTATCAGACCTGCCGCCGCTACGGCATGGACATGGTCGTGCCCGTCAACGATCAGGGCCGCCACACCGACTATGCCGGAAAATATGAGGGTATGCTCGTTGAAGAGTCCAACCCCGTCATCCTGAACGACATGAAGGAGGCCGGTTCCCTCTTCGCTTCCGAAGAGATCGTGCACAGCTATCCGCACTGCTGGCGCTGCAAGAAGCCCATCATCTTCCGCGCCACCCCGCAGTGGTTCTGCTCTGTCGACTCTTTTAAGGACGAGGCCTGCGCCGCGTGCGACGACGTGCGCTGGGTCCCGGGCTGGGGCATCGACCGCATGAAGAGCATGATCCGTGAGCGCGCCGACTGGTGCATCTCCCGTCAGCGCCGCTGGGGCCTGCCGATCCCGGTGTTCTACTGCAAGGACTGCGGCAAGCCCGTCTGCACCCCGGAGACCATCGCCCACATCTCCGCCCTGTTCGGCGAGCACGGCTCGAACATCTGGTTTGAGCGCGAGGCCATGGAGCTTGTCCCTGAGGGCCTGAGCTGCCCGCACTGCGGCGGCAGAACGTTTGAAAAGGAGACCGACACGCTCGACGGCTGGTTTGACTCCGGCTCGACGCACATTGCCTCCCTGCGCCGCGAGCATCCGGACCAGTGGCCCGCGACGATGTATCTCGAGGGCGCCGATCAGTACCGCGGCTGGTTCCAGTCGAGCCTGCTGACGTCTGTTGGCGCGCTCGGGCAGGGCGCACCGTTCCGTGAGTGCCTGACCCATGGCTGGACGGTCGACGGCGAGGGCAAGGCCATGCACAAGTCCCTCGGCAACGGCGTCGACCCGGCCGACCTCATCCGCGATTTCGGTGCAGATATCGTGCGTCTGTGGGCCGCCTCTGCGGACTACCGCGCCGATGTGCGCTGCTCGAAGGAGATCTTCAAGCAGCTCAGCCAGAATTACCTGAAGTTCCGCAACACGGCCCGTTACTGCCTCGGCAACCTCGACGGCTTCGATGCCGAGCACCTTGTTGCGCCGGAGGACATGCTGGAGCTGGACCGCTGGGCGGTCACGAAGCTCAATGAGCTGATCCGCACGGCCTTTGACGTCTACGACAATTACGAATTCCACGTTCTGACCCACGCCATCAATGACTTCTGCGTCGTGGAGCTGTCCAGCTTCTATCTGGATATCCTGAAGGACCGCCTCTACTGCGAGTCCCGCAACGGCCTGAAGCGCCGCAGCGCGCAGACGGCGCTGTATCTCATCGTCGACGCCATGGCGCGGATGTTCGCGCCGATCCTGCCGTTCACCTGCGACGAGATCTGGCAGGCCATGCCGCACCGTGCGGGAGACGACGTGCGCAACGTCGTTCTGAACGAGATGGTGCAGCCCTATGAGGCTTACGCCCTCGATGCGGAGGCCATGGCCCGCTGGGATACGCTCATCGCCCTGCGCAGCGACGTCAACGGCGTGCTGGAGCAGGCCCGTGCGGACAAGCGCATCGGCAAGGCGCTCGAGGCCCATGTTGCCCTCTGCGCCCGCGACGAGGCGGCTGCCAAGGCCCTCGAGACCGTGAAGGACATGGACCTGACGGCCCTGCTGCTCGTTTCGGATGTCATCCTGACGGACGACGACCCCGATGCCGCGAATGTGACCGGCAGCGGTACCGCCTTCCCCGGCCTGCGCATCGAGGTGCGCAATGCTGAGGGCGTGAAGTGCCCGCGCTGCTGGATGCACTCGACGAAGGCCAATGCGGACGGCCTGTGCCCGCGCTGCGCCGCCGTCATGGCAGAGCTGGACCTAGGGAACCTCTGAATCAATCGGCTGCGGCGCTCAGCGGGTCTTTCGCCCCAACTTATCGGTTTGAAAATCTTGAAAT
>ERZ773145.634-NODE-634-length-34365-cov-12.867502_pt1 | contig 34365 bp, 27 predicted proteins | sample MGYA00580848_ERZ773145 | MGnify/ENA primary metagenome ERZ773145 (study PRJEB29015, sample SAMEA2737858) | human gut metagenome | biome: human gut; feature: human-associated habitat; material: faeces | place: China | collected 2012 ... | reverse complement strand
CGCAGCCGCCGGAGCGGTGCTTAAGCCGTAAGGCGGGAATTGTGCGGTGTTGCCTACTGCCCGGTTTTGCTATGCAGTTTGCCCCAACGGCACCGTTTTGTTTTGTTTAACCTTGCTCTTGCGTTTTGTTCCACCAGCGTTTATACTTATTATAGTAGGACTATTATGTCCATCACTATTATTATTTGTGAGGTGGAGACAATGAAGGAACCCCTGGTTATTACGATGGCGCGTGAATATGCATCCGGCGGCAGCGAGATTGCCCAGAAAGTTGCTGATCTTTTGGGGATTCCCCTGTACAACAAGGAGCTGATCACCATCGCCGCAAAAAAGAGCGGCCTGACGGAAGAAGCCATTGCCGCCAGCGAGACCCAGCGCAGCGGCAGCCTGATCTACAGCCTTTACATGATGGGCAACACCATGCCCCTGGCGGACCAGGTGTACATTTTGCAGTCCAATGTCATCAAGGAAGTTGCTTCCCAGGGCTCCTGTGTGATTTTGGGCCGTTGTGGTGACTATGTTCTGCGCGACCGCCCCAATGTGCTGCGCACCTTTGTGTTTGCCCCTATTGATATCCGTGTGGCCAACGCCAAAGTGCGCCCCGATGCCAAGGATATGCCCGATCGCCTATGGGAGACCCATCTGGCCAAGCATGACCGCGCCCGCGCAAGCTATTACAACTACTATACTGAAAACCGCTGGGGCGAAGCGAAAAACTATGATCTTTGCCTGAATGCAGCAATTGGCCAGGATGCCTGTGCCCAGCTGATTGTTCAGGCTGCAAAAGCAATGGAGGCAGCTAATCAGGAATGAGTGATTCCGTACAGAAATACTCTGCATCCCGAATGGGCAGCGCGCCGATAGGCCCGCTGCTCCTTTCGTGTTCAGTACCTATGATGATTTCGATGCTGGTTCAGGCACTTTATAACATTGTGGACAGCATCTTTGTCAGTCGTGTGAACGAAGCGGCGCTTTCCGCCGTTTCGCTGGCGTTCCCCATCCAGAACCTGATGATTGCCTTTGCCGTGGGCACTGCTGTTGGTGTAAACGCCTATCTTTCCCGCTGTTTGGGTGAGGGCAACCGGGCCGAGGCCAGCCGCGCGGCGATGAACGGCCTGTTCTTAGCGTTCTGCGGCGGCATCGCCTTTCTGGTGTTCGGCATTTTGGGCGCGCGGGCGTTCATTGCGTCCCAGACCACCGATGCCCAGATCATGCAGTACGGTGCCGATTATCTTTCCATCTGCACGTTATGGTGCATGGGCTTGTTCCTGCAGTGCATGCTGGAAAAACTGCTGGTCGCCACCGGGCGCAGTGCGTTCGCCATGGCCAGCCAGCTGATTGGCGCTTTGGTCAACATTGCGCTGGATCCCATCTTCATCTTCGGTCTGTTCGGCGTGCCCCGCATGGAAGCAGCCGGTGCTGCTGTGGCTACCGTAGCCGGGCAGTGGATCGGCGCAGCTGCCGGGCTGACGATGAACCTGCTGTGCAATAAGGACATCAACCTAACGCTGAAAGGCTTCCGCCCGGCGGGGTCCACCATCAAGCGCATTTACGCGGTGGGCATCCCCTCCATTGCCATGAACGCCATTGGCAGCGTGATGACCTTTGCGATGAACAACATCCTGATTGCCTTTTCCAGCACTGCCGTTGCGGTGTTTGGTGTTTACTTCAAGCTGCAAAGCTTTGTATTCATGCCTATTTTTGGCATTAACAACGGCATGGTGCCCATTATCGGCTACAATTACGGTGCCCGCCAGCCCAAGCGCATTACCCAAACCATCAAACTGGCTGTCTGCTTTGCCGAGTGCATTATGCTGTGCGGCCTGATTCTGGCCGAAGTTTTCCCACATGTGCTGCTGGGTGTGTTCAACGCCAGCCCCACCATGCTGGCCATGGGTATTCTGGCCTTGCGCATTATTGCCATCCATTTTCCGATGGCAGGTTTCAACGTAATTTCTTCCTCCGCGTTCCAGGCGCTGGGGCGCGGCACGCTGGCGCTGTTGGTTTCGGTTATCCGCCAGCTGGTTGTGCTGGTGCCTGCCGCCTGGCTGCTGAGCCACACCGGTAATGTAAACGCCGTGTGGTTTGCTTTTCCCATTGCAGAGCTGGTTGCCGTTACGCTGTGCGCTGTGTTTATGCGCAAGTGCCACCGCGACATTTTGCTGCCAATGGAAGCCGGCCAGAAAACGGCTGCCGCTGTATAAGGAGGGGTTTGTATGCTGCGCCATATCAAACCGGGCATGCTGGTGTTCAGTGTGCTGTACATTCTGCTTGGCCTGCTGTTGCTGCTTGCCCCGCAGGCGGTTGCCGATGTGTTCTGCATTGCGCTGGGCTTGTTGGTGGTTTTGTGCGGGCTGCAAAGCCTGTACGGTTATTTTAAGAAAGATAACGGCAGCATCCGAGCCGCCGTCAGCCTGCTGCTCAGCCTGCCCACCATTGCGCTGGGCATGTGGGCACTATTGTGTACCGTACAAAGCGCCATGACCTTTGAATGGCTGTTGCCGCTGCTGTTTGGCCTGATGCTGCTGGTGGATGGCGTGGTGCGCGCACAGTCTTCCTTTGCCCTTGCCAAGCGCAAGGGGCAAAAGTGGTGGGTGGTGCTGCTGCTCAGCATTGTTTCGCTGTTGTGCGGGGCATTGCTGGCGTGTTCTCAGCTGCTGAACAACCGCAACGTGGATCTTTTGCTGCTGTCCGGCATCTTTTTACTGGCAGAGGGCATTTTGAACCTGTGCTGCACCATTTATATTGCGATGGAGTTCCATGCGCTGGACAGGCTGGATGCTGCCAAGGCGGAAATGGAAACCGCTGCCGCACCGGAGCCATCCCCCGAAGCCCCCTCCCCTGCCCCGGCTGAACCCGCTGCAGAAGAATCTGCCGAAACGGACCTGCCCGATGTGCCAGCCCCGGAGCTGACCACCGAACCACCGGAACCCGACCAAGAGCCCACAGCGGATGCCGCAACCTGATGTTACCCTGCGCTGAACCGGCGCTTATTTGTAAATTTAAGGAGCAATTACCCTACATGAACAATTATGATCTGATTATCGTTGGCGCCGGCCCGGCCGGTATTTTTACCGCACTGGAACTGCTGCGCAAAAGCAGCAAAACTACCGGCCCGCGCATCTGCCTGATTGAAAAGGGCAAACCGGTAGAAAAGCGCCACTGCCCCAAAGATAAAACCGGCCACTGCGTGAACTGCAAGCCCACCTGCGCCATCACCACCGGCTTTTCCGGTGCCGGTGCGTTCTCGGACGGCAAGCTGTCCCTCTCCTATCAGGTTGGCGGCGAGCTGCCGGAGCTGATCGGTGAGGATTTTGCCCAGGAGCTGATCAACTACACTGACAAGATCTATCTGGAATTTGGCGCTGACCCGCATGTGGAAGGTATTTACGAGGGCAGCGAGATCAAGGAGATCCGCAAGCGCGCCATCCAGGCCGGCCTGCAGCTGGTGGACTGCCCCATCCGCCACCTTGGAACCGAAAAAGCCCAGCAGCTGTACCTGAACATCCAGAACTATCTGCTGGCCCGCGGTGTGGAGATGCTGTTCAACACCGAATGTGACAACATTCTGCTGGAAGGCAGCGAGTGCAAGGGCGTTGTGATCACCGAAAAGGGTGAGCGCCGCGAGCTGCGCGCCGACCAGGTTGTGATTGCCACCGGCCGCCGCGGTGCAGATTGGCTGGAAAAGCTGTGCGCCGAGCACAACATTGCCCACAAGCCCGGCACCGTTGATATTGGTGTGCGTGTGGAGTGCCGCAACGAGATCATGGAGACCATCAACAAGGTTCTGTACGAAGGCAAGCTGATTGGTTACCCCAACCCGTGGAAGAACAAGGTCCGCACCTTCTGCCAGAACCCCGGCGGCTTTGTCGCGCAGGAAAACTATGACAATGACCTGGCGGTCGTCAACGGTCACAGCTACAAGGATCTGAAATCCGGCAACACCAACCTGGCCATTCTGGTCAGCCACAACTTTACCGAGCCGTTCAACCAGCCCATTGCCTATGCCCAGAAGGTTGGCGAACTGACCAACATGCTGGGTGCCGGGCACATTCTGGTACAGCGCTATGGTGATATTCTGGACGGCAAGCGCACTTGGGCCAAGGAGCTGGCACATTCCAATGTGCGCCCTACCCTGAAAGATGCCGTTGCGGGCGACATTACCGCCGCCATGCCGTACCGCGCCATGGTGAGCATTATTGAGTTCATCAAGATGGTGGACCATGTTGCCCCCGGCTTTGCCGCACCGGAAACCCTGCTGTACAGCCCGGAGCTGAAGTTCTATTCCAACAAGGTCAAGATGGACACCGACCTGGAAACGAACATTTCCGGCCTGCACTGCCTGGGCGATTCCTCCGGATGGACCCGCGGCCTGATGATGGCCTCCGTCATGGGCGTTCTGATGGGCCGCAAGCTGATTGAGAATCATGATATGTGAGGTTTTTACGGAGGATTTTTTGTTCCTTCTTTGAAAAGAAGGAAGCAGAAACTTTCATCATATTATCACATAAAATAAAATTATAGGCACATCACGGATGGATTACGTGGTGTGCCCTTTTTGTTTATAATTCTTCCTTATAATTTATTGCGCGGTAGGGCGGCCAGCCCCCTGGCCGCCGAATGGACACACATCTTTGTTTTTTGGTAAAATATATTTTCTCTGCCCGTCATGCGGGACGATGCAAGCATCGTCCCCTACAAACAATTTATCGGTTTGCGGCAAATATTTACGCTTCTCCGCGGCGGGGTGAGGGCACCCCGCCCTACCACCTGTTTTATTGTTGGCTGCCTACAATAAAATGCTCTGTAGGGAACGGTCCTAACCTTTCCGAAAGCCCACAAACAATGCACCCCAAAAAACCGAAATATGGCGAACACCCGGAACGGTCAAGACCGTTCCCTACAAATCGTTTTTCAATTTGCGTCCATTTCTGTAAAATCCATACACCAAAAAGGCGCACCACACAATCCCTGTGTGATGTGCCTTAATTTTATTTTTTCTGTTTTGCTATACTAAAGTTTCTTTTGTCCCTTCTTTTCAAAGAAGGGACAAAAAACTCCCGTAAAGAACTTAGTTCCCGCTTTCAGCCGTTGCGGTGGACTGGCTGCTTTCGCCCAGGGTCACTTCGCAGCTGATGACCTTGCCATCACGCTCTACCTGCAGGGTAACGGTATCGCCAACTTCCTTGCTCTGGCAATACTTTTGTACATCGGATGCGCTGGAGACTGCCACATCATCAATGGAGATGATGCGGTCACCCAGCTTCAGGCCGCCTTTTTCGGCACCGCTGCCGGATGCGATCTGGTAGATATACACACCATAGTTGCTGACGCCGTACTGCATAGCAGTCTGGGCATCATTGATGGTGATGACCGTAACACCCATGGCCGGGCGGGCAACATAACCCTTTTCGATCATCTGTTTTGCCATTTCCATGGCGGTATTGATGGGGATTGCAAAGCCAAGCCCCTCTGCATCGCTGGAGCTGCTCTTGGCGTTGACAATACCGATCAGCTCACCGTTTGCATTGAACAGGCCGCCGCCGGAGTTGCCCGGGCTGATGGAAGCGCTGGTCTGGATCAGGTTCATATCGTTGCCCTGAACGGTAACTTCACGGTTCAAGGCGCTGACAATACCATTGGTAACGGTGTTGCTCAGGGTACCCAGCGGGTTGCCAACGGCAATGGTGGTTTCGCCAACAGCCAGGCTGTCGCTGTCGCCAATCACAGCCGGAGTCAGACCGGTGGCTTCGATTTTCAGGACTGCAACGTCCGAAGTAGAATCCTGGCCAACGACCGTTGCGGTATACTCTGTTCCGTCTGCCAGCTGTACCGTGATGTTATTTGCGCCGGAAACCACATGGGCACAGGTCACAATGTAACCATCCTGCGAGATGATCACGCCGGAGCCTGCACCGCTCTGCACATAGCTGCCGCCAAACCAGGTGTTGGTGCTGACCATCTGCTCGGTGGTGATGGCCACAACGCTGGGCTGTACCAGCGCGGCAACATCCTGAATCGACAGGTTGGTGCCGTTGGTGCTGCCCTGGGATACAGAATCCGTGTTGGTGTCACGCTGGACCTGCTGGACCACAACCTGGCCGCCGGTCAAGCCGGTGCGGCTGGCAACCACAGTTCCTGCCAGGCCACCGCCAAAGCCAAGGGCTACCACACCGATGCAGGCCGCCACACGCAGCAAAACCTTTTTGCCGCCGTGGCTCTTTTTGGGCTCGTTCTGCGGGGGCTGTGGGTTGCTGGAATAGCTGTAGCCATTGTAGCCGCCGTTATTGCCGTTGCCACCGTTGCCACCGTTGCCGCCATTGCCTGCAACGGGGCCCTGGGGGTTATAGCTGCTGTTTTGTTGGCTGGAATTAGAATAATCTGTCTGTGCAGTGTTGGCGGTGTTCATTCCGCTGCTGCCCACATTGGGGTAACCGGACTGCTCTGCCTGGGGCTGTTCCGGCTGAGTGCCCGCTGGCTGCCCGTTATTATTCTGCGGGCCGCCATTATTATAAAGACCCGAATAATCATATTCACTCATGAAAAATCTCTCCTTTGTTCTGCCGCACGGCGCTTGGGGGCCGCCGGGCGGTGATACACGGTCTGGCGGAAGCTTTTGCTTTGTCTTTCTTGCTTCCCTCAACCTTGTGCCTACAGTATAACCGCTAATTGTGAAAACAGTTTCGCGACTGCGTGAAAGAAATGTGAAATCTCCAAAAATCCGGTCAGTTTGGGCTGTGGTTTGACTTTATCCGCCCCATGCCGTACAATCAGTTGCAGACTGAAACATTAGGGGGAGCTTGCCCATGCGGATTGAAAAAACGGCACTGGACGCACAAAACCGCTGTGTCTATTCGTTATATAAAGAGAAAGGCTGCATCGGCCATGCCGTTACCTGTGCCGATTGTTTTGAAGCGTTGGAAATTGCCCCGGAATGGCAGAGCCGCGGGTACGGAAGCTATCTGCTGCGGGAGATTTTGCGCCAGAACGGCGGCTTTGACCGGACTGCCCCCAGCGAATTCACCGCGCCACTGCCGGATGCCGGCAATACCGCTGCGCAGGCGCTGGCGGCAAAGTTCGGTTTTGTGCCGCGCGGCGGGCTGCTGGTGCGCCGCCGCGTGCCGGACCTGACGGCAGTGGAGCTGACCCACCACTTTTTGCGCAGCACACTGGCACCGGGCGGACTGTATCTGGATGCCACCTGCGGCAACGGGCACGATACCCTATTTTTATGCAGCGTTGCCGGGGAAAATGGCCGGGTGATCGGGCTGGATATCCAGCCTCAGGCCGCGGCCAACACCAATGCGCTGCTGGCCGCCAACGGCATGGCTGCCATTGGCCGCGCGGAATGCTGCGACCATCGGGAGCTGCTGCGCTTTGCCCCGCCGGGCAGTGCGGACTGCGTGATGTTCAACTTTGGCTGGCTGCCAGGTGCCGCGCACGATGTACACTCCACGGCAGATTCCACCCTGCCCGCGCTGCAGGCCGGGCTGGACGCCCTGAAGCCCGGCGGCGTGCTTGCCGCGGTGCTGTACAGCGGCAAGGTGATCGGCAATGCGGAGAAAAAGGCTGCGGCGGAGTTTTTCCGCTGCCTGCCGCTGGCCGATTATACCGTGCTGATCTGCGAATTTGCCAACTGGGCCGATACCGCTCCCCTGCCCTGCTTTGTCATTAAGCGGGAAAAATAACCGCTGCCGCTGTGAAGCCCCAAAAAAGGAAGTGCTGCCAATGCTGCAACAGCAAACACAAAGCCCCGGCTGGCGGGTGCTGAACCGCGATGTGATCAAATACATCGCGATAACCGCCATGCTGCTGAACCACATCGCCAATATTTTTCTGGTGCCGGGCACCCTCTGGTACGAGGTGCTGGTGGATATCGGCTACTTTACCGCCATTACCATGTGCTATTTTCTGGTAGAGGGCTTCCGGTACACCCACAGCCGCAAACAGTATGCCTTACGGCTGTTCGGGTTCGGTGTGGTTTCACAGGTGCCGTTCTCGATGGCGTTTGCCCAAAACGGCATTCTGGAATTTCAGGATTTCAACATGATGTTCACGCTGTTCCTGTGTTTTTGTATCTTGTTGTGTATCGAAACCATCCGGAACCGTTTTTTGCGCGGCGTGCTGATCGTGCTGCTGATTTTTGGTTCGTTGTTTTGTGACTGGGCGCTGCTGGCCCCGGTGTTCACCCTGCTCTTCCGCTGGTCCGGCCAGAACCAAAAACGACTGCGGTTCAGTTTTGCGCTTTCTGCCGCGCTGTTTGGCTGGCTGAATTACACCAGCAGCGTGTGGCTTTACCCCACCGCACAGTGTTTGCTGATGGCCTGCGGCAGCATGGCAGGGATCGCTGCATCCGGGTTTGTGATCTTGTATCTGTACAATGGCCAGCGGGCGGCGCGGGGAAAGAAATTTTCGCACTGGTTTTTCTATCTGTTTTACCCGGTGCATTTGTTGGTGCTGGGGGTAATTCGGGTGATGGGGTAATGGTGCGCGGTAGATTTTTACCGTTACACACTCCATGGGACGATGCAAGCATCGTCCCCTACAAATAAATTGCAGCGTTTACCGCGATAGGCATGGTTCCTCCGCGGCGGGGTGAGGGCACCCCGCCCTACAGATGCTTTGTTGGTTTGCAACACATTATAAAATGCTCTGTAAGGAACGGTCTAGACCGTTCCTTACAGATTGTCTTTCAACTTGTACCAATTTCTATAAAGCCAACATCAAAAAGGCGCACCACACGATGGTTTTGTGTGATGCGCCTTTATTTATCTTTTGTGTTCTATTATACTAACTTTTGTGTTCTATTATACTAAAGTTTCTTCGGTTCCTTCTTTTCAAAGAAGGAACACAAATCCTCCGTAAAGCCCCTCACAGCGTTTCCGGGAACTCGGCATCGATGGCGGCCAGCAGGCGGGGTGCGCTTTCGCGGGTATCGGTCATGCGCACGGCATTGCGCAGGGGCAGCACCGCGCGCGGGCTGACGGACAGCTCATCCACACCGATCGCCAGGAAGGTTTCGGTCAGGGTCAGGTCCGCGCCAAGCTCGCCGCAGATACCAACCCAAATGCCGTTCTTGTGGGCATTCTCCGTCACCATCTTCAACAGGCGCAGCACTGCCGGGTTGTGCGGGTCATAAAAACGTCCCAGATCATTGTTCTGGCGGTCACAGGCCAGGGTGTACTGGGTCAGGTCATTGGTGCCGCAGCTGAAGAAATCCACTTCCTTGGCCAGACGGTCACTCATGATGGCCGCTGCCGGGGTTTCGATCATGATGCCGACCTGCACATCCTCCGCAAAGGGAATGCCCTCAGCTTTCAGGTCGCGCTTGACTTCCTCGCAGTACTTTTTGGCTTCGCGCACTTCCCACACGCTGGTCACCATGGGGAACATGATGCCCAGCTTGCCGAACGCGGAAGCACGGTAAAGGGCACGCAGCTGGGTCTTGAAGATTTCCGGGCGGGTCAGACAAATACGCAGAGCGCGCATGCCCATAGCCGGGTTATCCTCTTTGGGCAGGTTAAAGTAGCCGATCTGCTTGTCCGCGCCGATATCCAGCGTGCGAATGATAACTTCCTTGCCGCCCATATCGGCAAGAACCTTTTTGTAGGCTTCAAACTGCTGGTCCTCGGTGGGGTAATCCGGGCTGTTCAGGTACAGGAACTCGCTGCGGAACAGGCCGATGCCGCCGCCATCGTTGACCTGCACGGCATGTACATCGTCCGGGGAGCCAATGTTGCAGTAAATGCGGATGCTCTTGCCATCCTTGGTCACATTGGGCTGGCCTTTCAGGGTCTCCAGCAGGCGCTGCAGGCGCAGCTGTTCTTCCCGCTTTTTCAGCAGGTAATCACGGGTCATATCGTCCGGGTCGATCACCACATTGCCGGTAGCGCCGTCAATAATGCAGGAGCGGCCCTCATACTCCGGCTTCAGGGCATCGCCCACGCCCACAATGGCAGGAATGCCCATGGTGCGGGCCAGAATGGCCGTGTGGCTGGAACCGGAACCGCCCGCAGTGATGAAGCCCAAAATCTTGGATTTATCCAGCTGCACAGTTTCCGAAGGTGCCAGATCGTCCGCAGCCAGCAGCACCGGCACATCCGAAGCAATACCGCCCTGCACTGCACCGGACAGGATTCCCAGGATGCGATCCGATACATCGCGCACATCTGCCGCACGGGCCTGCATGTAGGAATCGTCCATGGATTCAAACATGGCGGCGAACTGAACTGCAGTATCCGAAATCGCGGCTTCGGCGTTCATCTTTTCATTGTTGATATGGTCGGAGATGGCTTCCTCGTAATCGAGATCCTCGGCCATCATCTGGTGGGTCTCAAACAGCATGGCGGCTTCATCGCCGGCTTCGGCGCGGGCCTTTTCGGCCAGTTCACCCAGCTGCTCAATGGCGGCGGTCTGCGCGCCCTTGAAACGGTGCCACTCGGCATCGGGATCGGTCACGGTATAGCGGGGGATCTCGGTTTTGGTGCGGTGATAGAAATAAAGCGGGCCAACGCCAACGCCGGAAGATACGCCCTTGCCCTGAATACTGATCATAACAAGCGTCCTTTCTTTGGTGTTCAATGGGATCCTGACTGGTTATTTTATACAACCAAATGCAGCAGAAAACAAAATGCGGCTGCCTGCCCCAGCGCCGGGTAAGGGCCTTGCTGGGGCAGGTGCCGCAAACAAAAGGATTCAATTACAAATGCTCTTTGAAGAAAGCTTCCAGTGCCGGTGCTGCGGTATCCTCGTCCTCGCCTTCCACGGTAACGGTAACGGTATCGCCGCACTTAACGCCCATACCCATCAAAGCCATCAGTTTCAGCGCGTTGCTGGATTTATCGCCCTTGATGACGGTAACAGTACTCTTATACTTTTTGACCTCTTTGACCAGCAAACCGGCCGGACGGGCATGGATGCCAACTGCTTCCTGAATGGTATAATCAAACTGCTTCATAGATGCGTCTTCCTCTCTGTTCCACAGCTTTTCAACAAGCCTGTGGAGAATTTAACAATTTGATTATACCAGCAATGTTGAGCAAAGTCAATGCAAACACTGCATTTCACCCTGTCGTTTTTTGTAAACTTTCACAAAATCAACAAAATGTTTTTAACAATATTGTGGATTCACTCGGTTTCAGTTTTCCTGCCTGGCCAGGAAGGCACGCAGGGTATCCTCCGGCCGGGGGGTATGGTTTGCATAGCGCCGGCGCAGCTCCGCTGCAGCGGTGGACATAATGTAAGGATGACCTACCAAATCCAGCATGGCAACATCATTATAGTTATCGCCAAAGGCCATCACATCCGCCGGGTCAATGCCCAGCACACGGCAGATGCTCTGTACGCCAATCCCCTTGTTGGCCACGGTGGTATCGATCCACTTGGGTCCCGCCACGGCGCAGTTGGCCTGCTGCCATTTGGGCACAAAGCGCTCCACAAACGGCTCCACGCCGTCCACCAAATAGACGGACACCTTGACGATATCCTCCGGGATCTGGGCGGGGTCTGTGATGACCGTATAATTGTTGCCAATGAACTTGATGCGGTCCACCACGCCGTGCCCGCGCTCCATCAGGTAGGACATGTTTTCGCCGGAAAGCATCACTTCGCCTAAGTCCTCGGTGTTGTTCCAGAAATCCCAGGCGATTTCTTCTGCCAGGGCGCGGGGCATCGGCGTTTTGGCGATTACTTTGCCACCGCGGTAGACAACCGCGCCGTTCTCGCACAGGTAGATGCAATCGTCCGCCACAGGGGCGAACAGTTTGCGCAGGCTGGTATACTGCCGCCCGCTGGCCGGGCAGAACAGGATACCACGGTCATGCAAAGCGCGGATCTCATCAAAAATTTCGCCCTCAATGAGCTTTTTCCCATATTGCAGCAGGGTGCCGTCCAGATCGCTGCAAACCATTTTTATCATATTTGTTTCCCCCTGATTGCTTTTCCTGAAGCAACGTAATATATTATTTAATATAGTAAAAGTATAACAAACACAGGCCTGTTTTTCAATTTAACTAACAGTGCCCGGCGGTAGAATTATTCCGGGCAGGGAGGTAAAATTATGGCAGTTATCACAGTATACGGCAAAACGCCGGATGTTGGCAGTGCAGCCTTTGTGGCCCCCAACGCCACCCTGGCCGGGGATGTTGTGCTGGCCGCTGGCAGCAGCGTGTGGTACGGCGCGGTGGTGCGCGGAGATACCGGCGCCATCCGCATTGGCAAAAACAGCAATATCCAGGACAACGCCGTGCTGCACACCGGGCCAAACCTGGGGGTAACGATCGGCAAAAATGTATCCATCGGCCACAGTGCGGTGGTGCATGGCTGTACGGTGGGGGACGGCGCTTTGATCGGTATGCACGCCACGGTGATGAACGGCGCCGTGGTGGGCAAAAATGCCGTGGTGGCCGCCGGGGCGCTGGTGCTGGAAAACACCGTGGTCCCGGACGGCATGGTGGCCATGGGTGTGCCCGCCAAGGTGCGTGAAGCCGCCAGCCCCGCCCTGGTGGAAGCCAACCGAAAAAATGCCGAAGGGTATGTGGCGGAAGCCACCGCCCATGCGGAGGCGAATAAGTAAGTCCTGACGAGTATGTTCGCTCTTTGATTTTATTTTGCAGGGGACAACACAAATTTTTTAGGGCAATACCGCATAATTCTAAATGCCGATTACGGCGAGCGAGGCGCGGCAGATGCCAAGCCAAAAGCGCAGATAATACTGGATGCTGCAAAGGTGAGCGCCGCCAGTGGCGGAAACAGCGAACCGAAGCAGGGGCAGCGGTCGCAGAGTGCGAGGGGCTTTTGCCCCCGAAGCACGATGCGGGTACCGCAACCCGACATTATCGAGCATTTTGGCAACGCAGATGCCGTGCCGCAGCTGCCGGAGCGGTGCTTAAGCCGCAAGGCGGGAATTGTGCGGTGTTGCCCTAAGTATCGGAACGGTCAAGACCGTTCCCTACAGAACATTTTGTAATGTGTTGCAAGCCAACAAATAATCTGTAGAGGACGATGCTCGGCATCGTCCCGCAGACGCGCCTTGCCGGATATCTTGCCCCGTCACCCACCCACAAGGCAGCGGGCGTATAATGTGCGCCCCTACGAATAAAATCTCGGCACATTATTAGAATCTGTGGCGTACAGTCAAACATTTGCCTTTCTCCCCCGGCGGGATGATGGCCCCCCACCACGCATTTTCCATCAAATTTTGCTTTTTTCTCCCCTTACCGGCCAAAAATCCGGTATCAGGCGTTGCAATCCCTTAAAAATCATAGTAAAATAAAAAGGTATGTCTTGTAACCTTTCTTGTAATAGTTCAGGTGCCGCCTGAAAACCAGAGTGATAGAGGAGTGTTCCCCATGTGACGGAAGCAGACAACCGTAAAAAGTCACATTGCAATGGAATAAAGGAGTATTGACTTTCATGGCAACTTTGCGTGAAGAAATCGAGCGCCGCCGGACGTTTGCGATCATTTCGCACCCGGACGCCGGCAAAACCACATTGACCGAAAAGCTGCTGCTGTACGGGGGAGCCATCCAGACCGCCGGTTCCGTCAAGGGCAAGCAGAGCGCCAAACATGCCGTTTCTGACTGGATGGATATTGAAAAACAGCGCGGTATCTCTGTTACCTCCTCTGTTTTACAGTTCAACTATCAGGGCAAGTGCATCAACATTCTGGATACCCCCGGCCACCAGGACTTCTCCGAGGATACCTACCGCACCTTGATGGCGGCGGATTCCGCCGTCATGGTCATCGACGCCGCCAAGGGCGTTGAGGCCCAGACCATCAAGCTGTTCAAGGTCTGCACCCTGCGCCATATCCCCATTTTCACCTTCATCAACAAGATGGACCGCGAAGCCCGCGACCCGTTTGAACTGATGGAAAACATTGAGACGATCCTGGGCATCAAAACCTACCCGATGAACTGGCCCATCGGCTGCGGCAAAGAGTTCAAGGGCGTGTTTGACCGCGGCACCCGCAAGGTGCTGGCTTTTGAAAGCGATGGCCGCGCCAACGGCGTGAAGATGGTGGACGAGATCACCGCCGAGCTGGGCGCACCCGAAATGGACGAATTGATCGGTGCGGCCAACCACCAGAAGCTGGCTGACGACATTGAGCTGCTGGATGGCGCCGCCGAAGAGTTTGACCTGGACGCTGTGCAGCACGGCCAGCTGAGCCCCGTATTCTTTGGCTCCGCGCTGACCAACTTTGGCGTGGAACCTTTCCTGAAAGAGTTCCTGCGCCTGACCCCGCCGCCACTGCCCCGTAAGGATGCCCCCACCGGCGATGTGGTGGATCCCTGCAGCGAGCAGTTCAGCGGCTTTGTGTTCAAAATCCAGGCCAACATGAACAAGAATCACCGCGACCGCATTGCGTTTTTGCGCATCTGCTCCGGCAAGTTTGAGCGCGGCATGGAAGCATTCCATGTGCAGGAGGGCAAGAACATCAAGCTTGCTACCGGCACCAGCCTGATGGCTGACGACCGCGCCATCGTGGACGAAGCCTATGCCGGCGATATCATCGGTCTGTTTGATCCGGGCATCTTCTCCATTGGCGATACGCTGTGCACCGGCAAGCAGCATGTGCAGTTTGCGGGCATCCCCACCTTTGCACCGGAACATTTTGCCCGCGTGACCCAGGTGGACACGATGAAGCGCAAGCAGTTTGTGAAAGGCATGGAGCAGATCGCACAGGAAGGCGCGATCCAGATTTTCCGCGACCTTGGCTCCGGTATGGAGGAAGTTATCGTCGGCGTGGTCGGCGTGCTGCAGCTGGAAGTGCTGGAATACCGCCTGCGCAACGAATATAACGTTGACATCCGTATGCAGACCCTGCCGTATGAGCACCTGCGCTGGATCATGAACGACCCGGACGAGCTGGACCCCAAAACACTGGACCTGACCAGCGACACCCGCTGCATCGAGGACCTGAAGGGCAACCACCTGCTGCTGTTCGGCAGCCCGTGGAGCATCAACTGGGCCGAACAGCACAACGAACAGCTGAAGCTTTCCGAGTTCGGCAATCTGACGTTCTGATTTTGTTTTGTAATTATGAAAAAGGCATTGCGGGCCGCGCGTCTGCAATGCCTTTTTTGCATCTTGCGGTTGCACATGGGGGCCAAAACGGGTATACTGAGAGAGTGTAATTTTGTCCTTTTGCAGAAAGGAGGCCGCCCGGATGAAGGCTGACCGCTATTTGTTTGATGGTTCCCACCCATGCGCGCTGCGCAAGCTGCCCTGCGACAACAAGGATGACCATGTAAAGAAAGAAGATATCCTGGCCAAAACTGCCGAAAACCTGGAAAAGATGGCCGCCCTGCAGGACGCCTTTTACGCCGATGGGCGCGAGGGCCTTGTGATCATTCTGCAGGCGCTGGATGCCGCCGGGAAGGACAGCACCGTAAAGCATGTGATGGGCGGCCTGAACCCCCAGGGTGTACAGGTAACCAGCTTCAAGCAGCCCACCAGCGAGGAACTGCACCACGACTTTTTGTGGCGGGTGAACAAAGCTCTGCCGCCCCGCGGCAGCATTGCCATTTTCAACCGCAGCTATTACGAGGACGTTCTGGTGGTGCAGGTCCACGACCTGCAAAAGACCTACCAGATGGCCCCGCGCGTGCTGGAAGACAGCAAGAAGGACTTTTTTGAAAAGCGCTACCGCCAGATCCGCAGCTATGAAGAATACCTGTACGAGAACAGCTACCGCGTGGTCAAAATCTTTCTGCACGTTTCCAAGGACGAACAGAAAAAGCGCTTTTTAGAGCGCATTGACCGCCCGGAAAAGAACTGGAAGTTCTCCTGCTCCGACCTGAAAGAGCGGATGCGTTTTGACGAATATCTGGATACCTTTGATGAAGTCATCACCGCAACCGCTACCAAGCACAGCCCGTGGTATGCCATCCCGGCTGACCAGAAATGGTACACCCGCTACCTGGTCAGCGAGATTGTACTGGATGCTTTGCAGAAGAGCTGCCACGAATACCCAGTGCTTTCGGACGATGCAAAGGCCGAACTGCTGAACTGCAAGGCAGCGCTGGAACAGGAATAATGCCAAACGCTGCCGGGTGGATGTTCCCCCGGCAAGCCGCAAAAGGAGGGGCGCACTTTGCCGCCGATCCGCGTATTACAAATCATGCCCGCCATGGACGCCGGCGGCATGGAAACCTTTGTCATGAATGTCTACCGTGCCGTGGACCGCAGCCAGGTACAGTTTGACTTTTTGTACCACTATGATAAGCCCTGCTTTTATGATGCTGAAATTGAAGCCCTGGGCGGGCACATTACCAAGCTGACGGTGCGGCAGGACAATAATATCCCGAAATACCTGCATGACCTGCGCGCCTTTTTTACCGCGCACCCGGAATACAAGGTCATCCACGGGCATTACAGCGGCTTTGGCATGTTTTATAATGCCGTGGCCCGCCGCTGCGGGGTGCCGGTGCGGGCAGGCCACAGCCACAACACTGCCTATGAGCACAACCTGGTGGGCCAGCTGGACCGGCTGATGAGTTCCCGCTTTGACCACGACCTGACCCACCGCTTTGCCTGCAGCCAGCGCGCCGGGGAGATGCTGTACGGCAAACACCCGTTCACCGTGCTGCCCAACGGCATTATGACCGATGTGTTCGCCCTCCACGATCCCGCCGCCCGCGCCTTCCTGCGCGCTGAGCTTGGCGTGCAGGAAGGTGAAATTCTGTTTGGCCATGTGGGCCGTTTTTGCGAGCAGAAAAACCATGCCGGGCTGCTGCGCATTTTTGCCGGGGTCAGCCGCCGCATGCCCAACGCCCGGCTGGTGCTGATCGGCACCGGCGAGCTGGTTGATTCCACCCGTGCCCTTGCCCAGGAGCTTAACCTGAGCGACCGGGTAATTTTTGCCGGGGTGCGCAAGGATATGGCCGCGCTGTACCACGCCATGGATGTATTTTTGCTGCCCAGTTTGTTTGAGGGGCTGCCCGTTGTGCTGGTGGAAGCCCAGGCCGCCGGCCTGCCCTGCTTTGTGGCCGATACGGTGGACCCCGGCGCGGCGTTTGCCGGCAACATCCACTACCTGCCCTTGCAGAATGAAGCCGCCTGGGCTGATTCCATTGCCGCGGCGGACCTGACCCGTGACCCCAACGCCCAGGCCAAAGCCATTGCCGCCGGATTTGATGTGCACACCAGCGCGGGCATCCTGCAAAAATTTTACCTGGAGCAGACGCAGAAATATACAAAGGAGGTGCAGCCATGAGTGAAACCGAGCCCCAGTTCAAAGGCCCTGCCATTGCCGTGGTGGTGCCGGTACATAACGGCGCTGCGTTTTTGCAGCAGTGTCTGGCATCCCTGGCTGCGCAGACCTTTGGCGATTTCGCCTGTTTTGTGGTGGATGACGGTTCCACCGATGAAAGCGCCGAGCTTGCCGCCGCGTGGGAAAGCCGGGATGCCCGGTTTGTTGTGATCCACCAGCGCCAGAGCGGTGTTGCCGCCGCCCGCGCTGCCGGGGTGCGCGCGGGGCTGAACCTGAACGCCCGGTGGTTTGCCTTTTGTGATGCGGACGACTGCTACCACAAGCAGTTTTTGGATGCGCTGTACCATGCTGCCCAAACCACCCGCTGCCAGATTGCCTGCTGCCGGTATGACTGCTTTACCGAGGATATTCCTCCGGAAAGCCCGCCGCCCAGCCAGACCACGGTGTTTCAGCCGCCCGCCCATCTGGATGCCCTGCTGCATGACCACCGGGTGGACTTTGGGCTGTGGAACAAGCTGTACGCCCACGAGCTGATCACCGCCGAGATCATGGACAACGGCCTTGCCTACAACGAAGACCTTGTGGCCAACTGGCAGATTTTCAGCGCGGCAGACGGCTGTGCCTATGTGGATTTTGCAGGCTACCATTACCGGCAGCACGCGGCTTCGGCCAGCCACCGTGCCCTGCCGCCGGAAAGCATTGACCAGCAGCGCCAGGCCGCCGTGTTCATCCGCGAGCATGCCAGCCCGGCCATCCAGCAGAGCGCCAACGCCTTTTATTACGAAAAGCTGGTCTACCTTGCCAGCATGATTTTGCGGCGGGACGATGCCGCCGCCTACCGCGTGCAGATCAACGAGCTGGGGGTGGGCATCCGCGCCGGGCTGCAGGACCCTAACCTTGGCCGCAACCCGCGGCTGCCGCTTGCCATCCGCGCGGCGGCATGGGCAACCATCAACTGCCCGGTGCTGTGGCGCAAAGTGTGCCGTACCATGTTAAAAGACCGGCGCTGACTCCTTTTGCACAGGATAAACACCATGCGTATTTTATTTATACTGGATAGTGTGGAAAACTCAACCTCTGCCAATGTGCTGATGGCACAGCGTTTGGCAGGGGTGCTTTGTGCTGCCGGGCACACCGTACACCTGCTGGAACTATGGGACGGCCTGCATCCCCAGCCGGAGCTGCCCGGCTGCACCGTGCACCGCCTTGCCTTTGCGGACGAGCGCCTGATGAACGCCGCGCTGGAAAACGGCCGCAGTGGCGGTTCGCCCATTCCGGTGCGGCTGGCGCGGCTTTGCTGCCACCCCACGGCGGTGGCGGCGGCGTTCCGCCAGCTGGTGCTGCACGCCCCGCGCCGGGTGGTGGATACCCGCCGGGAGCTGGAAAAGCTGGATGCTGCGTTTCATTTTGAGGTGATCTGCGCTGTTTGTGCGCCCTACCGCGCCGCGTTTGCGCTGGAAACCGCACAGGTGCAGGCCAAAAAGGCCATCTGGCAGCTGGACCCCTATGCTTCCAACCGGGATTATCAGGCCCCCGGCGGCTACCCGCGGGAGCTGGAGCTGCTGAACCATCTGGCCGCCGCCTTTATCACCCGGCAGGCCGTTGGGGATTACGCCCCCGGCGCCCCGCTGGCCGCGGCGGCGGAAAAAGTTCATGTGCTGGATTTCCCCAGTCTGGTGCCCCCGGCGGCAGTGCCGAACCATGCAGCAGACAGCAAAAAGCGCTGCGTGTTCTGCGGTTCTTTGTATCCCGGCCTGCGGGAGCCGGGCTTTGCGCTGGAACTTTTCCGCGCCCTGGGCCCGGCCAGCGGCTGGACCCTGACGATGGCAGGCGGCGGCTGGCAATACTTTGCCGCGGACGCTGCCCAGACCAAGGCTGTATTGGGCGAACAGTTTGAACAGCCCGGCCCCGTGCCCGCCGAAACCGCCCGCACCATGCAGGCACAGGCCGATGTTCTTTTGAACCTTGGCAACGCGGTAGACAACCAGCTGCCCAGCAAACTGTTTGACTACTTTGCTGCGGGCAAGCCAGTTTTGCACCTCTGCGTGATCGAAAACGACCCTGCCCTGCCCTATCTGGCCCGCTATCCGCTGGCGCTGGTGCTGCACCAAGGCCAGGCTGATGCTGCGGATATTCTGCACCGCTGGCTGGGTGAAGTGTGCGGTAAACAGCTGTCCTTTGGGGAAGTGTGTGACCTCTTCCCTGAGCTGGTGCCGCAGGCGGTTGCGGCTGAATTTGTGAGGTGGCTAATGTGAAGGTACTCTGGCTTGTCAGCATCACCATCCCTGCTGCCGCGGATGCCTGCGGTTTGCAGGCAAAAGAGATCGGCGGGGGTTGGCTTTCCGGCGCGCTGGGCGGCATGACCGCCGCACCGGACGCCCCGGCCATTACCGTTGCCAGCGTGGATGCCCGCGCGGAAACTTTAACCGTTTGCAGCAAAAACGGCGTAAGTTTTGCACTGGTTCCCACCGGAAGTGTGGAAAACTTTTCTGCCCTGCTCAAAAAGATTGCCCCGGATCTTGTCCATATCTGGGGCACCGAGTACGCTGCCGCCCGCACCATACAGCAGGCGGCCCAGGCGGCGGGGATACCGGTGCTGGTGGGCATCCAGGGCGTGATGGTTGACTGTGCCCTGCACTTGAATGACGGCGTGCCAGCACGGCTGCTGCACTCCTGCGCGGCGCAGCATTTGATTGACCGCCATGTGCCGGGCGGGCTGCTGGACGTGAACCAGGCCCGTTTTGACACCCTTGCCCAGAGCGAAGCCGCCGTGCTGGCCAACGCCCGCCATGTGACCGGGCGCACCAGCTTTGACCGTTCCGCCGTTCAAAAGCTGGCCCCGCAGGCCAGTTATTACCCCTGCAACGAAACGCTGCGCCCGGAGTTTTACACCCCACCGGTGTGGCACCCCCGCACCTTTGGCGAAGCGCCGGTGCTGCTGCTCAGCCAAGGCAACTACCCGCTCAAAAACCTGCATACCGTGCTCAAAGCGCTGCCCGCCGTGCTGGCGCAGTACCCCGGCGCGGTGCTGCGGGTGGCGGGCTGGCCCCCGCTGGACAAAGGGCCGCTGCTGCGCCCGGTGATTGACTGGATGTTCCCCTACCAGACCTGGTGCAAACAACTGATCCGCCGCCTGGTGCTGCCAGCCGCATGTTCAAGGGGCTGGCGGACCATGTGCAGTACACCGGCCCGCTGGATGCCGCCGCCATGCGGCAGGCTTACCTGGATGCCGATCTCTTCCTGTTGCCGTCTTACAGCGAGAACAGCCCCAACAGTCTGGGCGAAGCCATGCTGCTGGGCCTGCCCTGCGTGGCCAGCGCGGCAGGCGGCATCCCGGATATGCTGCAAAGCGGCGTGCAGGGGATGCTGTACGGTGCCGCCGGGGATGATGCCGCCCTGAGCGCGGCCATTTTACAGGTGCTTGCCCTGCCGGACCACGGCACGGCGCTGGGCACCGCCGCGCAGATCCGCGCCCGGGTGACCCATGACGCGGCCAAAAACGCTGCACAGATGATTGAAATTTACCGCAAAGTCCTGCAAAGGGAGGGAACACTGTGAGCCTGCCCGCCATTGGGGTGGTGATCCCCTGCTATAAGGCCGAGCGCACGCTGCGCCAGACGGTTGAAAGCGTGCTGCAGGGTGCACCGGACAATTTGCAGCTGGTGCTGGTGGAGGACGGCAGCCCGGACGGCACCGGCGCGTTGTGTGATGCCCTTGCCGCCCAAGACCCCCGCGTTACCGCACTGCACCAGCCCAACGGCGGGGCATCCGCCGCGCGCAACGCGGGGTTGGATACACTGTGCCGCAGCGGTGCCGAGTGGGTGCTGTTTGTGGATGCGGACGATACCCTGCTGCCGGGGCTGTGGCAGGCGCTGCCTGCTGCATTTGATGCGCAGCCGGGCCTGATTTTGTACGGCATGGTGCGCGCCAGCGGCCCTGCCCCCAATCCGCTGGCCCCCGGCTGCTATGCCGGCCCCGCCGCGCTGGGGGATGCGCTGGACCCGCTGCTGTTTGAAAGCGGCTACCTCGCCGCCCCCTACCCCAAGCTGTTCCGGCTGGATGTGATCCGCCGGAACAAGCTGCGGTTTGACCCACGCTTAAAAATCAATGAAGATGTTTTGTTTAATCTTCAATATTTGCGGTTTTTGCTTTTTTTACAAAAAAACTCTGCCATTTATTGCCTTACAGGTGTATACTATAATCAGAATGATATGCTTGCGGGCAGTCTGTCCCGCTCCCTGCGGGGGGATTTGCTGGACGCCGAGGCTGTGACCCGCCCCGTGCTGGAAGCATTCTTGACGGATGCCAAACTGCCTGCACCAGAAATTGACCGCCTGGTGCAAATAAGCCGGGTGCGTGCCGCGTTAAATCAATATGGGCTGCTGACCGGCTGTCCCGGCCGCATGCCGTTTGCCCAGCGGCGGCAGCTGTTTGCCCGCATTTTGCAGGATGCTGATGCCCGCGCGGCCCTGCGCGCCCGCCTGACTGCGGACCCCAACCGCCTGCTGGCGCTGCCCTACCGGCTGGGGGTATTTTTGCACAGCGCCTGGCTATTGGCCGCTTATACCCAGCTGAAAAACCGCTTTTTATGAGAGGAACGTTTTGCATGCCGAACCCGACCATTTCCATTGTGACAACTGTATATGACGCCAAGGATTACATCCCCCGCACGGTGCGTAGCATTCTGGCCCAGAGCTTTACGGACTTTGAGCTGCTGCTGGTGGAGGATGGCAGCCCCAACGGCTGCGGCGAGCTGTGTGATGAGCTTGCCAAAGCCGACCCGCGCATCCGGGTGTTCCACAAGGAAAACGGCGGCCCGGCCTCCGCTTTGAACGTTGGGCTGGACAATGCCCGCGGGGATTACATCGGCTTTGTGGATTCGGACGACCTGGTGGATCCGGATCTCTACGAAACACTTTTGAATGCCATCCGCGAAAATGATGTGCGCATTGCCTCCTGCAATGCCGACGCGGTGGACGAACAGGAAAAGCCCGTGCCGGGGGCCGGGGTCAACATCAACATTGCCGGGCGGCACATGGCCATGGAGCTGCTGCTGGATACCTTTAAAACCGGCGGCTTTTACGGGCTGCTGTGCTGGAACAAGCTGTTTGACATCCGCCTGTTCCGCGATAAAGGCGTGCATTTTGACGAAACCATGTTCTTTGGCGATGACGCCAGCGAGCTGCACCGCGTGTATGACGGCGAGTATGTTTACTGTGTGCCGCGCGTGCTGTACCACTACCGGCGGCGCGGCGGCCAGATGACCGAGGTGCTGTTTCCGCCGCGGCGGCTGGATGATTTGAAAATGTACTGGAACTGGCTGGGCTGGTTTGCCGCGCAGCCGGACAAAACCGAATATAAAGGTTATTATGAATGGGCCGTGGCATGGTACTGGAAGGTGTTTTACCTGTTCTGGTGCCAGGCCAGCGAGGCCGGAGCCATGGCAAAGCTGAAACCGGAATTTTTGAAGCACAAAAAGCATCTGGACAGCATTTTGCCGGACATCCTGCGCTGCCCGCATGTGCCCGGTGCCGAAAAAGCGCGCGCTGTGCTGTTCTGCGCCGCACCGGGGCTGACCTACACGCTGGCACACGCCCGCGGCAAGCTGCATGGCAGCAAAACGGACTGAGGAATGAGGGGGAAAAACAAGATGGAACATATTGCAGTTAGTGTGATCGTTCCCATTTACAACGCAGAGCCCTGGCTGGAAGAGTGCGTGCAGAGCATTCTGGACCAGGATTTCCCGGCCAGCTACGGCACGATCGAAGTGCTGCTGATCGATGACGGCGCAACGGATGGCAGCGGCGCTTTGTGTGACCGCCTTGCCAAGCGGGACAACCGCATTAAAGTGGTGCACCAGGAGAACCAGGGGCTTTCCGGCGCGCGCAACACCGGCATTGATATGGCCCGCGGCCGCTATTATGCCTTTATTGACAGCGACGATGTGGTGCGCCCGGCGTACCTGAAAAAGATGTACGAAGCCTGCGAAGCGCACGACGCCTACATGGCGATCTGCGCAGTGGAGGACGTACAGGAGAACGGCAAGCCCCTGCCGGAGCCGGTGTTCACCCCGCCCACGCAGGAAGGTGTGTTCCGCGGCAAGGATCTGCTGAATGATTTTTATGCCCCCAACGGCACTTATTACACCGTTGCATGGAACAAGCTTTACCGCGCCGAGGTGTGGAAGCTGCTGCATTACCCGGAGGGCCGTCTGCACGAGGATGATTTTGTGGCGCACCGGCTGTTCTGGCGGTGCGATAAAGTGGTGTGCCTGCCGGATGTTTTGTACAATTACCGCCTGCGTTCCGGCAGTATTATGCGCACCAGCCTGAAACCCGGCGCGTTTGACGCGGTGGACGGCCTGGCTGACCGGTACCGCTTTTATGTCGAGAACGGCGCGGACCGTTCGGTGATTGATTCGGCTTATGCTGCCTGTTGGCGGCGGTATCTTTTCCTGTGCGCCAAGGTACGCCAGAACCCGGAGCCGCAGCTGGTCAAGGCCATCAGCAAGGAGCAGTTTCTGATGCAGGGGCTGATCAGCTACCTGCCCAACTGCCGCCACATGAAGATGACCGAAAAACTTTCCGCCGCCCGCTGGGCCATGATGCCCGCCGAAAGCCTTTGCCCGGCAAAGTGATTGTTTACGAGAGCTTTCCAGCCTTTTTTGAAAAAAAGGCTTCGGCGAAAAAACTTTAATAGAATATAAGAATAAAAATAGGGATTGGATAGCGAACGGGTAAACAAAATACGCTCAAAACATATTGAAGCACGCGTTTTCCCCATAGAGACCGTAGGGGTGCATATTGTGCGCCCGCTGACCTAATGTCATAGCGTTTTTCCAAGGATTGTATATGGGACAAACGGCCACGGGACGATGCAAGCATCGTCCCCTACAAATAATTTTTAGGTTTGCGATAACCATTTTGCGTTTCTCCCCGGCGCAATGAGGGCATCGCGCCCTACGGAATATTTTGCCGCTCATCACGCACTTTCAAACATTCCAAAACCTAATATTTCCTGAGCGGCGCTGCGCGCCGCGGTCCACCACCATTATTCTTTATTCTTTTTTAATTATTCTTTACCTGCCCCATTCCTAATTAAACTCCTAACTCCTCCCTCCTAACTCCTAACTAATTTTCCGTCCACACCAAACTTTCAAACCAACGAAAAAAGGGGTTGTCCATTTTGCCGCTGCGCTCGCCGAATACACCGCGCAAACCGCGCATTTTGCTGGTTCCGCCGCCGGAGCTGCCGGTTCCTGCTGTGCAGGGCGGCGCGGTGGAAACCCTTGTCACCCACCTGATCCGTGAAAATGAACGGGCGGGCAAGCTGGACCTGCTGTGCGCCAGCATCCCGGACCCGGAAGCCGCCGCCCAGGCACAAGGGCTGCAGCACACCAAAATGCTGTACGTTGCCAAGCCCCGCGGCGTGCGCCGGTATTACCCCATGGTGTTTCTGGAGCGCTGCTTTGGCGTTGCCGCCCCGTATGACCCGTGGTATCAAAAAGTTCAGCTTTCCCTTGCACTGGAGCTGCCCACGCCGGACCTGATTGTGGCGGAGGGCGGCACCCTGACCCAGTGCAGCGCCATCAGCAAAATGTTCGGCAAGCGGCGTTGCCTGGCCCACCTGCACGGCCAGACCAGCTGCAGCCATGAGATGGACGCCATTTACGGCGGTATTCTGGCCCTGAGCGAGTTTATCCGCGATGATTACCTCAAAACCAGCGAGCTGGACCGCAAGCATGCCTACATCCTGCACAACTGCATTGATACCGCCCGCTTTGTACCCGGCCCGGCGGATGCTGCGCTGCGGGCTTCCCTCGGCTTTGCGCCGGAAGATTTTGTTGTACTGTTCTGCGGCCGCCTGGAGCCGGATAAGGGCATCCACAAGCTGTTGGAAGCGATGGAGAATATCCATGACCCGCGCATCAAGCTGCTGATTGTGGGCAGCCCGTTTTTTGGCCGTACCCAGCAAAGCCCGTTTTTGCGCAAGTTGGAACAGCAGGCCGAGACCCTTGGCGACCGGGTGCGCTTTACTGGCTATGTGCCCAATGATTCGATGCCGGAATATTACCGCCTGGCGGACCTTGTCTGCGTGCCCACCTTGGTGGAGGAAGCCGCCGGGCTTGTGGCGGTGGAAGCCATGGGCTGCGGCCGACCGGTGCTTGCCACCCGCAGCGGCGGTATGCCGGAATATCTGGACGGCAGCCAGGCCGTGCTGGTGGACCGTGACGGCAATGTAGCCGGGCAGCTGAGCTTTGCCATCCGCATGCTGTACGAACACCCGGATCTGCGCGCCCAGATGAGCACCGCCGGTGCAAAGACGGCACAGCGCTATTCTTCTGCACGCTTTTATGATGATTTTGTACGCATTGTGTACGATTTTGGAGGTCACCTATGGAACAGCCCGTCATCTGTGTGATCGTTCCGGTATACAAGGCGGAAGCCACCCTGCCCCGCTGCATCGAAAGTGTGCTGACCCAGCAGCTGCCGGGCGGGCTGCGGCTGATCTTGGTGGACGATCAAAGTCCAGACCGCAGCGGCGAAATTTGTGACGCTTACGCAGCAAAGGATCCCCGTGTGATGGTACTGCACCGCAGGGAACGCGGGGTTTCCGGCGCGCGCAATGCCGGGCTACGGGCCGCCACCGGCGAGTATATTGTATTTTTGGACAGTGACGATGTCCTGCGCCCCGGCGCTTTGGCCGCCGCCCTTGCGGCACAGGCCGCTGCCCCCAACGCTTTTGTGCTCTGGCACTACACCATGCAGCCGGACGATACCACCCCTGTAACCACAGTAGCCCACCCGGCCCAACAGAGCGACCTGGCCCGCCTGCACCTGGACTGCCTGATCGCCATGCCGTGGAACAAGCTTTACCGGCGCACATACGCCCGGCAGCTTGCCTTTGACCAGGCTTATACCCTTGGCGAAGATTTGCAGTTTGTGCTGGATTATCTGGCTCTGCTGGGGCGCTGCCAGCCGGATTTCAGCTACCTTGTGCTGGAAAGCGCCCTGACCTTTTACGATTGCAGCCGCACCGGCACCCTTTCCACCAAGTACCACGCCAATTACTGCGAAATTTGGCCCAAGCATTTTGCCAAGCTGAACGCCGCCTGCACCGCTGCTGCCTGCCCGCCGCAGGATATGCTGCCGCTGCACCGCGCGGAATTGCAGGTTTTGGCGGAGGGTGCCGCGGACATTTTGCGGCGGGACCCCAACGCCATGCCCGCACGCCGCGCCAAAGCCCGCACCGCGCTGCAAAGCCCATGGCTGAAAAGCCTGCTGGATACAATGCGCCATGAGCACTGTTACAGCCCCTATTACCTGCCCTGCCGCTGGAACAGCTTGCGTCTGCTATGGATGTTGTCCGAAGCTGCGCGCACGCAGAGCCCCCTGTTCGGCAAACTGGACTGGGCGGGGTATTATTTGCTGCTGGGCCGCATGAAGCGCGGCTGAACCGCAGCCTGCTTTCTCTCTGGTATTACAGTACATTTCCCCCAGGCAGCGCCGCTGGCTTGCCTGGGGTTTTGTTTTTGCATCGTCAGGTTTTTGGGGTTGTAGATTGTATTCACCTGCTTAACATGGTATAATGGGACAGAATTATCTCTTTGTACTATTTTTAACACATTTGGGAGAATTATTTAATCGTCAACCACTGCAGCGGCACTGCTTTTATGTGTTTGGCCGCTAAATCTGTTTTGGAGTGTTTTAGATGATGTTTTTATCGCGTGCAGAGTCCTCTTATCTGCACCAGCACCTAAGCGTTGTGCGCCATGTCACCCTGGACCCGGAGGGCCCCGGTGTGCTGCGCATTCACCTGCTCCCTTGCAAAAAAGCACGGCGCAATGTGCCGTTTGTTGCACTTTTGAACGGGCAGGATATTTTGCCGCTCAGCGTTTCCTGGGCCATTCTGCTGGCAGGGCTGATGGACGCCCTGCAGCCTTTTGAGGGCAAGGAGATCACCGAGGACCAGTGGGCCGGCATTGCCGCCCAGGCTGTGGAAACCGCCGTTGCTGTTTACCCGAAAACGGCTCCCGACCAGATCCGCGCGGATTTGAATGCCATGCTGACCTCCTTCCGCGCGCTGACCGCCGGGCAGGAACCGCCCGTGCATGTGCAGCCGATGGATCTGGGCGCTTACGCCCGCTATATGGCAGCCCCCCACCGTATGGACCTGATGGTAAGCTCCATGGAAAAGGACGGTGCCTGGCACTGCAACCAGAAATGCCTGCACTGTTACGCCGCCAACCAGCCCCTTGGCGCGGTGAAAGAGCTGGATACCGACCAATGGCTGGCTGTTATCCAAAAATGCCGCGCGGCGGGCATTCCGCAGCTGACCTTTACCGGCGGCGAACCCACCATGCGCAATGATCTGGTCAGCCTGGTGCATGCCGCACAGTGGTTTGTTACCCGGCTGAACACCAACGGCCGCATGCTGACCAGCGCCCTTTGCCGGGAACTGGCGGACGCCAGCCTGGACAGCGTGCAGGTCACCCTATATTCGGCGGATGAAGCTATCCATAACACGCTGGTGGGTGCCCCCGGCTATGCGGACACCATCAGCGGCATCCGCAATGCGGTGGAGGCGGGGCTGAATGTCAGCATCAACACCCCGTTGTGCAGCCTGAACCAGGATTACACCGCAACGCTGGCGCTGGCCAACTCTCTTGGCGTGCGCTATGCCACCTGCAGCGGGCTAATTCCCACCGGCGGGGCCGAAACCGACCCCAGCAAGGCCACCCGCTTAACGCCGGAAGCACTGACCGCCGTGCTGCGCCCCGCGATGGCCTATGCTGAACAAAACCACATGGAGATCAACTTTACCAGCCCCGGCTGGCTGCCGGATGCGGTATTGTTGGACCTTGGCTTTACCCAGGTGCCCAGCTGCGGGGCCTGCCTTTCCAACATGGCCGTTGCGCCGGACGGCACCGTTCTGCCCTGCCAGAGCTGGCTGCGGGAGGGCGCTGACCTTGGCAACATCCTGCATGACCCCTGGCACAAGATCTGGAATGCCCCCGCCTGCCGCCGTGTGCGGGAAGAAAGTGCGAAAATGGAACACATCTGCCAGCTTGGCACAACCGTTCCCGCACAGGGAGGTTTGTGATGAAACAATCCGTTTTACGCTTTGCCGCGCAGCTGTGGGCTATGCTGGCCGTTCTGCTGCTGTTTGTTGCCGCCGCCCTGCCCGCCCATGCGGATGACGGCGACATGGATGAGATCACCCACTATACCGTAACAGTGGACACCCGCGCCGATGGCTCCGCCGATATCACCTATGAGCTGGACTGGAACGTGATCGGCGGCAGCCTGGATGAACCGCTGACCTGGGTGCGCATCGGCCTGCCCAACAGCCACAACGACAGCCTGGTCAACCTGACGCCGGATACAGTTCTTAACGTAAGTTCCGTGGATGACGGCGGTTCCTTTGCCAAGGTTGATTTTATCAACGCCTACTTCCCGCCGGATATTGCCGCCACCATCGGCGCACAGAGCAGCGTACACTTTGCGTTCCAGGTACACCAGTCCCATCTGTTTTTGCTGAACGAGGACGGCAACGCCGACTACAGCTTTACCCCCGGCTGGTTCGATGATTTGTGTGTGGATGAGCTGACCATCCGCTGGGTGGCGCTGGACGGTATCCAGGCCGATAACGACAGCCAGGACGGCAACTATCTTGTGTGGAACTTTGGCCCGCTGGACCATGGCGAAAGCGCCACGGTGCATGTCAGCGTTCCCGCCCATACAGCACAAAACTACTCCCCCGATGCTGCCGCAACGGACAGCGAAATGTATTATGACGACAGTGACCAGGTACTGGTTTTCTTCTTCGTGCTCCTTCTGGTCATTATCGTGATTGCTCTGATCACGGTTTCCGTTTCCCGCACAAACGGGATCTGGAACGGTGGTTTTGGCGAGGATGACCCCGACGACTGGTACTGGTATTCCAACGGGCACACCCATATCCATGTTGCCCGTAATCTGCCCCCGCCAGAAGGCTACCATCGCGTTCCCCCACCCGCAAACTTCAAGGCCGGGGGCGGAAAGACCCGCGGCGGTGGTGCCGGGCGGCGCAGCGGCGGTTCGGATCACTCCAACCATTCCAGCTGCGCGTGTGCGTGTGCCTGTGTTTCCAGCTGTGCATGCGCCTGCGCGTGTGCGGGCGGCGGCCGCGCCGGGTGCAGTACCAAAAACTTTTATAAAATTACCGTGAAAAAAGCCGACTGATATAACGGAGGGCAAAGCCATGAGCCTGGAAGATCAATACGATGCCTGGGTGCGCAGTGTGACCGGTACAGGCCGCCACAGCGCTACCAAACAGGACCGCGATGCCGCGCAAAACAGCCTGAACGCCATGCAGGCCCAGCTGGACGCTTTGGCCGAAAGCCAAAAACGCCAGAAATCTGCCGCGGGCGCCCTGAACGCCGTGCAGCGCGCCGGTGCCGCCACCGCGGACAGTGTGCGCCGCATGAGCAGCGAGCTGACCCAAAGCCTGCGCCAGGACGGCCTGCTGGGCGGCAAAACCGCACAGCCTGCCCCCGCAGCAGAACCGGTAAAAGCCGGCCCGGAAAACTTTAATGGCCTGGCCGACCGGGTGTGCCAGCAGGTGCTGGGGCAGGATGCCTTTGTGGGGCAGGTGGTCAAGGCGTTCCGCCGCCCCTTTGTGATGGGCACCGCCGATACCGCCCATGCCCGCGGCAGCATGCTGCTGTGCGGCCCCACCGGTACCGGGCGGCACTATGCCCTGACCTGCATTGTGGACGAGATGGCAGGCCGCGGACTTTTGCACAGCGCCCTGATTGAAACGATGGATCTGGCCCTGTACCCCGGCCCCGCACAGGAAAAGCTGTTTTTGCAGGACCTGTATGCCGCCTTGCAGTCTGACGCCGAGGTTCTGGCCTTTGACCATTACGAAAGCTGTGCATCCAATTACCTGAACATGCTGGCAACGCTGGCCATTGACGGCACTCTGCCGCTGACCAGCCGCTATGTATTGCAGCGCGGCATTCTGGTGGATGTGGGCACCGCCCTGGCCCCCGGCGCGATCGGCGAATTGCAGGCTGCCGGCAAGTATTTTGTATTTTTCTCCAACCGGGACGAAACCGCCCTGGCGGACAAGTTCGGCGCGCGGTTCGTGGACGCGCTGGAGGGGGACATCTGCCGCACCCAGGCGTTCACCCCCGAAAGCCTGGCCGCCATTGCCGCGCGGGAGCTGAACCACCTGGCCCAGCGGGTCAAGGCGCAGTGCGGCCTTGTGCTTGCCATGGGCAGCGATGTGCGGGACCTGGTTGCCGCGCAGTACGGCAAAACCAGCGGCATGACCGCCATGCGCGATTATGTCGACAGCATCTACCGCGCCTTTGCAGAGTACGTTCTGGATGCGGACGACATTCCTACCGCCGGAACGCCCGCCAAATTGACGGTGGACGGCAGCTGCCTGATGGCCGCCATTGGCAGCGGTGAACCGTTTGACCTGCTGGCCCTGCTGCCCCGCCAGTACCGCGGCGATGTGGATGCCGTGGAAGCGGAGCTAGATGCCATTGTGGGCCTTGACGAAGTAAAGGATTTTGTGCGCGGCATTGCCCAGAACGTGCAGGCCCAGCAAAAGCGCAAGGCCCAGGGCCTGAAAGTTGCCGATGTGAACATGCACATGATTTTTACCGGCAACCCCGGCACCGGCAAAACCACGATTGCCCGCATTCTGGCCAAGTATCTGAAAGCCATCGGCGCACTGCGCGGCGGCCAGCTGGTGGAAGTGACCCGTGCCGACCTGGTGGGCCGCTATGTCGGCCACACGGCCCCGCTGACCAACCAGGTGATCCAGAGCGCTTTGGGCGGCGTGCTGTTCATTGATGAAGCATACAGCCTGTACCGCGGCGGCGAGGACAGCTTTGGGCTGGAAGCCATCGACACCCTGGTAAAGGGCATTGAGGACCACCGCGATGACCTGGTGGTAATCCTGGCCGGGTACAGCAAGGAGATGGCGCTGTTCCTGACGGCGAACTCCGGCCTGGCCAGCCGCTTCCCGAACCAGATTGAATTCCCGGATTACACAGGCGCTGAGCTTTTGGCGATCACCCAGAGCATTGCCAAAAGCAAGGGGTACCGCCTGGACGATGCCTGTGCGATGCCGTTGGTGGCATTCTTCGACCGCCGCCAGTCAGAGAACGCCGCCGAAAATGGCAACGGACGCATGGCCCGTAACACGCTGGAAAAAGCCATCCTGAACCAGTCCAAGCGCCTGGTCGCGGATGCTGATGCCGCGCTGGACCTGCTGCTGCCGGGGGATTTCGAACTGGAGTGATTCCTTACGGGAGTTTTCCGGCCTTTTTGAAAAAGGCCTTGGCGAAAGACTTTAATGGGTATCGCATAAATCACATAAGCTAAGGCAACACCGCACAATTCCCGCCTTGCGGCTTAAGCACCGCCGAAAACTCCTCCCTCTTAACTAAAAAAATCCGCCCCATCCAGAACAGCTCTCACCATTCTAAAGGGGCGGACAAAAGTTTGATTTACAGTACCTTGGACAAAAACGCTTTCAGGCGCGGATTGTCGGGGTCCTTAAAGAACTCCTGCGGGGGCTTATCGACCTTGATAACACCCTCATCAATAAAGATCACACGGTTGGCAACCTCGCGGGCAAAACCCATTTCGTGGGTCACCACCACCATGGTCATGCCATCGCGGGCCAGTTCCTTCATCAGTTCCAGAACTTCGCCTACCATTTCGGGGTCCAGCGCGCTGGTGGGCTCGTCAAACAACAGCACTTCAGGGTTCATGGCCAGTGCACGCACAATGGCAATGCGCTGTTTCTGGCCGCCGGAAAGCATGTTGGGGTAAACATCCGCCTTATCGGCCAGGCCAATGCGCTCCAGCAGCTCCATGGCCTGCTTGTCGGCAGCAGCCTGGCTCATACGGCCCAGGCGCACCGGAGCCAGCGTGATGTTCTTTTTCACCGTCAGGTGGGGGAACAGGTTAAAATGCTGGAACACCATGCCCATCTGGGCGCGGGTGGCATCAATGTCGCGTTCGGTGATCTCTTTGCCGTCCAGCATAACCGTGCCGCCGTCCGGTTCTTCCAGGCGGGTCAGGCAGCGCAGAAAAGTGGACTTGCCGCAGCCGGAAGGCCCAACCAGGCAGACAACATCGCCCTTATTGATGGTCAGGTCAATGCCCTTGAGCACATCCAGACCGTTATAGTTCTTTTTTAAGTCCTTAACGACGATCACTCTTCGCCAGCCTCCCTTCCAGTTTGCCAAGCAGCCAGGTAAAGATCATAACCAGAATCAGATACATCAGCGCCACGCCGAACAACGGGAACATCGGCTCGTAAGTACGGTTCATGATGCCCTGTGCAGCGTACAGCAGCTCCTTGCCGCCAATAACGGTGATGAGCGAGGTATCCTTGAGAAGGACGATGAACTCATTGCCCAGGGCAGGCAGCACCGAGCGGATGGCCTGCGGAATCACGATCAGCACCATGGTTGTCATGTAGTTCAGGCCCAGGCTGCGGCCGGCTTCCATCTGACCGGGGTCAACGGCCATCAGACCGCCGCGGATGATCTCCGAAACATACGCACCGGAGTTAATGCCCAGTGCCAGCGCACCGACCATGGTAAAGTTGCGGCTGTTGGCAAAGATAACCATGCTCATAATCAGCATCTGCACCATCATGGGGGTGCCGCGGATCACAGTGGCGTATAGCTTGCATACAGCGTTGGCAACGGCAAGAGCCGGGTCGTGGTGGCCGCGGCGCTGCTGGTCATGCGCAACACGCACCAGGGCAACCACGCTGCCCAACACCACGCCGATCGTCAAAGCAATTGCCGTTACATACAGCGTGGGGATGACCCCTTTGAGGTATTGCTGCCAGCGGTTTGAGGCAATAAATGCCTGGTAGAATTTGACGAACAGATCCTGCCCGAAATCCAGCTTTGTACCAGCTTTCGCCAGCTGGGTCAGCATTTCGTATTGTGCGGCCATCCGCATTCCACACCTTTCCTGTGTTCCGGCACCAGGGCACCGGGCGTTTATTTTACGGTCTTACCAACAAAAGGGAGGCGCCCCTGTGGGCCACCTCCCTGTGGCACTTGTGAAAAAGCTGCTTTATTCAGCAGTGATGTACTTGTCCACGATAGCCTGCAGGGTGCCGTCGGCCTTCAGCTCTTCCAGAGCGGTGTTGATGGCATCCTTCAGTTCGGTGTTGCCCTTACCAACGCCGATTGCGTAGCTTTCTTCCACGTAAGCGGTGTCCAGCAGCTTCAGGCCGGGGTTGGCAGCAATAAATTCCTTAGCGGGAGCGTTATCAATAACAACGCAGTCAACCTGGCCGTTGTTCAGCATCTGCACGGCAGTCAGGCCGTTGTCGTAAGCAACAACGTTCTCATCGCCAAAGTCGTCAGAGCAGTACAGGTAGCCGGTGGTACCGCGCTGGGTGCCGATTTTCTTGCCAGCCAGGTCATCCACGCTGGCAATATCGGAATCTTCCTTGACGATGATGGACTGGATGCCGGTTGCGTAAGAATCGGTGAAGTCCATCACGTTCTGGCGCTCGTCGGTAACGGTAACGCCAGCCATAACCATATCGGCCTTGCCCTGCTGTACAGCCAGCAGGGCAGCGTCAAAGTCCATATCATCGATCTGCAGCTCCAGGCCCAGCTTGTCAGCAATAGCCTGTGCGGTCTCAATGTCGATGCCCTCAAATTCGCCGGAATCGGTGGTCATCTCGTACGGGGGGAAGGCTGCGTTGGTGGACATGATCAGCTTGCCCGGCTCAACGGTGGACAGCTCAGCAGTTTCAGTCTCGCTGGCTGCTTCAGAGGAAGCAGCCTCGGAAGATGCAGCATCGCTGGAAGCGGTCTCGGAGGAAGCGGCTTCGGAAGATGCAGCAGAAGAAGCGGTGGAACCGCAGGCAGCCAGGCTCAGGACCAAGGCAGCGGCAGTCATCAAAGACAATGCTTTTTTCATTACAATATACCTTCTTTGTTCATGGTTCTCTGATTTTCAAGGTGTATCTGAAAACAAGGAAAATGACGGACAATTCGCAAACACAAGCAGGATGTAAGGCAAAGAGCCGCAGGAACCCTTTCTGGATTCCAAGGGCAACACCGCACAATTCCCGCCTTACGGCTTAAGCACCGCTTCGGCGGCTGC
>ERZ773145.632-NODE-632-length-34415-cov-24.341618_pt1 | contig 34415 bp, 31 predicted proteins | sample MGYA00580848_ERZ773145 | MGnify/ENA primary metagenome ERZ773145 (study PRJEB29015, sample SAMEA2737858) | human gut metagenome | biome: human gut; feature: human-associated habitat; material: faeces | place: China | collected 2012 ... | reverse complement strand
GCTACCTCAAGGGCGAGACCCAGATGGAGGTGGCGCGGGAGATCGGCATCAGCCAAGCGCAGGTCAGCCGGCTGGAAAAGGCCGCGCTGGAACAGTTCCGCACCCACCACTAGCAGCAAAAGCGGCGCACACCTTATTTATAAAGGAATGCGCCGCTGCTTTTATTTTTTGCTGTATTTCCGGCGGGTGGCCGCCCCGCCCCGCAGGTGCCGTTCCGCCTTGTTCCGGGCCAGCACGGCCTGTACCCGCCGGAACAGGGCGGGGTCCACCTTCCGCAGCCGGGCCGAAACGTCCTTGTGCACGGTGGATTTGCTGCACCCGAAGGCCCGCGCCGCCGCCCGCACCGTCGCGCTGTGCTCCGCAATGTATTCTCCCAGCAGCGCGGCCCGCTGCTCCGGTTCCACTTTCATGTCCCGTCCCCTCCTCCGCAAGACTCCTTGGTAAAAAATATGAGGCGGAGTGCGCCAATATGCCCGCCGGGGCTTGACTTTTGGCCGCGGGCGGCTATACTGGAAGCGGACATGAAAACAGGGGCGCCGAAAGGCTGAGATCCGCACCGTGCGGAGTACCCTTGAACCTGATCCGGGTAATGCCGGCGTAGGTAGTTTGCGAAACGTTCCCATCTTTCACAAACGAAGCCTCTGCGTCTGCTGTTGCGGACGCATTTTGTTTTTGTGTACTATTTTCAGAGGAGCGAATCCAAAATGTCGAAAACTTATTCCAAGACCCGCATTCTGGTGGAGTGCGCGCTGATGATTGCCATCGGCACCGTTCTGTCCAACATCAAGATCTTCACGATGCCCAACGGCGGCAGCGTCACCCTGCTGAGTATGCTGCCCTTCGTGCTGGTGTCCTTCCGCCACGGTGTGAAGTGGGGCCTGTTCACCGGCTTCGTCAATGGCTGCCTCCAGATGCTGCTGGGCTTCTGGGCACCCCCGACGCCCACCTTCCTGTACTTCCTCGGTGAGATCCTGCTGGACTACATCGTGGCCTTCATGGCGCTGGGCACCGCCGAGCTGTTCGCCCGCCCCTTCAAGAACCGGATGGTCGGCGTGGCCTTCGGCACCTTCATGGCCGGTTTCCTGCGCTTCATGTGCAGCTTCCTGTCCGGCGTGCTGGTCTGGGGCAACCTGAACGAAGGCCTGAGCGCTTGGACCTACAGCTTGGTCTACAACGCCAGCTACATGCTGCCGGAGACCCTCCTCACGCTGTTGGCCGCCGTCCTGCTCATCAAGGTGGCTCCCCAGATCTTCGACCGCCAGTACGCTGCGAACTGATCTTTTGAATTTTCCACGCACCATCGCGCCCCGGCAGCTTTACCGCCTGCCGGGGCGCTTTTTTGTGCAGAAATTTGCAAAATGGTGTTGACAACGCCTCTCCCTGCTGGTATAATAACTCACGTCGCAAGACACTGAACCGAATATGTGGGGGATTAGCTCAGCTGGGAGAGCACTTGCATGGCATGCAAGAGGTCAGCGGTTCGATCCCGCTATTCTCCACCAAAAAACCACTGCACAATGTTCGTGCAGTGGTTTTCTTTTTTTCCTCATGTGAACAACACCCCCACCTGCGCAGGTGGGGGTGTTGTTGGTTTTTCTTTATTGGGAAGTTCCTTACCGAACCTAGGAAAAGATCAGACGAACGGGTTATAGAACCGCCCGAAGCGGAGGGTCACGGTCAGGCTGAGCAGCAGCAGCGCAGCGCCCAGCCCCAGCGCGATGAAATCGCGGCGGACGAAGGGGCGCTGGGTGTACCATGTGCGCTTGCTCTTTTTGCCAAAGCCCCGCAGCTCCATGGCGTTGGAGATGGTGTCGATGCGGTTCAGGCTGGTCAGGATCAGGGGCAGCAGGATGTTTACGGAATTTTTGAGCCGTTTGAAGAAAGGTTCCTTCTTGCCCAGCTCCACGCCGCGGGCCTGTTGGGCCTGACTGATGCTGTGGTAGTCCCGCTGGATGTCCGGGATATACCGCAGCGCTATGGCCACCGAGTAGCCCACCTTATACGAGATGCCGATGCTGTTCAGGCTGGCCGCAAACTCGCTGGGGTCGGTGGCCGAGATGAAGAGGATGGCCACCGGCAGGGCCACGAAATACTTCAGCGAGATGTTGCACATATAGAACAGCTGCTCCGCCGTCAGGTCATACCGCCAGAACAGGTGGCAGAGCACCGTGCGGGTGCCGTAGAGGGTCGTGCCCTGATCGGGGTCGAACAAAAAGATGAAGAAGTTGTTCAGCAGCAGGAACACCAGCATGAAGACCAGCATGAACCGCACTTCGCGGAATTTGATCCTGCTCAGCTTGAACGCCGCCAAGCTGACCGCCAGCAGCACCAGCAGCACATAGGTGTTGTAGGTAATCATGCTGGCAAAGGTAAACAGCAGGAAAAACGCCAGCTTGGTGGTGCCCGTCAGCTTATGGACGACACTTTCCCGCGGGAGATAATTCAGCACCGTTTTAGCGGCCATTTTCTCGCACCTCCCTGTCCTGCGCGATGAAGCGCTCCACAAATTCCTGCGCGGGCTCGATGCCGCAGCGGTTGGCCAGCGTATAAAGGCTGGTCTCCTTCAGCGCGGCCCGTTCGATGAGGGCCGGGTCGCACAGAACGCCTGCCGCGCTCCGGTCCGCGATCAGCTCACCATCGCAGAAGACGAGGGCACGCTGGGTGTATTCGAGCATCAGGTGCATATCGTGGGTGATCATGACCACCGTGACGCCCTGCGCGTTCAGACCGCGCAAAAACTCCATGATGTCGGTATAGTGGCGGAAATCCTGCCCGGCGGTCGGCTCGTCCAGCAAAATCAGCTCCGGGTCCAGCGCCAGCACACTGGCGATGGTCACCCGCTTTTTCTGGCCGAAGCTCAGCGCCGACACCGGCCAGTTGCGGAAGGGATACAGACCGCAGATTTTCAGCGTCTGCTCGACCTTTTCCCGGATCTGCGCTTCCGTCAGGCCGGAGCGCTGCAAACCCAGCGCTACTTCGTCGTAGATCATGGTCTTGGAGATCATCTGGTTCGGGTTCTGCATCACGTAGCCGATGTGCTTGGCTCGGCTGCGGATGTTCTCCCCGGCCAGCGGGTTTCCGTTCAGGAAGATCTCACCCGCATCCGGCGTCTCGAAGCCGCAGATGAGCTTGGACAGCGTGGATTTGCCCGCGCCGTTCCGGCCCACGATGCTGACCATCTCGCCCTTGCCGATGGTGAAGCCGACATGCTTCAGGGTCGGCTGGCCCTTCTGGTAGCCAAAGCTCAGATCCCGCACTTCCAGCAGGGGGACCGGGGCCGCCGCCGGTTCCGGCTGCGGGTAGGCGGTGAACCACTGCTTCAGCGCCGCCGTATCGGCCTCGTTCAGCACAAGGCTGTCCACATGGGCAGGGCGCTTTTCCGGCGTGATGGCCACGCCCGCATACCGCAGCGCCGTGAGGTAGAGCGGCTCGCGGATACCGTTTTCGGCCAGCAGCGAAGTGGAAAGCAGTTCGTCCGGGCGCAGGTCGGCCAGAATCTTCCCCTCGTTGACGAGGACGATGCGGTCCACGTTCCGCCAGAGCACATCTTCCAGCCGGTGCTCGATGATGAGCACGGTGGTGTCGGTCTTTTGCTGGATTTCGTCGATCAGCTCAATGGCCTGTTTGCCGGTAGCGGGGTCGAGGTTGGCCAGCGGCTCATCGAAGAGGAGGATCTTGACCTGATCTACCATGACGCCCGCAAGGCCGACCCGCTGCTTCTGCCCGCCGGAAAGCTCGTGGGGCGCATAGCCGAGGTGGTTCTCAATGCCCACCAGCTTGGCGGCGCGGCGGGTGACGGCGTGCATCTCGTCCTGCGGCATACAGCTGTTTTCCAGCGCAAAGGCGATATCCTCGCCCACCGTCAGGCCGATGAACTGGCCGTCCGGGTCCTGCAGGACGGTGCCCACATGGGCCGACAGCTCAAAGATGCTGCTGTGGGGGGCGTCCACGCCGTCCACGGTCAGGGTGCCGGTGCACTCGCCGGGGTTTGCGAAGGGGTTCAGCCCGTTGATGCAGCCCGCCAGCGTGCTTTTTCCGCTGCCGGAGGGGCCCGCAATGAGCACCCGCTCACCGGGGTAGATGTCCAGATCGATGCCGGTCAGCGTCGGGCGCTTCTGGGCGCGGTACTGGAACGAAAAATTCTGGAACGATATAATGGGTTCTCTGCGTTCTGCCATGGGTACGTTACCTCAGCTGTTCAAACAAAAAGCCCTTCCTCCGGGATGGCCGAAGGAAAGGCTGCGGGCTCCATCCAAAAATCACTCCTGATCGAGCGAGCCCTTCTTGGCGATGGTCTTGGTATAGGCCAGCACCAGCAGACCGCCCACCACCACTGCGGTGATGATGTTGGAGATAGCGGCGAACGCACCCTGCGCGAAGACCTTCTTGACCGGCTCGGCGTAGATCAGGATGTCCAGCACAGGGGCAACCACGACCCATGCCAGCAGGTGTGCCACGATGTTGGCGGCGGTGAAGGCCGCCATCTGCTTCTTGCCGAACTCGCCTTCCTGCAGGTCCAGCTTCTTGGCGAACAGGCCGACCACAACGCCTACGAAGGCCGATGCGATGACCCAGCTCCACCACGGACTGCCGCCCCAAGACAGATCGATCAGGGTGTGGCCGATGAAGCCGATCAGGCCGCCCGCCACGGGGCCGTACATGGCAGCCAGCAGGGCCAAAACGGCGTACTGCAGACTGATGTTGGTGTTGGGCACCGGGCTGGGAATCGCCACGAAGCGGCCCAGAACAAAGAACAATGCGGCGCCGATACCGACGGCGACCACCGTTTTGATGCTGCTGTTGTTGTTTTTCATTTTCTTTCGCTCCTCTTTCTTGTCCGCGCAATGCGGCGGGTTTTACAAGACACTGTAAGTATACGACGGGCCGCGAAGCCTTGTCAATGGACAAACGGCTTTTTTTGCTGAAAAGCCGCGATCTTTAACGTTCCCCGCCGGATCTTTCCTGCTCCGGCACCAGCTTGCAGACCAGCTTCACCATCACCGGCGTCAGCGGCAGCCAGACCAGCGTGCACGCCGCATTGAACAGGGTGTGGGCGTTGGCGATCTGCCGCGCAATGATCTCCAGCTCCGGCCCCTTGGGGGAAACAGCCTCCACGAGCTTTGTCATCCACGGCAGGGCCAGCAGACAGACCACGCTCCCCGACAAATTGAAGCAGCAGTGGGCAGCGGCGGTGCGCTTGGCATCCTGCGGCTGGCCGAGCGCCGCAAGGATGGCGGTGATGGTGGTGCCGATGTTGTCCCCCAGCAGGATGGGCAGGGCCCCCGCCAGCCCCAGCACGCTGTGGATGCCGTCCGGCCCGGCCTGTTGGGCAGCCCGCTGGAGCACCGCAATGGTGGCCGAACTGCTCTGCACCACCAGCGTCATCCCTGTGCCCAGCGCAAGGCCCAGCAGCGGGGCCCGGCGCACCTCGGCCATCCACCGCAGAAACACCGGGCTGACCGCCAGCGGAGCCATGGCACCGGACATGACTTCGATGCCGTCGAACAGCAGCCCGAAGCCGAACACCGCCAGCCCCAGCTGCCGGGTCGGCTCCCGCCGGGCCAGCGACCAGACCAGCACCCCGACGAACAGCAGGGGGAACACCCAGTCCTCCAGTCGGAAGGCCACCAACTGTGCCGTCATGCTGGTGCCCACATTGGCCCCGAACACCACGGCCACCGCCTGTGGCAGCCCCATCAGCCCGGCGCTGACGAAGCCGATGACCATTACGGTGGTGGCCGAGCTGCTCTGTAAAATGCTGGTGACAGCCATCCCCGCCAGCGCCCCGGTCAGCGGCGTGCGGGTGACCCGGCGCAGAAAGCCCCGCAGCCGCTCCCCCGCCGCTTGCTGCAAAGCCCGGCTCATGGTCGTCATGCCGTACAAAAACAGCGCCAGCCCACCGGCCAGCCCAAACAAACTGCGGACCCAATCTTCCATGTGCGATCCCCTTTCCCAGTCGGATAACACAAAAATACTCGCCTTCCAGCGGGAAAGCGAGTACATTTTGGGTCTGATTTACTTGTCGGTGCGGACGCAACGCAGCGCATACCGCGCCTGACCGCCGGTGGTGCAGGTGAAGAGAGTCAAGTCCCAGTCGTCGCCGGAGGACTTGACGGTCATCTTCTCGATCTGGGTCGGCTGCAGGACCTCCCCCGCGCTGACCTCGTAGTGCCACGTTTTGCCGTCCATGTCCACGAACAGCACCTCGGTGCCGACGGCCAAGTGCTTGATGGGGCTGAAATGGCGGGCGTAGTTGTGGCCCGCCACCACCAGATCGTCGGCGGCAAGGGAGCCGGCATACCGCCCCGGCGCGATCTTCAGGCCGGGATAGCTCCACTGCTTCATCACCGGCAGCGCCAGCCCGATGGACGGGATGGAGACATAGCCGATGTAATCGTAGCCGTCAATAAAGGTGACGGTCATACCGTCCGCTTCTTCCTCGGCGGGCTCTTCGGCGGTGGCCGACGCCGCTTCGCTCTCGCCGGGCAGGATGGTCTTGGGCTGCTCAAGGGTCTCTTCCAACTGGTTCAGCACGGCATCCGCCGCCTTCTCGGCGCGGGCATTGTCCCACTGGTTGTAGCCGAAGAGGCCCGCAGCCCCCAGCAGCGCCAGCACGCCCAGCGCAATAAAGAGGGTGCCCAGCTTACTTTTCATCCTTGCGGGTCCCCTTCTTGAGCTTGATCCCCGCCGCCACCAGCACCACGCCGGTCACTGCCAGCACCGGGATCGGCCAATTCAACTGGCCGGTCTGGGGCAGACCGTGGGCGCCCATGACACGGCCGTTGGGGTTGTCCGGGCTGGGGGCTTCCGGGTTCAGGTAGATCTTCTCACCGTGGGCGCCGAGGACCCAGCCGTCCGGGTTGTCCGGGCCGGGAGCCGCCGGGGTATTCGGGTTCTCCTCGTCCGGCTTGTCGGGGGTATCGGGGGTGTCCGGCGTGTCGGGCGTGTCCGGCGTGTCGGGGGGTTCGGGGGTCTTCTTGGCCGCAGTGCCGACCTTGGGCAGGGCGTCCACATCGTAGACGTAGCTGCCGTTTTCCTGAATCGGGACCGACACAAGGAACGGGTTGATGACGTTGTAATTCTCCGCCGCCGTGGTCTGAACGACCAGATACAGGCCCACCTCAAGGTCGCCGAACTCGGCTACGCCGAGGTCGCTGATCTCCACGGTAGTGGACTCGGCAGTGGCGGCGATCTTCTCGGCAAGCCGGCCCGCCAGCTCCCCCTCCGACAGATCCCCCAGCTCCACGCCGCAGTCCTCGAAGCCGTTGGTGTACACAAAGCTCAGGTTGGCGTTGTCCTTTTGGACCTTGGCCACGCGGTACAGGGTCAGCGTGCCGCCGCCCACCGCCTCGGATGTTTCGCTGTCGTAGAGCGACACCTTGATGGAACCGGTGCGGCTCAGATCGACCACTTCGAGGGCAAAGGCCGGAGCCGCGCACCACACCAACAGGGTCAGCGCCGCAAGCACAGCGGCCAGCCGTTTACGGATGCTCTTCATGATGGTTCTCCTCTCGCTGATTTTTGCGTTTGCGCAGATGCGGCACGGCCAGCATGACCACCAGCATCACCAGCAGCATGGGCACAGCCAGTGCCGGGGCCACGATAATGGGCTCGATGCGGAGCGCGTCCGCCGTTACGCGGATGTGTTTCTGGTTTTCCGCGTTCTCGATCCGCTTGCCGCGCACCAGAAGGCGGTGGGTGTTGATGCCGTAGGGGGTGCAGGTCATCAGGGTGACGTAGTCCTTGCCCTCCACCGGCTGCAAAAGATCGGTCTCGGTGGGCAGGACGATGGAGATCTGATCGACCTCATAGGTCAGCACCCGGTCCAGCACCGTGATGGTGAAGGTGTCGCCCACTTCCAGCTCATCCAGATTGGTGAAGAGCTTGGCGCTGGGCAGCCCGCGGTGGGCCGAGATGACAGCGTGGGTGCCCGCGCCGCCCACCGGAAGGCTGCTGCCCTCCAGATGGCCCGCCGCCACCTGCAAAACGCCGTCGCTGGTGCCGTGGTAGACGGGCAGCTCCACGCCGATCTTGGGGATGGTGATGTACCCCATGATGCCGGTACCGGAGACGTCGAGGATGTCGGTGTAGCCGCTCACCTCTTCGGGCCGGTAAAAGGCATCGGGCGTTTCGGCCAGCCGCCGGTTGTAGTCGTCGGCGGCGTCAAAATAGGCCTGATAGTCCACGTCCGACAGGTTTTCAACCTCTTCCGAGTAGCTCGCCACAGCGCGCGACTGGTTTTTCTGGTTGATATAGTCACTGACGGTCGGATATAACATCACGGATAGACCCACGAGAAAGATCAATATTAAAATGATGTTGCTGCGATTCTTTTTCATGGGCTACTCCCTAATGTTATAAGGATATGTTCGGGGCAGATGCCCTCTTATTTCGGGGGAGCGGCCGGCTCCCGGTTGGTTTTACTTGTTTTCCATCCGCTTCTTCGCGATGAGCAGCACGGCCGCTGCAACCATCAGCCCGCCGCCGATCAGATAGAAGATCGTGGTGCCGATGCCGCCGGTGCCGGGCAGGGTGGTGCCAGCTTTATTTTCGACCTTAACTGTCGTATCGCTAATCGACGTACCGTCAACGGTAATCGCACCAGTCTTGTCTGCAATCTCAACCTTAATGGGTTTTGTCAGTTTATTGTAGCCCTTCGGAGCTTCAATTTCTTCCAGATAGTAAGTTCCTACGTCCAAACCCTTGATCTCCAGCTTACCACTATTCGAAGTCGTCAGTACGGTTCTCTCAGATTCAGTCTTCGTCCATCCAGTGATCTTGCCATCCTGAATCTTTGCGTACGCCTTATCGTCACCATTGCCTCGATAAAGCACGAACTGAGCATTCTCCAAAGGCTGTTCTGCTTCATTCTTCATGGTATACTTGAAGATATCAATTTTCCAAACGTAAGTCTTGGTTTCTTCCCAGTTGGTCGTATGGTTATCACCATAGGTCAACTGCGCCTTATTGATGTTGCCCTCTGTACTGCCAATCTTTGCCTGTTCGTTTACTTGTGCATAGTAAGTAACAACGACATTATCATTGGGCTTCAGCACACTTGCACCATTTGTGTCATCATCGAATGCAACTTCAAATGTGCAATCAGTATCCGTAGTAGTACTACTAGCCTTGGTTTTCAGAGTATATCGGGTAAAGTCACTTCCATTAACGGTAACGGACATCTTGTGCCCGGTATCATTCACAAAGGTCAGGCCTTCACTCATCACATCATGAATCACATATTTTTTCGGCTGACCATCGGAAACCGTCACACTGATTTCAAACTTGACGTAATCGCCAATACCTGCATTGTTTTCCTTTTCAAACTTATTGTTTTCCTCATTGAAAACCTGCTTATCAATGATAGAGTTACCGTTCTTTTCTTTAATGGTAACATTCGGTGCAGTTGTATTCAGACTGCACAACGCTCCCAAGCTAGAATTAACCAGATAGTAACCAAGCTCCAAACCAGTAAAGCTTACAGTAGAACCGCTTGCGGTCTCATCTTTAACACTAGCAATGCTTTTTTCACCTACAAAAGCCATTGCCAGCTTTGCAAATTCTGCGCCTGCATTCTTCTTGGCATCAGCCCACTTGATATAACCGGTCACGGAATCCACCGTAAAGAACTCCGCTGCGCTCACAGACGCTCCGTCAATTGTAGTCGAATAGCTGGGGAACTCCGACCATGCACTGTTCAGCTTATAAGAATAAGCCTCCTTCACAGTATCGTAGCTTTCCAAATCAAAGATCCGGTACAACTTATAAGTGGTCGTATCAACCGCATTATCAATTGTAATGCTACCATTGTGGTCGGCCGCAGTGCCGCTCTCCGCAAACGCTGGAACTGCCATCGCCAGCACGAGGGCCAGCGCGGCAAACAATGCCATGAATCTCTTCATGTGTTTCATTTTCATCGTCTCCTTGTGAAATAAGTCTTTTTTCAAGTTGCTTTTTCTTGCTTCCATGCAATCCCAAAAAACTGTGCTTCTTGTGGTGATCCGTGCTCCGCCCGCAGGGGCGGGAGGGTCACTCGCCCCTCCTTTCCTGTCTGCGTTTCCTGCGGTATCCACCCACCAGCGCGGCACCCATCAGCACCGCACCGGCGGTGGTGTACGGGGCCGTACCGGTGGAACCGGTCGCCGGGAGTTCGTAGCCGGGGGAGTCCGGGGTGTCGGGGGTCTTGGTGTTTACGATGGTGATCGTGCCGGAGGTGATGGGGGTCTTGCCCTGCGTTACCGTCCAGTCGCCGTAGGGGCCGCCATTTTCATTAACATCCGTACTATCCATCTTGGTTTCCAGTGCGTAGTAGGCGTAGTAGACAGTTTCTCCATTTGCGGTTTCCTTCAGCGGAAGGTTTTTAAAGACATGCTGCCAATTGTTGCCACCGTTCAAGGTGACAGCATCACCATAGATTTTATCACTGCCCTCGATCGGCGTCTCCACAGCGGGTGCTGTAATGCCAGACAAACTTACCGTTGCTGTAAGGTTCTCACTCTTTTCCGGATTCGCAACCACCGCATTCAATTGATTGATGCCATCCTTTACTTTTAGGGTATAGATATACGTCGTCGTACATCCCGGCCATTCGTTCGTCGTAGGCGGCTGCTGAACCCCATCCGGTTCTTTCTGCTCGCCATTCCAGCTAAGTGTGACTCGATTTGTGTTGTCAGTCCTACATCCGCCATTCACTGTCGTGATTTCCAGTTGGAAGGTCGTACCCGCAGGTTGAACGCCCAACTGTTCGAACAAGCCGCTCGTTCCATCGATTGATTGGTTATGCAAACTCTCTGTGCAGTTAAAGGCCGCCACACCATAGCCTGTCTCATTCGGCTCATTGTGATAGGCCACCTGATGCAGCTGGACTGTAACGTTACTGGCACCCGCATCTGCGCCCGTGCCATCCGCATTCTTCCATGCTTTACGGACTGCGATAGATGTCGTATTCGGAACATTTTCCACGCGAATCGTAGCCGACGTTTCATTCAGGTCGATCGCTCGTGGCTGAATGTCCAGAATGTCCTTCGCACCGGTTCCTTTGCTAAAGAAGAAATACACCGCAGTGCCTTCCTTCTGAGCCGGTGTCATGTCGGCTACCGGAAGATAACCATTTGGTGCCGTCGTTTCAATCAACCGATACAAGGTATTCTCAGCAAAAACATCTTCGCCCTTGCTCTCATCACCTTGTTTAATTTGAATCACGCCACCGTCGTTCGTCGTGTAGGTCTTGGCCGGGGTCACATCTTCGTAGACGCCGTTGTTATACTTTTGTAATGTAAATACCGCGCCTTCCAGTGTCTTCTTCCAGTTGCCAGCTTCCGTCTTGACCACTGTTAAGACTCTGCCGGACCACATATGTACACTCGACATGGATTCATCCCAAGAAAGTTCTTCTGTTTTTTTGTATCCGCTTTCACCGGTCTGTCCAAGCGTTATCATATTCGACAACGATCCAATTTTTACCACGCCGACTTTGCAATCCGGAGTGTTGGGATAGACCTCCGTTGCATTGTTCGCGATCTGGTATACATACTCCAAAATCAGCGGCTGACCATTCGGAACCTTATCAAGGGTGATTTTGTAATCGTTCTGGTTATGGTTATTTTGGTTCTCCTTGACGTCAGTCTGCAACGTCCAGCCAATAACTTCACCATCCTTTACTAAATTGCCCTCTGCATCTTTTTTCGCATAGTACAGCTTTACGGACTCTGTGTCCAAAACCGCCTCAACATCGACCTTTAATGCGTCAAGCGCCTGAGTGCTGTTCTCGTTCTGAATATAGACCGGATGCTTGGAAACCGTCAGCACGTCTTCTAACTTCAGTCTCTCGAGCGTATCGCTGAAGAAGTTCTTTCCGTCCGGGTTGATCTTAACGGAATAGCGCATCTTCCGGTTAACACCATCCCAATCGCCAGATTTATCCAGTACCTTGGTCACAGGGTCAGCGGGCTTGTACTTCGTCCATTCCTGTGTCTGCTCACCAGAACCATTAACCTTTACACCATCCAATTCTACAGAAGCGTTATTCGTATACGGGTACGTTTTTCCTGCTTCAACAGGATTCCCGTATTGGTCTTTCACCGCCCTGCACTTGATGATGAAAACATACGTCGAATTATTTTTCAACTGGTGCCCATTAGAGAACCTCATGGTCAGCGTTCGATCCGCACTGGTATATTTGCCGTTTAAGACATCATTGTTCCAACTTTTTTCAAATTCGATATCCGGCGTAACAGCGATCGTTCCATCTCGATCCTTGACTTCCACCGAGATAGGTTCGACACCCTCCGGCAAAACATCCGTCACGGTCGCTTTGGTAAATAGGCCAGCCGTACCCGTATACACATGGATCTTCCACGTCAGGATACCGTCTGCATCCTCAAACTTGGTCAGCTCCGTACTGTCATTACCGTCCGTCTTCTTATAGCTTGGCTTCTTGTAGTAATAGCTCCATACCTCGCTGGCTTCACCATTAACGTTGAACGTATTCCGGTACTCGTTGTTTTCGGCTACCTCTTCAGCTGTTGTACTATACTTAAATGCAAGTTTTGTTGCATTAGCCGGACGCGAGAGAGAATTCTTAAGTGTTACTTGAAAGCTCTTTGCGCCCGATTCCGGCAAGCTATCCGCAGAATAGCTTGTTCCTCTACAATTTACATCCGTAAAGAATTTTGCCGTATAGTTACTCGAATCAATTGCGCTTCCAATTTCATTGCCGTTGTTATCCACCCATACAAGCCTTAATGCCTTTGCCTGTTCAGGGGTCATAACATGCACTTTTCTATTGCTATTACCATCGACAATAATCGTATCATTGAATACAGTATCCTTTGCAGCTTCACTCACATTCGAGTAATCGACTGTTGACACCCACGGAATGACCAATTTATCATTTTCATATTTTACGTCTTCCTCAATGGCCTCTTTCCGAACCGAAATCGCTCCAATTTCCTTTTTTGCAGGATCAGAGGAGACACTGCCCTTGCCGCCCGACGGCTCTAAAGTCGCCGTATTCTCGACTGTATATTTTGTTCCTTCCGGCTTGTGTTCTGTCGAATATACGATTTCGTATGTTTGGGTATTGGGCTTTCCATCAATTTTTATGAACTGGAGCGTCGTTTGTTCATTCTCGTCTTTGACCCACTGATAGCCATTGTTCGGTTCAATGGTTATCTTATTATTAACAGCCGCGTCAAAGCCATTCTGAGAAGCATTGCTGCCAGCTTTTAGGATATCGCTCAGCACAGCATCCGTAATATCCGCACCGTTTTCGTTGACCTTGATTTTCCATGTGATCTTACCGTCAGCATAGCTGCTCGCTGCTTTTGAGACCGTATAGCTATTTTTTATCTCTGCTGTTTTATCGTCTGTATCCTTAACGCCATTCTTCTCATTTTTATCAGACGAAACTGTTACACTATTTTTAACCTTATAATTCTGGTTCTGAATGTTGCTTACAACATAGGTATAAGTCACCTGATACTTAGTATAGGTGCGCTCCAGCTTATCCTCACCGTACGTTGTATTCATTTGATCCAACGTACCGGTGACTTTACCAGTCCCGTCAATGGTAAGGTCGTACTCACCCTGCGGCGCATCACTCCACCCTGTACTGGAATCTTGCCGCCAACTATTCGAATCAGTGCTGTCGCGTTTTTCCGTAACAGTCTGTTTTTTGACTGTAATCGTTGGATTTGTAAGCTCCAATCCTGCCAGAGTCGTTGAATCAATCACATCGTTGAAAACAACCTCACCCGGTGTTCCTTTTTTCGAGGTTACCGTGACCGTATAGCTCAGCTTCGAATCCGCCTTATTAAAGTCAGCACTTTTCTTCGTGCTCAAATCGTACTGGCCATTATCACCATCGGGGTATTTAATGACCTCTTTATCAATTTTAAATTCAAAGCTCGTTTGTCCCCCAATGATAACTTTTCCATCGTCATCATATCCAGAGGCTTTCATAATACCGCTAAAACTCATATCACCCGCATAGGGTTCTGTTGTACTATTATGATACTTTTCATCAAATTTATATTGAATCGCATAGGTTCCGTCGCCCTTCTTGTAGAAGCGATAGTACCCCATCATTTTCCCACTCGGCTCTTGCAATTCTCTCTCAAAATCAGTGGAAAGCTGCTTATCCGGCACTGTCACACCCTTCGGGAAGCTCAATTCATAAATTTTACTGGGGTCAATAGAGTCATGAGGAATTCCCTTAAGCTCAAGCATCATATCAACGGTGTACGTATCATCGGTCGGATTATATGTAACGCCGCCGGTGCCAACCTGCTCTGTCACATACTCCCAGCCCAACTGCACTACTTCGGCGTCTTCGCTCGCATCCACCGCCGTCGCACCCATTTCATCTGCCGGCTGCACTGCGATCTCATCGTCATCGCTGCCGTCGCGGTCGTCGGCCTCGCCCACGTAGTCGCCGTAAGCCTGATCCACGAGGATGGTGCTGGTGACATCGGTGAAGGGAACGGTCACTTCCGCGACAGCGCCCTCGACGGCACCAGAAATAACGGTCAGCGAATCGTCGCCTACCGTCTCCACGATGCCGATGGTCTCGTCGTCGGCAGTTCCGTTTTTATTATAGGTGACCACATCGCCGGGGATGGCTTCGTAAGCCGCATCTTCGCCCTCGGTGAGGTAGGCAAAGCCCATGGCATCCATATCGGCGCGCAGCGCCTCCAAGCCCAAGCGTTGCGGGATCTCCGTCTTAGGGATGCCCGCATAATGCTGGCAGAACGCGATGAACGCGACGTCCCAATCGGCGTAGGGGTTCCCGTAGAACGCACCGTAGCGGGTGTAATGGTGGACGTCGATGATGTCGCCCAGTGCCTCGTCGGTCTGGAAGTTCTTTTCGCTTTCCTTGTAGCCAAGCTGCTCCTTTGCCACGGCCAGCAGGGCCTCGTTCCAGTTATCGCTCAGGCCGACGCTGTATTTTTGCCAGTCGTCGTCGGTCTCCACGTCGGCGCTATAGTCCGCAAGGCACTCCAGCGTGTGCGTGTGTTCGGGGATGGTGCAGGTCAGCACCTTCTCATAGCACGCCTCGGTGTGGTGATGGAGCACCGGCTCGGAAACGGCCTCGCTGCTGCTGCTGTCCTCAGCCACAGACGTGGCGGTGTTGGTATCTTCCAGCGCCGCAATGCCGTCATCGTCTGCCGCCGTACCGTCCGAGAGCACTTGGCCCTCTTCGTAGCCGCAGATGAGTTTTTCCTCGGTCTCCGTCTCAGTGGTGTAGCAGTCGTCCGTGTGGGTGTGCTCTTCCAAGCCGCAGATGTAGTTACCCGTATCGGGATCGATGCAGTAGTCATTGTGGGTATGTTCTTCTTGGCCGCAGGTCTGTTCCTTGTGCTCAACAAGCACAGTCTCGTAGCAGTCCGCCGTGTGGTGGTGCACCTCCGGTTCGGTCTCTTCCGGTTCGGGCTCTTCCGGCTCGGCTTCCGGTTCTTCCGTGGTCGGCTCCGAGTCCACGGAAAAGGCGGAGTCCGGGTCTTCCGGCTGGCCTTCCTCGTAACCGCAGACCAGCTCCTCGGTATAACAGTCGTCGGTGTGGACGTGCTCCTCCATACCGCAGCTATATTCGTTGTCGGTGGTCAGCGCCGTGCCCACCTGATGCAGCCGCCAGCTGACCGAGAGTGATGTCAGCATCGCAAGCACCAGCAGCATCGCCGTATAGCGCCGCGCTCTCACGCGCTGCGCCCGCAGCTTCTGCATGATCTCATTGAACTGATTCCCCATCATGGCACCTCCTTAGTGCACCCATGAAAGACGTGACAAGGGCCATACCCTCAAGAACACCTTGCCGACGATCTGGCTTTTGTCCACGCAGCCGATGACGGTGCTTCGGCTGTCGATGGAAGTTGAACGATGGTCGCCCATCACGAAATAGCGATTTTCCGGCACCTGATACGGGAACTTGAGGTCGCACTCGCCCAGCGCGAGTTCATCGACGTAAGGCTCCTCCAGAGCCTCCCCGTTCACCGTAACAACGCCGCTCCGGTCGATGGAGATCACATCCCCCGGCCCGCCGATGACCCGCTTGAGCAGAAGCTTATTCTGCCAATAAAAACCGCACAGATTGCCGGTTTTCATATCATCGGTCTTGAGCAGCAGCAGGACATCCCCGTTCTGCAAGGTCGGGTTCATGCTGTCGCCCGACACCTGCAGCACCGGCAGGAGGATGGTCGCCAGCAGCACCGCCGCCGCAGCCACCACGACCAGCGCGTAGACCGTGCTTTTCAGTACCCGCACGTAGCGGTTCCGGTATTCCAGACGCTGCCGTTCCTTGTCCACTTCCTCCATGGAGGGGATCGTGGCCAGTTTCACGTGTCGTCCCTTCATTCTGCGTCCGCACCTCCGTTATCCGCAGACTGCGGTGGTTCACTGGGCAGGGGCGGATTCATTGCCTTCACCGATTCCAGATACGCATCGGCAGCGGCCTGAGCCGCTTCAAACACCTGATGCAGCGCCAGCGACGCTTCCGCGATGGAACCGGCATGTTCCAGCCGCAGGGTGCGGTCGTCCAGCTGCTTCTGGAGCGCCGCGTTCTGCTGTTCCAGCTCTTCTTCGTGCTGCTTGAGCGCGTAGATGATCTCGATCAATTCGGTGCGGCTCATCCGCCGCAGTTCACGTTCCGCCATGTAGTTTATCTCCCTAACGGATGATTGTCATAATTACCCATTTACTACGATTGATTATAGCATCGCTCTTCTATTTTCGCAACCGGTTTCGTGAAATATATCATTGATTTTCGGCGTCTGAAAGCCCGATTTTCGCCACTTTCGGCGCAAAAAAGCGCATCCACTTTTTTGCGGATGCGCTTTTCAGACATTTCAGGAAATTTCGTTTAGTTTTTGCCGGTCAGCTTGAAGTTGTTCAGAGCCTCAATGGTGGTGACGATGACCCTGACGTTGTTGACGATGGAGCTGCCAGCGGAGAAGACGCGGGCGACGTAGTTGAACAGGGCACCGACATTCATGAAGATCAGCCAGCCCTGCGTGTCGGTGATGGAGCCGCCGTTCAGGTAGACCATCTCGTTCTCGTCGATCGCAGCGTAAGCGGCGGGCAGTTTGATCTCATTGTTCATCATAATAAGGAATCCTCGCTTTCAAAATTTTAAGATAACTTCAGGCAAAAGCTGACCGTTTCAGCCGTGCAGCGCTACCAGCGTGAACACAAGAACGGTCGTGCCAACGATCAGGACTTCTCCCATATGTTCTTCGATCTTAAAGGTCTTGGCGGGTTTCGTCTCCTCTGGCTGTGCAGCCGCGGCGGAAGAAGAACTGCCGTCCGCGACCGTCCAGTGAGCGTAGAGCGTCTGACCTTCCTCTTTGAAGTTGTATTTGCTCACCTTGATCGCGGTGCCGCCCACGATATCCTCATACCACCCATCAAAGGTGTAGCCCTCCATGGTAGGCGTCGGCAGACTGGACGCGCGGTAAACGTCGCCGTACTTGTAAACGTACACCTGCGTCGGCACACCGATACCGCCCTGCGGCTCCAGATAGATGGTGTGATATTTTTCTGCGGCAAACGCCAGCGGGGTCATGCAGCAGAACACTGCCAGCGTTACGACCCCCAGCATCAGCCTCTTCAGAAATTTCTTCATGTTGCGGCCTCACTTTCCAAACGTTCCGGGAACGCCACACCCTTCCCGGATATGACGTCTCTATATAGGTTATACGATAAACGGCCCGTTTTGTCAATTACTTCCTGTGAAATTTCGCAATTGTTTTGTCGTTTGTGGAAAAAGTGTCCGGTTTCAGGATTCGGTCTCGAAAAATTCCTTGACCAGTTTGACCACCGTGCCGGAAAGCAGCAGCAGCGCGATGAGATTCGGGATGCTCATCAGGCCGTTGAAGGTATCGGCGATGTTCCACAGCAGGCCGAGGTCCACCGTCGCGCCCAGAATGGCCACGAAAGAGTAGACCACGAGGAAGGGCCGCACGACCTTATCCGTCTTGCAGAGGAACTCGATGCAGCGGGAGCCGTACAGGCCCCAGCCGATGATAGTGGAGAATGCGAAGCAGCACAGCGCCACCGCCGTAAAGATGGACGACCAGCCGCCGTAGGTGGAGGTGAATCCGGCGATGGTCAGCTCGGCACCGGCGGCAGAGCCGTAGTTCACCGGCACCCCGCTGCATAGGATGACCAGCGCGGTCAGGGTGCAGATGACGATAGTATCGGCAAAGACTTCGAAGATACCGAACATCCCCTGCTTGACCGGCTTGCGGGTGTCGGCACAGGCGTGGGCGATGGAGCCGGTGCCCAGACCGGCCTCATTGGAGAAGATGCCGCGGGAAACGCCCTTCTGCATACTGAGGAAAACGCTGCCGATGGCACCGCCCGTGAAGGCCCGTGGGTCAAACGCGCCGCCCACGATGGAGGCCAGCACCGCCGGGAAGCGCCGGATGTTCAGGATGACAACGCCCAGCGCCAGCACCACATAGAACAATGCCATAAAGGGCACCAGCTTTTCGGTGACACTGCCGATCCGCTTGATGCCGCCCAGCAGCACCATAGCTACCAGCATGGCCACCAGCACGCCCGCCACAAGGTTGACGGTGGAGAGCATACTCTTGCTGAAGTCGCCGTAGGCGGTCAGGGCCGAGTCGATGGCCGTGACGATGGTGTTCACCTGCGTGGCGTTGCCGGTGCCGAAGACGGTCAGCACGCCGAACAGCGAATAGAGCGCCGCCAGCCAATGCCAGTTTTTGCTCAGGCCATTTTTAATGTAGTACATCGGGCCGCCGACCCACTCGCCGGTGGCGCTGCGCTCCCGGAAACGGACGGCCAGCGTCACTTCCGAAAACTTGGTGCACATGCCCAGCAGCGCCGAGCACCACATCCAGAACACCGCACCCGGCCCGCCGATGGCGATGGCACCCGCCACGCCCGCGATGTTGCCGGTGCCCACCGTCGCCGCCAGCGCCGTGCAGACCGCCTGAAACGGCGTCATGGCGCCGTCCGTAGCGTCTTTCTTACGAAACATGCGTCCGATCGTTGTTTTGATGGCATAGGGGAACTTGCGGATCTGCAAAAAGCGGGTCCGCACACTGAGCAGCAGCCCCACGCCGATGATGCTGATCATGGCTGGGATGCCCCAGATAAAATGGTTGACCGCATCGTTCACGGCCGTAATGGTTTCGATCATGGTTCTTTCCACACCTCTGAAAAATCAACTTCCGCCGCCGGGTGTTTCCCGGCAAACATAGTTGTTATTTTATCGCATCTTTGCAGTTCTGTCAATTTTTCAAGGTGCAGAAGAGATTTTTTCATCTTTTCCGATTCAAACGTCACAAATCAGTGAAACTGTGGTATCCCCGCAGGGTTTTCGGTCAAATTCCGCCTGCCATGTGACCGTTGCCGGCCGCACCGGGGCAAAATAGCAGGCGGAGGTTGCCGCAGCGGCTCCCTCCGTTTTTTCGGCACTTCCGCGCACCGTGCAGAACACGGCAGTCGGCCCATCGGCCCCGCCGATGACCGCAATGGCCGCATCCCCTTCCATCTGCGGTTCCAGCCTGTATTTCCGGGCAAGTGCCGCCTGTTCCGGCGGCAGCTTCCGTGGTTTGCGGCGCGGATGGTCTCCCTCGGCGCAGTCGGTCAGGTAGAAGTATTCCGCTTTCGGCGTCAGACGGTACGTCATCATGCAAAAACAGTTTGGACGTTCCCAGCCGTCGCAATCCGGGAGCTCCAGCGTTTCCGACCGGACATCCAGCACCGTCAATTGATAGGCGGCATTCTCGTTTCCCGGTTCGTGGATTGTCACCGACTCCCCCGCAGCCGGTGTCGGGAACTGTTCGGCCAGATGCTGCTCCAGTTCCGCTTCCAATTCCAGTTCCAGCGTTCGGAATCGTTTGGGACGGCTCTTCCGGCTCTTTGTTGCCCATGGGTAGCTGTTCCGCCAGAACCGCCAGACCTTCGTTTCGTCCAGCCCATAATAGTGCACCAGCGCCGCTGCCTCATCGCTTCCAGCGTCAGTTCCCGGAAGATACCCCATTCCGCAGCCATCGCTGGAGTGCAGACGCACCCCGTTCAGCCTCAGAGAGGCACAAAATCCAATATCCAGCGGATTCTCCTGCTCCATCTGGCGTTCTTCCGCTCTGGTCAACGTGCGGGTGCATTCGCCGTTTTCGGTCAGGCCCCATTTTTCCATATAGGCCCGCAGTTCTCCCTGCGGCACCTCTATCGCAAAGTCCACAACCAATCCCTGCCGGCACCGATAGAGGGCCGGGATCAGCCACCGGTGGCCATTCCATTCAAATTCCCTGTCCAGATGCAGTTCCTCGCCTTGGTCGGTCCCCTTCTGCGTCCCCCAGTAATTTTTTGCAAAACAGACCTTCCAGCGGCAGTGTTGGTGTTTCATGACCCTTGTCCCCTTCCGTTTTTCTTCATTCTAGCACGGTTTTCTCCGCCCCACAATCTTCCCAGTAAATTTTTGCCGAATCCTTGCCACCCGCATCTACACATCCGCTGCGATTTGTGCTATGATAGGGCTGAAAAATCGGTTTGGCACTGCCAACCACAAGAAGGTGTCGTTCATGTCTGATCTGCTCGAAACGCTGCGGCAGGAAGGCGTCGATCCCGCGCTGCTTTCCGCCGTGGAGGAATACCGTACCACGCACCCGCTGGCTGAGGGGCTGCGCCCCCGCATCCCGGCGTCCGCCTTTACTTATTACGGAAACGAGGTCTGGGAACAGGCGCTGGCCGCCCTGCTCTGCGGCGAGAACCTGCTGCTGGCGGGCGGCAAGGCCACCGGCAAGAATGTGCTGGCTGAGAACCTCGCCGCCGCCTTCGGCCGCCCGGCGTGGGATATCTCGTTCCATGTGAACATGGATGCGGCCTCCCTCATCGGCATGGATACCTTTGAGGGCGGAGCCGTCAAGTTCCGGCCCGGCCCGGTCTACCGCTGCGCCCAGTGCGGCGGTTTCGGCGTACTGGACGAGATCAACATGGCCAAAAACGAGGCGCTGGCCGTCCTCCATGCCGTGCTGGACTTCCGCCGCGCCATCGATGTGCCCGGCTACGAGCGCATCCCGCTGGCCGAGGAAACCCGTTTCATCGCCACGATGAACTACGGCTATGCGGGCACCCGCGAGCTGAACGAGGCGCTGACCTCCCGTTTCGTGGTCATCCAGATGCCCACCATCACGCAGGACAACCTCGAAAAGCTGCTGCGGGCCCAGTTCCCGGACCTTGCGGCAAAATATGTCCATCAGTTCGCCCTCCTCTTCCTCGACTTGCAGAAGAAGTGCGACAGCGCCGAGATCTCCACCAAGGCGCTGGATCTGCGCGGGATGCTGGACGCCCTGCGGCTCATCCGCCGGGGCGTAGCCGCCGGGGCTGCGCTGGATATGGGCATCACCAACAAAGCCTTTGATTCCTACGAGCAGGGGCTCATCCGGGACGTCATCGCCGCCCGCATCCCGGCGCAGCTCACTGCCGAAAAGCTCTTCGGCTGATGGAAGCCCAGAGCTATACCGCCGAACAGCGGCGCGCAGCCAATCAGGTCTGGGCGGCAGCCGGAGCCTATGGATTTGAGCCGCTGTTCCTCGCGCACAACACCGACGGCACCATCGATTTTTACATGAACTGCATCGTGGGGCTGGTGCACAAATATTACGGCGACGACCTCGTCCGCAGCCTGTTCGACTGCTGGGACGGCGACATCCGCCAAAGCCAGCTGGACGACCTGACGTGGCTCTACCTCGAAAGCGCGGCCTACGCGCTGGAGCTGCCCCGCCGCCCGGTGCTGGCCGAGCTGCGCCGCGCCCACGCCGACTATTTTTTCGGCATCCAATACAAGCTCTCCCGGCAGGAGTGGATGGCGAAAAACCAGCTCGTCTACACCATGCAGGCCCACCGCTGGCGCACCGTGCAGGGCCGCCGCCCGCCGGTGATGACGCCCTACGAAGCCGACCTTGCCAAGGCCCTTGCGCCGGACACACCGCCCGCACCCGCCGCGTTAAAGGACGCACTGCTGTCTGTTTTTGCAAAAGCAAACCTCTTTGACGGCACCGTGCGGCAGAAACCCGCGCTCCACCTGCATCTGGAAGGGCTGCTGGCCTCCCTTGCCACCAAGACCCTGCCTACCCAGATGATCAAGACCGACCGCGTGACGGTGGAGCACTCCAACTCGGTGGATGCGGCCAGCACCGGCGGGCTGACCGTGGACAAGCGGCTGGCCCACATCACCCTGAAGCAGAACGCCGCCGAGGACCGCGCTTACATCGAAAGCTGCTTCGGGCGGTCGCTCTACCCGCCGGAGCGGCTGCGCAAGGCCGAGCAGGAGCTCTGCACCGGGAACCATCTGGGGTGCCGCCTCTGGTTTGCGGCGGGCGTGCCCAGCCCGGAACAAGCCCCCAACCCGGAGGCGAAGCACCTCGCCGAACAGGCCCAGCTCCAAGCCGACCGGAATCGCGCCTACTACGCCAAGAACCGGGAGCTCCACCGCAGCGTCGTGCTGCGGCTGACCGAGCAGATCCGGAACTGCATCCTCGTCCACCAGCAGCCCAACGCGCGGGTGGCCCGCAGCGGCAATCTGGACCCGGAGCGGGTCTGGCGTGCGCCCCTGCTGGACGATGCCCGCGTCTTCCGCTGTGCCGAGGAAGAGAACCAGCCCTCCTTCACGGTGGACCTGCTGCTGGACGCTTCCGCTTCCCGGCTGCACTGTCAGGAGGTCATCGCGGCGCAGGGTTCCATCCTCGCCGAGAGCCTTGCCGCCTGCGGCATCCCGGTGCGGGTGAGCTGCTTTTCCAGTCTGCGCGGGTACACCGTGCTGCGGGTGCTGAAGGGCTTCCAAGACAAAAACTTGCAGAACATCAATCAATATTTTGCTTCTGGCTGGAACCGCGACGGGCTGGCCCTGCGGGCGGCGGGCGACCTTGTGGACTTTGCCCCCGGCCCTGCGCCGCGCCATCTGCTCATTTTGCTGACGGATGCTTCCCCCAACGACAGCCGCCGGGTGCCGCCTTCCTCCGAAAACCCGCTGGGCCACGATTACGGCGGGGCTTTCGGCGTGGACGATGCCGCCGCCGAGGTGCGTGATCTGCGCCGCAAGGGGCTGCGGGTCTCCGCCGTCTTCATGGGGGAGGACAGCTCCAGCCGCGACGCCGAACGCATCTACGGAAAAAACCTCGCCCGCATCCGCGGCATGGACCAACTGGCCCGCGCCGCCGGCCGGCTCATCCAGAACGAGATCCGGGAGCTGGGCGATTGAACCGTTTTCTGAACCGGGACTGCGCAAAAATGCAGCCCCGGTTTTATTTTCACAACCATATCGCTTGCATCGTCGGGAATGTCGAAAAAATATTTTCGATTTTGTCAAACTTATAGTTGTATTTCGAGACAACTTATGCTATAATGTCCTCAGAAAACAACGAATCATTGGTTGTACAAGGAAGGAGACCCGCTATGGACGCCAATCGTTACTTTGAGGAAATGCACCGTGCCATGTCTGCGCAAAAAAGCGACTACTCGTTGATTTTGAGCGTAAAAGTGCAGGATCTTGGCGGAGCGGACGCCTATCTGGAGCTGCGCCGCAGCGCCTCCGGCCACGCGCGGGTCTTCTACTCTACCATGGGTCGTCAGAACTTCAACTTTCAGTTGTTCCGCAAGGGCTGGCAGCTCTGCCACAACGCTTCCGGCGAATTGACGGGCCGGTTCCCCACCAAGGCGGAGGCTCTGCTGGACACGGCAGACTTTTCTGCCTGTATCCGGGACGACGCTTTTGACGCGGCCCGCACTGACTTCATCGTGGCCCAGCTCCGCCGCCTTTCGGACGCTTCCTGCCCGGCGCTGCCGCAGTCGGCCCGTGAGGGGGCCATGATCACGGTAGACAGCTTCGTGGGCCGGGGCGGCCACTGGTGCTATTGGAGCACCCAAGCGGCGGACTGCCTTCCCATTGCGGCCATCCTCTGCTGGCTGGGCGATTTTCTGGCCGGAGCGGAGCGCCGCACCCTGCAGAGCTGCCCACAGGCCATGGAGCTGGCCGCTCAGTGGCAGGCGCAGCTCTGCTCCCCCTTTGCCCGCCCGGCGGACGCTGTTCCCCGTCCCATTTCGCGCCCTGCCCCGCGCCGCGCTGCTCCTTCCGCCCAAAACCCGCACTGGCAGAGCATTCTGGCTGTGCTGGCGACCGTATAAAAAAGAGGCTGTTGCCTATACTCCCTCAGTCACGGCTTCGCCGTGCCAGCTCCCTCTAGGAGGGAGCCTTGGCGTAACGGCAAGCTGTGAAAGCCTCCCTCTGAGAGGGAGGTGGCATCGCGTCAGCGATGCCGGAAGGAGTTTTGCAACAGCCTCTTTCTTTAATATTCGATTCCCTGCCGCGCGGCGATCCCCTCTTGGTAGGGGTGGCGGTGGCACTTCATCTCGGTGCTGTAGTCGGCGGCGTCCAGCATCCACCGCGGTGCCGCGTGGGCGGTGAGGACGCATTCCTGCGCGGCCGGGCGGCGGAGCACCGCCTCCTGCAGCAGGTCTTTGTCTACCATGTCCAGTTCCCACGCGGAGCCCGCTTCGTCCAGAATCAGCAGGTCGGCGGGCTGGGCCATGGCGGTGCGCAGGTTCTCGTTCTGCAATTGGCGGGTGGCAGCCTTTTCGGCGTCATTCATCCGGAACACGAACTTCTGCCCGGCCTTGCCGCGGTAAATTTTCGCGCCCAGCTGCTCCAGCAGCGGGACCTCGCCGCTTTTGCCGCCCTTCAAAAACTGCACGATGACGACGGTTTTCCCGCTACCCAGCGCACGCAGGGCAAGACCCATGGCGGCGGTGGTCTTCCCTTTTCCGTCGCCCCAATAAAGATGCAGCAGCCCTTGTTCCATCAGGCATTTTCCTCCGCATACTGGACCGTTTTCACGACGTGCAGGACCCGCTGCGTCTTCCAGTCACAGGCATCCAGCACATAGCCCCCCGCGTTGGGGCCGCACCACTCATGGAAGGTCTTGTGCGGCACAGCGAAGCGCTCCATGGCCGCCATCTGGGTGCCGCCGTGGGCCACGATGACAAGCTGTTCCTCACCGTTTTCCAGCGCTTCATCGACCAGTTCCGCAAATGTTGTGCAGACGCGGCGGCAAAAATCGCTCTTGCGCTCGCCGTCCGGGTGGGGGCTTGTTTCGTTTTCGGCCACCCACGCCAGATACTCCGGGTCCTGCTCCACATGGACGAATTTCTGCCCCTCGAAGCGGCCGAAGTTCATCTCCTTCAGCCCTTCCACCGGCACGAGCTTTGCTTCCGGGAAGAGGATCTTCGCCGTCTGGGAAGTGCGCTGCAGCGGGGTCACATAGACGATTTCCGGGGAAAAATCGGCCCGCCGCAGCTTCGCGGCGCTCTCCGCCGAAAGCGGGATGTCCCGCTGGCCCTGATAGCGTTTCTGGGCGTTGTATTCGGTCCTGCCATGACGCAGCAGATAGATCAGCATGGTGCGTTCTCCTTTTTTCGCGTTTTTCCGCACCATTATAGCCTATTTGCGCTAAAATCGCAAGGTTGCATAGAGTGGAGATTCGGCCATGCATTAAGATTTTCCGCAAAAAAGCACCCGCCGCAGGATACGGCAGGTGCTCCGAAAAATCAAATGCTTACTCGTACAGCGGGAAAGCCTTGGTCAGCGCCAGCACGCGGGCGGCGATGTCGTCGCGTTTCTCGTCGTAGTGCCAAATGCAGTCGGCGATGCAGTCCGCGATGATCTTCATCTCGGCGGGGCCCATGCCGCGGGTGGTCACCGCCGGGGTGCCCAGACGAACGCCGGAGGTCACGAAGGGGCTGCGGGTCTCGCCAGGGACGGTGTTCTTGTTGGCGGTGATGTGCACGCTGTCGAGGCGGGCTTCCAGCTCCTTGCCGGTGCACTCCTCGTCCCGCAGGTCGATGAGCATCAGGTGGTTGTCCGTGCCGCCGGACACCAGCTTGACGCCGCGGGCCTGAAGCTCAGCGGCCATGGCCTGTGCATTCTCGACGATCTTGCGTGCATATTCCTTGAACTCCGGCTTCAGTGCCTCGCCGAAGCAGACGGCTTTTGCCGCGATGACGTGCTCCAGCGGGCCGCCCTGCGTGCCGGGGAAGACGGCGGAGTTGATCCGCTTGGCCAGCACGGCATTGTTGGTCAGGATCAGGCCGCCGCGGGGGCCCCGCAGGGTCTTGTGGGTGGTGGTGGTCACCACATCGGCGTAGGGCACCGGGCTCTGGTGATACCCGCCCGCCACGAGGCCCGCGATGTGGGCCATATCCACCATCAGGTAGGCCCCGTAGCCGTGGGCGATCTCAGCGATCTTCTCAAAGTCGATGGCGCGGGGGTAAGCCGAGGCACCGGCCACGATGAGCTTGGGGCGCACCTTCTTGACCTGCTTTTCCAGCTCCGCATAGTCGATGACGCCGTCTGCATTGACGCCGTAGGAAACGAAGTGGTAGTTTTTGCCGGACATGTTCACCGGCGAGCCGTGGGTCAGGTGGCCGCCCTGCGACAGGTCCATCCCCATAACGGTATCGCCCAGATCCAGCAGGGCGAAGTAAACGGCGAGGTTTGCCTGTGCGCCGGAGTGCGGCTGAACGTTGGCGTACTTCGCGCCAAACAGCTTGCATGCACGCTGGATCGCAATATTTTCCACCTCATCCACATAGGCACAGCCGCCGTAATAGCGCTTGCCCGGCAGACCCTCGGCGTACTTGTTGGTCAGCACACTGCCCATGGCGGCCATAACGGCGGGCGAGACGATGTTCTCGCTGGCGATCAGCTCGATGTTCTCCCGCTGGCGGGTCAGCTCCCGGTTCATGGCGGCGGCCAGCTCCGGGTCTGCTTCCTTGACCAGACCGATGGTGTCCATCATGTTTTCGTACATAGTTTACTACCCCTCTCTTGACATTCTATCGCGGCAGCGGCGGCTCCTCAGCGAGCCGGGCTCCTACTTGCTACTATACCAAATCGGCCCAAAACCTGCAACCGCATTTTCACCGAAACCCTTGCATTTTTTGACCGCAGCGTTTATTATATTTGTATATTTTTGCCGGATGGTTTTGTACAACTTTTCGCCGTCCGCCATGGGGAGGGAAAAGCCGATGGACACCGCCGCAGAAAAGGCGGCGCAGCGCAAGGCGGGCATCGCCGCGCGGCGGGCACTTTCCGAAGCCGACCGTGCGGCGGCCAACGCCGCGCTCTGCCGCCGCATCGCACAGCTTCGCTGTTTTCGCGAGGCACAGACCCTCCTCGCCTATGCCGCCTTCGGGGGCGAAGCGGACCTTTCGGCCCTGCTGGCCGAAGCCGAACGGCTGGGCAAAACGGTGGCCTACCCCGTCTGCGGGGAGGGCTTCACCCTGACCGCCGCCGTGCCGGAGCCGGACGGCTGGGAGGCAGGAGCCTACGGCATCCGCACCCCCATCCTTACAAAATCGCGGCTGCTGGCGCCGGAGGAACTCGACCTCGTGCTCGTGCCCTGCGCCGCATTCGACGCCGCGTGCCGCCGCGTCGGGATGGGGAAAGGCTACTATGACCGCTACCTGCCCCGCTGCCAAAACGCCGTGACGCTGGGCGTTGCCTTTGAGGTGCAGCGGGTGGAGCGGGCGGCAGCAGACCCCCACGACCGGCAATTGGACAGCTATGCGACAGAGGAGAAAATTTATCGTGGAACTGACAAATTTGAGCTGTGAAACCTTTTTGGCTGAGCTTGCCGGGAACGCCCCCGCACCGGGCGGCGGCGGCGCGGCGGCACTGGTGGGCGCAGCGGGGGCGGCGCTGGGGAATATGGTCGGAAGCCTGACCGTGGGCAAGAAGAAATATGCCGCCGTAGAAGCCGACATCCTTGCGCTGAACGAGCGCTCTGCCGCCCTGCGCAAGCGGCTGGAGGGGCTGGTACAGGCCGACGCCGAGGCGTTCCTGCCGCTGGCTGCCGCCTACAAGCTGCCCAAAGAGACGCCGGAGCAGCAAGCCCACAAGGCTGCGGTGCTGGAAGAGGCCCTCAACAGGGCCTGTGCGGTGCCGCTGGAGATCATGGCCGCGTGCTGCGAGGGGATCACCCTTGCAGAGGAATATGGGGCCAAGGGCAGCGTGCTGGCCCTCTCCGACGCCGGGTGCGCCGCGCTGTTCTGCAAGGCCGCGCTCCAAGCGGCGGGGCTGAACGTTACAGTCAACACCCGCCTGATGGCCGACAAAGCCCGCGCTGCCGCGCTGAACGCCGAGGCCGCCGCGCTGCTGGCCGATTTTGTCCCCAAGGCCGACCGGGTCTATGAACAGCTCACACAACAGGAGGGGTAATGTGATGGCAACGATCTTGAAAGGCGCGCCTGTGGTGGCCGCCATGAACGAAGCAAACGCCGCCCGGTGCGCGGCACTGAAAGCGCGGGGCGTCACCCCCACGCTGGCCGTGGTGCGGGTGGGTGCCCGCCCGGACGATCTTTCCTACGAGAAAGGCGTCCTGACCCGCTGCGGCAAGGTCGGCGTGGAGGTGAAGCAGTTCCTCCTGCCCGAAGATGCCGCGCAGGAACAGCTGCTGGACGTGATCGCGCAGGTCAACGCAGACCCGGCCATCCACGGCTGTCTGCTCTTCCGCCCGCTGCCCAAGCAGTTCGATGACCGCACCATCCGCGCCGCACTGGCCCCGGAAAAGGACATCGACGGCATCACCGACGGCTCGCTGGCCGGGGTCTTCACCAACAGCGCCATCGGCTACCCGCCCTGCACGGCACAGGCGTGCCTTGAGATCTTGAAGTATTATCAGGTGCCCCTCTCCGGCAAGCGGGCCGTGGTGGTGGGCCGCAGCCTTGTGGTGGGCAAGCCCGCCGCCATGATGCTGGACCGCGAAAACGCCACCGTCACCCTCTGCAACTCCCGCACCCGGAACCTCCCTGCCCTCTGCCAAGAGGCGGACGTCGTGGTAGTCGCCATGGGCAAGCAGGGCGCCATCGGCGGCGAGCACCTGCGGGCCGGGCAGGTGGTGGTGGATGTGGGCATCCATGTCAACCCGGAAGGCAAGCTCTGCGGCGATGTCCGGTTCGACGAGGCTGAGCCGCTGGTGGAGGCCGTCACCCCGGTGCCCGGCGGTGTCGGCACCGTGACCACCTCGGTGCTGGTGGGGCATGTGGTCGAGGCGGCGGAAAAGACCCTCGGCTGATTTTTGAATTTTTTACAATAAAAGACTGCTGCATTATACTCCCTCCGTCACGGCTTCGCCGTGCCAGCTCCCTCTCGGAGGGAGCCTTGGCGTAACGGTAAGCGATGACGGAGGGAGTTTGCGGCAGTCTCTTTTATTTCAGCGGGAAGCTTCCCTGCTCCCCGTCAGGATATCGCGGTTTGCGGCCAGCAGCTCCAGCGCCAGTGCCATACCCAGCACCGAGGGCAGGGTCATTTTGAAGTAGGTTTGATACGGATGTTCGAGGTCGAAGATCGACTCCATGGGGTTCCTCCTGTTTCTTTTTGATCGTATGCAAAAAAAGGCGCCCGATGAAACCGTTCACCGAGCGTCGCTCATTCACTTTTTTCGCGTCAGCGGGTCAGCAGAAGCAGCCATGCCGAAGCGACGGCCTGCAGGATCAGCCAGCGGGCCACCACCTGCTCATCGCTCCAGCCCATCCGCTTGCGCACATGGTCGTGCAGCGGGGTCAGGGTGTTTTTCAGGATGCTGATGTGCAGGAAACGCTTGAAGCTGATCTTCAGGATGCCCAAGCTGCCATCCACGATAAAGACCAGCGCAGCCAGCAGGAAGGAGAAGGGATGGCCGCTCTTGAGGGCCAGCACTGCGAGGAAGAAGCCCATGGCGCGGCTGCCCGCGTCGCCCATCAACAGGGTGGAGGGCTTGGCGTTCATCCACAGGTAGGCCAGCAGAGCACCGATGAAGACGATGGCCGCCGTTGCGTAATCGCCCAGCTCCTTGCCGTAGGCCAGCAGGAAGGTGCCGATGCTGACCACCGCAAGGCTGGCGGACAGGCCGTCCACACCGTCGGTGCAGTTGACCACATTGATGCTGGCCCAGATCAGGACGACGATCAGCACGAGGTAGAGCGGATACGGGATGGCGAAGCTCCAGTTCAGGAAGTGGACCGCCGTGCTGTTGAAGTTCAGGTAGGTCACACCCGCCACGATGGCGATGACGAGGTCGATGAGGCCTTTTTTGTATTCGTTCCACGCCACTTCCGAAGCATCGTCAAAATAGCCAGAGAGCATGGAGGCAATGAGCAGCACGGTATAGATGATATACTCGGTGCGCAGCGGCACCACTGCCAGCGTGACCAGCGCGATGCAGAGCACGAAGATGAGGCCGGAACCGCGGGCCTTGCCCTTGGAGAGCTCGCCGTTCACCGCAAAGGCGCGGCCATGGTCTTGGGGGAGCTTTTCCCGGAAGACCGAGTCCATCAGCGCCGTCAGCGCAAAGGCCAATAGAAATCCCAGCGCATCCACGGTGCGCTGACTGCCCGATAACAGTTGCAGCATATTTTCCTCTTTCCCGGAACGGCAGAACACCGCCCCTGTTGTTTCACTCATACGCAAGGAGAGTGTATCACGCCCGGCGGAAAAAATCAATCGTTCCCGCCGAAAAGCCGCCGGTTTGACATTTTGCACCTGCCCTTCTATAATAGGAAGGCAAGCTGTCCCCTTTACGGGGCATTTTTTATTGCAACAGGAGAAACCATGACACTTTCACTCGAACAGCTTTCCGCCCGGATGCGGCAGGGCGAGGACATCCCTCTGCGCGAGACGGCGCAGGTGGTACTGACGCTGAGCATCCCTTCGATCTTGGAGCAGATGGTCGTAACGGCCATGGAATACATCGACGCGGCCATGGTCGGCCACATCGGGGCCGAGGCCACCGCCGCCATCGGCATCGTCAGCTCTAGCACATGGCTGCTGCACGGCATCCTTGTGGGGCTGTACACAGCCTTTTCCATCCAGATCGCCCAATACCTCGGCGCGGACCGCCAGCAGGACGCCCGCGGCGTGCTGCGCCAATCCATGCTCTTCAACCTGCTGCTGGGCCTTGGGGCGGCGGCCTTTGGCATCGGCATCAGCCGCTTTCTGCCCGGCTGGCTGGGGGCGGATGTCTCACTTCAAGCCAATGCGTCCGCCTATTTCGCCATCTGGTCGGCGGCTCTCCCCTTCACCATGGCAATGGGGATGTACACGGCCATGCTCCGCGCCACCGGCGACGCGCTGACCCCCGGCCTCATCAGCGTGCTGGTCTGCATGCTGGACGTCCTGTTCAACTTTTTCCTGATCAACCCCACCCGCACCCTCTCCCTCTTCGGCTCCCGCTTCACGGTCTGGGGTGCTGGGCTGGGGGTGCCGGGCGCAGCGCTGGGCACCGCCCTTTCCACCGTGGTGGGTGGGCTGCTGGCGCTGGCGATCTTATTGCTGCGGGAAGGCCCGCTCTGCATCCGGAAGCCCGGCTCGTGGAAGATCACCCGCTCCTGTCTGCTGAACCTCTGGCGGGTGGGTGCCCCGCTGGCAGCGGAGCGCGCGGCCCTCTCCTCCGCACAGGTGCTTCTGGTGCGGATCGTCTCCGGCCTCGGCACGGTGGCCATTGCGGCCAACAGCCTTGGCGTCAGCGCCGAGGGTCTGTGCTATATGGCAGGCTACGGCATTCAGGATGCGTCCATCGCGCTGGTGGGGCAGGCCGTGGGTGCCGGACGGAAGGACATGGCCAAACGGCTCGCCTTTCTCTGCACCGCCATCGGCATGGGGATCATGGCGCTGTCCGGCATGGGGCTGTGGCTGTTCGCCCCCGCGCTGATGGGCATCTTCACCGCTGACGCCGCTGTCATCGCGCTGGGCGCGCGGGTGCTGCGCATCGAAGCCTTTGCCGAGCCCATGTTCGGGGCCAGCATCGTGGCCAGCGGCGCCATGCAGGGCGCGGGCGACAGCACCGCCTGTTTCGTGCTGAACCTCGTCAGCATGTGGGGCATCCGGCTGACGCTGGCCTTCTTCCTCGCGCCCCGGTTCGGGCTGGTGGGCGTGTGGAGCGCCATGTGCTGTGAGCTGTGTATCCGTGGGCTGCTCTTCCTTGTCCGCCTCGCCCGCGGAAAGTGGCAGGAAAAAGGAGCTCTAAGCTGAAAAAATCTCCGGGAAGCAACGCTTCCCGGAGATTTTTCATTTCTCGATCATTTGCGGCCGTGCAGGATGGGCGACAGCGGCTTATAAATCACAATGCAGAGCACCGCATCCAACAGGCCCTTGACCAGCGTGAAGGGCATGTTGAAGATGACGAGGCACTTGATGAGGCTGTCTGCCGAGGGCAGGATGGCCTGATACATGCCGAGGATGGCTTCCAGCGGCATGTGATAGAACTGCACATAGGCCGGATAGGTGATGAAGTAGTTGGACGGCACACTGAACACTGCCATAGCCGCTGCACCGATCAGCGCACCGAGGATAGCCGTTTTGCGGCTCTTGCGGTGCTTATAGATGCAGCCCGCCGTGACCGAGAAGACCGCACCCAGCATGAAGTTGCACAGCTCACCGACACACGCGGTGCTGGTGCCCTTGATAACGATGTGGAGCAGGTTCTTCATGAAGCTGATGACCGCGCCGTACACCGGGCCCAGCGCAAATGCCCCCAGCAGGGCGGGCAGGTCGGAGAAGTCCATCTTAACGAAGGACGGGATGAGCATCGGGATGGGGAACTCGATGAACATCAGGATGAAGGCCACCGCGCTGAGCATGGCGGCTACGGTCAGATTGTGGGTCGTGGTTTTTTTCATAGGTAATATCCTCCCGTCGGGGCGCTTCGGCCCCAAAATTGAATTGGAAAGCCCTTTTCGCGCTGTATCGGAACCGGGAAGACAACCAAAAACGCGCCCTGCTGCAACCAAACACTGCAACAGGGCGCGTAGACAATTCGGATTTGTCTGCCGTTTCTTGCATCCGGACTATACCGTTGGCCCCGGAGTCTCACCGGGTCAGCACTCTTTGGGAGTGGTCGCGGGCTGTACCGCCAGTGGGGAATCGCACCCCGCCCTGAAACGAACTTTCTGGTCAGAGTATAGCGCGGCAGACAGCCCTTGTCAAGCCCCTGTTTCGGTTGCCCTTTCCGCGCGTTTTATGGTATACTGGGGCGTAAAATATTTTTTTTCGAGGAGTTTTGCCATGATCTTTTCCATCCGTGACCTCGGTTTCGAGCTGGGGCCCTTCCTGCTGGAGGGCTGGCTGGCGCTGGCGGCACGCTGTGTCTGCGCGCTGGTGATCTTCCTTGCCGGGTCTTTGGTCTCCCTGCTGCTGCGCAAAAAGATCTGCCCCGCCCTGCGGGGGCGCACATGGCATTTTGCCGCTACCCCCATCCTGCTGCGGAGCTTGGAAGGCCCTCTGGAACGGATGGCGGTCTTCACCGGCTTCTACCTTGCGCTGGCCAGTCTGCCGTGGGCCATCGCCGGCCTTCCGAAATTCCTGCTCATCGTCTACAAGGTCCTGATGACCCTGCTGTTCTGCAAGGGCCTGTATCAGGCGTCGGATGTGGCCGATTTGCTGCTGGCCTCCTGCAGCCCGGAGATCCGCTCCAACAAGACCCTGCTCTCCCTGCTGAACACCACCTACAAGGTGCTGGTCGTCATCCTCGGTGTGGCCACGGCGGCCCAGATCGCCGGTTTCCCCATCGGCAGCATCGTCGCCGGTGCCGGACTGGTCGGCCTGACCATTTCACTGGCTGCGCAGGAAAGCGCCAGCAATCTGTTCAGCGGCATCGTTATCCTGCTGGACAAACCTTTCTCGGTGGGCGACTGGATCACCGTCGGCGATGTGGAGGGCGAAGTCATCGACATCAACTTCCGCTCCACCCGCATCCGCTCGCAGGATAAGACGGTCAGTATCGTGACGAACAGCAAGATTTGTTCGTCCACAGTCCAGAACGCGGCTCTGCGCACCATGCGGCCCTACAAGTTCACGCTGGGCGTCACCTACAACACCACCCGCCCCCAGCTGGAGCAGCTGATGGCCGATCTGAAGAAGATGCTGGACGAAAGCCCCTACACCGAAAAGGGCGCGAACATCGTCCGGCTGACCAGCTTCGGCGATTCCAGCATCAACATCCTCGTTTCCGCCTACCTCAAGACCAACACCTATGCCGTTTTTCTGGAGGAGCAGAACGACCTGAACCTGAACATCATGGACATCATGCAGAAGGATAAGGTCGATTTTGCCTTCCCCTCCACCAGCGTCTACATCGAAAGATCCGGTTCCTGAGCCGGTTTTCATTGACTCCCTCCGGCATCGCTGGCGCGATGCCGGAGGGAGTTTTTTCATAGGGCCACATCCAGCGCCATCATCAGCGCAAAACCCAGCACCACGCTGATGACCCCGGCGGGTTCATCGTTTTCCACCGCTTCGGGGATCATCTCCTGCGCGGTCACGCAGACCATGCACCCGGCGGCGGCGCTCATCAGCCACGGCAGCGCCGCGCTCACCCAGCCCGCCAGCGCAAGGGCCAGCAGCGCCCCCACCGGCTCCA
>ERZ773145.614-NODE-614-length-34705-cov-10.248600_pt1 | contig 34705 bp, 35 predicted proteins | sample MGYA00580848_ERZ773145 | MGnify/ENA primary metagenome ERZ773145 (study PRJEB29015, sample SAMEA2737858) | human gut metagenome | biome: human gut; feature: human-associated habitat; material: faeces | place: China | collected 2012 ... | reverse complement strand
GTCAAGAGCTTGCAGGGCGATATTGTTGCGATTCTGGATGAGAATGGCAATACCGCCGTTAGCTACGGCTACGATGCGTGGGGCGCGCCGCTGTGGTGTACTGGTGAACTGGCGGAAACGCTGGGCAAGGTGCAGCCGTTCCGGTATCGCGGGTATGTGTTTGATGAGGAGACGGGACTGTATTATCTGCGGAGTCGGTACTATAATGCAGCACTTTCTCGCTTTATCAACATGGATAGTGTACTTCTGAAAGGAATTTTGCAGTCCAATCAGCAAGCATATTGCATTAATAATCCTATTCTTTATTCCGATAGCAATGGACATGATTTTCTTGAGGATATTTGGAAACTTATTTGCAATGCAATAGATGAAAATCAGCGCATTGCACAAGAGAATGCCCAAGCAGAGTTCAATGCCTGGCGCTCTCTATTCAATAAGGCAACCGTTGCCGGCGATTTTCAGGAAGGCGTTCTTCGTGGAAGTGGTTCACTCACAGCTGGATATGCTGAAGCAAATGCAAGGCTTCAGGGAAATTTGAAAGAAAATGTTTTGGGGGTGTTTGGAAAAATTTCTGCAGGTAATGCAGCGGGAAAAATTGGCGTTGGGAATGATGATGTGTCAGCATCTTTGAAAGGCGTCGCAGATTTACTTTCAGCAACTTTAACTGCAGGAATTTCAATTGATACTGATGTTGGGGCTGAATTTAAAGCAAAGGCTGCTGTATTTTCGGGTAGAGCTACTACAGAACTTGACTTGTTTGGTTATCAAATTGAAATAGGAGTGTCTGGCGATTTCCTTTCTGCTGGGATAAATGGAAAAATCGGTTATTTCATTGATGAAGGATTTGTATGCGAAGGTGGCATTTCACTTGGGGCAGGTGCTGGCTTTATTTTTCGAGTGAAACCGCCACAATAATAGGAGGGAAATTCATAATGAAACCTATAAAATATGTTTGCAAGCATATGATATATGTTCATGTGCTAAAGCACAATTGTCCTCAATGTGGGAAGCAGCTTAAAGTTCGCTATGAAAGTAAAATCGTTAACTCGAATTCAGAAGAAGCAAAAAATTATAACTTTTCATCTGGTGGTGGGGATTATATTTTATCTGGCGATGTTGATTTTCGTGTACCTTATTTTTTTTGCCTAACATGTCAACGGCGCTTTTCAATTGATGACATTATGCATATTGAAAAACAATCTAAATCAGTATGCAAAGCTAAATGATGTTGAGGTTTTTTAGATTAATTTTACCAATGAGTGCTTTGCTATTAAACAATCATTGATCCTTTCCAGCCCGTCGCGTCCTGTGCCTCTCGCACAAGTCGCCGACGAGCTGGCAACAAAATCTCCCGTAAAAGCAGGAAATAACTCTTCCTATAGCGAATACTGCCCTTGCCCAGCGACATTGTTGCGATTCTGGATGAAAATGGAAATACGGTCGTCAGCTACGGCTACGATGCGTGGGGCGCGCCGCTGTGGTGTACTGGTGAGCTGGCGGAGACGCTGGGCAAGGTGCAGCCGTTTAGGTATCGCGGGTATGTGTTTGATGAGGAAACGGGGCTGTACTATCTGCGGAGCCGGTACTATTCGATAAGAATCTGCCGGTTTATCAATTCCGATGCAGTGTTGCTCAAAACAGAAAATTTTGCTCACAATGGCTATACATACTGTTCAAACAACCCGATTTATTTTTTAGATACATCTGGCACATGTGTTACTTGTTCATATTGCGAAGAATGCGGTGAAGAACACCTCCTTTTCGCTGGTGAGTTTGGGGATAAGATGGAGCATGTCCAGAAAAAGAATTATAAAAATGGACGAATGAAGGTCTGTCAATTCATGGCGCTTCTTGAGCAAATGCGGATTGAAGAATGGGAATATGATCACGATACTGCGTATGGTCGTGTCGATTGTGTTGGCATATACCGTTATACCATGTATTGGTATTGTTCTGCAAGTTCAGTGAAGGCGTTGAAAATTTCTACGCATGTTGAGGGAACATATAGGAACTCTGTATATAACAAAACGGATCCGAAGAAAAACGTTGTTGGTAAAGGGAAAATCGACGCAAACACTGAGTTTAGAATTGGAATGGGCTTGTTTCGTAATCCATTTGGCGATGATGGGCACTTTGCAGTATATGTTGGTAACTATTTCCCCGGATATGAGAATGCTGTTATTGAATCTGTATATGGTGGCGTAATAATTCGCGAATTATCCGAATCTGAAGCAATAAACGACCCATTTACGCATTATGGCTACATGAAAGGAATTGACTACACAAATTAAATCAGGAGAATAATAATGCATTTTAAAACAATCGCACTCGTTTTAGCAATTTGTACAACGCTGATGGAGCTGTTTCCATTTTCAAATGCCGCTGTGTGTAAACACTGCAACACGAGCAATAACGAGTGCTTCGTTGATACATTCGGCATTACTTATTGCAATGGTGTCCTTGTCTCTTATCCAGAGCAGCTTGAACTGACGAAATATTATGTAGATACTCGTTGCTGTGCGATAGGTGAGGGTGCTTTTTCTGAAAATGACTTTTTACAAGATGTATTTATCCCTGATGGTGTGATTGTGATTGGCGACAACGCATTTGAAGGTTGTAGCCGATTATCTACAGTGCATCTTCCGGATTCATTGTTAATTATCGGTTCAAATGCCTTCACGCTATGTACCTTATTGGAAGATATTGATTTGCCATTGAACCTTCACAGCATTGGGTGGCAAGCATTTTGTGACACATGGAGTCTTAAAGAAGTAGCTTTCCCTGAAACACTAAGGTTTGTTGGCGATGAAGCTTTTGCATATTCTGGTGTAAAAGAAGTTTTCGTACACTCTATATATATTCAGTGCGGATATGATGTGTTTACGCCAGATTCGTTGGAAGCAGGAGACAACCTGATGCTGCACTTCCGGGAAGATGTATTCTCTGAAGAAATTGGCGATGTTTCCGCATGGATTGAGGAAATACAGCAAGTCGATGGAATAACGGTCATCTTTGATATTCCTGCAAATTAAACATTCCAAAGATGATTCATTTTGATCTTCCCTGAGTAGAATGCTGCTGCGAAATTACATTCTTCAAAGGAAGCTTGGTGGATAAATCCTGCTTTCCATCATTGACGATAGCGGCGTGCGCGGATGCAGAGCGTTGACACCGACGCCCAGTTTGTGTATAATGAAAACGGATTGCGGGTGAAAAAAACAGTAAATGGGGTGGTAACGGACTATACCCTGCATGGGAAGAATGTTGTGCATATGACGCGGGAAAGCGATGAACTGCATTTCTTCTATGATGCACAGAATCGTCCAGCGGTGGTGGTGTACAACGGTGTTCCTTATGCTTACGTCAAGAACTTGCAGGGCGATGTGATTGCAATTCTCGATGCGGCGGGGAATGTCGTTGTTAGCTATGTGTATGATGCTTGGGGTGCGCCGATTGGGAAGAGCGGTTCGATGGCGGAGACGCTGGGGACTGTGCAGCCGTTCCGCTATCGTGGGTATGTGTTTGATGAGGAGACGGGGCTGTACTACCTGCGGAGTCGGTATTATAACGCGGAGCGGTGCAGGTTTGTTAATGCGGATAAGCAAATAGGCTGTAGTAAAAATATTATTGAGAAGAATATAAATGCTTACTGTAACAATAATCCAGTAAACTTTGTGGATTATAATGGAAGAGAGCCGGGAGATGCTTTTTCGAGCCCTGACGAAGCGGCAATTGACTTTGCAGAATGCTACAATGCGTTGTCAATATCGCAAAACGTTGAATACGCATCGACAATTTATAAGCGAACGGAAACAAAATATCTAATAAATATTTTGGGATGGAACATAATACCGATCGGAACAATAGAATACTACACGTATATTGAACCTTCGATCGGAGTCGAGGATAAAACTGACTTTATAAGTTATTATAATGAACCTGATTGTCAACTTATAGGTTGGGTCCATTCTCACGGAGCTTATATGCGCGAATATAAAAATTATGAATTTTCCGATGATGATTACAAAGTGGCGAATTTGTTATTTGAGAACGAAAAAGCAGTTTACTCGTATTTAGCGACATGCAGCGGACATCTCTGGAAATATGATATTACAGCAGATGAAGTTACTCTTGTTTCATCAGATATACCTTTTGATGAAAACGACCCATATATAAAGATTAGAAAGGGGAAATAAGGAAATTGGGGAAGCAGAAGCCGAGAAAACGCTGGTATATTGTTTTTATGCTGGTTATTTCAATTGTGATTATGATATGCTTATTCTCAGGAAATAATTTTGTGGAGCAAGCTAATAAACCGCTTACTATGAAAACAATCACGGTTCGTATAGAAAGTTCAAATAAACCATATGAGAAAGGGCCGGACTTTGATATATCTCAATATAAAGAAGAATTATATTCGTTTCAGTGGCAAGGTGATAGTATCGCACCTGTTAACAGTGTTGAAGAAGCAGCGAAAGCTGCTGGGCAATTATGGAATGTTGTATTCGATTATGATATTGAAACGGTGAGACCGTTTATAGTTTCTTATGATGAAACAAACAAAATATGGTTAATTAAAGGTTCTATGAGGGAATTAAAAGGAGGTGGTGTTCCGTATGCGCTTATTACCATAGATGGGAAAGTGCTTGCAATATGGCATACGAGGTAGTAGAAACTATAGAGTGGAGATAAAATGAGAAAGATTGCAAAATTCATACTGGGAACATTTGTGTGTCTGACAACAGTGTGCATAATTATGTTCTTCAGTTTGTATATGGCATTAATTATCGCTGACACAAATCCCCCATACATAGCAATCCACACTTACATTTTTGGGGACCTAATGGTCGCGGAGCTCCAATAAATTTGAGATATTTGGAGTGACAAACATGACGATAGATAGCATTAGCAGCTGTTTGAAAGATCATTCTTCAGTAGTATTCAGATATAACTCTGAGTATTATTCGCTCAGGAAAAAGAATCTTTTATCCAAAACTGTGTATATTTTGGTGGGTACAGACATGATCCCTCAACAACGAGATTCATTGGAGGAATTATGCGATCAGGTGTATATTTCTGACGGAATTCGTTTATCTGCAGCGTTTGCTGAGATTGAAATTCCTGAGTGGAACGATCCTGCTTGGGAATCTTATGAGGCTGTTAGACATCAAGTAATTGTTTATCATCAGGAAATTCACTTTTGCTATCAGAGCAAGTACTACTGGATTGCTTATGCGCGTGATGGGCAAACGTATTTGAGTGATGAGCAGGGAAATACTCAGAGTTTTTTATCTGCTCGTGCATTGTTCGAGAATGCACGGATTGATGGATATTTGCTGAAAGATATATGGGAAAAAGTAACGGTTGATGCTTGCTAAATTTAGAATGATGCGCAGAACCGCCCGGCGGTTGTGGTGTACAACGGAGTTCCCTATGCGTATGTCAAGAGCTTGCAGGGCGATATTGTTGCGATTCTGGATGAGAATGGCAATACCGTCGTCAGCTACGGCTACGATGCGTGGGGCGCGCTGCTGTGGTGTACCGGTGAACTGGCGGAGACGCTGGGCAAGGTGCAGCCGTTCCGCTATCGCGGGTATGTGTTTGACGAGGAAACGGGGCTGTACTATCTGCGGAGTCGGTACTATAATCCGCAGTGGGGACGGTTTGCTAATGCGGACAGTATTATAACAAGCAATCTGTTTGCTTACTGCCATAATGAACCTGTGCAATTCGCAGACTTCAATGGAATGTTGGAGCAATGCGGAAACAAGTTCTCATACAAGATGTTTTCTGAGGGCGCAGGTGTTGGCAGTAGCGGCAGCGGCGGCGGTGGTGGCATACTTCTTCTAATAACGGAAGTAATTCCTGATGCGCTTTCATATATAGGAAGAAAATTTACTGATGCGGTAATTGGTTTCACAATGCTTTTTGCAGGCGAAGCAGCCTACATTGGAGATTTGTGTGTACCACAACCCAATCCGACACCGTTTTCACAGTCTACGCCAGAACCAACGCCATCTCCACAAGCATATTTTCCCGCGAATCCAGAAGAATTCCAGCCACATCTTCTTGTCTTACATATGTATACGCCAACAGTATGGAAATGGGAAATTCCGGGTACAAAAACGGCAATATTTGAATGGGATGCTGATTCTAAATATGGAGATCATTATCATGTAATGACCCCAAGTATGAAAAACTCTCACTCAGAGGGTACTCATTATTATGCAGGTTATCCTGTCCCTGAACCGTGGAATACATTGTTCTTTTACAGCAATAGCGAAGCACCTTGGGACAAATTGGACTAAAAGGAGACAAAACTATGCCGAAAGTACAACGAGACAATTTTTCTGATTATGCAGGACGTATGCATGATGCATATTTAAAAACAATTTACTATAACTATAACGATGCTGGCTTTAAATTGGTTTTTGCATTGGAATGGGAAGAAAATGCGCTGATAACACTGGGCTTTCACGAGGTTATTTACTATGAGGGAAACTTAAATAGTCCGTGGGGGGCATCGCCATATGTGTTTTCATGGAGGCAACTCGATAAAGAAAACTTAAATATTTCAAGCACATCAGTGGATAAATCTGCAGCAATGGCAACAGAATTGCTTTTTTCATCTGGAAACATACTGAGAGTTTTGTGCAATAGCATTACATGGGAGATGGGGTGCTAAAAAAGCGTGTCAGAGTAAAAAATTACTGAAGATCAATCATGCTAGATGCATCTGTAATGTCACATTTTTTGCCCAGCCCGTCGCGTCCTGTGCCCATCGCACAAGTCGCCGACGGGCTGGCAGCAAAAACTTCCGCAAAAGCAGGAAAAACCTCTTCATATAGCGAATACTGTCCATGCCCAGAAATCTGTCGCAATCATGGATGAGAATGGCAATACCGTCGTCAGATACGGCTACGATGCGTGGGGCGCGCCGCTGTGGTGTACTGGTGAGCTGGCGGAAACGCTGGGCAAGGTGCAGCCGTTCCGCTATCGTGGGTATGTGTTTGATGAGGAGACGGGGCTGTACTATCTGCGGAGCCGGTATTATAATCCGCGGTGGGGACGGTTTGTTAATGCGGATGGTGCGATAATCCAAAAAAACTTGTTTGCATATTGCAGCAATGGGCCGATTGTGGGTTATGACCCGTCGGGATTTGAAAGAGTCAAACTGACGCCGCATAGAAGCGATTCGTCTGAAAAATATCCTGATTCTGTTATGTCGGTGGATCTTTTTGTAGAACTTATCAAGCAGGCAGTTGAGACAGAAGGGTGGAAATATATATACGGGCACGCTCGGTGGAAGGAAACTGACTGTGTTGGTTTGCCGAAGTATGTTTTGGAATGGTATTATAGTCACAAATCTTTCAAAAAACTATATCAAATCACCAAAGGAGAGAATAAAGGAGAAATTCTGAATCAAGTAAAGGACTTGGCGGTTTATGGAATGCAGAACGGCGAAACTTTTGACATAACTGATTGGAATGATATTCCAATAGGTGCGGCAGTATTCAAATATGACCCTACGAATCCGGAGGCTACCAAAGAAAATAAAGGATGGCTTCATGTTGGTGTGTATATTGGAATTACAGAAGAATATGGGTACACTATCGCAGCAGCCGCGAGTAAGAAAGATGGGGTGGGCTACTTTCCACTTACCGATGAGTACACAAAGTGGGGTTATTTTAATGGGGTATCATATGATTAAAAAAAGGAGATGCTTTAATAATGCGTCATATAGATAAGAATGTTTTGCTTTTATGCGTTGCTGTAGTGATGGTTGTTGCTTTGCTAAGCTTAAAAGAAGCAAAAGCAGAGAACACGTTAAATGTTCGTGAGTTTGTTATGATAGAGGGATTTACCCCTATTGAAATCAGGATGAATAGTACTATTGCCCAAAACGGTAAAATAATTACTACCAAAGGCGCAATCTATCCGGAATTTTACGATTTAATACATCCTTCGCTTACTGAAGAAGATGAGGTTGTAGATGGCGATGTTAGTGAACAACGAATAGTACTCATGCTTGCAAAGCAAGACAAGAGTAAATACCTACGGATTGCCACATGGGAGTGGGAAAATAGGAAGTATACGATTGTGGATAGTAAATGCCTTCCCCAAAATTCATTTTTAGAGAAATATCACGACGGCGATAGCGTTTTGTTAGATGTTGGATATATAACGGAAGGGGATGACGAACCGGAAGAATTGGATGACTTGACATGGTTGTATTTTACAATAGAATTAAATATGCAGGGTGAATGGAGTATTACGAATATTACGGATGGTTATACATTCTTCGCAGATTATGATGGAGAAAGATTCATCATTCGGAACTACGAGGATGAGAAAATAATGCGGACAATTTCAATGGAAAATAGGCTGTCATCGTTTGACTTTGAGACTGCCTTTTGGAAAAAACCATAATATTAGCACATAAAAGTTGCATTAAGTAGCTACATTATTGTATTCTGTGAAAAGCGGAAGCTGCCTCACGCTGAATTACTGCACTGTTCAAATCGAAACAGCGGTCATTTCCTGCACACCCCAGCAGGTATGACCGCCGTTCGGCGCAAAGAACAGCACGTCGTCATCAAAAGTAACCTTTCAATTTCATACTCAACCAAGGCACATCAGAGCCGTTCGGGAGACCGAGGGGCTTTTCTTGTGCCGAAAAAGCGTCATGCAAACCGAGGACGCTTTGGATTTTCAAGCAAAGTTGGGTGAACAAGGCATGGCAGAGAGACGTGAACAGCAAAGAAGGAAAGATTGCGCTGCAAACACGCATATTTTCTTCTCTGCCTATTCTCTCATGGCGAAGCCCTGTAATCTGTTGAAGCTCTGGACTTGCACGCTACCAAAGGTTCCGTGAAGAAACCAGCAGAGAGTTGGGAATCCCGGAAGACAAGGCACACCAGTGGACAATTCCAGATTGGACTATTGTCGAATAGTTGGAAGCCCAGTTTTAATATCCCCTATTACAAATGAAAGACTTGCAGCGGCAGGACACTTTGGTATCCTGCCGCTGCGAGTTCTTGCACTTATGCGATTGAGCCGCCGTGCACAGTTCGGTACGCACGGTGGTGTAAGAAGTCGACTCTCTATTTAGGAGAGTCTCCTACTCGGTTCCCCATCTACTCACTACACACTACGAACAGGAGGCATTAACCATGAACGAACTTTTCCTTTCCGGCACGATTCTCACTCTCGTTAAGACGCCCACGACGGGCGACACCTCGCACGTCGTCTGCCAGCTGCGGCATTCGCACCGCAACCGTCAGCAGCAGGTGATTCACGAAACCTACACGGTTCATGCGTGGAATCGCCTTGCGGACTGGGCAGTGCAGACGCTGAAACCCGGTGCACGGGTGTATGTCAAGGGCTATCTGACGCAAAAGCTGCGCGGCGATGTTGTTATGACAGAGGTCACCGCCGCGCAGTTCTTTGTCCAGCCTCATGCCGTGGTGGATGCGGAGAATCAGCTGGCAAGCTGAGAAAAATCATCAGTGCTTCATAAACAGCGTTTGTATATACAGGATAAGAATGTAAAACAGAATGGCGGCGGCTTTCTTCCGAATGCGTCGCGCGGCATCGTTCACGGTGCTGCGCTCCACGCCTAACACAGCTGCGGCTTCTTCGGCGGTTTTGTCATTTTGGTAGTATTCCACATACACGCTGTGCTCCAACGGTGTCAGGCGATTTTGCAGTTCGTCAAGAAATTCGACTGCTTCCGTCTGACTAAGTCAGCGCAGCAGACTGTCTTGAACAGGCGTGGCGACGATATTCTCGTTCAGTTCAACCGCATGGCCGACGTTGCGATGCTCCGTGTAGGCACGGCGATAAAGAGCCTTGCATTCCTTGGAACAGGCGACGACAAACCAACCGATGAGATTCTCATGGTACTTCAACTTTTCTTTTTTCTCCCATGCCTGCAGCATAACACGTTGGACAATATCCTCCGGCCCCAGACCGTGAATTGTCTGACCGTGCAGGAGGACATTGCATAGGAGAACAAAATCTTTCATGTTATTTTCATAAATTGTTTCGACACGGTATTTCTGCATGATTCCTCACCTTCTCCCCCAGCAAGTCGTGGATTCAGGGGAAATTCGCACTGTGATGTGTCAATCATCCTGTTCTGATTGCAGAACAAAACACACCATTATATTCTATTATATTGTAAATGAAAATCCCACATCGTAAAGATGCTTATAAGTCCGAGTTAATGCCATTGGATTGCTTTTGAGCAAATTTATTTATATGTCCGAACGATCACAAGAAAACAATGCGACAAAGTTCGCTATACTGATACAAAAAAGGAGGTCACATGCCAAACATTTCATCCTCCGAGCTGATTGCGCAGTTCCAAACGGCACTGCGTGATGGCTGGGGGTACATCTACGGCGCGTCGGGCGAAATCTGGACGCAGGCACAGCAGAACGCCGCGAGCCGTGAACAGACAAAGAAATATGGTCAAAAGTGGGTCGGACACCGCGTGGCGGACTGCTCCGGCCTTTTTGCGTGGGCGTTTCGGCAGCTCGGCGGGTACTGCTATCACGGCAGCAACACCATGTTTCGCCGTTACAGCAGCGCATCCGGCAGCCTGTCCGCCGGGAAACGAACCGATGGCGAGCCGCTTAAACCCGGCACAGCTGTCTACAAATTCAACGCCTCGGAGGGCTATCACCATGTCGGATTGTACATCGGCGAGGGCGCGGTTATCGAAGCCAAAGGCACGGCGTATGGCGTTGTCACGTCGAAAATCGGCAGCGGGTGGACGCATTGGGGCGAACTGAAAGGCGTGGATTACGCCGAGAAAGGAGAACAAATTGCAATGAGTGAAAAGAAATTGGCGGTCGTGACGACGGCATCCGGCAGTTTGAACATGCGCAAAACGGCGAGCAAGTCCGCCGAAGTGATTGCGAAAATCCCGCAGGGCGCGACCGTAACTGTTCTTATGGAAGCGGATGACTGGTGGCGCGTTCAGTACAAAAACAGCACTGGTTGGTGCGCGGCGGAGTTCCTCACGAAACAGGAAAACGCGGATAATCAGGCGCGGAGGAGCATCCGAATCGTCGATAGCGCCGGAAACGTGTTTGAACCTGTAGGTGATTTTTCGGTGAAGGTGGCGAACGCAGATGTGGGCGATTCTTGAACAGATGCGCGACCACGCAACAACCATCGTTGGACTTGTGACGGCGCTGACGCTGATGTACGGCTGGTTCCGGAAGCCGATGAAGCAGCTGATTGCAAGGGAACAGCAGCAGGAGGAAGATCTTGCGATTCTGACATGGGCGTTTTTGCAGAATGCGCATGACAACTATACGCGGCAGGGCTGGTGTACTGCGGCGGAAAAAGAGCAGGTGCTGAATATGCACAAAAGTTACGCGGCGAAAGGACGAAATCACCTGTCCGCAAGCTACGAACAGGACATTCTTGCTCTGCCGGAAACGCCGCCAGAAGGAAGACGAGGCAAATGACGAAGCAGAAAGCATACGTCCAGTTCAGCAAACGGATTGTTCTTTTGGTCACTATTGCAGTGACAGTGATTTCGCTGCTGGCGGTGGTGCTGTGCTTTTTCCGCAGCGACACGGACGCGCTGATTAGTACGGTTCGGACGTACATCAACTACGCGACGATTGTTTTCGCAGCGTACAGCGGCAACTCGGTGTTCGAGAAGTGGCTGACGCAGGGGAAGAGCGGCGAGGCGGCTGAGAATACGGCTGAAGCGTAAGGCAATATTCCTTGCAGCAATTCTTGTAAAATATCAAAAGTGCCCATCAGCAGCCGCACTATTCGCCGCCTGCTGATGGGCATTTTTGTTTATTCTTTCTCGTACTTTTCAATCAGACACTGATGCTGCTTGCTGTCCTTATCATAATTGATACCAACCAGCAAAATCTCGCCCGTGTAATCCAATATCGAAGCTGGATAATTCTTCTCCCGGATTTGCTGCAAAGCAGTCCGGGCATTCTGATTCCATTTCAGTTCTACAATCAATGCCGGATAGTCATTCCTGTATTCAGGCTTCGGTACGAACACGAAATCAGCAAAACCTCGACCTGTTGGCAGTTCCCGGATGGGCTTGAAGTAATACTGCATTGCGCTCAAATACGCAATTGTCAGCACACTGCTCAGCGAATTTTCGTTATGATACTGGATAACAGATGTGTACTCGTGGTGGATTTTTTCAATCTGTGCGGCAACGGCTGCACCGTCCATGTCCAGCGTCGCATCCAGCAAGCGCTCGGATTCCTGCTGAAAGGATATCATTTCATTCCAACGCTTGCTTTCAACCGCCATCGTCAGCTCCTGCCGAATTTCTTCGTTCGGGACAAACGCTGTTTTTCGATTCTGATTATATCCAAGATAGCCCAAGTGAATCATGTAGGTCAGCACATCGTCCTTGCTTGCGATACTGGATGGATCATTCGTGAAAACTGCCGTATCCACCTTGACCTCTGTACCCGAAATTATCTCGATAATGGCGAATTGAAGCCCGTCATAATTCATGCTGATTAGCGGCACGATGGCATCGCTGGAAGCTGTTTCTGCCCAATAGTTCTTGAAATCTCCATGCAGCATCGCGCTGACGATTGCTCTTGGATTATAAACCTGATACTATTTCCAGATTCAACTGCGCCATCTGCTTGCGCCTTTTCCCTTCTGGCGTCCGCTCATTCCACTTAGCGTAGCGCTGCTACGCTGCGTTTCATTCACGTTAGCCAGAATGAAAAATTCGCGGCGCATCTTGGCGCATTCTTATCTGGAAATAGTATGAGTATCTTTCAGCAGATAGCCGTCGTACCAGCTTTTTACTTCACTAAAGTTTTGATGATATTTTTCGGTCAGCTTCTTGACTTCAACTTCAGTAAATCCCATGTATGGTGCCAATCTGCTCGCGCTGAGCATGGTAAACTCATCAAAGTTATTTAGCCCAGATTGTGACTTTTCCTTCCTGAGGGGAAGAATACCTGTCAGATAAGCCAGCAGAATGTACTTTGTCGGTTCGGTGCCTTTGAACATGCTTCGCAAAAAAGTAATATAGCTGTCCTGCACTTGGCTGTTTGCAGCCGGGTCTCGAATCAAGGCATCCCACTCGTCGATTATAATGATGAATTTCTGCCCTGTTTTCTCTCTGATTCTCGAAAGCGCATCTGATAAATGAGACACTTCAGAAGGCAAAGCGGTCGGATAGATTTCTCGTAGTTCAGCCAGCACGCTGCTCGTAATGTACGCTACAACATGAGCCGCGTCACCGCAGTTTGCCAGAAACTACTGAACGTCAATGTGAATCACGTCGTATTTGTTCAAATGCTTCTTGAAGTCAGCAGACTTGCTGATTTCCAATCCGGCGAACATTGCTTCCGAGTCGCAGCCGCGGCTGTAATAAGCTGTGAGCATATTTGCTGCATATGATTTCCCGAACCTCCGCGGGCGGCTGTTACAAATATAACCTTGCATTGTAGCAAGAACACTATTGGTGTACGCAATCAGTCCGGTCTTGTCAACATAAATGGGCGAATTTAGTGCAACCTGAAAAGAGTTGTTATTTGGATTCACAAAGCGTCCCATTGCCTCTGCTCCTTTCCGAAGGATGTTTGCTGAGGTTTTGATTTCCGCGACTGCTCAAATGAAATCATCTCTTAGCCTGCTCTTATTTTACCATTGATTTCGGAAAATAGCAAGGAAATCGGGGGAAGGGCAGCATCATAATTTTTCGTTCTTCACAGAGGAAAGGTGGTCTGCGTTCCTGCGTCTCCTTTTTCCGCTGCGCTCCCTGATTTTCTGTCAGATGCAATGCTAAACAGACCGAAAAACATTTGTAATGCGGAAGGCTTTTCTGGAATTTCAGCAAAAACTATTGACTATAAAGTCAGTGATGCTTATACTAATAGTAGGAGGCGATAACATGATTATTAGACCCCACTATTTGGATATACTGCGAACCTACCGGGATGTTCCTCTGGTGAAGATTCTTGCCGGAATCCGCCGCTGTGGAAAATCGACGATTCTGGATATGCTGAGAAATGACCTAATCAGCAGTGACGTTCCAGCAGATCATATCATTCAGCTGCGTTATACTTCGGAAGAACTGGATGACAGCATGAACGATAAGCAGATGTACCGGAACATCAAAGCGAAAATGACCGACAATAGCCGCTATTATCTTCTGCTGGACGAGGTGCAGGAGATAGACGGCTGGGAAAAGGCAGTCAATAGTCTCTTGGAGGATTCCAATACCGATATTTATGTGACTGGTTCCAACTCCAAGCTGATGTCCAGCGAAATCTCTACTTATTTGACGGGGCGATACATTTCTATTCCCGTATTTACGCTTTCCTTTTCTGAATATCTGGACTTCAAAAAGGAAAACGGGCGTACATCAAAGGAACTTTTAAGTGAATACATCCGTATGGGCGGTTTCCCTATCGTTGCTTTCGGAAACTTCGACGAGCGTTCAGCCTATCAAATCGTCGAGGGAATTTACCATTCCGTTATTAGCAGTGACATCACCAAGCGGCACAATATTACGAATTTTGACCTGTTCAACCGAGTGGTAAAGTATGTCATAGAGAATGTCGGCAAAACTTTTTCAGCCAACGCAATCGTGAAGTTTATGAAAACCGAAGGACGTTCGCTCTCGGTGGAAGCAGTCTACAATTATCTGGAATGGCTGGAAAAAGCCTTCGTAATTTACCGCTGCCAACGGTATGATATGCAGGGCAAAACTGTTCTGAAAACGCAGGAGAAGTTTTACCTTGCGGATGCTTCCCTCAAATACTGCATGATGGGCTTTAACCCGAAATCCGTTGCGGCTATGCTGGAAAACATCGTGTATTTTGAGCTTCGTCGGAAAGGGTATGAGGTGTATATTGGGAAAAATGCCACGAAGGAAATTGACTTTGTGGCCGTGCGGCGTGACGAACGGATTTATGTGCAGGTGTGCCGCAACCTGCCGGAAGAATCCGACCGAGAGGTTGCGAATCTGCTGGAAATCAAAGACCACTATCCTAAATATGTGGTGACGCTGGATGAACTGGCCGATGGAAACGTCAACGGCGTTAAGATGGTGCATCTGGCGGATTTTCTGCTGAGCAAGGAATACTAAGAAGCTGACCTACAAGGCGAAGAGGGAGACCAATGGTGAGTGCTTTCCTTGAGGAAGCCTTTATGATGCCATTTGCGAGTTTACTATTCAGAAATGAGTGTGAAGAAAATGATTATTTCCGAATTGAAAGTTTACAACTTCCGCCGATTTGAATCTATGAATGGAATTCCTGGCTTGAAGATCACTTTTCACAAGGGATTAAATGCGCTGATTGGTGAAAATGATTCAGGAAAAACCGCTGTAATCGACGCATTAAAATTAGTTCTATTGACACAGAGTAATGAGTATATCAGACCGTCAGATGAGGACTTTTATAAGCCTGTTGGCGGAGAAGCCTGTTCAGAGTTTAAAATTGATTGCACGATTTCAGAATTTACACAGAATGAAGCAAAAAATTTTATCGAACATCTTTCATTTCGTAAAAATGAAAACGGGATGGAATATACGCTTGAGCTTCATTATCGCGCGTGGAAAGAGGGGCACAAGATTTATCAGGAATTGCGAGTAGGTGATATAGATGATGGAATTTCGATTGACGGAAAAGCAAGAGAATTGCTGAAAGCCGTTTATTTGAAACCGCTCCGTGATGCCGAACGGGAAATGAGTTCCGGACGTGGTTCCAGAATCTCACAGATACTTCTCAATCACCCTGTTTTCAAAGGTAAAAAAGAACATACAGTTCTCGATATTTTCCGAGATGCGAATCAACGCATTGAGGATTATTTTACAGATGATACAGATGGGAAACGCATACTCCAGACGATCCGCAGTAATTTAGAGTCATTTAGTGATAAAGGTCAAGCCAGCAATGCAGAATTGAAAACCTCGGATATTCAGCTTAAAGCTATACTGGAGTCCCTGTCATTAAATGCTCCCGAGATCAACCCTGGGCTTGGGGAATTGAATCTGCTATTTATTGCGGCGGAGTTGTTGCTCCTTAAGGATGATACCGATGGTGGCTTGAAACTGGCTCTAATCGAAGAATTGGAAGCCCATCTGCATCCGCAAGCGCAGCTTCGACTAATCAGTTATCTCCAGAACGAGTATAACGAGAATGATGTCCAAATTATCATATCCACGCATAGCCCCATTTTGGCATCAAAAATCAACCTCAAGAATTTGATTTTAATGAAGAATGGCACCGGATATGATTTGGCCGAAGGGCAAACTGGATTACAAAAGGGCGATTACCTGTTCCTCCAGCGTTTTCTCGACTCAACAAAGGCCAATCTGTTTTTTGCTAAGGGTATCATAATGGTCGAGGGAGATGCAGAGAATATTTTGATACCTGTTGTTGCAGATATTCTCGGCTATCCATTGGAGAAATACGGAATATCCGTTGTAAATGTTGGGAGCACAGCTTTTCTTCGATATAGCGGAATTATGGTAAGAAAAGACGGCACCGATATAGGAATACCTGTTTCTGTAATAACAGATTGTGATGTAAGACCATACGATGTCGAGCCAACGACTAAGGAGAAAACATTCAACGAGAAGAAAGCTGAATCTTTGCAGGCTAAAGAAAAAGGAGACAGAAAATATACAAATGGCTCCGTGCACAGCTTTACTTCACCACGATGGACGCTCGAGTATTGCATTGCTATGAGTTGCCTTTCGGATGAATTCCATAAGGCGGTTCATTACGGAAAGAAAATCCTGAATGCGCAAAAGCATATTTCACTGACTGATGCCAAGATTGATGAAGCAAATCGTGACGCCGAAGCAGAAGCAAAGGCGTGGAATGGGTTCTCCTCTGCTGAAAAGGCATACCATATTTATGATTTAATGCTTAACGGAGATGGAAAAAGCAGCCTGAAAGCGATCGTTGCCCAGTGTTTAGCTTCGCTTTTGCGTTGGAAAGTATCCATAATTCCAGATGGACAGACACAGGAAAAGATGTTTGATCTCGACTTGTATAGATTTAAAACCGACGAAGGAAAGAAAACAGAATTAAAATCTAAAATTGAAAATGATCCATTTTTAAGCTATATTGTGAATGCCATTAAATATGCAGCAGGAGAAACGCTGTAGAGCAGGAGGATTCTATGGAGGAATGGCAAACGTCAAATCAAGATATCCAAAGTGTAGAGAAACTTCTTTTACCACATGGTGCACACTTTCAGGAAGATGCAAGAAATGTTATACGATGCTGGCATTCAACAGATGTGGCAGCATGCCCTGGTAGTGGGAAAACGACGGTTCTTCTCGCAAAATTAAAACTGTTGGCGGATAGAATGCCACTTGAAAACGGTGCGGGAATTTGCGTACTCTCTCATACAAATGTTGCCGTCAATGAAATCAAAAATCGTCTTTCTGATTATGCAGATAAGCTTCTCAACTATCCAAATTACATAGGCACAATTCAGTCTTTTATTGATAGATTTGTGACGATACCATACTTGAGAAATATCGCTGGACAGAATGTACAAGTGGTTGATAGCCTGACCTATGCACAGCATGTGCTTAGTAAAATGCCGCATGATGTAAAGTACAGAGCACTTAACTATACGACAAAGAATAATTTTGCAACTGGAAGGCAATTTACAGATCGAATCAATCACACACAGGCATTACACATACGTAAAGATGGAGCACTTTATATAGGAAAGCAAATAAGACCATTGGCTGGTGTAAGAAGCGAGTCCACAAAGGAATATAAAGAATTATTAGTCGAACTTCTTAAAGATGAAGGAATAATACAGTATCAAGACGCTTATGCATATGCAAATGCTGCTATTGATAAATTACCAGCGGAGTATACCGACTGCTTTTCGTCACGATTTCAGTATGTGTTCATCGATGAATATCAGGATTGCGATATCCTTCAGCGCCAAGTCATAGATGCGATATTTGACCCACAAAAATGTGCGGTGTTCAAAATTGGAGATTCCGATCAGGCCATCTATAATTCGGCGGAAGATACAACCCCTGACTGGACACCACAACCTGACTTCCTTCCAATCATGACTTCTTGCAGATTTAACCAAGAAATTGCCAATGTGCTCTGCAAGCTGAAAAAAGGTGAGAAGAATATTGTAACGCTTGCTGGAGAGACAGGTGTTAAACCAGTATTGATTGTTTTTCCGCCGGAGAGAATAGGAAACGTTATTGATGCATTTATTTCCGAATTGGAAAGGCACGAACTCTACGATGCTAATGGCATATATAAGGCTATTGGAGCAGTAAAAAGAGAGGATTTGTCCGGCTTGAAAATCGGAAGCTATTGGACGGAATTTGATGGTTCAGCAAATAAGAAAAGCGAGTATAGCTACTGGGCTTTAGTAGACGAGATCGCCCAGTATTTGCTGGAGGGGAAATTGTATAAGGCCGAGCAAAGTGTTCGTAGGCTCTTGTGTCGAGTATTCCACTACATTCCAATAAAGCATTCGGTGTCAGGTAAAGACTATAACACAGCAACAATAAAAAATACTCTCGATGAAAAATACAGAGAATACTATCGTCAATGGATATACGAAATGTCAAGAATGCAAGAAATTGATAGATACTCAATAAATCAAATAATGCAACAGAAAATAAATGGATTATTAAGAATCTGCAATCCGAATCTAAATGATATATTTGCTGTCCTTCCAAAGTTTTTCCTTGAAGAAAATAATGATACTAACCTTGTAGATATGCCAGAAAGGAACGTGCTAATTGAGCCAATCAGAGGGCGCAGAATTGCATTTGACACTATTCACGGCGTTAAAGGTGAAACGCACGATGCGACTCTATATCTTGAAACTAATAGACAGGGCGCGTCAGATTTGAAGAGGATTCTTCCGTACTTTGGTGCTGGTCCTTGTGGCAGCTCAAATCTATATGATTCCAGCCGTAAACTTGCGTATGTTGGTATGAGTAGACCTAAAAAATTATTATGTGTAGCAATGCAGGCAGCAACTTATGAAAAAAGCAAAGGTGTATTCGATACAGATTGGGAAGTTGTTGACTTGAGAGAATAAATGCATATGCTGTTGCGTACGCAAGTTTCAGAGCGCTCGTATACTCCTACGTGCGCCATGCTTTTCCAGACCATCCGTCAGCTTGCTGCAGTTATAGATTGTCAAGAGCCGCTGGTGAATCCAGCCTAATTCGGTTTTCGCTACAATCCTCATAAAGCAATCATCCCAAATTCCTTCGCAAGCTCTTCGTTCATGACGGCCGCTTGAATACCCCAAAGTTTGTTTATCTTATATAGCTGTTTACTTAATTCATTTTGTATTGGCGCAAGCCAGTCAGGTTCATGGCGTGGAAGGACAAGAATAAACTTCATTGGTAATTCCTTCATATTGGCAAGTTGAATCGCATTTCCAAATTCCGTTTCCTCACGCCTTTGCAGAAACACTGTCAAAAAAAGCTGAAGGGAATCACAGAATTTTGCAACAATTTCTGATACCCACTCTTCAAATCGTTCGGGATTATGTTGCTGGATTGGTGAAGATGATTTTGCTTCCACAAAGCAGAGCTGATTTTTCCGGTTCATATAGATGAATTCGACTGTCGAAAAGCCTTCACCTAATGCGGCATACGACGCTGATTTTTCGATATAATATAACCGTTCTTGAGGAAAGACACCAAATGTTACACCGGATTCGGTAATAGAGACACTCATGAGTGTTAATCCATCGCCTTTCTAATCTCGTCCTTGTACATTTGTTGGAATGTTTCAGCAATCGTATTGTGGCTGAGCGCAGCAAGAGCGTTTTGTGTTTCGCATACGACATCTGCATTCTGCCAATACAGCGAATGGTAAAGAATTTCATCATTCGCTGTACGCTTGATTTCCAGATATTTCGTCAGAAAATAGTCGTGTGTGGAAACGAATACCTGCACACCATTACGCTGGAGTTCGAGCAGCATTTCTGCAACAACGGGGATATATTTCGGATTTAGATTTGCTTCGGGTTCATCCCAGAAAAGGACTGCACCTTTTTCCAGTGTTCCGTTTTTTATCAGCTGCCATAGAAGTGCGAGCTTTCGGATGCCTTCGGCTACCAGACTAAATTCGATTTTTGCCTGATTACCGGGACGAAGATAAAATCGATCTTCTTCAAGTAAAACTTTCCCCTTGGTTGCCTTTTGCAAAATTTCAAGATAGTTCTTTCTGCTTTCCGGATCACGACCTGCACTAATGTCAATTTTAGCCGCAGTTACAACATCAACATAAGTTTCGTCAAATTCCACATTGCCAACATGGACGGCAGCCTCAAAATGCCATCCATTGGAGAGAATTTCCTTTGCCGGAATGAATGTACTGGTCAGCGTTGAAAGCTGCTGCTCCCAGTTTTCTTCACCTCTTACATCTGCATCCCATTTTTTTGTCTGTGATGTTATGTTCATTGAGATTTTTGCTGAATCTGAATAGATTGTGACAGAACCTGTCTTGATATTTTTCTTTCGACTAATTAATCTGTGGATACTCGCGCCATCAGGCATAAAAACTTTTGCTACTTTTTGCGCAAAAGATACGTCATGCCTAACAGCTTTACAGGCACTATACAGCAATTTCATGATGTGCGTTTTGCCAACACCGTTTTCGCCAATGAAAACATTCATTCCCCTGGAAAGTGGTAATTCAAGAGAATTGAAAACCGTAATGTTGGCTAATTGAATTTTCGTGATAGCCAATATGTAACACTCCCTTCTATGAACTGGTAGCCTGCGAGTATGTTTGCAGCTGCCTATATTGTTAGTCAGAAACGTTTTATCTATGTAAGCAACATGCTTTTTTTCAAGATGCAGCATGTATATTTTTAGTCACTGTGCAACATTATACCATATTTTTCTTATTTATATTCAAAATAGTACAACGACAGGCATGTTGCACAGAAAAAATGAAGCGGGATATTCTGGAGGGAAATAAACTATCATTCCTTCTTGCTATCCGAAGCTTCTCTCAGTGCCGGTTGGCATCACAACTTGCGCAATAAAGCACCATGCAATACCAATATCATTATAGCACAAACTAACAAGGAAATGCAATGCAAACCCGCACAATCAAGGCTTAAATCGGAACAGCTGTAATGCGCTTTATACATGGCTGAAATCGCTGCTGATGGCATTATTTGTCGATTTCTATTTCTTAAATTACAACTAACGTTTTATGCTCACTCTGTTATGATTATATACACATTTTCGTCTAACAAATTCCGGCGTTGGCGAAGGGGACTACCGCCTTTGTTAGCGTATCTAACACTTGTCTAACAGCACGGTTGGAAATTGCGGTTTTTTACGTTCCTTTGCCCACCATCGAAAACGTAGAAATCTGCTGGAAACGCAGGAAAATCGGGCATTACAGGGCAGTGCAGTTCTCTGAAAGGGAAGCGGTGAGCATCTCTCCTAAGCAGTCGGTCGTGGGTTCGACTCCAACTGGACTCAATCCCCAAACAAGCAATTCTTTCTGGCTGATGCTCTCGCGTGCGTGTTGGCAAACGTGCGAAGAGCATCGGCTGGAAAGATTTTTTCTTTTCATTGACAGTTTCTCCAACTTTCAAGCGCCGATAGTACAATTCCACGCTGCTTTTGCTGAAAAAATGTGCTACAATACATATGCATCAAGGAAGTCGTATAGCCTGTTTGGCAAAAAACGCCGGGCAGCTTTTACCATATCAAACAGCTGTCCGACGAAATAAGCGAAGGGATAACAATGGACATCATCAAAATCAAAGCCGAAGTATACCAGCTTGAACAGCAGGGAAAACGCCTGCCGATTCTGCATTATTTGCAGGACGTGTGGCAGCAGGAGCCGCCGTCTGAGGGTTTGACTGTGCTGGCACTGCGGCAGATGGTTGCCTATGCGGATACGGTGGTTCAATTTTCGGAAAATTCCCCGCTGTGGGAGGCGAAAAATGAGTATTCGCTCTACAAGGCTTTTCTGCTGGATATTATTTCTTGGGGGCTGAAAAACTACCGCACGAGCAAGCAGTTCCTATGGCAAATGTGCTTTTATCTCAATCAGGAATACACCAATTACTATATGTACGGCAGGAAGATAACGGACGACAATGCGGTTTAATGGAAGAAGACGCTGTTTCAGGAAGCCGCCCAGCTATATCCGGACAGCTTGCTTTTCAAGTGCATTGACCCTATCGAGTGCATGGATCATCGGCGGCTGGACAGATTTACGGAAGAAGAGAAAGCGCAGATTCGCGCGGAACTCGCGGAATGGAATTGCAGGAGAATGAACTGGATCACGAAGTTGTGTGGATTTTTGACCACTATCTGTTTCATGAGGGGATTCAGCGATAAGTTTTGCGGGGAATAACAATAAGAAGCTGCGCGGCGATGCCACCATGACGGCAAAGCCGCGCAGTTTTTATCCAGTTTCTTGCCGTGTCAGAAGGCACGCATCCCGCCCTCCTCCCACAATTTACAACACATTTACACCCCGCCCCTCGCAATCCCCGCCGCCCCATGCTATACTAAAGCGGGTGATAATCATGCCAAAACGCATTCTCATCGTCGAGGACGACGCGGCGATTTCGCGCCTGCTCGAATCCAACCTGCGCCTGTCCGGGTATCAGCTCATTTGCACGGCGGATGGCTGCCAAGCACTGGAACTGCTGCAAAATCAACCCTTCGATTTGGCGCTGTGCGATATCATGCTGCCCGAAATCGACGGCTTCGAGCTCCTGCCGCACATGCGCGCGCAGGGCGTGCCGGTCATTTTCGTCTCCGCCAAGGCGGACGTGCAGAGCCGGGTGCGCGGGCTGCGGCTGGGCGCGGAGGACTATCTCGTCAAGCCGTTTGACATTCTGGAGCTGCTCGTGCGAATGGAAAAGGTGCTCGCGCGGTCGGACAAGCATCCGCAGAGGTTCCGGTATCGCGATATCGCCGTCGATGAGGCGAGCCACACGGTCACGAAAAGCGGAACACCGGTTTCACTGAAGCCGATGGAGTACGAGCTGCTGCTGACGTTCATCCGCCATCCGGGCATGGTGATGACGCGGGAGGATTTGCTGCATCAGGTGTGGGGCGATGCGTTCATCGGCGAAACGCGCACGGTGGATGTGCACGTCGCGGCGCTGCGGCGCAAGTTGGATTTGGGCGGAGAACTTGCCACTGTGTACAAAATTGGCTATCGGCTGGAGGTGCTGGCGTGAAATTGTGGCTCAAGCAGACACTCGTCACCCTTGCGGTGATTCTGCTGTCCGTCAGCATGTGTCTGTACCATTTTGTGGCACAGGAGACCGACCAGCTGATTCAGCAGGCGATCCAGAGCGGCGCGCGCGACACGGCGGTTTTCTGCGACCACTTGTCTACACTGGAACGTACGTCAACCGTTTATGACATGGATATCATCACCCGGCAAGCGCTGATTCAGTACACGTTTTCGACGTATGCGCATCTGTTGCAGACAGGGGACTGCATGTGGTCGCTGGTGATGGACGGACAGTACTACTACAACACGGCATCGTGCCAGCCAATGGAAACCCTGCCGATGGCGGAGGATGCCGTCGCCGCCAGCCGCATCGTCGAGCGGGGCGGGACGCACCTGCTGATATCTGCGCAAACCATGTCGGTGCTGCAAACGCCGCTGACGGTCTATCGCGCGGCGAACATCGAATCGACATATCAACATATAAACGATTTAACGCGCGCGGCGCAGCTGTCCCTGCTGGGCTGCCTGCTGCTGTGCGGCGTGCTGCTGCCGCTGATGCTGCGGAAAACGCTCGCGCCACTGCGGAAATTGGCACAGATTTCGGACAAAATCGCGTGCGGGGCATATGAACTGCGGGTTAATATTTCGGCGGATGACGAGGTGGGTGATCTGGCGCGCGCGTTTGACCACATGGCGGATACGGTGGAGCAGAAAATTGCCGATTTGGAGGATAACGCCCGGCGGCGCGAGCTGCTGCTGGGGGCGCTGACGCACGAGATGAAAACGCCCATGACGGCAATTATTGGATTTTCTGGAAGCTTGCTGTCCATGCCGCTGACGGAGGAGGGGCGCATGGAGGCCGCCTACGAGATTCACGAGGCGGCGAAGCGAACCGAGCGCTTGAGCCAGAAGATGATGCAGCTGATTTCACTACAAGAAGGAAATGCGGCGGTGCAGCAAAGGCAGGTGGATGCGCGGGAACTGCTGGAGAGGGTCTGCGCCGCAATGCCGAAAGATGCTGCTTTTGAACTTGCAGTTCATACGGAGACGCTGACGGGCGACCCGGATTTGCTCTTCTGCTTCCTGACGAACGTCGTGGACAACGCCATCAAGGCGAGCCCGGCGCACGCCGTTATCCGCTTGTCGGCGAGCAAAGAGGGGCGGCGGCAGGTGCTTGCCGTGGCGGACGCGGGCGGCGGCATTCCGGCGGACAAAATCCCCCTCGTCACCGAACCGTTTTACCGCGTGGATAAGGCGCGCAGCCGGAAATTGGGTGGCGCGGGGCTGGGGCTCAGCCTGTGCCGGATGATTGCGGAAGCGCACGGCGGGCAGCTGGAAATCCAAAGCGAGGTCGGGAAAGGCACGACGGTTTCGATGATTTGGTGCACAGAGGAAAAGTAAAGTGCGTAAAAGAAGCGAAATATTCCCCGAAACGCCGTGATTTACAACTTGCTTACAGCTTGATTGCAAGTCGATGATGACTTTCGCCCGCCCGCGTGGTACGCTGAAATCGGAGGTGAAGGACATGAAACGAACCCTTTTGCTGATGCTCGCGCTGCTGCTTCCTGCGCTTGCCGCGGCGGATGTATCGGCACAAGTCAACGCACCAGAAACATACAGCGCTGCCTGGCAGAGCAGCACGGGCAGGACGATTGTCACGGTGGATGCCGCGGTTGAAATTCCCGCCGTGCCGCAGCTGATGATTTACCCTGCGGTTCAGCGTACGTTTACTGCCGATGACTTGCAGCGCGCGGCAGTCTGCTTCGGCGCTGCGCCCTATTCGGGGATGCCGAGCAGCTTGGACAGCGTGACCCGCCCCGCCGCGAACAGCAATCCGACGAGCGTCGGTATTCGCGCGGAATCGAAAAACGCGGCAGGAAACCGCGCGCTGCTGACGTTCGTTCAGCATCGTCGACATGATGGAAATTTGTGGTACGGCACAATCCAATTCTTGGCGCACGGCGCGGCACGCTATCAGGTGGACGACCTTCCGACAACCGGGGAAGTCAGCGCCGATGCCCGCGAAAAAGCGGTGCAAATCGCCCAGAGCCTTGACGCGGAGATGGCGCTCGCCTACGAGGGGCGCTGCATGGGCTACGAGTACGACGGCGGGATGAGCAGCCTGCGCGGCGACCTGTTCATTTTTACCCGAAAGGTAAACGGCGCGCCGACGGCATGGACGAGCGAGGACTGCCAAGCGTACGACAATTTTGAGGACACCTATCAGCTGAAAACGCCGTACGAAGCGCTGAGAATCATTATTGACCGTTACGATGGCGCGATTTGGATGCAGTGGCAAGCGCCGCACACGATTGACCTTTCGTCCGGTCAGGCAGCGACGCTGCTGCCGTTCGACCAGATTGTGACAATCGCCGCGCAGCTGCTGCCGCTGAAATATCAATTTCAGGAACAGTATCTGGCGTACAGGAATCAGGATGCGAACCGAATGACGGTCAACCGCATCACGCTCAGCTATTCGCGAGTGCAGAATCGGGATAATCCGGAGAATTTTTCCATGTTGCCTGTGTGGGATTTCTTTGATGCGGACGACCCGGCGAAGTCGCTGCTGACCATCAGCGCTGTCGACGGCACGGTGATTGAGCGCGGCTTTGGGTACTAAGCCGATGAAAGCGATTGTCTGCGATGTCCGCCGCGCACTCACGGGGCGCTGGTTTTGGGCGGCGCTGCTGGCGACCACGGCGGCGCTGTACCTCTCCATCGGGCAAGCCGCCGATGCGCTGATGGATGACACACAAAACTTGCGGTTTACATTGAGCGAGCTCCTGCTGATGGCGCTGTACGGTGATTTCGGGATGCTGACCCTCCCGGCGCTCTCCGCTTTGCCCTTCGCGGCACAGGCGCTGCACGAAATCAAGTGTGGCGCGGTTCGCCCGGCGGTGTTCCGGGCAGGGCGGAGGATGTGGATTCTGGGCAAAGCGGCGGGTTGCATCCTCAGCGGCATGGTGCTGCAAGCGGCGGCGGCGGGGCTGTTGGGGCTGATTCTGTACGCTGTCCGCGGCGGGGGCATCCTGCTGGAAATAAATGCAGAGTTTAATGCGGCGCTCCTGCGGCGGATGCGCTGCGGGGGCATTTGGGCGAGCGTCGGATGCGTGATGGCGCTGGCAACGGAAACATCCTCCGCCGCGCACCTCGGCCCGCTGTGCCTGTGCTACGCGCTGATGATGCTCGGCAAGCGCTTTTTCCCGGCGGCGGTGATGCTAAATCCTATAAACTGGATTGACGGCGGCGACGGGATGCTTGCGGGGCTGGAAATTGTTTCCATCCTCCTGCAAATCGTCTTTTTGAAGCGAGGTGTCCGGGAATATGTGTAAAATGCAGCCGCCCCTCGTCTGCGCGGGGTGGAATCTGTACAGCCTGCGAAAAAACCCAAGGTTTTATTTAAGCCTGACGCTGGGCTTCTTGCTCTGCTGGCTGCTGACGGACAAAACGATGCAAATCAGCCGAACGTACCTGACCAGCGTGCAGCTTGTCGAGCCGTTCGTATGGTGCTACGCGGACGGGGACAGCATCCTCTACGCCGCGCTGGTGCTGATGCTGATGCTCTCCGCCTTCCCGCGCATGGACACGCCGGCAAGCTACCTGATTTTCCGCACGACGCGGCGGAGCTGGCTCATCGGGCAAATCATCACCGCGCTGATTGTAACTTTCGGTTATTGCCTGATGATTCTGCTTAGCTCGATGCTGATGTGCATCGGCTGCAATGTGTACGCCACGAATCGCTGGAGCGAGACCGCGACCATGCTCTCTTTTGCGCCCGCCGGATTTGAAACCGCGCTCACCGTCATGCGAAAGACGGTCAAACTGACCACGCCGTGGGGCTGCTGCGCGCAGATTTTCGGGCTGATGTTCCAGTATGTGCTGCTGCTTTCCATGCTGCAACTGCTGTTTACTGTGCTGAAAAGCAAGAAAATAGGCATATTAGCCGCCATTTTGCTGAATTTTGTCGGATTTGTGCTGACGCCGGAGCGCTTCATGGCGTGGCTGCACCTGCCCACGGAGATGCGCTATTACGCCAACGTGCTCGCGGCGTGGCTCTCGCCATTGCAGCACGCCACCTACACCATGCACAATTTCGGCTACGATTTGCTGCCGCGGCTGCACGTCTCCTACCTGATTTTGGGTGGATTGACCGTGCTGCTGATGGCTCTCGCTGCTATCAAAATGTGTACCTTCCAGTTTAACTTTGCAGGAGGTGTTTCGGATGCGTGAAATCGTCGTGGACGTGCAGCACGTCAGCAAGTCGTTCGGCAGCGAGCAGGTTTTGGAAGATGTTACCTTGCAATTGATGCGCGGGAAAATCCACGGCATCATCGGGCGGAACGGCAGCGGCAAAACCGTGCTGATGAAATGCATCTGCGGATTCCTGCGGCCGACGGCGGGGAAAATCAGCGTATTCGGTAAAAATATCGGCACGGACTGCGATTTTGCGCCCAAAACGGGAATGCTGATTGAAGCCCCCGGTTTTTTGCCGCACGAGACGGGCATGAGCAATCTCCTGTGGCTGGCGAAGTTAGGCAACGGCGCGCGCTGCGAGGACGTGGCGGCGCTGATGCGCTTGGTGGGGCTTGACCCCGCGGCAAAAAAGCGGGTGAGCCAGTATTCGCTGGGGATGCGGCAGCGGCTGGGCATTGCGCAAGCGCTGCTGGACGCGCCGGAGCTGCTGATTTTGGACGAGCCGATGAACGGGCTGGATAAAAATGGCGCTGCGGAGATTCGCGCGCTGCTGCTTGACTTGAGGGCGCAGGGCAAGACGATTCTGCTCGCCAGCCACTTCGCGCAGGACATCGACGCGCTGTGCGACACGGTGCAGGAGATGGCGCAGGGGCGGATACGGGAGGTGTAATCCGAAGAGAATCCCCTCATGCACTTTGCGATTCCCTTATACTATTTCCAAATTCACCTGCGCCATCTGCTTGCGCCTTTTCCCCGTTGGCGTCCGCTCATTCCACTTAGCGTAGCGCTGCTACGCTGCGTTTCATTCGCGTTAGCCAACGTGAAAAATTCGCGGCGCATCTTGGCGCATTCTCATTTGGAAATAGTATTAAATCGTGCTGTGTTTTAAGGGAAAAGCTAAAAATCCACACAAAAATAGGCAGGAAACGCGTCTCCTGCCCTTTTCTTATTGCCTTGTTTTCCGATATTCCCCCGGCGTCAGCCCGGTAATCTGCTTAAACCGGCGGATAAAGCTGTTCAAATTGTAGTACCCCACCGACTCGGACACCATTTGCAGCGGCATCGTCGTGCTTTCCAGCAGGGAGCACGCTTTGCGGATGCGCAGGTCAGCGACGTAGCTGGTCAGCGTGTCGCCGGTCTGCTGCTTGAAGTACTGGCTTAAGTAGCCGGAGGAAAGGTCGAGCTTGGCGGCAACGTCCTGCAGGGAGAAGCTGCAGTCGTCGTAGCTGTCCGCGATGCAGGTGTAGATGCGCTGGAGCAGCTCCGTCACCGGCGCGCCGCTCTCGGCGGTGTCCGGCACAAGCGCCTTCGGGTCGGGCTCCAGCAGGTGGAGCATGAAGGCAAGGTAATCATCCACCGTGCGCAGATAGGTGATGGTGAACAGGTCGTCCATGTTCACCTGCCGCGCGCCGCCCGCCATCAGCAGCTGCACGGCGGAGTTGCAGTAGCTTTTCGCCAGCAGGGAGGGCACGCAGTCTGCCTTCAGCCCGTCGATGAAGCGGCGGATGGTCTGCATCTGCTGCTGCGGGGTCTGGGCGGGCAGGTCGTTCAGGAGGGTGAGGCGGTCGGAGGACGGCACATCAAGGGTGCGCGTCAGCTCGTGATACGGAATCAGCTGATGCTGTCCGCGGATGAAGTGCTCCTTGACGGCTTGCGTGGCTTCAAAACAGGCGGTGGAGAGGTGCGCCACGTCGGTGTAGCAGTTGGACATGCCGATGGAGAACACGAGATTGTATTTTTCGCTGCTGATGTCCAGCAATCGGCGGCAGCAATCCGCCAGCTTCGATTCCTCGTCCGCCTCAATGCCAACCAGACAGACGAACATGGAGTGCTCGAACAGCTCGCGGAACTGCCACGTGAAGTCATCCCCGAAGCACTCCGCAAAGATGGCGGACAGCGTCTGCCGGGGGATAGCGGTATCCTGATTGAAGGCGCGCAGCATCAGCACCTGATAGCACGGCTTGGTGAAGGACATGCCCAGCGCTTCCGCCTCAATATTATAGGAAGCGAAAGAGTCGAATTTGCCCTTGAGCAGCGAAAACAGCAGCGAATCCTTCAGCGCCTGCCCGTCGGGGGAGGTCATCAGCTGACTGCGCATGTGGTTGTTCTGCTCGGCGAGGGAGGCAATCGCATCCTTCAGCGACTCCAGATCATCCGCATCCGACCGCCCCAGCGATTCGGTCAGCTCCTGTATCGGGCGGTAATTCACCTTCATCGCATAGTGGATGACCAGCGTGCCCGCCGCCAGCACCACCAGCAGGAACAGCGCCAGCATCGCTTGTGCGCGGTAGAGTGGCGCAAGCGTCTCGCTCGCGGGGAGGAAGAAGTAGTACGTCCAGTTCAGGACGGAGGACGGCTCGCGGTAGATGAGGTAATTCGTGCCGTGCAGGCGGATGGTGCTGATGCCGTCGGTCAGCGGCGCATCCAGTGCCATCGTCGATACGACGACCTGCCCGCTGCTGTCCAGTATCGCGCCCTGCTGGCTGGGGGCGCTCTCCGGCGAGAGGAAGGACAGGAAGTGCCGCTCCTGCACGAAGAAAATCAGGACGCTGTTTTGCAGGCGCGAAAAGACCGACGGCGTGTTGATGAACGCCAGATAGCGTTCCGCGCTGCCGCTCCGCTGTGCCGTGCGGATGATGCGGCGGCTGCTGTCGGCAAGGCTGCTCGCCACGGGGTCGCCTTCCGGGAAGGAGAAGATGCGGTCGAAAAACAGCGCGGCGGAGTACACGGCAGTGGAGGTGTACACCATCTTGGCGTCCGCGTCCGCCAGCGCAATTTCGGAAATCAGGGTGGAGGGGGCAAGCAGATTCTTGAACTCGTTCACCAGCCGCAGGTCGCGCACGGGACTGGGCGCTTCTAAATAATAGGAAAAGAAATTCTGATTGACTGTCGAAATCTGGTACTCGATGTCGTAAATCTGCTGGAGGTCGCTGTCCATCTCCTGCACGCTCTGCTGCACGAGCGCGCGGTGGTTGTCCTCCAGATTCGTCCGCAGCTGCCGAATGAAGAACACCTGCGACACGAAAACGAGGGCGATGATGGCGGTCAGCAGCAGCGCACCATAGGATGCCAGATACTTATAGTACGTCTTGGAATGATGCCCGAACATGTTCCCTTCTCCTCCCAGTCACATGGGTTTATTCTATCACAAATCCACCATTTTTTCAAGGAAAGAGGGGACAAAACGCAAATTCTGCATATAAAAAGGGGGCATCTACAATTTTTTAGGTGGTGATTTTGTGTCCTGCATGGGAAAATGACGACCGAAAAACACAAAAACCATCATTTTGAAGATTGAAAACCGCCGCCGCCTGTGAGAGAATACGCTTGAAACAAGTCCCCCCGAAAATGACGGCGGTGTGCAGCGGGGCACGCCGAAGAGGAGGAAAAACCAAGTGAAGCGTAGCATCGTGCTGTCTCTGATTCTGGCGATTTGCTGCTTATTGCCATTCACCGCGTCGGCAGAGGAATGGTCGGATTTCTTCGCGCTGAACGAGGAAACCGCTATCGGCTATGACGAGGCGCTGGCATCGTATCAGGATACCCCGAACGCGCCGGCAGGTACGCGGATTGAACTGCTGCCCAGCGCGGCGATTTTGTCGGGGGATGCGGTGCTTGCGCAGGAGGCCATCATCACCGGCGACGGCGAAAGCACGGCGGTCTGGACGGTGGATGTGCCCGTGACTGGACTGTACGAATTGGAAATCACCTACTTCGCGCAGGACGGCAACGAGGCGAAAGTGCAGCGCCGCTTGACCATCGACGGCATCGTGCCGTATGAGGAAGCGAACAACATCTGCTTATACCGCCGCTTTGTGGAGCGGGCGAGCGAAATCGGCCGCAAGAACTCCATCGACGATGAAGTGTGGGCGCGGCAGGATGAAATCCACCTCTGGCAGACCGTCCGCGCGGCGGATGGGCAGGGCGTGTATGTTGACCCGCTCAAATTCTGCCTGACGGCGGGCCGCCACGAGATTTCCCTTCATTATGTAGACCAGCCGGTGACACTGGGCACGCTGGCGCTGGTCGCCCCGGCGGTTCATCCAACTTACGCGGAAGCGGCGGCGGACTACGCGGCGCAGGGTCTGAAAGCGGCGGACAAGGACGTGCAAATCAAGTTTCAGGCGGAAAACAGCGCGTGGCGCAGTGAGAACGTCATCCGCCGCGAATCCGATGCCGACCCGATGACCGAGCCGCGTTCCGGCGCGAACCGCGTGCTGAATGTGATGGGCGGCTGGCGCTGGCGGCTGGGGAATGCGGCGGTCGCGTGGGATTTCGACGTGCCGGAGGACGGGCTGTACGCCATCACCCTGAAGGTGCAGCAGAACAATGACGCGGGGATGCCCTCCTATCGGCAGATTATGGTGGACGGCGAAATTCCCTTCGACGAGCTGCGGCTGTACTCCTTCCCGTACAGCGACCAGTGGTATGCCGAGACGCTGCACGGCGCGGACGGCGAACCGTACCTCTTCCACCTGACGAAGGGCACGCACACGCTGACGATGACCGTGAAGCTGGGGGCGATTGGCGAAATCATGACGCGCACGGAGGCGGACACCGCGTATCTCAGCGAGATTCACCGCGAAATCGTCAAAATCACGGGCACTGACCCTGACTACAACTACGAATACGACCTCTACCGCACGATGGCGGGGCTGTCCGATCAGCTGCTGCATCTCGTCGACCGCTTGCAGGAAAGCGCCGACTTGCTGGCTTCCATCTCCAACGAAACGACCTCGATGGAGAGCAACTATCGCCAAATCATCGACCAAATGCGCTTCTTCGCGGAGGATGTTGACCGCATCCCGCGCGCGCTCAGCGACATGGACAACGCGCAGTCCAACCTCGGCACGTACATTTCGTCCATTGAGAAGTGCCCGCTGGCGGTGGACTACATCGTCGTGCACGCGCCGGAAGCAAAGGTGGAAATCACCACGTCGAACTTCTTCCAGCGCATGGGCGTGACGGTGGAAAACTTCCTCGCGTCCTTCCACAAGGATTACGATTCCGTCGGGCTGATTGTGGATGAAAACGCGCCGGATGAGGCGGAAAAAACGGTGCTGGATGTGTGGATTGGCCGCGGCACGGAGTGGGGCGAAATTCTGAAGGAATTGGCAGACGAGGACTTCACGCCAAAGACGGGCATCGTCGTCAACCTGCATGTGCTGCCGTCCGGGCAGCTGGCGACGGGGTCAGTCAACACCATTCTGCTCAGCGTGACCTCCGGCACAGCGCCGGACGTGGCGCTCTCGGTGGACTACAACCTGCCCGGCGAGTTCGCCTTCCGCGAAGCCGTGGTGGATTTGACCCAATTCGACGATTTTGAGGAGGTCGCGAGCCAGTTCTACGAATCGAGCCTCGTGCCCTACACCTACCGCGGCGGCGTGTACGCCCTGCCGGAGACGATGGACTTCACCGTCATGATTTACCGGCAGGACGTGATGCGCGAGCTGGGCATCGACCTGCCCGAAACGTGGACGGATTTGTACCAGCGCGTGCTGCCCCGGCTGTACGAGAACAACATGAGCTTCTCCCTGCCGGTGGACACGTCAGTATCTTCCAACTCGCCCGGTGCGCTGCGCGGCTTCACGATGCTGCTGCTGCAAATGGGCGGCGAATACTACAACGGCGACGGCGAATCCTCCGCGCTGGACACGCCTGAAGCCTACAAGGCGTTCAAATTCTGGACGGACATGTACGCCAACTACGGCATTGACGCGGAAAGCAACTTCTTCACCCGCATCCGCACGGGCACGATGCCCATCGGCATCAGCAACTACACGGGCTACTTGCAGCTGCTCACGAGCGCGCCGGAGCTCTACGGCCGCTGGTCGATTGCGCCCGTCCCCGGCACGGTGCAGGCGGACGGCACAGTCAGCCACGCGGTGGGCACAACGGCATCCACGGCGGGGGTCATCCTCAGCCAGTCGGACAAGCAGGAGGCGGCGTGGACATTCCTGAAGTGGTGGATGAGCGCGGAAACGCAGACGCGCTACGGGCGTGAATTGGAAGCAATCCTCGGCACGGGCGCGCGCTGGAACACCGCGAACGTTGAATCCTTCTTCTCGCTCCCGTGGGATGCCCGCCATGCGCAGATTATCAAGGCGCAGATGGAGAGCGCCCGCGAGCAGATGATTGTGCCCGGCGGCTACTTCACGGGCCGGCACATCATCAACGCATGGAACAGCGTGGTGGTGAACAACAAGGATGCCCGCGACATGCTGGAGAAGGCGGTCAAGGACATCAACAAGGAACTGAACAACAAGCGCAAGGAATTTGGATTGGATAATTAAGGAGGATAGCCCGTGACTGCCATCTGCCAGAAGAAAAACAAAGGGATGCGTGCGTGGCTGCGCAAAAATGCGGTCGGCTACGCCTTCCTGATGCCGTTCCTCGTTCTGTTTGCGATTTTCGTCATCGTGCCGGTCGGCGTGGCGATGTACTACTCGCTGACGAACTACAACATGATTCAAGCGCCCAAGTTCGTGGGCTTAAGCAACTACGCACAGCTGATTCTGGACGACGACGTGTTCCTGATTTCGCTCAAGAACACGCTGCTGCTGGCGGTTGTCACCGGGCCGCTGGGGTACTTCGCCTCCTTCCTCATGGCGTGGATTATCACGCTGGTGAAGAAGGGGCGCGGCTTCTTCTCGATGGCGTTCTACGCGCCGTCGCTCACCTCCGGCGTGGCAATGTCCACCATTTGGCTGATTCTCTTCTCCGGCGACCGCTACGGCTACATCAACAACCTGCTCCTGCGCTTCGGCATCATCATGGAGCCGATTCTGTGGACGAAGGATGCGGATTACGTCCTGCCGGTCATCATGATTATCACCATTTGGATGAGCATGGGCAACGGCTTCCTGTCCTTCCTCGCGGGCTTCCAGAACATTGACCCGTCGATGTACGAGGCGGGGCGCGTGGACGGCATCAAGAACAAGTTTCAGGAGCTGCGGCTGATTACTATTCCGCTGATGAAGCCGCAGATGCTCTTCGGTGCCATCAACTCCATCGTGGGCGCGTTCGCCGTGTTTGACGTGGCGACGGCAGTGGCGGGTATGCCCAGCCCAAACTACGCCGCGCACACCATCGTCGCCCACCTGTACGATTACGCCTTCACCCGCTTCAACATGGGCTATGCATCCTCCGTGGCAATGGTGCTGTTCCTCATCACCTTCTTCCTCGGCAGATTGTGTATGCGCCTGTTCCACGACGAAACATGATACTATTTCCAGATTCGCCTGCGCCATCTGCTTGCGCCTTTTTGATTCTGGCGTCCACTCATTCCACTTAGC
>ERZ773145.612-NODE-612-length-34735-cov-15.930248_pt1 | contig 34735 bp, 56 predicted proteins | sample MGYA00580848_ERZ773145 | MGnify/ENA primary metagenome ERZ773145 (study PRJEB29015, sample SAMEA2737858) | human gut metagenome | biome: human gut; feature: human-associated habitat; material: faeces | place: China | collected 2012 ... | reverse complement strand
GAGATTTTAATGTCTGGTTATCCATTTTTTCATCCTTTTAGGGGATGAACGGATAAAAATTACGCTTTTAAGGTATGGTTTTATACCCTAATAAGCTGCCGGAAAGTGAACGGGTATGCTCCGGAATATGTAAGATTTTTCAGAAAACAAAAATTTCATCCTGATAAAATAAGAGAGTATAGAATCAGGTATGTAGTGCCGATATTTCATAAATTCAAGAATTGGCTTGAAAAAAGTATATCCAATCCTAAGATTCTCGATGAAACTTTAATCGGGAAGGCCATATCGTATGCCTATCGTGAATTTAAAGCTCTTACGTTGATTTTTGATGATGGATTCTTTAAAGCTGATAACAATGCAGCAGAAAGAGCTATGCGATCATGCAAGCTCGGAATGAATAATTATCTTTTCTTCGGAAATCACGAGAGCGCAAGGAGAGGAGCTATTATTTACACTATCATTGAAAGTTGTAAATTAAATGGAATAAATGTGTTCGAATATCTTACAGATGTTTTTAGCAGAGAACCCCAACCAGGAGAAACGTACGATATGTTTCTCCCGAACAGGTGGAATCAATAATTTTTGTCCTTCAATGATTTCTATATTCTTTTTACCTTTGAATTATTCTTAATTATAAGTTATATGAAAAAAGGTAATATGATAGATATAAAAGAGTTCTTCACTCTTCTTTTAATAAGCGTTTTACTAGGTTCTTTGCTGGGTCAGATAGCAAAACTCCTAATATAAATGCTCCTATAAAACAAAAAATATATTTGATTTTGTTATTCCCAGATGTAATATTTATAAAGAAAGAAATAACACCAACGACAGAAGCTATGGTAGCCGCAGTAGTGCTTCTTATCTTTAGTTTTGCAATTTTTTTATCGTCAATAACTTTCTGTCGCAAATCTTCAATATATCCTTTTATGCCATCAGTACTGCATGCAACCTCAATACCTTTATGGGTTAACGTTATATTATTACCTATCCTTTCAATCAATTGATACCTCTTAATTAATATTGTATCTAAAATAGTATATGACATCTTGCGACTATACTGTTCTTTGTATATCTTTTCTAGATAATCATCTAAGGTTGATTCTCGAACATAATCGTCATTACGATGTATATAACTTAAAGCATCATTACATATTTTTATTTTAAGGTCATCTAATAACATGTAAATAAAAATAGTTCGCATCTTCATATCGTGCGCCCACAGAGAACCACTCTGAATCCGACTTTACGGATTACACGATATGAAGATGCGAAATGTAGGTTCATAATGGGCAATACAAAGATACGAAAAAATCCCCAATAAAATGAGGTACTAAATTATATTTTGTATATTTACACCCAATAGGCGGATGCTTACGGATGCTTACCGCATATTTTTGTCAAATTAAACATAATTATTATTATATCAAACATAATTCAAAGGATTCGCAAACACATCTTTTATCTTTTCCTCCTTTAATTCTTTATGCCATTTGAAAGGTTGCTTACAGTAACTTATCCCGATGGTACATGTCGTAGCATAGAATGTGATTAGCAACGGAAGCACCGGGTCACGATAATTAGACGAAATATTTGCTGCATTGCTCGACTCTTTATAGAAACCGTATTCCAGCGCAATCTTATCTATCTTCATCTTCAACGCTTGTGCATTTTCTTTTTTATCTGATTTCTTTTTCATACTTTCATGATTTTATTCTTTCAAAAAAGAGATAATTGAGCATCCTCACACGATTTATCAACGAACATTTTCTTGAAGATGTAATAAAGAACATCAACCACAATGCTATTGCCAGCCATCTTATATTGTTGTGTCTTGCTTATACCGGCAGACTGGATTTTGTCTATGTCGGATTCAGATACTCCCATCAGACGAAAACATTCGCGTGGGGTAAGTTTGCGGATGCGGTAGTTCTGTACTACTCCGGCATCGCTGTTTGTAGCCTTAAGAGTTCTGCTAATTCCATCTAATCCTCCATGGAAAAAATCTTGGGAAGTGCTCAAGTATAAACCATCACCTTCGTTCAGCTTCTTTCCTTTACATTCTATCTGTGCATCCGATTCCCATACCGTATGAGGACTCTTATAATCTGTAGCGCGTAAAGTCGGACATATAGGTGATATGCTTTTAGCTCCTTTAAATTCAAGTTTTCTGCTATTGGGATTTACACTTATGCCGATAATTTCTTTTTCTGTTTCTTTACATACATCATTAAGTCTTTCTTCCTCGCTCTCTTCCACTTTATATAAGTAGCTATTCCCACCTGCATTTTCTATAGCTTGAGCCATTAAACACATGGCTATTCCATTAGAATCGTATATTCTATTACCTTGCCTCCATTGTTTACCGAAACTTACTTCTCCTATTCCACCTATCAATCTTGGCTCTACCAGTAGATTATCCTTCTGAACGGTAGTAATCGTATTGCTCACACCATCTGTTCTTGGTTCAAGTCGCGTCATGTTGTGACGGCTCTCTTGAATATTCCCAGCTTCGTAATCCTTGCGCATAGCTTTGCCGTATTCTGTTCTTTTGGGAGTAAGTACATTCGGTTCGGCTATCCCTTCAAACAGGCATGGAGGCTCACCACCTGCCGTCAATGTTGGGGAGATAAAGCCATCGCCTTGCACACGTCCTCGTCTTGTAGTTGAATCAGGATATGATGCGTCAAACACACCTCCTTGGGGTATTTCTATATAACCTTTCTTGGTTGCTTGCCTGATTGTTAATTTAGGTTCGGCTACAAGACTGTCTTTCTGAACGGTTGTGATGCAGTTTGCTATATCGCCTCCGAGTTCAAGTCTTTGCTCTAATTCTATTCCGGGATTTCTATCGGAAGGGTTTTCAGGATTCCTGCCACGAACCGCACATGATATTGGTTCAGAAATGAAACTCATGTTTGATTGATTAATTGTTTGGTTATAGGCATCAAGAAATTCGATTTTCCTTCCGCTTATTTTCCCACTTTTTATTAAAGACAGAAGCCTTTTATTTTTACATGTTCTTTCATATGACACCAAAACCCTCGGACCTTCACCTTTGTTTGTTGTCAACGTAGGACACAAGCCGTTTGAATCGAACACGTTTCCATTCATTCCATGGCCTGAAGGATTTGTGTTTCCTACTACATAAACGTAATTATCGCAATCCCTTGAACCTGCATTAGTCAGAATACTTGATGCGATAACATCACCCATTGTAGGCTCAAACTTAACCCCGTTTCCTTTAGCCTTGTTCTTCTCGTTTCTTGTAAGAAATGTCTTTACAATCTTCTCGCTCAGATAAAAACTTTCATTCACATCCTGTTCAAGAACATCTTTCAGCCTTTTCTCCAGAGTGAAAGGTTTCGGAAAATGGAACGAAGCATCGCCCAATATCGACACCATAAAGACACGTTCTCTGTTTTGCGGTACTCCGAAGTCCTTTGCGTTGAGAACTTTCGTATAATTGCTGTAGCCCTGCCCTTCAAGAAATTTGAGCCATTCTTTCAGATACGGTGTAAACTTCTTCGATACGAGGTTCTTCACGTTTTCCATGAGCAGGTACTTCGGACGCTTCGCCTCTATAGCCTTACGGCATTTCCAAAGCAGACTGCTTCGTGTGCCGCTACCCTCTGCAAGCCCTTTCTGCTGTCCGGCTGTACTTATGTCGGTACAAGGGAATGAGTATGTCAGAAAATCGAAGTCAGGAACACTGCTCCAGTCTATCTTTGATATGTCGCCATAATTAGGAGTGTCTCCATGTACGGCCATATATGCCTGAATGGCGTACTTGTCAATTTCACTTATTCCAATCACCTCAAAGTCTATTCCCAGTCTGCGTAAAGCCATAGACTGCGAACCATATCCTGCAAATGCTTCAAAGACTCGTATTTTATTTTTCATCTTTATTGTTTATGCTTTATCTGTAAAACTTAAAATGTGAGTGTGTATTCTTCGGACGCACATTTCGGTTAAACTTTGTATGGTACTTCTTACCGTCCTTCCGGGGAACGTGACGGTTCTGACCGACAATACTGAAATAGAACGGCACATGGCGTGAGGTGTGGCGGTTTCGGTTGGCTATCTCATGCTGGCTCTCAATCCTATCCCAATTGCTTCCGTTTACATTGCAGGGACTTTGTACTAGAATGAGTTGTCTGAGATGTTCCACAGCATCTGAGTTCAAAGTCATTTCTCCGCAATTATCCATTCCACGAGAGTAACTTGTTGGGGATTCTTCCACAATATTTTTGAGAGGATACATTCTTATTACAGCTTCAGAAGCTGTAAATGCTGCATCTCGCAAAAGCTTTGCAGACTTCCCAAACTCGTTTATTGCATCAACAAATCTCTCGTAAGATATTTGCTTATTGATAAGCTCTATAATAGCTTCCTTTATTTTTTCTTCCGGAAGTTTACTGTAAATAGAAATAGTATGAATTGCTTTCAAAACTTCGGCTTCATCAAGTTCTGGATGTTTCTCTTCCTTATAGGTGAGCATATCTTCCTTATACTTTCCTCCTAATCTTTCACGAAGTTTGTCAAATAATGCTTTATCACTGTTCCACATAGGCTCCGATTTTAAGCGATTTCTCCATTTCATCCTGAAGCTTATCCAGCAGGCCACATTCTCCATGGCAGAAGAAACGGAACTGCTTTTGCTGTTTTTCGCAGAAGAATTTCACCTGATCTATCTCTTTGTGATACGGGCAAAGCAGACGAATTTTTTGTAAGGCTACATCTACTGCACTCATGACTCCCATCTTGTATCCCTTCCGGAATGGCTTATGAAGATCCTTTACTTCACGACGGGCCTGTGCGCATTCTGTCTTTGCCTTTACCATGTGGTGATAGAATTTGTCGGCCAGTCCCAGACCTTCTTCTCTGATTTTTTCTTTGTGCAGTCTTGGAGCTTTCTTGATAACTTCCGGACGCGAGCGGTGCATGTAAATCAGACCGGCAAACGAGGGAACTTCGTCGGGCGAAATCATTCCTTCCGGCACAGCATAGTAGAAATAATGTGGTTTGTTACGTGTGTCTCCGTCGGCCATGAAGTTAAACTTCTGCGATTTATGCTTCTGGTCGTTGTGGAAGTCGGCACGCGAAATCTTGATTTCAATCTCGTACCAGTAACCGGAGTTCGTGAGTATCAGCACGTCACTCTCCCACCCGAACACGTACATGTTGCGAAGAAAGAATCTCGGCGAGCTCATGAAGTTGCGAAGTCCGTCCTGTATGCTTGTTTCCGTATATTCAAATCTTTCCAGTCTTCCCATAATTATCCACCTATTTCACCTTTCAACCGCTTAATGGCAAGGTTTCTTGCCTTGATGGTTCCTTCCTGCTCGCGGACTTTTGTTTGGAGCGATGAAACCCGACGTTGCAATTTCTCCACCGTGGGCGTGTTGTTTCGCTCATAGTTCAACTCTGCCTGAAGCTTTTCCACCTTTTTCTCCAGCTCCGCTGTGCGTGCCTGTTCGCGCCGGTAGTCCCGGCAGAGGTACTTGAAAAGTATCTCTACCGGAATGTCCAGTGCCTTATTCCACTTTTCCATCGCCTTCCTTTTGTTTGATGTACCAGTGAAGAAAATTGAAGAAGCTGGGGAGAGAATCTTTTCCATCGCCTTCCTTTTGTTTGATGTACCAGTCGAACTCTTCCAGCGGTTTGTCCACCACAGAAATATAGTCTTTCTCCCGTTTCAGAACGCCTTTGTTGATAAGCTGCTGAATGAGTTTCAGACCGCTTCCGTAGCCGTAATGAATATTCAGCACGTTTATCGGGCCAGTATTGATACATTTCTTTCCGCCCTTTTCTGTGATTCCTAAGTTATGACATACACGTGCGGCCGCAGACAATTTCTCATAGTCGTATTCCTCGAACTCGGGCTGTACTTCAGCTTCGGCCTGATACGGATATACGTCCATGATGGCGGTTTCTGCTACGGAAGCTATCACGTAATCGGCCATCGTGCCTTTCATGCCTTCGTCCAGTTTCTTCACCGCATTGCGAAGGTCGGCAGCCTGTACCAGAATGTTGGTGGCTGTCTTCTTCTCCGCACCGCTTTTCTCGTCGATGGTGATAAAGTACAGTTTGCATTTGTACCACTTGTCGGCAGCTTCCTCGTCGGACGGGAATATCTCGCTATAGTTGGCCCGTTTGATGTCGGTCACTGTGAACTCTCCTGCAATAAAAGGGGTTACTTCCTCAATGAAACGTGCTTCAGCTTCGGTGAAACTCAGGGCATCTACCAGATAGGGCTCTGTCACTTTCTTGTTCATCCCGTTTTCCGCTACCTTTTCGTAGCGGATTTTTCCTTCAAACCATGTGTGCATCATAATTTGTCCTCCATTATTTTTTCGCGTTGGGCAATCATGGCATCGGCTATATTGTATGATAATTTAGCTATCATCTTCTCGTCAAATGCTGTATATGTCTTATTATTCAGGCCAAAGAATTGTCTGATCCGGTTTTTTAATGTCAGATTGTTTGAAACTGTTTTCTCCATGAGCACCTTCATCGCTTCCATAGCGATGTGGTCTCTACTGATATTACTTACTGCCATAGTTGTTTTATTTAGAATATTGTTTTCTGATCCAAAGAATTGTCATCACGCAATAGTTGGCCAGGTCCAGATAAGTATCTTCCAGCTTTTCGTCCTTCACCTGTCCTTCACCATTATTTTTAATCAGGGAATTTATTCTCCGAATTTTGTCACCAATGCGGATTTTGGCTACCAGGAGTCCGTCTTCGTCCATTGACTTTTCAAAGGCGTTTCCATAGTCGGCATTCTTTTTGCGGTAAGTGTAAAGCTGTTCTTGACTGATTTCGGCCATAGAAAGCGTAACTTCCGCATAGTGTTGATATGCAGCACGGGCGATGCTTGTAATATGCAGTAAGCCTTCTATCCGGTCTGAATAGGTGATGTCATCCTTAAAACATGGCTTGAACAAATTTCCTATTCTGATATGATAAAGATTAGGATCTCCACCTGCCATTTTATCGTAAGATACCAGCTCGTGCAGCACCTCTTCAAACTTCGCAACCATTTCTTCCTCGGTTTCTTGCGCGGGTTTCTCCGGTTGTTTCTCTCCTTCGTCGTTATCAGAAGGTATATTTACCAGTTCAGGCAGTTCTTCTAAAAAATCTTCCGGAACGTCGGCTATGTTCCGACCCCACTGACCTACCTCATACCAGAATACAGGCTTACCGGACTTGTGGAGTTGACGTGTATTATGCACTTTGTAGATTGCAACCTGAGCGTCTGAAATACGTTCCAAATCATATTCTTCCAGATGATAAATGAGGGAATTATTCACCAATTTAAGCGCGTCGTAATCTTTCAGCTTTACTACCTGACCGACACTGAATTTTGATACTTTAATTTCTCCGTCCATATATTTTGCTATTTTAGTTCCTGATGGCTGTTTATTGCCTATTATTTTTCTGAAATCAAGCTGTGGAAGTCTTAAATGTTCCCTGACTTTCAATGTGTCAAAATCTTTGCTATTGAAATCCGTACATATTCCGACGTACATCTTTTCAAATTCACTCGGAAGAAACGGATGGCTTGCAAATACGCCTTCACCCGGTTCTTTAGATATGTTTTTGATATAGTTACATATCGCTTCTTTAGCTTTCGCAGCATTAATTTTTATCTTCTTTTTCTTCTTTCCCATCTTCTTCTGATTTATCGTTGTTATCGTTATATACTTTCTCCATTTCGCGGAAAAGGCGTTTATAAACCTCCGGGAGTGTGCCTTTCTCTTTTGTATCACGTAGGGAAGCAAACAGCACGTAACGGGGGTCTGCACCCAGCATCTTACCCACGTCCATTACAAGCGGACCGACGGCTTTCTCCGCATGGGGATAGGATGCCAGGTCGCCCATGGCCTCCAGTTCCAGCAGCCGGTCTGTTCCTACACCTGCCATGGAAGCAAACTTTTCGCGGGTATAACCGTGCATCTCATACATGGCACGCACGCCCTGACCGAGGTTGAGTTCGTATCGGCATCCGTCTTTTAGTGCGAGCTGACTCACTTTGACCGTTTTCAGCATACGGAGTGTACGCGCCATTACGTCGGCATCCGCACGCGCTATGTATTCTGCCATAGCCTTCTTTGTGCCAAACACGTTGTACAGATAGCGTAGGGTAAGCATACTCAGTGTGCCGTGATTGCGGTAGACTTCCTGACGAAGCTTTCTGAGAGTAATGGATTCGTTTGTTTCAGGTACTGTGCGGATATGGTCTTCCAGGCATAGGTGACGGAACTTGTCAATCACGCTTTCGCCTTCTGCCTTTGCATCGGGCAGCATTTCCATGACATCGTACACCTCATAGTCGTCCGATTCAGGAAGAGGGATCGAAGCGATTTCATTCAGCAGCATACGCACGTTGTTCTTAGTGCCCATGCGTGCCATCAGTGTGCGGTAGTCCTGAAAGCAGAGCCCTTCTCCGGCCATCTTCATGCGCAGACTGGCGATGACGTATTCTATAAACTCTACCTGTAGCGAAACGATTCCGCTCTCCACCAGTTTCAGCAGGTCGTCTTTCACCAGCTCCATCTGGAACTGTGCGGTCAAGGTGCGCACATCCGTTCCCTCCTTATCGGGTATTTCAATGTTTCCCACCATCTCACGCAGCATATCTTTCACCGCAGCCATCATCTTTTCGTTGTGCTGGCTTTTCTGCCGGTTCACCTTACCTACTCCGTTGAGCAGTCCGTCCACCTTCCGGCACATGCAGTCGTAGAACTCGATTCCGGTGGTACACATCATGGCCACCATCTCCATGTTCGATACAAGGTCGCTCTGGCGCACGTTGCACTTGTCGAGCGCATTCTTTGTAGCAAAATAAATGAGGTTGATTTTTTCTCCGTAGGTTTTCCAGAAGATGTTCTGAAGCTTCTGTGTCAGTGTGCCGCCCCTCCTAATAAAACTTCCGGACAGCCCGGGGTGGATGGTTTCTGTAAAGGTACGAACCTGCATGGCATCGTGCGCATTGCATCGCTTCATAAGGTCACTAGACAGATTTACCAGTTCGTTGGCCCTGCGCTTCATGTTGTGACGCATCAGTCCGCGTTCCTTCAGGCAGGAAACCACTTCGTAGATGTATTTCTGAGTGATATTTGTCATCATGATTTCCACCATGAGCAGGTGGGCGTTCAGAATGTCTGCACTGGCCATGCGCTGCTGTGCAGTGTAGCGGTCAAACCGGTTTCGTTTGACGGGAATCATGGATTTCGGACGGCTGATAGAAGCCGCAAGCTCTGTTTCAGAGCTTTTCCCCTTCATGGGTAAAATGGTGGAGGGAGCCTGCAAGAAAGGATTGTTTCCCAGATTCCCTGCCGGGTTTGTAAATTCGTTCATATCGCTAAATGATTAATCTGTTCGTATTAAAAAGGAAGATCATCCTTTTCGTCAGTCATATTAAGCGTTCCCTGCGTAGGCTGCTGTGGGGCCGCTTGTGCCGGCTGAGCGGGTGAAGGAGCAGAAGCCGGTGCGGGCTGGCTGCCGAAATCGTCGGGCGAAGTAGGAAGCGGAGCAGACGATGATTCTGCCTTCCGTCCGAGCAGACGGAAATCGCGTGCCCATATTTCGGACACATAGCGTTTTTCTCCGGTTCCTTCTGCCTCGTAGCTTCGTGTGCGGAACTCCCCTTCCACATATACCTGCGAACCTTTGCGGGCCAGCTGGCTGATAATTTCGGCCAGATTGTCCCAGGCCACAATGGGAATCCATTCCGTATATTCCTTTGTCTCTCCATTTTCCTTGTTTTTCACTTTCCGGCTGCAGGCGATGGAGAAACTCGCTACCTTGTGACCGCTTTCCAGCACTTTATAATCGGGGTCTTTCCCCAGATTACCGATGAATGTACATTTGTTTATCATATCGTTTCTTTTAATCTTTAAACTCTAATTTCTGCTGCATCACTTCGTCTGCATAAAATTCTTTGAAAGACTTCTTGCTTATCCACCATTTCAGGGCCAGATCAGGATCTTGCAAAAGCGGTTTGTCCTTCCATTTGTTTTCGATCAACCATTCAATTGTTTTTCTCCAGTTTTTCCCAACATGCGGAAAATTCTTCATTTCTCGCACGTTCTGTTTGTAGTTCGACATGGGGCACATAATACATCCTATCCGTTTATAACCCTTGTCGTACAGCTCGCAATACGGAATGTGCATTCGTTTCAAGTAGTCCCATACATCCTTTTCAGTCCAGTAAAGGATAGGAGAAACCAGTATTTTGTCTTTTCCACCTACACATGTCACCATTTTTTCCTGATGCTCGCTCCACTGGTCAAATGTTCCGGAGAATTTACGGTCTCCCGTTTCAATTTCATTTCTTTTCTTCCGGTTCGTACTCTCCGATTTGCGTATTCCAATCAGGGTAACTTTCCCTGCGCCTGACATTTCCTTAAACTCTTCGCAGCACCATCTAACAAGCCGGGTAGGAAGACATCCCTTCTTCTTTGCCATTTCGTAGATGCTCATGCGTGGTTTTATCAGTTCCACATCGGGATAGTTCTTTTTCACGAAACGTATAACTTCAGGTGGGTCCACGCTTGTAAGGTTCATGTGAGCCTTGAATTTCACCCCCCCCTGTACGGCAAGATGATAGAGGGCCTGGGAGTCTTTCCCACCAGAAAACGCCAGATAAAATCCGTTTTCTGGGTCCATTCTCAATGCCATCTCTTCACTTTTGCGAAGAAGGTTAATGGAGTATTCTATTTTTTCATCTAGTGTCATTTCTTTTAAGATTTAGTCCCGCGCCGGGGAGTCGAACCCCTGAAATGTGAATTTGCCAAAACTTTTAAACTAAACATTATGGAAAACGTGCGCCGACGCACTTCACGCGGGAGCCATTTTATTCAACTTGGCTATTTAGATAGTTATTTCGTAAGTTTAAGAAATTCAGGAACAACACCGTATAATGGTGTCTTACCGTCCCATTTTTCAATAAACTGCTTTTGAAGAATTTCTTTAGTTAAACCACGGCTTTGAATCAAAAGCTGTTCTGTACGAAGTTGTTCCAGTTCGTTACGCTTTTTTTGTTCTTCAATTTGCTGGTCAAGAACGGAAATATTGGTATTTACTTCGTTACGACTGTCTATCTTTTCTCTTACTTTATTTGAAAATTCAAGCTGAGCAGAGAAGCTTCTCAATTCAAGACCTCTATCATTAAATTCTTTCCTTACTATTTGTTCCAGATTTTTTTCAAAAGCAAGAGAACCTCCGTCTGCCATCAGACTGTCTGTCTTATATTTCCTGCTTTCTTCTTTTATCAGGTCATACATTCGTGGCTCAAGTATATTATCTTCAAGTGAAGTCATAAAATCGTTTCCTCCACCGATATGCTTGTTGTCGAATACTACATCTACCGCACGGCTCTTAACAACCTTATATGAATATACCGGACATGCTGTAAACTCTGTATTGTCCGCAGCTTTTAAAATAACCGGCTCTTGGAAACCTCCACGTTGGTCGAACAGCGGAACTTGAAAAAGTTCTGTACCAGGTTCCCATACAGATACTTTACCCGATACAATCTTGAAGTCTTCTTTCCCATTTTTACCGTAGTTTTCCATTAATACACCTGCATAGTTAGGTGCTACACGAGAACATGCGGAGAATAATACTATTCCTATTACCGCAATAATTAAATTAATCGTTTTTTTCATAAGTTTTTTTGATGTGTTTATAGATTAAATAAATAGATGCTAGCAGAGTCACGCATATAACTGCAATGCCAAGCCAAGCTGATACATGATTGAAAATCCGGTTCCCGATAAACAGGCCGGAAGCTATGCAAATTGCTTTTATAATTGCTTTCTGCTTACTTGTAAGTTTGATTTTTGTTTTTCCCATTTTATTTGCATTTCATTACATCACAAAAATTTTCGCTGTACAAATTGTCTTCCCCAGGATTTCCCTGAAACCATATCTGAATACCCAGGAATTTCGCCACCCTGAACTCGATTCTTGCTCCACGGCTTGACTTCCAGTTCTGCTGCAGGTAGATGTGACCGCAACGGGAAAGCAGCAGAATGTCCCACACCATGTGCATCCAGTACGGGCGCGATGGTTTCAGTCCGAGAATGATAGGATTCACGGGAGTGAAACCCATCTCGGCAATCTCCTGATCTGCATTATCAAAGTTCTTGTATGCCTGCAGGTAGGAAAGACCGCCTATTTTACCGGAGTTATAGCATTTTATGTTTTTCTTTGCCATGTATTTCAGGTTTTACAAAGGGCTCCGCACGGATGCGGAACCCTGAATTTACAAATACCTTTTATCACCCAACATGTCATTGTATGACATGGCAAATGTAACAATTTTAAACCGAAATCGCATTAAAATTGTTGCTAAATTTCATAAAACATCCGATATTATATGGATTCTTGCTGATGTAACAGATGCAATACGCTGAATAAGTGATAGATAAATGCCGTCTTTGTCTTTTATGGTAAGAACGACGCTTCGTTCTACTCCTTTTTTGGCATTCCGGATAGATATTTCGGGCTCTTTTCCTGCTTCAATCCACTCCATGAGTGCGGCCGCTGTGTACGACTGTTCGAAGCATAGAACGTAGGTCCGGTTGGCGAGTGTGAGCATAGATCGTAAGGTTTACCAGTTCAGTAATGAAAAACGTCTGGAATGTTTGGGCTGCATCATTTCCATTTTCCGCAGTCGTTCGTCGTCAATCACCACATTCGGAACATCGCACGAGTCGCAGTATGGTTTCATCACACGCACAATACCGAGCGCGACGGCCATCACCAGCAGACGCTCGGCTGAATCGAGCGTGGCCCCTTCGTACCGGCTTCCGTGACCGCGTGCCAGAATCCATGGAGCGCCTTCCGGACGATTGCTGTAACGCATCACGCGAGGAAGTCCCTTCACAGCCGAAAGCACAAACATATATTTTTCTTCCAGCCGGCTACGGCAAAAGGTATGCGCACCTTCCGTAAGTCCCGGAACGGTTACGGTTTCTCCGCATCGCTCGTTTGTGCGGTAGTTAGCATACTGGTATATGTGGTTTATTGTGTCGGTGGTGACGTTCATGGCTTAAATAAATCTCCTTGTACAAGTATTCCTTTAGATGTCTTTATTTCTCCTTTACACTCTTCAAGAAATCTTTTTTCCTGTGCCTCAAAATACTCTTTATCTATTTCTGTAGCATAAAAATCAAATCCCATTTTGTAAGCTGCGATTCGACTGCTTCCACTACCAAGGTGAGTATCTAAGATTTTGTCACCCGCTTTTGCAAATGTTCGTAGCAGATAAGCATACAATTCTATCGGCTTTTGAGTAGGATGAAATTTCCCTTTATCTAATTTGGGACCTGTGTTTGATATAGAAATAAGTTTTGCAGGTTTATTAAAAGATGTCCACGCCAGTTCGCACTGAGAAAAATTTTCTAATTTTTTTTGCTTATCCCAACATACAAAACAACGTGTAGGTGAAAGCGGAAAATAATTCCCACCCCAAATAATCTGGTTTTTACTTACACGAAAAAGCTCTTGAAAATATTCTTCATTAGGCCGTATATCCCATTTCCTTATATCACCTCTTGCTAAACAACTGTTTTTATATTTACCCCCACCACAACGGACACTTTTTGCATCAAGTCCGTATGGTGGGTCTACAATTGCCAATTCAAAGAATTTGTCGGGTATGGACCGCATGTATTCCATGCAGTCCATGTTATATGTTTCGCTTATTGGCATATCAATTATTTTTTACTTCCTTTTGAGCTGAAAATATTCTTTCCTGAGAAATGTCGAAATACTTCTTTTCTTTCTCATATCCGATAAAGTTACGCCCTGTATTCATGCAAGCTACACCGGTCGTTCCACTACCCATACAGTTGTCCATCACTGTATCACCTTCGTCTGTGTAAGTTCGTATGAGATATTCTAAAAGTGCTACTGGCTTCTGTGTAGGATGATAAAAGCTGTCATGCTCTTTGGGGATATCTATTACCGAAAGCGGATATTTCTCGTTGGTAAATACAGTATCTACTACCTTGAAATCTCCGTAACATTTATTATTTGATTGAACCCCTCTTACATTTCTTCCGTGATTCTTCTCCCCTATTGTCATTTGAGGATGATATACAGGAAGCTTCTGGTAGAATACCGCTATATCTTCGTGATTACGTAACGGCATACGGTTAGCATTCAGGAATCCGGATGAACGTGTACCTTTCTTCCAGATTAAATTGTATCTCCACATTTTTGGATTGCTAATCATCAGACGGGCTGTAAACATTCCCTGACAGAATAAGATAATAGCACCGTTTGGTTTTATCAGTCTGCGATACTGACTCCACAGTTCATCAAGAGGAAGTTCCGTATCCCATTTTGCATGAGGATTCTGTTTATTCAGCACACCATACGGAAGATCACATATAATACAGTCCAAGGAATGAGCTTCCAAAGAAGCCATTCCTATCATACAATCCATATTGAAAATACTTGCTTGCGGCATACCACTATCTCACTACAAGATTATTCTTTTCAACCAGATGCACACAGTTTATTTGAGCCAGGCAGTCGGCCAGCGGAGTGTGTCTGTCCGCCACCTTCGGAGGAAGAAGACCTGCACTATCCAGAGCATCCATATACGGACGCACATCGCGCACTTTCCGGAAGTTCCACGGAAGCACTTCTTCGTCGCATCTGTACACGTTCAAGTTATACCATGAATACATGGAACGAAGCATAGCCACGTCGAAATCAAGCTGAAGACACCATAACGTGAAGTCGTTCCCTTCGTCCGTAGCAGCTATAAATTGCATGAAATCCTCCAGGAAATCCTCCAGTGGTGTTTCTGCTCCTTCCACAAATTCGCGTCGTGCTTCGTCCGACTGCATCATCCACCATTTAAGTGTAGATGCTTCTACCTTAAAACCGTATCGGATAGAATCGGTAAGGTCTATTTTCCACACCTTCTGTCGTCCGGTTTCACCCGTTTGCGGGTCAAACTCTACGGCAGCCACCGAACGGACCACGCTTCCAGGTGTCCTTCCCAGTGTTTCCGTATCTATCATTACATGCTTGAATTTCTTCTCTCCCATAATCTTTCATTTATGTTGAATCAGTCCGTCTTTACCCACACGGCGTTTCTGGTCTTCCGTAGCTTTTTCTTTCGGAAATCTTCCGTGCCATTTTCCTGGAATATATCTTGCGTGATTTCCGGTTTCGTCAAACTCTATTTTACAGCATTCCGAACAAAGCGGTTTCCATTTGTACGGCAGAAGACTTTCGTCCCATTCTGCATCTGGCGCAAGTCTTGTCACAATGCTCCAGTATTCCGAAGTGGCGGTGTTGTCCACGCACCCGCATTTTGCACAAATAAAACATCCCATGTCAATCCTCCATCATTTGTTTTATCATTTTCAGTAGTTCTTTAAATGCAGAAACAGTTATTCCTATTGCAAAAAGAATACTCCATCCAAAAGCTACACTTAATATAGCAACCAGAAAAATATTAAACGGATTCATTCTTTCTTTTGTATATAGGTTTTTCACGAAGCACATCCAGCGCCATGTCGGCCTTTCGTACCATGGCCAGCGTTTCCGACGCATAGAGGTCGCCGGCAGCCATGCGTGCCAGAAGTATCTCGCGGTATTCCGCACGCGCAACTACTTCACCAATTACCGGAGGCTTTCGGAAAAGATTCACCTGATAGCTCATACTTTCTTCCGTTTTGAATCAAACTCCTGCTGGAGGATGGTTTCGTATTCCTCGCCCAGCGGATAGCGGCTGCACAGGTACGCCTTTCCGTTGTAGATAAACCACTGCGGAGTGTGCTGGCGGTTTATGGGAATGCCAAACGCCACCCGGAAATCGTCGGAGGTCACGTCAGGCAGGTCCATGATTTTACGTGCTATCTCCTGCCCTTTCTCGTTCTGCATATTCGGGATATATTCTCCCTTACCGATAAACTGGTAGGCAAAAAGGTTGGGAACTCTATGGAACTTCAGGCTTCCGATTCCTACTCCCGGGAACAGTCGTCCCGGACGGTCCGTCCGCGATTCAGCACCCAGACAGGCGGCAAGTTCGTTGGCCGCTTCCACCGCTCTATTTCCTTTATCAATCAGTTCCTGAATGCAGCGTCCGCGATGCGTGTTCGATAGCGACACCTTGTAGTAATATCTTTTTTCTTCCATGCCGTTTTCAGATAAATTGTTTTATAAGACTAATGATTCCATACAGGCAGAATCCTGCTACCAGTACCATGCCAATCAGGATAAGGCATCCCTGCATGGCCATCTTCTTAAATTCATTCATAATCCACTCCTTTCTCCAGCGTCATGCCGGGAATGTAATACATTCCGCAGGTGTTCAGTTTTTCGAGCGCCGTCTGTATGCTCTTCTGTGAATTATTCACGTAGTTCACCAGATAAGCTTTCTTCCCGTTGTACATAGCAGGAATGAATACCGGCATCACCTGGTTCCACGGCAGCACACCTCGCGGCACATTACGCATCAGGCAGTCGTCTGTGGGAATTTCCTCGGCATCCTTTGGCAGATGTTCAAGAAAAATGTGTGAGTCGCCTTCCTCGGCGAGCGTAGTAATAAGGGGATTTTGCAGTTTAGAAAACAGAGCTTTGTTAAGCTCCCTGCGTCGTTGATTAGTGTAGATCATTTGCCCTGCTTTAATGGTTAATTCATTGTTTTTCTTTTGCATGGCAAATGTAACAATTTTAAGCAAGAATCGCATTAAAATTGAATCTAAAATTCAAAAAACCACCGATTCACGCCTGAACCGGTGCTGAATATCAATTAATTGAAGTGTATGTTTTTTATCTTCTGTTTTCCTCTTCAATGTTGGCGATCATTTCTTCATACACTTGCGGAGTGGTTGCCGGGTCCTCGGTGTCGGTCGTACCGATTTGCCGTATCACCACCTCACAGCCCAGGAAGTGAGCCATGCGCAGGAAGTTCACTATGTGCGTGTCTTTCCCACGAGAAATGTCGCGGATAGCTTCGTAGGAAACGCCCGTATCTTTGTCGGCCGTCATGAAGTGAACACCGCAAATCTCCGCACGGGTGAACAGGAATTTACCTATTTCCTTGGCCGATTTAATGGCACTGTCCGGATAACGCGGAGGATTTGTCGGCAGATTCAGTGCGCGATGAATGTTGTATCGGCGGTATCTTACCACCAGATAGCCTGCAAAAAGCAGGACGCAGATAACTGAGAAAATTGTTGTTCCGTCCATAATTTTACTCTATTTCATTTAAACTTTCAATTGATTCTTCAATGCTTGAGAGAGCTTCTTCCATGTATTCTATGTACTCCTGCATCCGCTCTCCTTTTTCGGATTCCTGGAAAGACTCAGGTAGGTTATCAAAGGCTTCCTGTTCTTCATCTTTGAGTTCTTCAAGTTCCTCATATACTTTTCTCAACGACTCTCTTAGGACTTCGATTTCTTTTCTTCTTTTCTTATTCATACGTTTATAATTTAAAAATGAAGAAGGCCGGCGGGGTATTACTCTCCGTCGGCCTTTGTCTAACTTAAAACTCCGCTTCGCAGCGGTATGAAATTATGATAAACCAGACTACATCATCATACTTCCTCCTTCGTTTCGAGTGTGCATCCTAACCAATCTTTGTCCTGATTTCTTCTATTATCCGACTGCACTCCTCTTTGGATATTTTCCCTGAATACGTTTCATCTACTTCCTTTTCAAATTCTTCCATGTTTCCACGAAAATCTTCACAAGTAATTTCCACTTCATTTTTTTTAGTCCGGTAGGCATGTATGTGGCTAATGAATGGACCTGAAAGATTGAACCCGCAATGGCTTTCATTGTCCTTTATCTCGGCATTACCACGTATCCATGTAGACCCGTATACTGATTCGTTGTCATCTATCTCAGCATCATATACGTGGGCATTCTCGCATATTATAGTATTGCCACATACAGTGGCAATACCACATACATGAGCATTACCATATACATTAACATTACCATATATATGAGCACCGCCATATACGTGGGCGTTCTCATATATACTGACATAGCCATATACCCAGGCGTCACCATATATGTTGGCACCGCCATACACTTCAGTATTACAATGTATGTTAGCTCTATCGTAAACCTTAGCGTACCCGTATATTTGAGCTTCTTCATGCACCTCAGCATAGCCATACACCTGAGCATTACCATATATTTGTGCTCCGTCATACACATCGGCATTGTCATACACCTGAGCATTACCATATATTTGTGCTCCGTCATACACATCGGCATTGTCATACACCTGAGCATTACCATATATATTTGCTCCGCCATACACACCGGCACGACCATACACCTGAGCATTACCATGTATTTGTGCTTTATCATACGCCTTGGCATCGTCATACACTTGGGCATTACCATGCATTTGAACTTTATCATACACCTCGGCATATCCATACACCTGGGCGTTCCCATGCAACTTTGCATCACCATACACCTCTGCGTCATCATATACCTTTGCGTTATCATATACCTGGGCATTGTCGTACACCTGAGCGTCACCGAATACCAGAGCATTGTCATGTATCCAGGCATCACCTTCATGGCTAAGGTTGCTTTCTTTTTCAATATAACCTCCCAAGTCGCCTTCTTTGGCATACTTAAATGATTTTACGCATTTAATTTGAAACAATTTCTTTCCTCTTGCGAGTTTTATGAATTTGTCAGTCAAAATAAATTTCTTTTCCATATTCTATACAGTTTTACCGTGTGTCTCACTCTTTAATTAAACTTGAGAAGGCTTGCAGAGATTTACACCCTGTCAGCCTGATTATCTAACTATTTCCTTCCGCTTCACAGCGGCAGGAAATTATGATTATTATCATTTCAGAAAACATAATCCGCAACGGTATTCTTTCTTATCTTCCGGAACTTCATATTCAAGCAGGTATTCCGCAAAGAAATCTTTCGCTTCCTGTTCAGTTCCGTTTACATCTTCACAAGCGCTGTCGTCTAAAATTATTTTCCCATCACATACAAGACGGTAATATCCACTTATAGACTGTTCGCATTCAAAATTCTTTCCTGTTGCTTTTACTACATCCTCAAAACTAGCTCCCATGACTCTAAACAGTTTTTCTCGTGTGCCTCACGTTTTATATTAAACATTTGTAGTCCGAAAGAGTATCACCTCCGCCGGACTTGTTCTAACTTAAAACTAACTTGTGGAATTATTTTATAAACGCTTTATATGTATTCCCCATACTACTATGATTTTTGCAAGTTATTTATGATAAAATAGGTTTATATCTCTCATTTCTTTTGATGACCGCAAACATCCTCGCCACGATTTTTGCTCGTAGCGCATTGATTACGGACATCTTGTTTTTGCCTTCGGCAACTTTTCTTTCGTAATACTTCTTCAGTTCACCTCCAATCCGGTGCGTTACAGCCACGGCAGCCAAATGCAGCAATCTTTTCATCACCTTGTCCGCTCGGTGTGACACTCGTGCTTTCGAGTGTAGGGAACTTCCGGAAGAATAAGAGAAAGGGGCTACTCCGGCATAACAGTTGAATTTCCTCGGATCACCGAAACGGGTAAAGGCTTCCGTTGCGATTATCATGTTGGTTGCTACTACACGCCCAACACCGTCTATAGACATTAGCAGTTCCCGCTGCCTGAACAATACAGGGCAGGAGGCAATTACTTCATCCATTTCGTCAGTAATGGATTGTATGGCTTCCTCCAAGTCGTCCATCAATGCCTGCAAACGCTTCATCTTGCGTTCGTACAGGGATTTGGGCATATACTCCTTTTGGTCCTTCATCTGTCCTTTGTATTTGGCTAAATCCGTCACATACAAGGTGCGTTCAGACTCAAGCTGCTTCAATCTTTCAATATCTTCCGTAGGGCGTTCGTAATATTGTACCTTGTCCTGAAAACGACTGGCATAGATGGCTATGCGCTTGGCATCCACCCTGTCATTCTTTCCCCGTTGTACACCGGAGGAGTATTTGATTTCCGCTGCGTTTTCAAGCCAAAGCTTGCATTCCACGGCTTTGCAGGCACAAGCTAAAGGGAACGTGTACTGCCCCGTATGCTCCGCACAGACAAGCATTTGACCGCTTGCTATCCCATAATCCTCTTCCAAGTGATGCAGCAACGACATGATCGCGCCTTGATTGTTGCTTGTTTCTTCTTCATGTACAACCTTTCCCTCAAACATTACGCAGAAGTCCAGCTTCTTTTTCGACACGTCCACACCGATAAAATAAAAATTTTCCATACTTTTGTCTTTTACTGATTTAAGAAAGAAAGGGTTTGAACTTAACCCAACTACCTTAACAATGGATGTTAACCTACTATCTGGGTCTGGGTTCAAACAAGCAGGAAGTCCGCTTATGGCAATGAATCTCGCAAACTTCTTAATTCTAACTGGTTCACTTTCTGCATTCTTTCTTTGTTTCACAAATTTATCCTTTCTATTTTATCTGTAATCCTCGGATGCAAATCTAAGGTAATTCTAAAAGTTTGACGTTGTAAATATAGTCATTTTTCACAAGTAGCCGAATGAAAATCACTTTTCATACGGCTGATTTACTAACTTAAAAACTAACGCTTCACAGCGGTAGATGGAATTATATTTCCAAATTATCTAATGCTTCTTTTTCTTCTTTTGACAGAAGACAAACGAAGTCATCGTCACTATAATAACCTTGATCTTCGTCCGGTTCGTCAAAACATCTTTTAGATGAATACATAACACTGCGTAACGCATTATACTCGTCTTTTGTAAGACCTAATATGCTTACCGTTCCGTTCTTATTAAATCTTGTTCTGCTCATAATTCTTTTTATTTTATAGTTACACGTCGGTTCCGGATCAGGATGCAAACCTGAATCCGGAAGTAGGTTAGATGCGCATCATTTCAAGACATTGTTTCATAGGTATAAGTTCGTCACCAAAGCATTGTTGCAGGAAATTGTAAGACAGCTTAAATTTTCCTTTTACGCTTCTTATTTTAAATATCTTACCTTCACACAATGACCTGAGATTTTCATCGTCATTAAGCATCCAGAATAGTTTTTCTAAGGAGTATTTTGGAAGCATCCCAGATATTTGCAATTTACCTACAGGGTGAACTTCTTTAGGAACATCCATTACTGTTACTTCGGCAGCAAAAATAGGAAAATCAATTATACAATCTTGTAAATCGTTTAGATTGTTATCGTCACCTTCATATAGGAAAGCATATTTTCTGAATCTGCTCCATATCCCGGGTTTAAGAATACCTTTGGCTATTTCTACTGGTTCACCTTTCATGAATGTTTCACCATTAGCTACTTTCTCGATTAAATTCTTTTCTACTTTCATAATTCCAAAATTTTAGTTAGACAATGCAACCGGAAAGAAATCACTTTCTATTCCGGTTATGCTTTTATTATACAGCTAATCTTACTGATTTTTTTGCTTTTGGAATCACTTTATATGCTTCCCAAGCTTTTGGCATGGTTGAAAGAGCGTATTTACGGTCGGATTCTGTACTGAAAACTGCACTTTTCATGATTTCTTTGGCTTCTTCCGGAAAATTGATGTACATTCTGTTTTCAAACCATTGCCTACCTTTTCCTGAATTTACCATTTCAATGTAGTAAGGTATTACCTTCTTAAACTTATATAGAAATGCGAGTATGTTTTGGCTGGCAGATACCGGGAATTTTTCTGTGGGTTTACGGCTCATACTTTTTGCATATTTCAATGTAGCGGCTATTCCACTTACCGGAAGTTTGCATTTGAATGTTCCGTATTGTATGGTGGTCATACATTCATTTCCATAAACGGTGTCTTTTGTCTCGGTTTTAATAACTTTACCGTTGTTGAACACTTCTTTCATCATGTTTTCTAATGATACTCTTTTCATAATTCTGCTTGTTTTTAAGTTAGACAACAGTACCGGGCTAAGATCGCAGACTTAGACCGGTTAGTAGCTAATTTGATTTACGAGGTTTTATTTTTCTAAACTTACCTTCATAATCAGCATTTACATGTCCTGATTGATAAAGGGTTATATTCCTACTTCTTCGATACATTTTATATTCTCCCCACCAATATGCCTTATATTTCTTACGCATATACTTGAGAAGATTTATAACTTCGTCTGGCTGTTCCCTTGAATATTCAAACCATTCTGAAATGCCACCTTTCCCATCATTATCAAATACAACTACTAATAATCCTGATTTTTGATTTCCCATAATTCTCTATTTTAAGTTAGACTATGTAGCCGGAGGGAGTATCGCTCTCCGTCCGGCTTTCCTTAGCAGGAAAAATCATCTTCTGTGAAATTGATACCTGAATAAGCTTCGTATATCATTTCGTCAGAGATAATACTGTCAGCTCTGGCAAGTTCGTCATAAGAAGTACCCTCTCCTACTTCTTCATTGTGTTGCATGAGATAACTCTGTTTGAGTTCTGTCAACTGGTCTCTGTTTAATTCTGATACATGCATGACTTATTTTGTTTTATAGATAAAAAGTTCGACAAAATCGTATTCATCTATACAGTCTTCATGGAATACATCAACTGATAACCACTCGATGTCCTCCTCTTCATTATCCGAAGGATTATTACTGAGGTTTACAGTAGCGGTAATTTCCGCATCAGGTTTTGCTCTCTGCAAGATTTTAATGAGTTCATTTACTTTCATAATTCATTCGTTTTAAAAGTTAGACAATGCCAGCCGTAGGGAGTTTCAGACTCCCATACGCTGTTAATAATCAGAACTGCATCTGCCTTTGTTCTTTTGTTTTATTCTCTCCCCAGCTTCTTCAATTTTCTTCTTGGTTTCTTCCGACACTTCCTGATAGTCCAAATTGTATTCTATCTCACCGGAGTGAAATATACGAGCAACTTCAAAATAGCTCCTTGACTGAAAATCTTCTACTGATCTGTCGCAACATAGCACGCATCCGGGGTACCAGAAGAATGCTATATCCTCTTTTTTGTTTTTAAGGTCTTCGTCGTACCTGTCCCAAATTTTGAGTTGTTCAAGACGAAGTTCCTGACAATACTGTTGCAGATGATATTTTCTCAGTTTTCCTTTGTACATTGTAGTTTCCATAATTCATTTATTTAAGTTAGACAATAGCAGCCGGAGGAGTATCACTCTCCCACCGGCATTCGGTTAACTCATGGGAATGTAAACGTCTTTTGCATTTGGATTCGGGGGATAGATAGTCAGCGTTTTGCCATCGTTATGAGCAAAGCATCTTACTTTGCTACCGTTGCACATGTCTTCTACAGGCTTGCACCCTTCAGGAAGTTCTTCAAGCTTCCAGAAATATGCGCTCTTTAGAAACTGATTTGCATAATACTGACCGGAATCATCTTTTCTGTAAGTAAGTCCTACATATCCAGCCCATTCTTTAAATGCCTCGATAGTATAGAACTCTTTAAATATGTACATGAAATCCTGCATAATTACTACCTTTGAATGTCTTTCTCTCATGTAGTGCGGACTGTTGAAATATATTTTATGCTTAGGTATTATCTTCATGTTTTTTTGTCGGAACTTCTTTACTTTTACTGTAAAGTAAATTCCTTGTCTTGCACCTGCTCCATAACAACCCCAGGTCCAGAATACGCGGTTTTCATATCCAACAAACTCAAAGTTTGAAGAATGAATATGAGTAAACGCGCCACCTGAAGTTGAGAATGATTTACCGTTTGTCCATGAGCTTCCGCTTTCACATACATACATCAATCCGAATTTATCTACACTCTCAACCAGCGCATGATTGTAAAAGCTATTGTAATTTACAAACTCTATCATATCTCCTTTCTGCGGCTGCATAAGTGATTTATCATAGTGTGTAAAAAACTCTTTTTCCACATCATTTGCTATCTGATAGTTGCTGTTCCATTCTTTTTCGGTAGTGTAATATCCGTTACCATTCCAACACATGTTTGACTTTTTAAAATCTTCTAATGTCATCATAATTCCAATAGTTTAAGTTAGACAATAGACCCCGGCAGATTCTCAAAAACCTGCCGGAATGTTTAAGCTACACAGAAGTAGAAATCACCCTGATGGCAATATCCGCTGGTAAGCAATGTCCTGGAATATGCTTCGTAGTCGAAATACTGACCAAACTCAGTTTGAAGTTCTTCAGGCCATTTCATTTCCGCCATATAGGTGGCAAACGCTTCTTCAGTATCGAACTGACCCTGATATTTTTCTCTGAACTTTTCTACGAGCTCTTCACCGTCTTTGATATAGGAATAATCCACAAAGTTCATATCGAGAAATACGAAGAACGCTTCAAGCTCTGTTTCGCTCATATCTTTTGCACTCTGTATGATTCCGAATAACAGAGGATCTATATAGCTTTCGTTTATCATACCGTCTGGTATGTTTGAGTAGTCCTGATACATAAACTCCGGCTCTTCCTCGTCGCTATGCAATTCCTTGCAGGCTTCCATAAACTTATCTTTCGATTCATAGTCGGCCAATTCCATCCATGCGCCAGCCAGCGAACCTTCATTATATTTCTTATATGTACCTACATATACACTTGCTCTGAGTAATTTTGATTTTTCCATAATTCCTTTGTTTTTAGTTAGACATAAAAGAAGCCGGGAGCAGTTTCAGGCTGCTTCCGGCTGGATATTAATTGTAGACTCTGACTTTTTTTACATGCCATATACCGCGTAGAAAATGACTGTCAAATTTCGCATTCTGTATTGAGCGGTACGGACCGCGTTTTGCACCTCCGTTACATAAGTCCACACATACCAGGTAGTATTCATAATGATATTTTCCCATAATTCCTTTGTTTTTAAGTTAGACATAAAGCAGGCAGCTACCGGATAATCAGCAGCCGCCTGTATAAATCACTCAAGCTTGAATAGGAATAGATTATCTTTTCCGTCCAGATCAAAGGTATATTCCGGCTTTTCCTTAATATGGGAGAACCAGTCATCTTTACTCTGATATATATATAGATACATACCTTCAAGGTCGATTTTTTCTATAGTACCGAAGTAATCTTCAGTATTTACGTCTTGTGCGAATCCATAACAACAGTTATCAAGCCCCTCGCATGAAAAGTGATTCAGCAGATTAAAAGTTTCTTGTGTCATAATTCCGATAATTTAGTTATACGATAGCATCCGGCACCGCTGCAAGGCGGAACCGGGTAATAGTCAGGAAAGCGCACGATTCAGACGTTTCCGGATTTGTGGTCCGTATAAAAATCCCCATAATAATTTCCTCCGAATACGCCATCATATCCATAATAGGAAAGTATGTCACTCAACATATATTGAGGAAAGTTTTTTACGTCATCCAGCCATTCTTTCCCATTTTCCATACAGCATGTAGAAGCTATTCTGGCTGCATCCGGATATTCATTTTCTCCCATGGTGTCAATAAAATATTTTTCCCATTCTTTCGGATTGAACCATCCGTATGCGTATAAAGGTTTGTCTCCTTCATAGCCTGCAAGATATATCACCTGATATTCATAATTTCCATGGTAACGCATAAGAAAACCGTAATCAAATAACGATGATTCATTGTTAGCATCCACGCCAAACCAATTTCTGTTTTTATCCATAATTCCATAGTTTAAGTTAGACATAGCACTGATTCCTGATATAAACAGGAATCAGTTTTGTTTAATAACGTAAACCTAATTCTGTACATTCTGACGGAGATATAGTTTTGTAATTTTTTTTATACCTTCCAAAATCGTCATTATGACAAATTTTTCTTGCATGTTTCCTGTCATATGAGTAGCACACATTTTCGCTTTTTGAGATAAATATTGCGAATTTATAGGCCAAATATTCAACCGATTCCTTATTAAATGTGCTACTCCATGTATTTACTACATACTTAACTTTATTATCATTGTCTACGATAACAAGGTATTTGTCTTCCCTGTCCCATACAAGAATAACTTATTCCCATAGAACTCTGATAACTCTTTTTTCCATCCATTATAGAATGAACATTCATGACCATTGGCTAATATTCTTCCAGCATAGTCTTTTAATTCTTCATTTACTTTGCCGAATGTATTAATGTAACCACAAGCATAGAAAAACAGTAATTCTCTCATAATTCAAAAAGTTTATAGTTATACATACAAGAAGTGCCATGCACCCGAAAGCGCATAGCACTACATAGGTAGGGGTTTTCCGTACCACCCCCGAAGCTGGTTTTCGTTGCGTTGACGCATACCCGCCTATATGCACCATGATACACTATTTGCATAGCGTTCACGGATACACTTTTCACATAGACGACCTTTGCAGGCGCACCGCCATACAGACACACGTGTCCGCATGGTACGTTGATTCCATAGGCCCGGATAACTCCCAGCCCGTTCCATACATACGCTAAAACAGTATGGATCTTTTCCGGTTAACTACTCCGGCATACACCCAAGATTGAACAGGGCATAGCACACCCGTACATGAATCCATACGGACACGGTGCACCCTGACTGATCGTTCAACACGTTGCAGGACACACCGCACCCATACGGGTACAGTTATGCCATAGAATTATGAATTATGATTTTCGCGGCCCTGGATACCGTCAGACTCTTGGCCTGGATAACTATAGGCGCACACGTGCGCCCCTATATGCAACAGTGGCACACGTGCCGCCGTATTACATAGGTAGGTATCTTTTTCGCCGGCCGTATGAAATAGAATATATTTTTGTGGGTGTCCGGGAATCGGACCCGGACTAATACCATACACCCTAAAGATTAAGCCGCGTCTACAATACGTTCTGCAATTTGTAGCAACATATCTTCAGAAGCGTCTAAGAATTCTACTTTTAAAGCTTGCAAAAAAATCGTCTTCATCGAATCTTATTGGAACGTATTCGAAATATTTCTTCCCTATCTGGACTACTTTTAATTCGTTCCCGTCCAATGTTTCAATATCTGATAATCTTTTTAATTTACAGAAAACAGGCAAACCGTCTCCAAGCTCGAAGCTTAGCAACATAGAAAGATCAACTTTCTTTATACCGTAAAAATCTAAGTATCTTTTGATTTTTTCCTGATCACGATTTTTGTTTATTGTATTCATAACGCCAAACGGTGATCTATTAAGCTTTTTAGTTTCTTTTTTAGCTTCGCGTCTCAATACTGCTTTAGATACATTTGTCTTCATAAGTCCATAATTTTAAGTTAGTAATATAGTAACGGGTATCGACTATGCACGACCCGGGAGAACATAGTTCACCCGTTAGGCTACCTTTCGGCTCCTTTCCCGTTATCAATATATTACTATCTCATACGGATTATTTGTTACAGACTAACCGCGCCGCGTGTACTTTGTTCCGGTTGCTTTCGTGTGTGGCTGGCAAACTATGCCAGCCGGGAAAGTATCAAACTATGATAGTGAACAGGATCACCATACGGAACGCGGATCACGTTTATACGGTATTTTTTCAAAGAACGTATTTTTTACCAAAATTTTGTAGGAACAGGAAAAATACGTATCTTTGAACTTGTTATAGTTGGAAAGATATGTATCTTTCTTTTTCCGGGCCGGCGTTCCTGTAACGTCGGCCTTTTTTCAATCTGGTAAGATCTATTTGCCGGGCTTTGGGAAGCCCCAGCAGCTTCTTGTAATCTTTGTTTTGATTGCACTACAAAGGTATATAATATTCTTTAATCTACAAAAAAGTGCACAATTTTCTTTACTTATTTAACCGTTATTTACTATTCAATCTAAAAATGAAAGGTTTATTCACATTTACCGCGCTTTCTGGTGGCGTTCCTACATGGTGAGGAACGCCACCAGCGGACAGCAGCAGCCACCAGCGGACAGCAGCAGCCACCAGCAGCCACCAGCAGCCACCAGCAGCGGACACCAGCAGCGGACACCAGGCACGCCGGACGCGGCCACCGCCCGGGCATATATCACCGCCGGACGGGGCCCCAGAGGGACACGTCCCACGTAGCGAGGCGCAGGGTTTTCATCGCGAATCGGGCAAAAATCTTTTGTTTCAACTCCAAATTATCAGATTGTTATTCAGTTTTGAAGGGAATACAAAAAAGGCAATCGGATTTCCGTCCGATTGCCTTTATATACTTTATGTATTGTCCTTTCTACATACGTTTCCTTTTAGTATCTTTGCTAAAAATAAAAAATCTATGAAGAAAAGAAAATTGATTTGCACCATTGTAGGAATAATTTTAGGAGCTCCTTTAGGTTTGGTGATAGGGTATATATTAAGGAAGTACATACTGCTGTTACTGCAATAGTCAGTATGGTATGACTGTCTTTTATTATTGAAAGGATTTTTGATATGACTTCAAGTCTTTTCATCTTAATGTCTAACCGTTGGTTAGAGTGTATCTTTCTGATATATTTACTTATTCCTAAATTTATAGCTACCTCACCATTGGAAGACAAGCATATCCATGATTTTGAGCGATAAATAAGCTTATAGTCTTCTATCATTCGGCTTATCACAAAAGTACTTTCTAATTGATTGAAAGAATTATCTACACTCTCAAGTTTATCAAGAAGGTCACTTTCCCTTATATGTCCATTTGAATCTTTTAATACTAAAAGTATTTTTTCTGCTATAATGTTTTGCTTCTCATTCATATCTTAAAAAAAATCACATCTTCATGCCGTGCGCCCACAGAGAACCACTCTGAATCCGATTTTACGGATTACACGGCATGAAGATGTGACTTATAGTTCTTTATGGGCATTACAAATATACAATTTCTTTTTTATGATAATCTGTTTTGTGTGAAATTTAATTTTTCACAGAGTTAATTCAATAGATAGAAGCTTGTTCCCTATTTCAATGAGTGAAAGATTTATCATATTGATGTCTTCCTGTTTAAATGATGCTTTTGTAGAATTTTTTCGCATCCTGTTAAGGTACCATGAGGTGCTTTTCTTCATCTTACCAATATATATATAGGGCATTGAAACCATATCTGATACAGACTGAATCTGCCCAATTATTTCCTGCCTTACTGAAAGTGAATCTTTATTCTCTACCGTTGGGATATAAATCCTTGTACTGATAAGCTTTTCTCCTATTTCACAAAATAATTCATTTAGTTTGTTTACGTCAGTTTGATTAAAGCCGCTTGACTTTGATGTGGTATTTTCATGATTTAACTTGTTATATATCCATCCGCTTGATTTTCCCAGTGCGTCGGTTACATACTTTAGCTTCACCATTTCTGCTATCATAGGTAAAGCTTGCTTTACGGGTACTTTGATTTTTTCTGTTTCCATTGCGCTATCTTTCTTTTTCCAATGCAAAAGTATATAATATTCTTTATTTACACAAGCATTTTCACAAAAAAAAGAGGCACCCTCACGGGCACCCCTCTCTCAACAAAAAAAGAAGACTGAAAGATTTTATGTGAATCCGCCACCTCCCTCGTCAGGGTCTGTTCCTCCCTGCTCGGTTCCTCCACCCGGTTCAGGTTCCTGTCCGGCTGTCTCCTCTTCATCGTAATCTTCCATCGTAGTGACAGACATTCCTTCAAGCATCTGCTTGAAACGCTTGCCGGGATAGAAAAGGATTTTCTTTCGGGTGACGTTTTCGGCAGTCACATCGTCGGCAGTGGCTCCGGTCTTTGAGTTGAAGGTAGGCTTGAAAGAACCGAAGTCGCCCAGCTTTACGGGCATGCCGTAGTTCATGAACACAATCATACGGTCGATAAGCGCTTCGAGCACCGCTTTTGTCTGCGAACGGTTCACACCGCATGAGTTACTCACTTCATTAAGAAGGTCGTCGAAAGTGACGGGTTGCTGACGTACCGGCTTGATGCGGTAAACCTCCGGCTTGTCTTTCTTGAAGCCGAGGGTGATTTTCTGTTTTTCGTAAACGATTGCCATAGTTTAATCGTGTTTTTAAGGTTTGTACTACTTGTCTTTCGACAACTCTAAATTACCTCCCAGACCGACCGTTTTTGAAGGACAAAAAACACTACTGAAACTGGCTTTTGAATCGTGCGCCAGCAACCTCTAAAGAGGTTTGCGGCAAACCTCTCGAGCGATATGCAGCAAACCTCTAAAGTGGTTTGCTGCATTTGTTCTGACAGGCCCTACAGGCTATTGTGGAGGGGGTGCGCAGAAACGTAGTTTCCCATCATCATAAGAAGGGTTTTCTGGCCGCTCGTGTCGGACGAAAGAAAGTCCACAATCTCCTTGAAAAGTGAGCGCGAGCACTCGCGTTTCACACTGACCAGATAACCGCTGCCGAGCAGACTTTCCAGCTCACGGCGCACGGTGTGTTCGGGCATGAAGTCCTCGTATTCCACATAGGCCAGCACGCCATGGCGTGTGACGGTAAACATAATGCTGTGTCTTATTTCCCCGAAATAGCCGTTTATGGCCTTTCTTGCTTCGCGCTTTTTCATAGGTAGCCTCCTTTCTGCATGATGATGCGTGAAAAGAACTCGTATCCCTCGCGTGTGATGTAAGGTGTGTAGTATTTCACTCCGGAACCCGTGGCGCTGGAGTGTGCGGCCAGTATCAGTCCGCGCTTTGTGCTTTCTTCGGAAGGAGCGTTGTAACATTCGGGTGTGGAAAGCAGCCATCCTTCACGGCGAAGGAAGTCGAAAAGGCGTGCCGTGCGTACCACTATCCCGTTTTCACGGCTCATGGTGCGGGCCATCTGACGCACAAGCATGGCATCGCGGAAGCGTGTGCGTATTTCACTGACGGTGTAGCATGGGATGTCTTTTTTTGCGTAGAACGGATGTGTGGTAGTTTCGGGATTCTTGTTTACAGGCGTGACGGAACCGCTGTCGCCTGAAAGATAATTCTGTATCATCTGTTCAAGCCTTGATATGCGCTGCTCAAACTGGCTTTGTGCAGTTCCTGCCGACAAGGTTTCTTCACGTTCAAGACGATATTTAAGGTAGGAAATACGGTCTTTCTTGTGCTGAAGCATGGAAATGGATTCGGAAAGCTCTTCTTCTATTTCTGTGAGGAGTCCGGAAAGATTGTCTACACTTCCATGAGTGTTTTCATTGCATGTGTAGTCAGTTTGTGTGGTTCGGGTGCTGACGGTTCCGTTCATCAGCAGTTCTTTAATACGGTCGTTGCACCAGATGGCAAATGCAGGACTTAGCCAGCGTGCAAATTCAAGGGCTACATCTTCGTGCATCCAGGTGCCTTTCCCTTTTTCGGTAGTACCTCCATTAATTGTTTTTACAAATTCACTGTCCGATTTTCGGATAGTGACTAATGTAGCTAAAAACTCTTTTGTTGAAGGAAGTTCTAACCATTTAGCCGGACGTTTCCCAAAAGGCTTTGCCATTTCAGTTGCATTAACCATTACACTACTTCCTTTCTGAAAGGAAATAGGACTTCCGTTGTACTGGAAGATTTGATTTGTGTAATTTTTGAGCATAACAATATATGTATAAAAAAGTGTTATCGCCTTTCCCGTTGCTCAACACATTACACAAATGCTGTATTCCCATTACAGGTTTACACGGGGGTACGATAACACCTAATATGTTAAAAGTGAGGTCACAAAAATAACCTGCACGATTTATGCAAGTTCACGACCTGCATTTGTGTATGTTGTATGTTGAGCATTGCAAATATACAACAAATCTCACAAAAGCAAGCGGAAAGGGAGAAATAATGATTCCTCCCTTTTAATTTCTTGGCAAATGTAACAATTTTAATTTGATTATCGCATTAAAATCGTACTTTTTCATAATCTATTATATTAACATCCTTATTTAGTAGCTAAATCTTCATCAGAAAAAATATCTTCAAAAGTAGTCATGCCTGGCTCTGAACGTAAAACATCGTATGCTAAAAGTACAGCTTTAATACCTTGTTTTTCGGAATACGATAAGTTTCTTAAATCTCCATATTCACCTAACAGTTGCATTTTTACTTTTTTCCCATCTGCCATTTTCCTCAAAAATGAAAGAAGTTCTTTATTCATAGGAATATCAATCCATTCCCAAACTCCATAGCCATCATTATCGGAATGTTTCTCTTTGTATTCGTCAAAATCTATGAATTTAGTGTTACCGTCATAAGATAAATAAGCAGATTTAAAGAATATCCAATTTTCTCCTGCGTATGACATTTTCAGTCTAAGCCATACGGCAGAAGAAGATTTTCCCATATAAATTGAAGTTCCACTTACATTATCATAATGCGTGAAATAGGGGTTATAATACCACGTTATTCCCTGTACGTCATCTACCCTTTTCTTTAATTTGGAAACGGCAGCCATCCGCTTCTTCTTTTCTTCTTCGGCCTTTTTTTGAACTGCAATTCTTATTTCAGAAATGACTTTTTCGACGGTTTTAATTTGGTCTGATTCCGGATGATACTTCTTCAGTTTTTTTAGAATATCAGATAATTTTATCGTATCATTTTTTGATTGAAGTTCCTCAATACCTGCACATAACTTTTCAGGAGAAAGTTTATATCCTTCCAGTTCTATATTTGCTGATTTTAAATTTTCTTTTAAATAGCGAATGGAATCCTGAAGAGTTTTGTTTGTTTCTGTGAGTTGCTTCAAACGGCTTTCCATATTCTTATCCTTGCATGATGGTAGCAGAATAAAAAATCCAATAAACAGCAATATGTACTTTTTCATTTTGCTTTAGAATCTAAATTTATTATACATCAGTATTTTCATACTGCTAACTCATTCTAAACTCCGGAGCATTTCCATCAGTTCCTCTTCATGGATAATTCTTACTTCTGGCATTTGTGCCAGCTTTTCCATTTTGCTTGGGCCTGCCCCTTCTCCTATTATTGCCCATTCTGTAGATTTGGTTATACTTTTCAGATTGATTGCGCCAAACAGTTGCAATTTCTTTAAAAGCGCATTTCTGTTATTGGGGTATGACCGAAATTCTCCTGTCGTAATGATGTGCTTGTGATAGAATGGAGTGTCTGTTCTTTCCAGCTTTTCGTCCGGAAGAAGTTCGTAAAGGCTTGAATCTTTCTTCTGATATCCCATAGCACTTACCGCATCAGGGTTTGGCTTTACTATTTCTCCACCCTGTACTTTCATATAAAGTTCTGCGCACGCACGTGCATCCTCCAGCGCGTTGTGGTGCTTTTTAAGTTCTATCCCTGCCGTTTTGCAAGATTCTTCCAGGCTTTTTCCTGTGGAATTGTACGTGTCGATAAATGAAGGTTTATACAATGTGCTGTCTGTTTTCCCGTAATAACGGCAAGCCTTTTCAAGTACACTCTTTTCTGTTACTTGATTGTGTACTACAATAGCGCATCCTTCTGTAAACCATTCCATAAAAGGGAGAAGTTCTGCAAATGTAGGTGCATTGGCACACATTTCCTCGGTTATCCCATGCACATGGGTGTTTAACGATTTTCTATCATCCGGAACTGGTTTAATGAGGGAATAGAACTCCTGCACGATAACCTTATTGATTACTTTTACTATCCCAACCGAACAGGCGGTTTCATGATTAGGAGTCAGATGCTCAAAATCAATAGCTATAAATTTTTCCATAACTGTTAAGTTTAAAGTTCACGGCGAAAATAACTTTATTTTCCATTTTTGACAAACAAATACAAAAAAATCCCCTTCGCAAAACCATGCGGAGGGGAGTAAACGTCAGGCTTCGTATTCAGACATCACAGTGCAGAGCTCAAGCTGGCTCATGAATAGGCCGTAACGCTGCTGTATTTCCTGGAATAGCCGCTCGGAACAGTTTCGCTTGATACTGAGAAGAACGCTGGTGCCCAATAATCGTAGAAGGGCTTCCGTTACATGGTGTTCGCTCAGATAATCTTCGTATTCAATGTAAATTAATGTATTGCCATGAACGCTGAATGTGCGGATGCTGTGTGGCACGCTTTCAAAGTACAAGTCTATCACATACTTGTACGTTTTAGTTTGAGGTTTCATTTTTATCCTCCTTTTTTGTTTTAAATAGTTGATTTATTTGTGTTCTTCCTTCGTGCGTATAAAGGCAGAGCGGCTGCATTTGCAAATTTATCAAATTTAAACAGATGTGCCCGACTTCGCAGCCGGGCACATCTGTCAATGCTTAAAAGCATACATTCCTGAAAACTCACTTCTTACCTTGTTCGAAAACATCGTAAACCACGGTGCCCGACTGGCAGAATCCTACCAGCCACGGTATGTATTCCACCCGGGGCTCGTCGTAAAACTCTTCATTCTCCAGGTCGAAGCGTATCTCACGGCGGAAGTTCACGCAGAAGTTGATGCGTTCTTCCGGCTGAAGCACGGGGAGGTCCATATATCCGCGATGATAGTTGATGAAAGCGCGGAGGGTGTCGAAGAATGCGGCATACTTCCGGTCGTCGTCCTTGTAGAGCAGATGCACGGAGAGGTCGAGGGCCACGTAACACTCTTTCACGTCAATCCCAATCAGTTTCTCACGTATCATTTTATCTATCGTGTCAAACCGTGACAGGTATATGGCTGCGGCATTTTTCTTCTTCCTGCTGAAAAGTGCCTTGATAAGTCTGCGCATTTTCATGGCTGTAATATATTAAAATTGTTGCATTACACGCAAAAATAGCTAAAATTCGGTGGAAAATATAAAATCATTGACAATTATAAATTATTTTTCCTTATATTTGCATTGTGTTTTAAAACTCTCACTTCACCCCTGTCCGTCTTTCCCTGAAGCGGGCGGGGGTCATCGTTTCTATCAGGGGTTACTTGCACATTTCACCCAAATATATCACCTTTATAATTTATTGATATA
>ERZ773145.610-NODE-610-length-34812-cov-14.868832_pt1 | contig 34812 bp, 18 predicted proteins | sample MGYA00580848_ERZ773145 | MGnify/ENA primary metagenome ERZ773145 (study PRJEB29015, sample SAMEA2737858) | human gut metagenome | biome: human gut; feature: human-associated habitat; material: faeces | place: China | collected 2012 ... | reverse complement strand
GCCGCCGGAGCGGTGCTTAAGCCGTCAGGCGGGAATTGTGCGGTGTTGCCTTATAATTATCTACTTTTCTCTCAGGTCTGGGTCGATAAACGCAACCCCACCTGGTACCCCAGCAGGGTGCGGGTTTCCACCGGCTGGTGGCGGATGAGGGAAAGCAGCTGCTGTGCGGTACGGCGGCCCAGCTGTTCGGCATCAAAAGAGACCGCCGTGATCTGTGGCGTACACCCCTGCAGCGCTTCGTCGTCATACAGGGAGGCAAGACGGATATCCTGCGGCACGCGCAGGTTCAGCTGTCTCAGGGTGCTCAAAGCCAGCAGGGCAACCTGGTCATCCATGCACAGGATGCAGTCCGCCCCACGCTGTACCGCGAGCTCCACAGCGCTGGTGCGTAGATCGTCGCTTTCCAGCTCCAAAAACAGCAGGCTCTCATCAATCTTGCAGCAGGCGCGGTCATGCGCCTGCTTATAGCCTTCCAGGCGGGACTGGTTGACGGTGTACAGCATGGATCCGCCCAGCAAAGCAATGCGATGCAGGCCCTTCATCAGCAGCAGGCTGACCAGCTCGCGGCAGCCGCCCACCTGATCATGGTCCACCGAGATGACATCCTGGTCAGCCGGGCGGCCAATGGCAACAAAGGGGATGCCGCTTTTTTGCAGCATGGGGATCAGGGGATCACGCTCCAGCGTGCGGGCCAGAATCACGCCATCAATCTTGCGGTTGACCAGTAGACGCTGCATCGGGCTTGTTTCCTGCTCGCCCACCATCGTCATCAGCACATCGTAATCATTGCGGGTGGCAATATCGTACACGGCGCTGACGGTTTTGCGCAAAAATGGTGCGGCAAGGTTGCCGAACTGGCGCGAGAACACCAGTGAGATATTATAAGACTGCTGGGTTACCAACCCGCGTGCCAGCATATTGGGCACATAGTTTTTCTCTTTGGCGTACTGGACCACGCGGGCGCGGGTCGCTTCGCTGACACGGCCATTGCCCGAAAGGGCACGGGATACCGTGGTCTTGGACACGCCAAGGTCTTCAGCCATCTGGCTGATGTCAATTTTTTTTTCTCCTTCTGTCTGTTTACGGCGCGGCATGGGTTTACTCCTGTTAACGTTTGCTTCTATAAGATCTTCTTTCTGTCCTTGCCGGTTTTCCGCCCCACGGGCAGTTCCCAGGGTACTGTTCCAGAAACCAGTCCCCCACCCCGGCCATTCCCTACTTGGTTAATAGGCTTAACATATTATACCACATTTCCCTGGATCATGGTAGCCCCCTGTGCAAAGAAAGCAAAGAACACGCTACCCCAGTATGGGGTCATTATATCATTCCTGGCTCTGTTTTTCAACCGATTTTTGGCTCTGTTTCCGTTTTCCAGTGTGTTTTATAACCTGGTAAAGTTTTCTCATTTTGTCCGTATCCTGCTCAGTCATCGTACCTGCGCCAAATTGGGCGGCTTGGGCCAATGCCAGCAGAGCTTCGGCATCCTGGGGTTCAAGGGCGGGGACACAACTTTGCAAAAATGCGGCAAACTCCGGCGCATCGGATGGTGTATCCGGCGGCAGGCCGCGACGCACCAAAAGGCGGTAGATGCTGCCAAACACGGCCAGCACCCGCGCGTTGCAGCTGCCCCGGCCATACCCCATGGCATGGCGGCGGGCCAGCACCAGCAGCACCGCAGCAGCCAACAGGCACCCCCCCAGCAACGCCGCCAAAACCAGCCTGCTGCGGGGCACGATGGTGGCTGCGGGTTCGTTTGCGCTGCTCTCCCCTGCTGCAGGGGCGGTGTCTTGACATTGAGTTTCGGGCAGCGGGTCGGTGCGCAGGTCGGCCTGTTGGGCACTGACCAGCACGCCGGGGGTCATCTCCATGGGGGTCCAGCCCTGGCCGGAAATGTACACCTCCGCCCAGGCGTGGGCGTTATCGTCCTGCAAAATGGCGTGCCAGCTGCCGTCCTCCTGTTGGGTAAACAGGCTTTGCGGCGCGGCATAGCCCACCACATAGCGCGCAGGCAGCCCGAACATGCGGAACATAACCACCGCCGCCGAGGCAAACTGCACACTGTACCCCTGTTTGGATTCCGTTAAAAAGTAACGGATGGGGTCGGCCCCCTCCGGCGGCTGGGGAGCGCTGGCGTTATACTGGTAGTTGGTGTTTAGATAGGCGCGGATGTAATCGCCAATGTCCGCAGCTTCGGTCAGCTTCTGGTCCTTTTTGGCTTCATCGCACAGGGTTTGCAGCTCGTCATAGCCGTCCGGCACGGCGGTGTAGCGGCTGGCGGCGTAAGCGGCATAGGATGCTTCCATCCGGTCCAGCACGCTGGGGTCGGCATCGGCGCGGGCTTCCAGCTGGGTTTGGGCGGTATCCCGCGGGTAATACAGGAACACATCGTCCTGCGCGGTCTGGCCCGCGGCGGCGCCATCGCCCTGGATAATGTAATAATCACCCCAGTAGGCGTTGTACGGTGCATAGGTGTACTGGGTATCGGCGTGGATGCGCTCCACCGTCAGCGTCTGGGGCTGGGCGGTGCCGTCATAGGCGGTGCGCAAAAACGGCAGGCTTGCAATGGTCAGCCGGGCGTTATCCTCGGTTTTCCAGTTCATAGCGGCGCTGTCAAAGGCATCGGCATCAGGGGCCTGCCAGGTGGTGCCGTCATAACTGCCGCCGATAAATCCCCGCAGGTATACGGTTTCTTCGGGTTTGTCGCTGGCGGTCAGGGCCAGATCCGTCACTCCGCTGACCTGGATACCCCCGCCCTGGCTCAAGGCGCCATCCGCCACACCACCGGCAGCGGCTTCTACCTGAATGTTCAGCCTGCCGCCGCTGACCCGCGGCAGCCAGGTAATGGCGGTGCTCAGCGCGGCGGATTCCACCCGCTGGGCCGCAGGCTGCAGCCAGCCAAGGGGAACCCCCAGCGCCGGGCGCAGCAGCCACCAACAGGGCAGCGCCAGCGTAAGGCAAAGCCCGCCCGCCGCCAGCGCGGCAGACTTTTGGATGTTATAATGGCGGCAAAGGTTCTGGCGGTAGTTTTCGGTATCGCGCCTGCCCCACAAGGCCCGCCGCTGCACCGAGCAGGAAGCCGCCCACGCCCCCATCCAACCGGCCAAAAGCAGCAGGCAGGCGGGCACAGCCGGCGCGGCCCCGGCCAGCGCCAGCAGCACAACAACGGGCAGCAGCATCAGATCCAGCAGCAGGGCATCCGCACGGCGCAGGGCCGCAGCGGCCAGCGCCCCGGTAACGGGCAGGGCGGCCAGCATCAAAAACAGCCCCAGCTGCGCCGCACTGCCGCCCTGGGCCACCGGCAGCGCACTGCCAAGGCGGGCGTTCAGGCTTTGGGCAATGTTCCCGGCGCACTGCTGCGCCCCGGCCAAAAAGTTCCGCTGGCAGATGAACAACACCACAAGATACACAATCACCCCCGCCAGCAGCCCCCAGCGGCGCAGGGCTTGCGGCGCACGCAGGAACAGCGCCCACCCGGCGCAGAAAGCGGCTGCCGCGGGCCACACCCACAACGGCACCGCAATGCCGAACCCGGTGGAAAGCACCAGCAGCAAACCAAAGGTGAGCGCCAGCAGCAGCGCGGCATCTGCCGCCAGCCACAACGCGGGGTGCGCTGCGGGGCGCTGGGTGCTCACCAGCACACGGTCCACAAACTTCAGCCCACTGCCGGGGTCGGCAGCGCCGCGCCGGCTCAGGGCAGTACGTTCTTTTTTGCGCTTGGGCGGGTTTTTGCGGTGCTTCGCCGCCTGTTGGGGAAAATCCCCCCATTCCTCCGCTCCGTCCAGGTCCCCACCGGGGGTCAGGGCAGCGCGCAGGGCGGTCAGCGGTTCGCGCACCATCAGGCGGTCCAGCTTGGCGCTCAGCTTCCAGTGTACCTGCTTGATGGTATCCCCGTCCCGGTACTCCCGCAGCTCATAACTGCCGCCCAGGGCGGCGCGGGTGTCGGCTTCGTCACCGTCCTCATCGGGGGCGGTTTCCGCTTTGGCTTTGCCAGCCGCGGCAGCGGGCAGCACACAGATGCTCTGGCTTTGCGCGGCAGCCGGGCACGCCGCGGTGAACACCCCCAGGTGATCCCGCAGGGTGATGCCCCGCACCGCAATGCTCCACACGCCGCTTTTGCCTGCGTTTAAGGTAATGCGCTGTTCGGCGCTCTCCTTGCCGCCCAGCATGGCGGCGCAGCGCAGGGTGATCTGCCCGCCGCCCCATTCATCGGCGGCGTTCAGCAGCACCACAAGCGCAGGGATGGGCAACCGGCTGTGGTTGCGCAGCCGAACCGTCAGGGTAAAATCTTCGCCCTGTATCACGGGTTTGTCCGGCACCAGCAGCTCTGCCGTTACCTGCCTGCGCAGATAGGCGGCATCCAGCCGCAGCAGCACCAGAAGCACCAGCGCAAACGCTAACAGGAACACCGCCAGCGGTGCCTGGGTGATGAGCGCCGCGGCCAGCAGCACCAAAAGCACCAGCGCCCGGCCCAGCTTACCTGCCATGGCGGTCAGCCTTTTCGGGGCGGGGGCGCGGCACGGTGCGCAGCAGGTCCTGCATTACGCTGTCCACCGTTTCGCCGCCTGCGCGGGCCTGGTCATTCAGCACCAGGCGGTGGCGGGCAACCGCATCAAACACAGCGGTCACATCCTGCGGGGCAACAAAATCCCGCCCCGCCAGGTACGCCGCCGCGCGCGTCATGCTGGCCAGCGCCAGGGTGGCACGGGGGCTTAACCCCACGGCCAGGCGCGGGTCCTTGCGGCTGGCCTGGGCCAGCGCCACAATGTAGCGGTACATCAGCTCATGCACAAATACCGTGCTGACCTCCTGCTGCATGGCAAGCAGATCCGCCTGACCGGCAACGGGGCGCACACGGTCCAGCAGGCGGCCTTTGCTCTGCCCGGCCAAAATTGCCAGCTCCGCTTCCTCATCGGGGTAGCCCATTACGGCGCAGACCATGAAACGGTCCAGCTGAGACTGCGGCAGCATCTGCGTGCCGGCGGCGCCGATGGGGTTCTCGGTTGCAATTACGGTAAAGGGTGCGGGCACCGGGCGGGTGGCGCCGTCCACCGTCACCGTGCCTTCTTCCATCACTTCCAACAAAGCCGACTGCGTGCGGGAGGAGGTACGGTTGATCTCATCGCCCAAAAACAGGTTGCACATCACCGCACCGGCGTGGTACACAAACTTGCCGGTCTCTTTCTGGTAGACCGAAAATCCCACCAAATCGGACGGCAGAACATCCGGCGTAAACTGCACGCGGCTTTCTTTCAGGTCCAGCGCGCGGGCAAAGGCCAGCGCCAGCGTGGTTTTGCCCACGCCGGGAATATCCTCAATCAGCACATGGCCGCCCGCCAGCATGGCCATCCAGATGGTGTTTACCGTTTGCTGTTTGCCCTGCACGGCCTTGTTTACTTCGGCCGTAACGGCGGCGGCCTGCTGTGTGTACTGCATGGTTAATCCTCCCGGTGTTTTTTCCATATCACCATAATGCCAACGGCGGCGGCAATAACCACCAGCCCGGCCCACAGTGCGTTGTTTTCCAGCCAGATCATGGTATTGGAGATCGCGCTCCCCTCGGATTCCGCGCTGCCCTCCCCCGGCAATGGGGTCAGGGCCTGGGGGGCCACTTCGGCAATGGAGCTGCCGCCGGCATCCTCCACGGTCACCTGGCGCGGCGTTTCGTCCCAGGTAGCGGCGCTTTCCTGCAAATCCTCCTCTTTGGTGGTGTCCGCAGCGGCGGTGTCGTGCTCCGCAATTACCAGGTAGCGCTGGCTGTTGCGGGTGTAGGGGTGGCAGGTGGAAAGGGTCAGCAGGTCCCGCCCCGGCTGGATCAGCACGGCGTTGATATCGCTGGGGTCAATAATTTTCAGCTCGCTCACGCGGTAAATCAGCGTTTCCCACGGGGTGGTCAGCTGGATCTTGTCCCCCACCTGGATCTGCTGCACGTTGCGCAGCATTTCCGCGCCATAATAGCCGCGGTGGGCGGCAATCACGGTGTTGGTGTTTTCGCCGCCCAGCGGCATCGAGGTCTGGCCCAGCAGCGCCGCGCCTTTGGCCAGGTTTTCGCGGCTGGCGCCCAGGTAAACGGGCAGCTCCAGGTTCAGGCGCGGGATCCACAGCACAGCCAGCACATCATCGTCATAGCCATAGGCAGCAAGGTCCAGCGGGGCTTCCTCGTAGGCGAACGGGTCGGTCAGGCCGCTTTGGCCCCCGGCGTAAATTTCCGCGTTATAGTCCTGCATCGCGGCGTACAGTTCAGGGTAGGCGCGTTCCGGCTCCGGGGGTTCGGCTGTGGTTTCCTCTGCCGCGGGGGCGGTGGGCTGGGCTTCGGCGCGGGCCGCAAACTGCGCAGCGGTTTTGGCGTTGCGGGTGCTGGTCCACCACTGGGCGGCGGTGGGCTGTATCAACAGCGCCAGCCCCAGCAAAATGGCCAGCCAGGCCAGAATTTTAGCAATCAGCCGTCCCATTTAGTCATCCTCCTCGCGCTTTTTGCAGCGGTGCAGCAGCAAAAGCAGCAGCAGCGCTTCGCCGCCGATCACAATGCTGCCCGTTACCGCGATCCACGGCCAGGCATCCACCACGCGCTTGACCACCGTTCCGGTGCGCAGCGCCTGATACTGCACGGCCTGCGGGGTGTTGGCTTCTTCCTCTCCATTATAAGGGATGCGGGTGCCGCGCACAAGCATGCGGTGGGTGTTGATGGCATACGGCGTGCAGGTAACAAGGGTGCAGTAATCCTGCCCCGCGGTGATTTCCAGATCCTCGGTGTGCTCCGGTTCCACCACTTTGATTTGATCCACCTGGTACGCCAGCGTTTCATCCAGAATATGCAGGTAGAAACAGTCGCCCTCTTCCAGCTTGTCCAGGTCGGTGAACAGCACGGCTTCGGGCAGGCCGCGGTGGCCGGTCAGCACGCTGTGGGTGCTTTCGCCGCCAAGGGGGTAGCTGGAGCCTTCCAGATGGCCAACGCCCCTTTGCAGCACATCATCGCTGGTGCCTTCGTAAATGGGCAGGTTGACGTCAATTTTCGGGATGGTGATATACCCCAGGCTTTCGCCCACATCCACAAGGTCCACATAGCTGGTGCCGGTATCCTCCGCTTCGCCTGCGGCATCGCGCTCCACGGCGCTGTCCAGCTGCTGGTTATAGCGGCGGGCGGCCTCCTTGGCGGCGTCCAGTTTTTCGGTATCCATGCTTTTTACGGTATCATCGTAATTTTGGATCGCTTCGCTGGCGTGGCGCTGCGCCACCGCGTTGCTGATAACCGGGTACGATGCCACCCCAATGCCGGACAGGATCATCAAGGCCGCAAAGCCGACTTTTAGTTTTGTTGTGGTATCCATAGCGTCACCGCGAACCTTTCCGTGAGAGGGTTGAAGTTGGGAACTGATGCAATTAGAAATTAGGAATTAGGAATTGGAAGTAGGCAAAAGAATAAAGAATAAAGAATAATGAATAATTGTGGTGGACCGCGGCGCATTGCGCCGCTCAGGAGATATTGGGTTGGGGGTGGTTTTTAGGGTAGTGAATAACAATAAAATAATCTGTAGGGCCTTACGGCGTTGCACACCACAAAATTGTAATAAACCTCGCCCTGCATGTAGGGGGCGGCGTCCCCGACGCCCCGTTTGACGGGCCTAATAATTGCCGCCCATCCACCCCGCGCCGCAAACGTTGCAAATCATTTGTAGGGGCCGATGCTCGCCATCGGCCCGTTGACAGGCCTTGCCATATTTATTTTTAGGTTCTGCACGGGGAACCACCCCTCAGTCACCTTCGGTGACAGCGCAAACAGCGCCCCGTCCCCTCTGTCGCTTCGCGACATCTCCCCGCGGGGCGGGGAGTCACCCCTCAAGGGGCGCCAATATCTCACCTTATGTTTGCGGTGGCTCCCCTTGAGGGGAGCTGGACGCGGAGCGGCCTGAGGGGTGGTTCCTCGCCGCAAACCTAACGCCCGTGGGGTGGTTCCTCGCCGCAAACCTAACGCCCATGGGGTGGTTCCCCACGCAGGGCCTAAAAATCAGCCGAACAACGGCCATGTACACCCAAAAAAATTTATTCCCCAATAACCCACCATAGGGGGAGGGCCAAACCCGGCCCTCCCCCTGTGTATGATGGATTATCCCTCTATACCCTATTGGTGAATTGTAACATTGTTTTGCCTTGCGGCAGGCGCATCAGGTGCGGTTCTTCTTTTTCAGGCTCAGCAGCACGCCAACACCGGCCACAACCAGCAGCACACCAATGCCGCTGAACAGCAGGGTGCCGAAACCACCGGTGGTGGGCAGGTCGAAGCCCTTGCGGTTGATGACAGTAACCGTGATTGTAGCAGTGTCAGTAACGTCTTTTCCCTTATCATCGGTAAACTTCGTTGTTTTCTGATCCCAATCATGCTTTGTCAAAACGCCATCTTTGTACTCAAAGTTTTCATTCCAAGACGTCTCTTCGCTAATGTTCAGCGTAACCTTGACAGGACCGTTCAGCAAATTATAACTATCAAGAGTCTCTTTCTCAACCAAGTAGTAATCACCATTTGCTAAGCCATCCTGATGAATATTACCTTCGCTATCTGTTACCAACGTATCTGTGTTTACTTTAACCCACACTTTTCCAGCTTCTGCAGTAGGCAGACCATATGCTTTCACTTCATCCGCTGTCAAAGCCTTATCTCCGGCTTCCTGCTCCGGAACCTGCTTGTACAAGTCAAACTTTACACCGACTAGATTCTTTTTATCATCACCGTCTTTATGCACATTGATTGTATAGCTATAAACAACGGTATCGTCATGAATCTCGCTGTTAGAGCCGTCATCCGGCTGACCATCGACATTAATCTTATTGGTATACTTCAACTTTGCAGTATTGTGATTACCATCTTTCGGCGTGCTAGCAGCAGCCGTCATTTCGGCAGTATAAGAAATCACAATATTCTTCCCTGCATAATTTTCCATAGCAGCAGGGGTAAATGTAATCTTAAAGCCATTTGCAGGAACATCTTCACCCTTGGTAGTAATCCTATATACCGCTTCATCCACAGCAATGCCTTCGCAGGTCAATGTAGCATTCCCATCATACTTCAAGTTGTTAGGCGTATCCGTTACTTCAAAGGTACTAAGCTTCGTAATGTTATTAGGAACACTTACTGTAATCGTATACGGAACATGGTCGCCTACGCTGTAATCTGTATCTTCTGTTTCGGTATTGTCTTTATCAATTACTTTCTTTTCCAAATCCGGCTTTTCATTGATAACTTCAATGGTAACATTTGATTCCGTTTTGCTACCATACGTAATCTTGCCCTCGCTGTCAACTACAAACACAATCGGAGTCTGATCAAGAATATAACCAGTATCTGGATCATAGCTCTGTTCGATAAAACGGTAGGTACCCTGAGACAGACCGCTTACAGTAATCTTGCCATCAGTCGTCTTTAACGTTCCAAGATCTTCATCCGTTTGCTCATTTTTGGTTACTTCTTCCCATGTTTCGGGATCATCTTTTACCTTCTTTTCAAGCTTGTATGTAACGCCATTCAGATTCTCTGGAGTTCCACCGCCCACGCGGCCTTTTTTCTCCAAGGTCACTTTGCCGTAGGTCGTTGCATTTTTAGGGAATACATACACATCGTACATCCACTCTGCCTTATTGGTTGGATTTGCCATAGGAAGCGATACCAGGAACGGTTCAACCGGGGTCGTTACCTTAGCGGGGGTTTCAGTTTCGATAATAACATACAAGCCAACCGGCAGGCCCGTCTCGCCATCGCCAAACTTTACAATGCCATTCTTGCCCGTCTTACCAGAGCCATTTGGCTTATTAGCATAAGCAGAAAGAATCTGACCATTCTTATCAACATAAGTGTTGATGCCTACCTTCTCTGTGCTTTTACCATTATAGTACTCGACCAGTTCATCCGCAGTCATTACCTGATAATAGGTAAAGGTTGCACCTTCCAAGTCTTTTGCATCTGTGGGCACATTGTTCTCGTCTCCTGCTACACCTGTGCCGGCTTTATCCTCGTTACCATTATATTCATACTTATGAATCGTGATGGTACCCTTTGCATCTTTATCAATAGCGCTAGCCAGGGGAGTTGTGGGTGTAGTTTCACCTGTACCCGCTGCCATTGCTGGCATGGCGCACAGGCTGAGGGCCAGGGCGGCGCTCAACAGGCCTGTGAGAAAACGTTTTGCTTTTTTCATTTCAGTACCTCTTCTCTTAAAAAAATCATCATCGGATGGGCGGCGGGGCCGCCCGGCTTAAGGGTTCTGCATCAGCACGGCGTGCAGTGCGGGGCGCTGCAGCGGTGAAACGCTGCCGCGCCGCCCGCACTGTGCCGTGAAGAAAAAAGGAGGAAAAACTGGGCCGCTTGCCCACTTGGCTTAAGGTGCATCTGAAACCAAAGGAAATAACGGATATTTCGCAGCCACAAGCAGGATGTAAGGCAAAGAGCCGCCGGAATCCTTTCCGGATTCCAAGGCTTCTTAACACAAAATCCGGCTGCGCTTATAGAAACAGGCGATATTTTCCGCTTTTCAGTTATACCCCGGCTTATGGCTGCGCCCTGCCGTAAACGGGCGCGCACTGGCGGGCAGGCCCTGTACCCTGGGGGTTGCTGGGTTTCCGGGGGATGGTTAATGTCGCCGGCCCCCTTTCCTGTTGTAGCGGAATGTGAATATCAACAGCCCTGCCACCGCCAGCGGCATGCCGATCAGCAGCCACAGGCTTGGCGCGTCTGCACCCGTGTGGGGCAGCTCAGGCGTTTTACGGTTCAGAACGGTAAGGGTAACTGTGTAGCCGCTGGCTGCATCGCCCGTTGCGTTTTTGGCGATGCCATCGTCTATCTTGTACTTGCCGTCTTGGGTAAATTCGATATCAATCGACTTGGACAACAGGTTGTACCCCGGGTGTGCTTTGGTCTCTGTCAGCCGGTATCTACCGGGTTCCAGATTTGTGAACAGGTTATTTGTAATCCTTCCGTCTGTTCCGGTTGTACCGGTTAGATAATTTTGGTTGTTGCTGAATTTATAGGTAGTATCTACTACCCACTGCGTTTCTCCAGTTGTTCCGGCTTTCAGCTTTTCCAGCTTGAACTCAACACCATCTAGTAGTTTTTTCTCGTCATTGGCATCCTGCTTGATGATATCCAGTACAAACTTCGGGTTCTGCAGCTTGTTGGTCAGCACAATCTTGCCGCTGCCGCCGGTGATGGTTCCACCGACTACTGTGGCTTCGGTGACCTTTGTGCTATCTCCATCGCTGATTTTTGCTTCCGCTTCAGCCTTTACAACATACGTATTGCCCTTAATCGTAATGGTTCCGTCTTTCGCGGTAAAGTTGCCTTCATCGTCCACCGTACCTTCCACAATGCGGTACACATAATCGATGTGGTTATTATTATCCGTATTGATTTGGTACTGATCCAAACCGCTAAAGGTACGCCGCCAGCCGCTTTCACCGCGTTCAATGGTAACATATTTTTTCGTGCTGTCAGCCGGGTAGTTTACCGGTGTCCAGTCTGTATCGCTTTGGCTGGTTGCCAGGCGGCGCTGGAGTTGGATGTAGATTTTATCCGGCCGGTTCGCAGTGCTAAGATTGTCCGTACCTTCCCAGAGCTTATCGAACTCAATGTTGATCAGTTTGCGCTGGGTGTTGGTAAAGATTGCGGTAACTTCCAGCTTGGTCGGATCGTTCGGATCTTTGCTCTCCACAATCTCGCCTTCCACCATGTTGTTGATCACATCGGCTTTATTGTGAGGCGGAACGGTTACGCTTTGCAGTTTGGCACCATCGGTGCTTTCGACTTCCTCGATGGTATAGCGGGTGCCAACGGGGATGCCGGTGATGGTCGCGGTGTGGTCGTGGTTGTTGGGGTCGCTCATATCAATCGTAACGGGTTTTTCGATGGGCTCTTTTTCCAGACCAGCACCGCCAACATCACTAAAGGTAACTTTGAAGGTGTAGATGCCTTTAATGTTCTCATCCTCACCATCTGCGGCCTTCTTTTGGATTTTCAGCCCGCCGGTTTTGACGGTGTTGACGTATTCTACCTTTAGCTTTGTCAGCGTGGAGCTTTTTTCGTCCGGGTCCTTATAGGAGCGGAAGACGATGGTGTTGGCTTTGGGTTTGGTCTTGTTATATTTATTATCCTCTTGAACATCATTCGTTCTTATTTTTTCCGTTCGGCCATCATCGGGGCCGCTTCCCACCTGCCCGATTAACGAAGGTGTTGGACTAGGAAGAATTACGCTCTCACCTTCTTCCATCGAAGTAACCTTCTGCCCGTTCTCGTACACCGTCCATTTGGTGTCGTACAGTTTTGGGTTCAGATCCTCTCTGAGCGAAATGTAGCTGCCGCGGCGGAACTGGTCGCTGAAGGTAACGGTTTCTCCAGCTTCCAGAACAAAGCGTCCGTCCTTGTCCACCAACTGGGTTTCGTTGTCCATGGTGGAGGTGTACTGTGCGTTTTCGGCGTTTTTCAACTGACCGCTTGTGGCGGAGCCGTAATCCGGGATTTCCTTCTGATCGGTTGTAAAGCCGGTCATCGTACTTGGCACCGCTTTGGGAATGAAGGTAAAGTTCCTGAAATAGATGTTGCGGCTATAGTTATCGCCCACGCGGATGAATTTGACCTTGTTGCTAAAACCGGCCTGCTTTTTCATCTTGTTCAGGTCCAGCTTTACGGTGACCCATTTGCCTGTCACCAGTTCGACCGAGCCATACGTTGCGCCGTTAATGCCTGTTGTGCCAAGGCTGCCTTTTTGGACTTCCTTCTCATCCAGCAGTTCCAGATACAGGTTGTTGAGGGAAAGTTCACCACCATCTTCTTGGGAAACGTAAACCTGGAACGTAAGGAAGCGCATTTTTTCGATATCGATGGGTTTTTCCAGCGTCAGGATGCCACGACGTTTATAACGCCATTTACTGACGGGTTTCGTATCCGTATAGCGTGCGTACCAGTGAAGGACCTGTTCGGTATTTTGCCCGGTATCTTGCCCGGTATCTGGATTGGAATCTGGCCATTGGTTTGGTTCCAACCTGAAAATGTAGTCCTCTTCCTTATCTGGGGTTGCGGGTTTAAACGTGTTACCACCTTTCTCAGTCAAATCCACCTTTTGGGGCTCAATACCGCCCGTATTCGGTTTAGCGGCCTCTTTTTCTCCATAATGGGTTGCCTGGTTCTGGATGGTGAAGTTGAAGATCTTCTGGTTTTCAAAGCATTCTTTGAATTTCTGATCAGTAACGTTGGTCAGATCGACTTCTTTTTGAACCTGCAGCTCGTTATTATCCGGGAAGTTGAACGCCACCGCCATGTTGGACTCCCACATACCGCGTTCCATATAGTACATGGTAAGGGTGTGCTTGCCGGTGGAAAGATTGTCGATGTGGACACTTGCGTTTTTATAATACTTTTCGGTTGTTCCTAAGTAAGTAATGCTTGTCTCCGTTTCATGCTTGTTTTCATCACAATTTTCAGCGCCATAATTACCTGTCTTGCTGTTCTTGACCCGGCTGACATAGGAAGTTACGGTGTTTTTCTTATTATCGCGCTGGTCAAATTCCAACACACCAGAAACTCTGGCATGATCACCGCCAATATCCAGGACAAGCTGATCGTCAATGAAAACCCACACATCATCATCACCAGAGAAGTAAAAACGAATTGGAATTTCATTTTTGTACTTGTCCTCAACTGTTCCGGTGCTGGTTAGGGTAAACGGGATTTCAAGTTTTGCACCGTAACCGTAATTGTACCTGGCTGCGCTCTTACTGGTTGTGTTTTCATTGAACGGGAAAAAACCGTATTTCGTTGAAACACTACCTGTACTATTTGCACTGTCCACGTTGAGGGACGCATCGCTCGTATATTTAGCGGTTGTCTCTCCCGTGCTATCATTACCAAGGTACAACTGATCGCTATTTGTATCTTTGCGCAGATATAGAGAAGTTTTGCTACTGTCAAACCACCAGTATTTAACGCCCTCGCCTTTTTTCTGGTCGTTTTGCTCTGGTTCTACAAAAACTTCTTCTTGGGTAAACGGGAACTCAACATTGTGGTAAACTTCGCCAAGTTTTGCATTTTTGCTGTTTTGGCTGGTCAGGAACTTTTCATTGAAATGCGGTTCTTTCAGGGTCGTTCCATTCATCACGATGTCGCCATCGCTATCTCTTTCGTTTGCCACAATGCCCTGGAAAGCGTAGGAATTTTTCTCGTTTTTGCCTCCTATATCATAGTTCGAGTTATTGGCTGCGATAAAGATATCGTAAGAACTCCATCCGTACAAATTCAATGTACTTGCAATTTCCACAAATTTTTTATCCCAAGTGTTTGGCTGGAAATGGCCTGTATAAATGGGATATATAATGGACTTTCCGGTATTTTTATTATAACTCTGATAGTAGTCGCTGATTGCCTGATCGAACTGGCGGAAGGGTACCCAGTTGCGGTGACTTAAAGCAGGAAAATTTTGATCGTAACTATCGTAACTATTACGGTTCTTGCCATTCAACTCGTAATCTGTATAATAGTCATACAGCGTACTGGTAACATACTTTGTGTTTGGTTTTTCCGTAAATTCAGCGGATTTAATATCTACTACTTTAGTGTCAGGATTTTTCCACGTTTCGGCATCACGCAGGGTACCTTTTTCAGCCCAGTAGCCTTCGCGGTTGCCACCTTTATAAATTACATCATCGCTGGCATCCGCAAAGAAACACGGTTCGGAAAGGTCGGCTGGGATGTCCATCATGGCCGTACCATTACCGTTATCGGCTGCGTTTTCGTTCTCAACTGCCCAAGAAGCAAAACGGATTTTTGTATAACCTTCCGGCACTTCGTAATACCAGATGTTGGTGTCCTTTAGTCGCTTCATCTCCTGTTTTGTTATAGGAGCCTTACCATCGCCCGTCAGATAGCACCAAAGCTTACCGTCGTTCGTCGGCATGCCACATCCAATCGCGCCATGTGTTTCACTTGTTTCATTCTCATAAGAAAGCCCGGAGAAAGTTGCATCGAAGTAAATAACTTGCTTGCCTTGCGGGGTTCCCCAAGTGGATTGGTTATTTCCTTTATAAGTAAAGCAATATTTTTTGCTTGCGTTATAAAGGAATGTATTTTCGTCTGTTCCCTGTTCGTAGAAGTTATAGCTCGTACTTAACTGTTTTTTACCATTTTCGGCAAAGAATTGAACAGAAGAGCAGGCACTTGTAGGAATTTCAAAACCCTGCTTTTTGTCTTTGGCAACATCACCGATCTTTACCGTTTGAGTTGCCGTTGTATTTCCGGAAGAATCTTGTTCCGTAAATACTGCGGTTACATTTGCCAGGGCAGAATCACTCAGGTTTTCAAAGACCATCTTCTGGCTACCAAAAGCGGTGTGGCCAGCAGGGTCAGGTAATGCTGATGCATTTGCCCAGTCGGCATCATTCCAAGCTACATCACCATTTTCGCTGTTTGCATCGCCATCATAATATTTGTCATTAAATACGTCAACTCCTACAAAATTGTTCTTTTCAGGTGGAGCTTTTACTCTTACTTTATGGCTTCCATCTAAAGTAAACTGCATCCAGACATATCCGCCCCAGGGGCATATCGTCTGGTCGCCATTTGTCAAAATAATTTTATAAATGCGTTGGCCTTTGGAAGTAATTTTGTCGGGAACAAGGGACATTAGCTTTTCGCCAATCTCTCCGTCTTTTTCCTGGCTGCCATTTCCGCGCTTTGCATTAAAGGTAATTGTAGAATTTTTTGTTACTTCCCAACTGCTCGGGACTGCAAAGTAAACGGTAAACTGATTAGATTGTGTGCTAACCCCCAGCGCCCTATCCATATCTTCCGCTTCCTCGGCGTCCATCTGCGGCTGTTCGGTCGGTTCCGGGGTGGCGGTGGGGGTCACGGTCGGCACAGGGGTGGCCGTTGCGGTGGCTGCCGGTTCCGGGGTCGGGGTAGGTTCTGCCGTGGGCTCCGGCGTTTCGGTCGGGGCGGGCTGCTCCGGCTCGGCGCTTTGTTCCGGTTCCGGGGTGGCGGCATCCGGCACCGGGGTGGCGGCGTTCTGCTCCGGCGGAACGGTATCCTCCCCGGAGGCCGTTCCCTGCTCATCCTCCAGCAGCTCTACTTCGCCAGGTGCGTCGGGCAGAAGATCCTCCTCGGCGTATACAGGCAGGGCCATTGCCATAACCAGGCAAGCGGTGACAAGCAGCGCTGTCAGCCGGCGCGCCCAACCTGTTGTGTTGTTTCCTGTTCTATTCAATCTGCTCACCCGTCTTTCGCGCTGGCTTGATGGAAGCACATTGTTCCACAGGGGCTCCCTGTGGAACAGTAAAAGAAGCCAGCTTCTTTTACTTGCGCAACCGTTGCCATGTTGTTTTCAAAAAAAAACCGCATCGAGTTTTCTCATTGCGCATTTACTTTTTATTGTTAAAATATAGCACCTTTACACCAGAAAGGCAATACAATCCACGTAAATTCCTGTTTTTCAGCATTTTTACTGATTGCGCTTTCCTCCGATTATACAATATGTTCAAAGCCTTTGTATAATTTATTTCTAATTTTCTTTTTGGCAGCGGTCATTTTATATACTTTGACCGCGCGTTTTATGATCCTCTGCGCACGCAGAGCGCAACTTTGCAGCAAAATTCGCCTTTTTTGTTGCGTTTCCCTGTTTTTGCGCAATTATTTGTTTCGCATGCGCCTGTTTGCGGCGGGGCCTGGCGGCTGGGTGGGCACCTTGTGGGAGGGATGGCAGGTTTGCGGCGCACGGTTCCCGTTTTTTTGCGGCGCGATGGGTACACCGCGCCCCTGCAAACGGTTTGCGGTGTTTGCGGCGGCGGGTGTGTGTTTGGTGGGTTGCATGCCCGCCAACGGGACGCCGTTCTCCCTTTACAACGGGGTGCGGGTTTGCTGCAGATATGCCATTCGCTTTTTTGTCCCCCCTGCCCCGCCCCTGATTCCCGGTTCCCCCTTGCCGATTTCTATTTGCGCCAGCTCCTGAAGTGCATCTGAAAGCAACGAAAACAGCGGATCTTTCGCAAGCACAAAATCCGGCTGCGTTTACTGAAACAGACGAGCTTTTTGACGTTTCAGATAGATCCCAGCTCCCAGCTTTCAATCTATCCTGTGTAAACTGCAACCCCTCACGCGCCATTCTGTGCGGCACTTACCTTATAATAAAAGGGGTGCTGCCCTGTGTAAATTTGCAACTGATCTATTTGAAGCAGCTGTGAGCTGTTGCAATTTTGCACAGGGTATTGCCCGCATTCTGTGCCGGACATTCCCGAAACGTGTTGGAAAAACGCACAGGATTGCCTTGTTTCCCTATGCCGTTTACCGTTGGAAAAACGCACAGGTTACCCCCGGAACAGTTGCAATTTTACACAGGGTATTCCCGCTCCCCTGCCCCGCCGTGACCCGCGTACCTGTTGGAAAACCACACAGGATAGGCCCGTTCCCCGTGTTGCAATTTACACAGGTCTGGTTGTTTTTGGCTTATTTGCAACTTTACGCAGGTTGCTTTCCGCACAGGAAAGTGGTGGTGGAATGCACAGGCTGCAATTGGTGGAACACACAGGTTTGCGTTGTTAAATTACACAGGCTCTACCTATTACTAATATAAAACTAAACATCTAAGCCATAATAACAACCAGAGATAAGCCGGGAGATGGGGGAGAACGGGAAAAAAAGTGGTGTTGCCATTCCATCAGGTTACAGAACCCTGAAACAGCAGGACAGAAAAGCACAATAAAACCCTGTGTAACCTGCACCCTGGCTGCAACCCCCACAGGATATATGGCAAACCACAACGCGGGTGTTGCATTTTGCACAGGGTAATGGCGGTGAAACCCTGTGTAAATTTGCAATTCTTGCGCTGGAAAACAGGATGTGCTATAATGTTTAGCATGATGTGCGTGACCACCCGGAATACAGCAACCGATACAGGAGGCCCCTGCTTATGGCGGCAAGTAAACAGAAAAAAGATGATCCGTTTGTCGTTACGTTTGAAGAACGCGGGGACCAGACCATCGTTCGCAAATCCAATGACCTTGTACAGATGACGCGCAACAACCTGACGCTGAGCCAGCAGCGCCTGATGCTGCATATTTTTTCGATGATTAAGCCGGAAGATACGGACCTGCCCTCTTATGAGCTGAGCATTTATGATTTTATCAAGATGACCGGCATGGACCCGCACAGCGGGGCGCTGTACAAGCAGGTGCGCAAAAATATTGAGGAGCTGGCCAACGCGCCCATCCAGTGGATCAAGAATAACGGAACTTCCACGGTGGAAACATTCCGCTGGATTGATAAAGTGCGCATTGATGAGGGCCGCGCGCGCATGACCATCACGCTGGACCCGGTGCTGAAACCGCACCTGGTGCAGCTGAAAACCTTGTATACCACCATGGATGTGACCTACACCATGCTGATGCGGTCCACCTATTCCATCCGCATTTACGAGCTGTGCAAGAGCTACCAGAGCCTGTACCTGAAAAAGAAAGCGGCCGGGGAACCGCTGGTATGGAACCTGAGCATGCTGTATGAACAGCTTTCGTATACGGCCAACCGATGGTCGGATTTCCGCCGCCTGGCACTGGAAAAGGCAAAGGCGGAAATTAACGAAAAGACGGATATTATTTTTAATTACGATGTGTACGAAAAAAAAGGGCAGAAGGTTCTTTCGCTGGTGGTAACGATTGACCCGGTGGATGATGCCGCTGCACAGGCCAACCTGGACAGCATCAACAGCACGGTGCGCAAAAAGAGCAAAAAGAAGGGCCGCCCCACCGTGGCGATTGAGGATTCGCTGCTGGATGACCCCAGCGTGATCACCTTTGATTATGTTTCGGCACCGGAAACAACGATCCCCTATTCCTTTGGACGCCACCGCACCGAGCTGCGGGAGGAAATTGTTGTGAAAGCGCGCATGGATCAGCTGCGCACGGAGATTACGCCCGAAGAGCTGCACGCGGTGGAAGTGATCATTGATGTGTTGGCAGATGCCTGCTGCACCATCCAGGCAGGTGATGGCGAGCAGGACGGCGGCAACAAAACGGTGTTTGGAAAGATGAATGCCATCATCCTGGATTGCGGCGGGCTGACCAGTTGGCTGGCCGGTGTGGCACCCCGCTATGCACAGGAGATCATTCCCCGGTCGCAGACGATGCGCAGCCCGGCGCGGTACCTGAACAAGGTGCTGCGCGAGGATATGGATAACTACCGCATTTATATTTTCCGCAAGGCAAAGCCGGCAGCAGAACCCAAAGAGGAGCTGTTGGAAGCGGAGTACCATGTGATGGACGAGCCGGTGCAGCAAACGATGCCGGAGCCTGAGCCGCCCAAGGTAGAGCTGATTTCCGAAACGATTGTAAAACGGCAGGATATGCGAAAAGAGTTTGCAAAGTTTGTAGATGATGGATACCTGGAAAAGACGTTGACGAGCGGCCAGCGCGGCGCTTACCATGAAATTTACCGCCACCTGGCAGCGCGGTGCGTGCCATCGCCTTCCAGCCTGCGCAATGGGCTGAAAGACGAAATGCGGCTGCATTACCTGGCCTGCATGAATGAAGTGATTGAAAAGTATGGCAGCCTGACCCCATTGATGGAAGCTATGGCGCATGAACTGGACTTTGATGTGTTTTGGGCAAAGGCCGCCAAGGACCCCAACGTGAATAACCCGATGGGGCTGTTCTACCACATTATTGAAGAACGCGCGCTGAACCCGATCGGCACCATAATGAACGACCAGGCACAACGGCAGAAGGTTGCCGCCAAGGAAAAAGGTGAAAAAGATAAGTGGCACAACGAAAGCTGGATGGATGCTTTTGAGGAAGATATCCCGGATGACAGCGAAGAGTAATTGAGATGAAGCGGAGCGGATAATCCGGGAGCGCTATTATAATAAGGTAAGCAGCGGCTGGCAGATTGCTGGCCGCTGCTTTTTTGTTGGGGTGCAGCTGAGAAATGGAAATATCCTGCGCTTTTTGATTTCAGATAGACCTTGGGCAACACCGCACAATTCCCGCCTTGCGGCTTAAGCACCGCTCCGGCAGCTGCGGCACGGCATCTGCGTTGCCAAAATGCTCGATAATGTCGGGTTGCGGTACCCGCATCGTGCTTCGGGGGCAAAAGCCCCTCGCACTCTGCGACCGCTGCCCCTGCTTCGGTTCGCTGTTTCCGCCACTGGCGGCGCTCACCTTTGCAGCATCCAGTATTATCTGCGCTTTTGGCCTAGCAGCTACCGCACCTCGCTCGCCGTATCGGCACTTAGAATTATGCGGTATTGCCCTTGGGATAATAGGTGAGAATGAAGGAAGGTGAGCGGAAATGCCTGGATGAAGTGAAGAAGGATGAAAAGAAAAAACGGCAGAGAAAAAGCGTGAACAGCAACGAAGAGATGCCTGCATAATATTCGTCAAAATATCCGTTGACACACGCGAAGCATATGATATAATAGAAACTATAACAGCAACGAAGAGATGCCGCACGGCATGGGGTGCAAGTTTTTGCAACCCGCAGTTAGATTAAGATACCGGCGTGCGGTACCGCCAAAAGAACCGAACAAAAGGCAAAGATTAACCGACAGCAACGAAGAGATGCCTACACAAAGGCGCTCGCAAGGAGGAAAACAATGGGATATTGTATCTCAGTCTGCATTGAAAAAGGCGGCGTGGGAAAAACCGTTACCGTCTGCAACCTGGCGGCGCTGATGGCGCAGGACGGCAAGCGGGTGCTTGTTGTGGATATGGATGCCCAGGGTAACTGTACCTATACCCTGACGGGCGCCCGTGTAACCGATAATACGTTTGACCGCGCTGGCGTGTATGATATGTTCCGTGCCTATGGCATCAGCGGCACGCAGAACTATATTTCCCGCACGCAGTTTGATAATATTGATATAATTCCGGCAAATGGCAACACCCCAATGGCGGCCAAGCAGCTGCAAATCCTGGAACAGTCCGAAAGCACCAGTATCAATATGTTTTTGGCCATGTGCCTGGCACAGGTTGCCGGCGAATATGACTATATTTTGATCGATACCCCGCCGTCCCGCGATGTAATGGTGACAAACGCCCTGATGGCCAGTGACTTTGTGCTGATCCCCTGCGTGTGCGATGACTACAGCCGTGACAGTGTGTACCGCACTGTGGCTATGTGCCAGCAGTTGGAGCACGATGAGGGCGAAAAAATTGATGTTTTGGGCATTATCCTGACTATGGTGGAAAAAACTGCCCTGACCGAAGTGATCCGCAATGAACTGCGGGAAAGCCAGCTGGGCAGCAAGCTGTTTGCTGCCGAAATCCGTAAGGGACAGGCTGTAAAGGATAGCACCCGCCTTGGTGCGCCGGTTGTGCTATGTGCACGCAGCAGCAACCCGGCAAAGGATTATGCAAAGGTGTATGCCGAGCTGAAAGCGCGCGTTGAACAGGAGGCAGAGTGATGGCAAGCAAACTGGACCGACTGCAGAAGAAAGGCTTTAAAGTAAACGAAGCAGCGTTAAGTAAGATCGCGCGCGGCGACCAGGAGCCGGGCGGTGAATACAGCGAGATCAATATCAATGATATTGAAGAAAACCCGGATAATGCCCTTTACCGTGAGCTGGATACCGAGGAAGATATTGCGCTGCTGGCCGATGATATCCGCCGCGCGGGGCTGCTGCACAACCTGGTTGTGTTCCCTAAGACCGGTTTTGGCGGAAAATATGTGCTGCTTTCCGGCGAGCGCCGCCTGCGTGCGCTGCGCCTGTTGGTGGAGCAGGATAAACGCGAGCAGGAAGAAAAGCAGCTGCCCAACCGCATGAGTGAATGGCAGAAAGTGCAGTGCAAAGTGGTGCGCAACTTGACGGAAAACGAAAAAGTTGTGTATATTGACAGCGCAAACCTGCAAGTGCGCGGCGGAATCAGCAATGAACGTGTGATGCGCCAGGCGGCGGCGCGTTTTGTGGAAAACCTGCAGAAAGCACCGTATAACCTGAGCGCAGCGGAAGCGAAAAAAGCGCTGAAAGAGGTCAGCCCGCTGAATTCCCGCACGATTGATAAGGCGCTTTCGATTCAGAATGATCTCAACCCTGATCTGCGTCGCTTGCTGGATGAGGAATTCCTGAACCGAGCCGAGTGCGAAACCTATCTCCGCTTGACCCTGGAAGAACAGGCCCGTGCAGCCGCAATGTTTTTGAAAATCGCAGCCCTTGACCCACGCAGCCATGAGCGCCGCGCCATTAAGGACGCATTGACCGCCGCCATGTTGGATGTAGCAGTGGAACGCCGCAGCATGCAGGAGCGCGAGAGCGTATTTGCAGCAGCGTTGCAAAATGCACAGGATGCAATCGGCCAGGCCAAGACGCAGGAAAACAAGGCGGCGGCAGTAGATAAAGACCACAACTTTATTTCGGCCAAGCTGCCTACCACGGCCCGCAAACTGCGTAAAATTGCAGCGGCAAAAAATATTGAAGCTAAGATCCGCAGTTATACGGCAGAGGACCGCAAAGCGATGTCGGACCAGATGCAGGAGCTGATTGCGGCAGCGCAGGAGCTGAAAGCACTGATTGATGCTGTGGAATAATCCAGATCCACGAAAGCAGTAAGCAACAAAAATCCATGCAAATAGGAATACAGGAATCCACGATATGAAACAGCGAATTGTCATCCGGCTGCACCTGGCTGTGCGGGCAGTGCTGCAAAGCGAAGCGGACTGGCGCGGCACGCGGCTGGGCACCCTGACATCGGAGCTGATCCATGAACAGGCTGCGAAAGCGCGCCTGTGCGGGGTGCAGAATTACGAGTTGAACCCCGTCAGCAGCCGCTATGTTCCCGTTACAAATGGGACAAAATATAAGCAGACATCTGGCCTGGAGCAGATCTCCATCTATCTGAACGATGAGGATATGCAAACCCTGAAAGAGCTGGCACTGGCCAACGATAGTGTGCGTGTGATCAACGGCAGGCAGGCAATCACCTACCGATATGTTGTTCCCGGAATGCTGCTGAACGACCCGGTGTTTACGGGGCTGACAGAGCAGAACAGCACGGCAGGGTAAGCACTTCAAAATCTTGAGGCAATACCGCATAATTCTAAGTGCCGATACGGCGAGCGAGGTGCGGCAGATGCCAAGCCAAAAGCGCAGATAATACTGGATGTCTTATCGAGCATTTTGGCAACGCAGATGCCGTGCCGCAGCTGCCGGAGCGGTGCTTAAGCCGCAAGGCGGGAATTGTGCGGTGTTGCCTTGAATAAATCAAAGGCGGCACCGCGTTTTTTGAAAGATGCGGTGCCGTTTTGTATGCAAAGCAGCCTGAAAATACTACAAAACATAAACCTGTGCGAAATTACAACAAAACGGATAGAAGATGAGAATAGGGAAAAAAGGAGAAATATGTTGGAATTTTACACAGGTTTACAGAGCAAAACATGAGGAAAAGCGCGATGCAGCGTTTGCGAAATAAGGCGGATTTTGGGTGAATCAGGTGCGGGGAACCAAAAAGGAGGGGAAACCTGTGTAAATGGCAACAATCTGCAGGGTGAATTACCTTTTTATAATACGACAGGGATAGTAATACCCTGTGTAAAGATGCAACACTGTACGCTGCGAAAGGGAAGAGTTGCAATTTTACACAGGGTATTGGTTATTCTGTCAGGCGGAGTAGAAGGGAAACACTAAAAACAAAATGGCATACATGAGCCGTATTATACGATTTGGAATTAAAACAGCCGACCAAACGATGGGATTTGGCGGGATAGGGAGAAAGGCGAAAGTTGATAGGGAAAGAGCGAGGGCAGAGGTTGGCATGCTGCTTGATAGACAAAAACGTGGAAACGTGATGTGAAATGGCGGGAATATAACGCTATTTTTGTATTAAACTTATTAAATAATACAATTTGTATTTCAATGCAGAGAATCTCTTTGGAAACCAAGCGAGAATAATTTGACGATTTAAGCAATAGTAGATGGCCTGCAACTTGAGAAAGTATTACCTTCGCATCGGCGAAAGCAGTCAAAATAAATGCAGAATGGTTAGTAGCAAGGAGAAAATGACTGCCGGACGCCACGGAAATCGGGCAGCATAAAAACATGAATTTTTCAGATACACCCTAGAGGCAGCCTGTGGAATTCACCCTTCAAGCATTTGTGGTGACAGGTGTAAACAGCGCCCGGTCCTCTCCGCCGCTCTGCGGCATCTTTCCACCCCGCGGGGAACTGCCCTCAAGAGAAGCATCGTCTCCTGCAAATATTTTAGCGGGCACAACACAAACCAACAAGGTTCTCCGCGGCGGGAAGGGGAAATCCCGCCCCACAGGTTGTTTATGGGGTGGATGTGTGGGATATAATAATCCGCAGGGGAAAATTCCATCCTACCACTCTGCACAAAAATCCATCCCAGGCCATCATTCCAACCCACCAAAAATCCAGAATGTTCCCCCGTCCGAACCACCCACTCGCAAAATAAAAGCTACCCGCCGATCCTAATGAAACGCTCAACCCGCTGGAAGAAGATGCACAAGCTGCCCCAAAACCGCCAAACAGTATCCCCAAAATACGCAAAAAGCTAAGGCAACACCGCATAATTCCCGCCTTACGGCTTAAGCACCGCTCCGGCATCTGCCGCACCTCGCTCGCCGTATCGGCACTTAGAATTATGCGGTATTGCCCTAACCATCATTCCGTGATTTTTGTCTTGCCCTTGGGGCAAAAGGGCTTTATACTGGTATACAAGTGGTAGTCTGCCCCAGTGTAAGGGCAGGCAGAAAGAACGGTTTTGCCCTGAACGCGGATGGGGGCTGCAAGATGTATAAACTGATTATTATTGATGATGAAGAGAAAATCGCCAGCGGAATGGCCCAGCTGTTCCCCTGGCAGAACATTGGGTTCGAGGTGGTGCAGGTGTTCACCAGCGCACGCAAAGCCCTGCAATATATTACCGAAAACCCGGTGGATGTGGTGCTGACCGATATTGAAATGCCGGATATGAACGGCCTGGAGCTGAGCCAGCGGCTGATGGAATACCCCAACATCCAGAAAATATTTTTCAGCAGCTACAGCAATTACGAATACTTCCGCGCGGCGCTGCAAAACGGTGTGGCGGATTACCTGATGAAACCGGTGGCCTACAGCGCCCTGCTGGAATGCTTTGAAAAGGTCAAAGCCCGGCTGGATGCCCGCAGCGCCGTGCAGGAAACCGCCCCCAAGGCCTATTACGACCAGATCGTGTACGATGTGCAGCAATACTTAAAAGATAATTACCGCACTGCCACGCTGGAAGAAGCCGCGGCCAAGGTTTCCTTGAGTCCGGCTTATCTTTCCCGCGTGTTCAAGGAAAAAAGCGGAACCAGCTTTTCGGAGCTGCTGCTCAAGACGCGGATGGAAAAAGCATGTGAGATGCTGGCGGATATCCACTATAAAAGCTACGATATTGCCTATTATGTCGGGTACGATAACCCCAAAAACTTCTCCCGTGCATTCAAAGCGTATTATGGGCAGAGCCCATCGGAATACCGCAAATCCCGCCTGGATGGTGCCGCGCTATGAAGGGAATGAAGCGGAAGTTCTTTTTGAAGCGCATGTGGAACTTTGTGGTGGTCATGCTGATCCCGGCGCTGCTGCTGGTGGCCGTTACCACCTACATGACCCTTGTGACCCAGATGCACCGTATGACGCAGGACAATGAGCGCGGTATTGAGGCTGTGCGCTCCAACATCTCGCTGGTGCTGGATTCGGTCCTGGCGCAGAACAGCTACATGACCGGCATGACCCGCACCAACATGGTGCTGAACAAAGCTCTGAAAAGGGAAAGCCTTTCTTACACCGATGCCATCTACCTGCGCAGCCTGGTATCCTCACTGAACAGCATGACCAACGCGTATGATTACGTGGATTCGGTTCTGATCTATATGGATGGGTACGACCGTGCGCTGACGTCCAGCGGGCTGGTCAACCTTTCGGCGGATGATTACAGCGGCTGGTACAGCGTGTATTCCTCTATGTCGGATACCGAGCGCACCTGCATTGCTCCGGTGGTGGTGAACGCAGGCAAAGCCAGCGAGAGAAGGCAGCTGGTAGTGTGCGCCCGGATGATGACGATGGAAGGATGTGTGGCCGTTACCCTGAACATCAGCCACTTGCAGGAAATAATTGCTGTGCTGCGCCCGTCCCATAACCAGCATCTGTACCTGGTTGACGGCAGCGGCCGCCTGCTGGCAAAGGCAGGGGACGCAGGCGCGACGGAAGAGCTGCAAAACCTGATGGGCAAAACGCTGAGCGGGGCAGGGAACACGGCGGAACAGGAGCACGAGTTCTGGATCAAGCTGGATGACCGGGACTGCCTGTTGAACTGGCAAAGCTACCAGAACCCGGATTTCTATATCGTATCTACCATTGACCGGGCCATGATCCTGGAAAACCTGGGCGAACGGTTGATGCCGCTGCTGCTGATGGCGGTTGTGGCGCTGTACGCCATTGTGTTTTTGGCATACGTCAACACCAAGCGCAGCTTTGACGAGATCAACCTGATGCTGCAGATGTTTGAGGATGCCGAGGCGGGCCGCACCATCCAGCGCCCCCAGCGCAAGGTAAATGATGAATATGACGTTATCATGAACAACATCCTGATGATGTTTTTGAACAACACCTACCTGAACATCCAGCTGAAAGAAAAGCAGTACCGCCAGCAGAACGCCGAGCTGACCGCCCTGCAGTTGCAGATCAACCCCCACTTTTTGTACAACACCCTGCAAACGCTGGATATGGAAGCCCGCAAGCTGAACGATGATGGGCGCATCAGCGCGGTGGTGGGGTATGTGTCGGATATCCTAAAGTATTCGCTGACCAACCCGCAAAAGAGCGTCAGCCTGCGGGAAGAGCTGGACTACCTTAAAAAATATGTGGAAGTGCAGCACTACCGCTTTGGGGACCGCTTTATTATTTATTATGAAGTGGACGACGATGTGATGGACGCCGAGGTATTCCGCCTGATGCTGCAGCCCGTGGTAGAAAACAGCCTGCTGCACGCCCTGCGCGGCAACGAGCGCGGTTACATGAAGGTGCGCGCCCGCCGCATTGGCGATAAGGTGAACCTGCGTGTGATCGATAACGGCGACGGCATGACAAGGGAAGAGCTGGAAGCGCTGCGCAAACGCATTGCGGACCGCAACAGCCGCAGTATTGGGCTGACCAACCTGGACCGCCGCCTGCGCCTGCGCTACCCGGAGGAAACGGGGCTGCGCATCTGTTCCATAAAAAACCTTGGCACCAGCGTGTCGTTTTGCATCCCGTACAAAAAATATACCCCGGATGCCCCGCAAACGGGTAAAACAGAATAATAAAATGCCGGGCGGGTATCTTAAATTGCGCCAAAACGCAAGAGATGATACCTGCCCGGCGTTTTGTGTCAAATGATGAATCCTTTTCGCAAGCGTGAGTCCTTTTATAAATCTGCCAAACAAATTATAATAAAACCATGATAAGGCTCGACGAAAAGGGCCGATTTAGAAGGAGGAAAACAATATGAAAAAGCAACTTATGGCCGGTATGATGGCCGCCAGCATGGCATTGTCTCTGGCCGCATGCGGCGGCAGTGCTGCCAGCAGCGCAGCCTCGGCAGCCGACAGCACCAGCGGCGCTGCCTCTACCAGCACCGCAGCTTCCACTTCCAGCGATGAACAGGTGACTTTGCGCTTTGCCTGGTGGGGCGGCGATGAGCGCGCCAACGCCACCATGGAAGTCATCAACAAGTTCATGGAAGAAAACCCCAACATCAAGATCGAAGCCGAGTATGGCTCTTCTGACGGCTACCATGATAAGCTGGCAACCCAGCTGGCATCCGGCACCGCCGCCGACATCGTGCAGATTGACCCCGAAACGATGCCCAGTTTTGTTTCCACCGGCGATTACTTCCTGGATTACAAGGACTACGATTTTGATCTTTCCAACTTTGACCCCAACTACATTGGCCTGCGCGTGAATGGTAACTTTGACGGCAAGCAGCTGGGTCTGCCCACCGGCATTGCCGGCCCGGCACTGGTTGTGAACGAAGAGCTGGCTGAAAAGTACGGCATCGACTTCAACACCCAGTACACCTGGGATCAGTTCATTGAATGGGGCAAACAGGTCCATGAAGCAGACCCCGATACCTACCTGCTGTGCACCAACAAAGAGTATGTGACCAACCTGGTGTTCTTTACCTACATGAAGCAGCTGACCGGCAAGACCATCTTTGACGCTGACTCCAAAGAGTTCAATTATACCGAGGAAGATATCCAGAACTGCCTGGATCTCGTCAAGAGCCTGTACGACAACAATGTCTGCGCACCGGCTTCCTACTCTTCCGCTTACAGCAACGACGACCTGCAGTCTGACCCCAACTGGATCGCTGGCAAGTACGTCTGCACCTTCGCTTACATCTCCACCATCAATGTTATGACCGCCGCCAATGAGGGCGCAACCTATGGCACCGGCTACCTGCCCCTGCTGGACGGCGCTAAGGACAACGGCTGGGCTTGCAACTGCCCGCAGGTCCTGGCAGTTACCTCCACCTGCAAGGCTCCGGAAGCAGCCATGAAGTTCCTGGATTACTTCTTTAACAGCGATGACGCCGAAAGCACCCTGGCCTGCGTGCGCAGTGTTCCCCCGACGGAAAAGGCCCGTGAAATCTGCGAAAAAGACGGTACCCTGGACCCGAACATGATGACCGCCGCCAACATTGCCAGCGGCTACAGCGGCCTGACCAACGACAAGTACTCCTCCGCACCGGAATCCAAGCAGATCATTGCTGATACCATCGAGGCTGTCGGTTACGGCACCACCGACCCCGCAAGCGCTGCATCCGATATGTACAAGCAGCTCTCCAGCTACATCAGCGCCCAGTAAACCTCAGCGAACATCAAAAACGGGTGTCTCTCACCGAGGCATCCGTTTTATTAAAGTGTACCTGAAAAGTCGAAAATATAGTCTATTTCTACAAACACAGCCGGATTTGGCGTTAAAAAGCCTTGGAATCCACAAAGGATTCCTGCGGCTCTTTGCCTTAAATCCTGCTTGTGTTTGCGAAATATCCGTCATTTTCTTTGTTTTCAGCTACACCAGTAAAAAGGCGGATTTTTTCCAAAGAGGTGTGATCCTATGACAAAACAAACCAAAATCAAGCACTATACCAAGCGCGATTACGCGGCGTTTGCTTATCTGGCCCCGTGGATCATCGGTATGCTGGTCCTGCAGCTGTACCCGTTTTTAAGCTCGCTGGTTTACTCGTTCTGCAACTACAAAATCACCGGAACCCCCTCGTTCACCGGCCTGAGCAACTACATCCAGTTGTTCACCATGGATACTGAGTTTTGGAACTCCTTGAAAGTTACCCTGGTCTACACGCTGTACACCGTGCCCGGCAAGCTGGTTATGGCATTGGCTGTTGCGGTGTTCCTCAACCGTGACATCAAAGGCATCAACCTCATCCGTACTTTGTACTACATTCCGTCCCTGTTCGGCGGCAGCGTTGCTGTTGCTCTGCTGTGGAAGATCATGTTCATGGATAACGGCGTTATCAACGCCATCCTGACCACCCTGCACCTGCCCAACGTACAGTGGCTGGGCGACCCCAATCAAGCCCTGCGCACCATCTGCATGATGGAGATCTGGCAGTTTGGTTCTTCCATGGTCATGTTCCTGGCTGCGCTGAAAAACGTTCCGGCAGATTTGTACGAAGCTGCCGAGATTGACGGTGCAAGCAAGGTCAAGATGTTCTTCAGCATCACCGTTCCGCAAATCACCCCCATCATCTTCTTCAACCTTATCATGCAGACCATTCAGGCTTTGCAGAACTTTACCTCTGCCTTTGTCATCACCGATGGCGGCCCCATGAAGGCTACCTATGTGCTGGGCATGAAACTGTATAAGGAAGGCTTCTCCTACTTCAAGATGGGTTACGCCAGCGCCATTTCCTGGATCATCTTTATTGTGATCATGCTGATCACTCTGGTGCTGTTCGCAACCTCCAAGTGGTGGGTCTTCTATGGCGACGAAAGCTGAGAAAGGGCGCGTGAGCATTATGACAAAACAACAAAAAAAGACCCTGAACCTGGTGCTGACCTATCTGGTCATCATCCTGATTGGCTGCGTGCTGCTGTTCCCCATTGCATGGATGATTTCGGCCGCGTTCAAAACCAACGATGAAATTTTTGGCTCCATTGCACTGATGCCCAAAAGCTTCAGCTTCCAGAACTTTATTGACGGCTGGAAAAGCGCCGGTATTTATACCTATGCAACCTATTTCATCAACTCCTTTATCATGGTCATCCCCACCACGCTGCTGACCATCGCTTCCAGTGCGCTGGTTGCCTATGGCTTTGCACGGTTCAACTTCCCGTTCAAAAAGCAGCTGTTTGCCATCCTGATCGCCACCCTGATGCTTCCCAACTCGGTCATCATCATCCCGCGTTACGTTCTGTTCAACAAGTTCGGCTGGGTCGATTCCTACATGCCATTCTGGGTGCCCGCCCTGCTGGCCTGCTACCCATTCTTCATCTATCAGCTCATCCAGTTCATGCGCGGCATCCCCCGCGATCTGGACGAATCCGCCTGCATTGATGGCTGTGGCACCTTCCGCATCTTCTGGCAGATCCTGCTGCCGCTGATGAAGCCGGCCCTCTTCTCCGCTGGCCTGTTCCAGTTCCTGTGGACCTATAACGATTACTTCAACTCCTTGATCTTCATCAACTCGGTCAAAAAATACACCATCTCGCTGGCGCTGCGCCTTTCCGTTGACGCGGAAAGTGTTGTGGTGTGGGGCCGCGTTATGGCCATGGCCTGCGTTGCGGTTCTGCCGCTGGTTCTCCTCTTCTTTGCCGCACAGAAATATTTTGTGGAAGGCATTGCAACCTCCGGCCTGAAAGGCTGATTTTCGTTTTCCTCTTTTTAAAAATGTTTGTTCCTCCTAAAAATCATTGACCCGTTGCGGGCCGGCACTGCCCGGCCCGCATTTTTTGTTGAGGTATCATAATGAAACTGGATCTGAATTCCCAAACATTAAACGTCAGCTTTGCCTGCCGGATCGAGGATGCCTGGGTGCCGGTGCCGGAAACTGCCTGCACACAGTCCGGCTTTGACTGGACGCTGAACGGTGCGCATTACAGTGCGCAGTTCACCCCCGCTGGCGATACGCTGTGCTACACCCTGCAAATGGATGCGCCCAACCCCACCCAGCTGCGCATGTGGCTGGCTGTGCCGGGGCAGAGCGATTATTTCCATGTGATCCCCTGCAATATTTACGGCGATAACCACGCCGCGGAAGCCAAACCCGGCGAATTTCCATTGCTGACGAAGGACCACCACGAGGTGGCGTTCTGTGCGCCGCTGTGGGAATTCCGTGCGGACCGCGCCGCCATGCCGCTTTCGGCACTGTGCTGGAATGGCGGTGTTGCGGCCGTTGCCGTGGAGCCTTACAGCCAAAGCGAGGCGGGCACCATACGCAACGGTGTGTTTGCCGCTTTGCCGGATGCGTTCGGCATCAGCCTGGGGTACACCAACGACCCCACCACCTTCAAAAACCGCTCCACCCCGGCGCCGTCCACCCGCAGCATGGCCTGCAAGGCGCAGACCAGCGGCAGGATCTACCTGCACAGCGGCCCGCGAACCGAGCTGCATGAGATCATCCGGCAGGAATACGCCCGCCACCAGGACCGCGCCGTCCCCCGCAATACCCTGCGCCAGGCCGTGCAGGGTATGCTGGACACCTTTGCCTACCAGAACTTTGACGCGGCGGCGGGGGAGTATACCAACCGCTGCTGCCGCCCGCCCAGGGAGACCGAGATGCGCCCCTGGCGGCTGGTGACGGAGATCGGCTGGACGGGTGGCGGCGTGCTGGCCTATCCGCTGGTGCTCTGCCGCGATGCCCTTGGCGCGGATGCCGAAGCGCCGCTGGCCGCGGCCATGAGTGGCGAACAGCTGTTTGACCGCATTGCCGATGCGTATAACGAAAATTCCGGCCTGCTGAACGACCTGATGGCCCCCAATGCCGCGGGCAGCCAGGTGAACGGCTGGTGGACCGGGTACGGTCTAGTCAAAGACTGCCACTGTGCCTATACAGTGGGCAGCGCCATCCACTACCTGACCAAAACGATGGATTATCTGCACCAAAACGGCAAAACCTGCCCGGCCAAATGGATGGATGCAGCCCAAAAGGTGCTGCATACCGTCATGGATCTGCAGCGCGCAGACGGCGCTTTCGGCTATACTTACTCCACCCAGGAACGCAAAGTGCTGGATTGGAGCGGCTTTGCGGGCTGCTGGTTTGCCCCGGCGCTGGTTTACCTCTACCGCCTGACCGGCGAAGAACGCTGCCTGCACTCCGCCGAAAAAGCGCTGGATTACTACCATACCTTTGTCAAGGACCTGAACTGTTACGGTACCCCCATGGACACCTGGAAAGCCGTGGATGAGGAGGGCAACCTGGCCTTCATGCGCGGCAGCCGCCTGCTGTATGAGCAGACCGGCAAGGCCGAATTCCTGCAATATATGAAAGACAGCGCCGGGTACGAGTTCCTGTGGCGCTATGGCTACAAGACCTACCCGGAGCACACCCCGCTGAACCAGGGGTGGTCCGCCTGCGGCGGCGCCGTTACCTCGGTTTCCAACCCGCATATCCACCCCATGGGGGTTATTATTGACACTGACCTGCGCTATCTGGCACGGGTGACGGGTGACGGCTATTACGCCAGCCGCGCGGCGGATTCTGCCGCCTGGATGCTGCAATGCCTGGAACTGTACCCCGCAGCCACCGGCTATGGCCGTTACGGCATTTTGTCGGAACGCTGGTGCCCCAGCGATGGACTGGATGTGGAGCGCTTCAGTGATGGCAGACCGTTCAGCAGCTGGTTCAGCCACAATCTGTGGGCTTCCGCCTGCGTGCTGGAAGCTGCATGTGAGCTGCTGCTGGAAATCGAACACAAGAAAGGATAAAAGCAATGGACCGTTATGTGACCGATATCAAAAATGGCTGCTACCAGAACCCGGTGCTGCCCATGGATTTCAGTGACCCCGACGCCATCCGCGTGGGGGAGGACTATTACCTGATCTCTTCCAGCTTTACCTACCTGCCCGGCGTGCCGGTGCTGCACAGCAAGGATCTTGTCCACTGGGAGCGCATTGGCAACTGCGTGGAGCGTCTGCCGTTTGACCGCTATGCCCAGCCCGCCCATGGCTGCGGCACCTGGGCCCCGGCGCTGCGCTACCATGCGGGCAGGTTCTATGCATTCATTCCCCTGCCGGACGAGGGCATTTTTTACACCGAAGCCACCGACCCCGCCGGCCCCTGGAGTGCGCTGCACTGCGTAAAATCCGCCAGCGGGTGGATCGATCCCTGCCCCCTGTGGGACGATGACGGCAGCGTGTATATGGCCCACGCCTTTGCCAAAAGCCGCTGCGGCATAAAGCACAAGATCCAGCTTTCCCGCCTGGATCCCGAAACGCTGGAAGTGGTGGAGGACGGCCCCATCGTGTTTGATGGCACCCTGAGCCAGCCCACCGCCGAAGGCCCCAAAATGTACAAGCGCAACGGCTGGTATTACATCTTTATCCCGGCAGGCGGTGTGGAATACGGCTGGCAGACCGTGCTGCGCGCCCGCAATGTGTACGGCCCGTATGAGGAAAAAATCGTCATGCACCAGGGGGCCAGCTCCATCAACGGCCCCCACCAGGGCGCGTGGGTCACAGCGCCGGACGGCAGCGATTGGTTCCTGCATTTCCAGGACCGGTTTGAACTGGGCCGCGTGGTACACCTGCAGCCTATGTGCTGGCACAGCGATTGGCCGTTCATCGGCCTGGAACAAAACGGCGATGGCATCGGCGAGCCGGTGACCGAGTGGGACTGCCCCAAAGGCGAAGCTGGTCCCGGCCTGCAAATAGGGGACAGCTTTACAAACGGCAAGCCCGGCCTGCAATGGCAATGGCAGGCCAACCCCCAGCCCGAAGCCTGGCTGCGCCCGGTGGCGGGGGATGCACTGCATCTGGTCTGCGGGGCCAGCGGAAGTTTGTGGCGGCAGCCCAATGTGCTCAGTCAGATGCTGCCTGCAGCGGATTTTACCGCAAACGTTACCCTTGGCCTGGCCGGGTGCGGCGCCGGAGCTAAAGTAGGGCTTAGCGTGATGGGGCAGAAATATTCCGCCATTGAGCTCTGCCGCACCGCGCAAGGCTGCACCGTGCAGTTGGTACAGGGCATGGTGAAAGACCTTGCCCCCACCGGCGATGCAGAAGAAACGATCCTTGCCGAAAAAATGGTTGACACGGATGAAATAACCGTTACAATGAAAATAACGGCTGCCAAGCAGGTGCAGTATGCCCTGCTGGCAGCAGATGGCACCGCAGTGCCGCTGGGGGGAGCCCAACCCGTTGCCAAGGCAACCTGGACCGGCGCGCGCCTGGCCCTGTACGCCCGCGGCGGCACCAAAGAGGATGCTGCCTGCATCAAGCAGCTGAACATTACATTTTAGCCGGGCTTTTGGCGGCAGAACACCGCAGATGCCCGCGGCAAAAAGGAGAGCAAACTGGCAATGGCAAGTGTTACCATCCGGCTGAACAGCATTGGTGAAGTGAAAGAGTTTAACCGCATTGCGGCCACTGTGCCCGGAGATGTGGACCTGCATTCCGGGCGCTACTGCGTGGATGCAAAATCCATCATGGGTATTTTTGCCCTGAACCTGGCGCGCGAACTGACGGTGGACAGCCCAACCCTGAGCGAGGAAGAACTGCACAAAAAGTTTGCGGCCTTTTTGGCGGGCTAAGGCGTATCTGAAAACCAAGGGCAACACCGCACAATTCCCGCCTTGCGGCTTAAGCACCGCTCCGGCGGCTGCGG